>Ga0190264_10000090_pt1 | contig 13358 bp, 9 predicted proteins | sample Popmic112T_FD_136651 | JGI IMG/M metagenome (GOLD analysis project Ga0190264, IMG submission 136651) | Populus adjacent soil microbial communities from riparian zone of Indian Creek, Utah, USA - 112 T | ecosystem: Environmental > Terrestrial > Soil > Riparian zone | place: USA: Utah | collected... | reverse complement strand
TCGGCACGTCGGTGTCGCGCGTGGTGCGCAGGTAGCCGACGTCGTGGAACAGGGCCACCACGATGCCGAGCATGGCGCGCTCGGCGCCGAACTTCTGCGCCTCCGGCACCTGCATTTCGTGACCGACGATGAGCCGCGCCGTGGCGAGCGTGATGTCGAGCGTGTGCTGCTGATCGTGATAGACCGTGTCGACGCCGTAGTACCCGGGCATGCGGCCGGAGAACATGCGGTCGAAGTCGCCGAACACGTGCGCGAAAGCCTCGAATTTTTGTCCTGGCCAGACTTTGGCGAACAGCTCTTCGATGGCGGCGCGAACGTCTGGAGCCGAGCTCACGAGAACCGTGTCGGTTACGTCGTAGTCGCTGCGGCGGGATTCTGCGAACACGTCCGGCCTTGGCCTTCGAGCACTAACAAGATGGGCGAGTCTAGGCAGGGGGTCTGCAAAAGACCAGCGGGCGGAATCTGACTCTGAAGCGAGCGTGACGTGCATCACGGTGGGGTGAACCCGCAATCGCTGTATTCGCCCGCTTACTGTAAAGCGCCGGTTTTCTTTACACCGAAAACATCGCCAGAACGGGAGTGTGATCCGAGGCCCGCTCGACGCGCCGCGGCTCGACGTCGATGCGACAGCCGGCAAGCCTGGGCAGCAACTGGCGATGCACCAGGATGAGGTCGATGCGCAGGCCGTTGTTCCGGCGGAATGCGCCCTGGCGATAGTCCCACCAGCTGAACGACTTCTCCGGTTGCTCGAAGTGCCGGAAGGCATCCACCAGGCCAAGGTCGGTGACGCGGCCCAGCGCCGCGCGTTCCTCGGGACTCACGTGCACGTTGCCCACCCACGCCGCCGGATCGTGCACGTCACGGTCTTCGGGCGCGACGTTGAAGTCGCCGACCACGACCAGCCCAGGGTGCTTCTCCGCCTCGATCTTGAGCCAGCGCGTGAGCGCGTCGAGCCACTTGAGCTTGTAGGCAAATTTTTCCGAACCCGGCGCCTGGCCGTTCGGCACGTACAGGTTGATGACGCGGAAGTCGCCAATGGTGGCGGCCAGCACCCGGCGCGGCGGATCGTCGAAGTCCGGGATGTCGCGCACCACGTCCGTCATCGGATGACGCGACAGCAGCGCTACGCCGTTGTAGGTTTTCTGACCGCTGAAGACGCTGTGGTATCCCGCCGCCGTGAATTCGGCATGCGGGAAATCCGGGTCCTGCATCTTGGTTTCCTGCAGCGCCACAACGTCCGGAGAATTCGCGCGCAACCATTCGAGCAGCTGCTCACCGCGTACTCGCAACGAGTTCACGTTCCAGGTCGCGATGGAAAAGGTGCCACCGCCGCCGGTGGCAGCGCTCATTGGATCAGGCCCTGCTGGCGCAGCAGCGCATTCACGTCCGGCGGCCGGCCGCGAAAATCGACGAACGCATCGAGCGCCTTTTTCGATCCGCCCTGCGACAGGATCGAATCGAGGAAGCGCTGCGCGACCCGCTTGTCGAACACGCCTTGCTCTTCGAACGCCGCGAACGCGTCGGCACTGAGCACTTCGGCCCATTTGTAGCTGTAGTAGCCCGCCGCGTAGCCGCCCGCGAAGATGTGGCCGAAGTTGTGCGGGAAGCGATTCCATTCCGGCACCGCGAACACCGCGACCTCGTCGCGCACCTCGGAAAGGGTTTCGTGCACGCGCGCACCACGGGCGGGGTCGTATTCCGCATGCAGGCGGAAATCGAACAGCGCGAACTCGAGCTGGCGCATGGTCGCGAGGCCGGCATGGAACGTGCGCGAGCCTAACAACTGCTTCTGCTGTTCGGCGGGGAGGGGTTCGCCGGTTTCGTAGTGGCGCGCCATCGCGGCGAGCACTTCGGGGCGCCACGCAAAATTTTCCATGAACTGGCTCGGCAGTTCGACTGCGTCCCACGAGACGCCGTTGATGCCGGCGATGCTGGGGTATCCCACGCGTGTCAGCATGTGGTGCAGGCCGTGGCCGAATTCGTGGAACATGGTCACGACGTCGTCGTGCGTGAGCAGCGCCGGCTTGCCGGGCGCGGCGGGCAGGAAATTGCATACCAGATAGGCCACCGGCACGGTGTGGTCGGCGCCGATGTCCTTGCGGCCGACGCAGTCGTCCATCCACGCCCCCGCGCGTTTCTTGGCGCGCGCGCAGGCGTCGAGGTAAAAGCCGGCGCGCACCTCACCATTCGCGTCGAGAATCTCGAAGAAACGCGCATCGGGGTGATATTTGGGCACACCCTGGCGTTCGGTGATCTTCACGCCGAACAGTTTTTCGGCCACCGAGAACAGGCCTTCGAGCACCCGCGGCAGCGGGAAGTACGGACGGAGCTCTTCCTGCGAGATGGAGAAGAGCTTCGCTTGCAGCTTCTCGGCGTAGTAGCTCACGTCCCATGCATTCAGGGGGCGGCCCGCAAATGCCTCGAGCTCTGTGAACTCGCGCTTCGCAGCCGGCCGCGCGACGCGCACGAGCTCGCGAAGGAAATCGAATACCGCCTGGTTCGAAGGCGCCATGCGCGTCGCCAGCGCATAGGCGGCGTAGTTGGGGAAATCGAGCAGCTGGGCCGCTTCGTGCCGCAGTGAGAGGATGCGGTCCATGACCTGTGTGTTGTCGAACTTGCCGGCCGTGGGGCCGACTTCGGACGCGCGCGTAGACCACGCTTCGTAGAAATCGCGACGCAGGACTTCGGAGTCCGCGTCGGTCATCACGGCCACGTAGGTGGGCTGCTCCAGCGCGAACAGCCATCCGGTCACGCCTTTTTCGACGGCACGTACGCGCGCCTGTTCGACGATGACCGGGTTGATGCCGGCGAGTTCTTTCTCGTCGGTGACCAGGCGCGTCCACGCATTCATGGCGTCGAGCACGTTTTCTTCGAACCTGGCGGCGAGCGTGGCCAGCTCCTGCACCACGGCCTTGTATCTGGCCTTGCGCTCCGCGGGAAGCCCCACGCCGGCGAGCCGGAAATCTTCGAGCGCGCGTTCGATGACGCGGCGCTGGGCGGCGTCGAGCGAGCCTGATTCGTTCGCGGCGATCGCCGTGTAGGCGCGGAACAGCGGCTCGCTCTGCGCCAGGTCGGTCCAGTAGTTAGACAGCAGCGGCAGGCAGGCGTTGTAGCTGGCGCGCAGTTCGTCGGAATTGAGCACGCCGTTCAGGTGGCTGATGGGCGACCAGGTGCGCGACAGGCGATGCGAGAGCTGCTCGAGCGGCAACACGGTGTTGGCGAAGGTCGGGTGCGGCTGGGATTCGAGCGTCGCAACTTCACCACGATTGCGCTGCAGCAACTCGCGGATGGTGGGCTCCACTTCCGAGGCGGCGATGCGGTCGAAGGCGGGCAGCGTGGTCCCGCGGATGTTTGCGTCGGTCATTTGGTTCCAAGAACGGCCAGCACGGGCTCGGTGTCGGGTCGTACGCCGCGCCACAACGTGAACGCTTCAGCGGCCTGCTCGACGAGCATGCCCCAGCCTTTATGGGCTCGGGCGCAGCCTTGTTCAATGGACCAGCTCACGAAAGGCGTCGACGCCTTGCTGTAGCTCATGTCGTAGCAGACCGTGTGGCTGGCGATGACAGAGCCATCCACGTTCGGCACGGCGCCCGTGAGGCCGGCGGCGGTGGCGTTGATGACGAGATCGAAGGGTTCGTCGCCGACGTCCTCGAATCCGCAGCCGCGAATCGCGCCGAGGTCGACGAACAACGAAGCCAGGTTGACCGCCCGGTCCGGTGAGCGGTTCGCAACGACCAGCTCCGTGGGCCCGAGCTCCAGCAGGGGTTCGACCACGCCGCGCGTCGCGCCGCCCGCGCCGAGAATCAGGATCCGGTCGTTGGTGATGGTGAGGCCGAGGTTCTTGCGAAGGTCGGTGACCAGCCCGTAGCCGTCGGTGTTGTCGCCGAGCAGGTTGTGCTCGGAGTTGACCATGAGGGTGTTGACGGCGCCGGCGCGGTCGGCGCGGACGGTGAGCTCGTTGGCCAGCTCGGCCGCCGCTTCCTTGTGTGGTACGGTCACGTTCAGGCCGCGGCCGCCGCGTGTGAAGAATTCCAGTACCTGCGCGCGAAAGTCCTCCGGGGCGATGTCGTAGAGCCGGTAAACCAGGGACTGCTCGGTCTGTTTCGCAAAGAGCCCGTGGATGAAAGGCGACCAGCTGTGATTGATCGGATGACCGACCACTCCGTACTGATCCGGGGCGTTCATTGCCAAGGCAACTCTGACCAGGAAGATGGCTGAAATAAGCGCTTCACTCGGCCGGTCTTATACATGAACCCACGCCCACGCGGAAACACGGCGACTTCGGCGTTCGCGCGCTTGCTGGAAACCTTGCGCCCGGACCTGGTGCGTTTCGCCTTCTGGCTGGCACGCGACCGGGCCGTGGCGGAGGACGTGGTGCAGGAGACACTCATCAGAGCCTGGAAGTCCCGCGAGGAGATCAAGGATCCCGCGGCCACGCGCCCGTGGCTGCTCACCATCGTGCGCCGCGAACATGCCCGTCTCTATGAACGCAAGCGTCTGCCTACCGTGGATCTCGCCGATGTCGAGGTCCAGGGTGATCCGGCCCTGTTGAGCAGCGATACCAGTGATGGGGATGCGGGCCTGGACGACCTGCGCCGCGCCATCCTGCAGCTGCCCGACGAATATCGTGAGCCCCTGGTCCTGCAGGTGCTGGGCGGCCTGACCACAGCGGAAATCGGCGAGCAGCTGGGCCTCACGCAGGCCGCGGTGCTGACCCGCCTGTTCCGCGCACGCAACCGGCTGCGCGTGATCTACGGACTCACGACTGCGGAGGATGTCGAATGAGCGGCGTGTTCGAATGCAAACATGCGCGCCTGGCCATCGGCGGCGACCCCCAGGCGTTGTCCGCCGAGGTGGCGCAGCACATCGCCACCTGCCCGCAATGCGCGCGTTTCCGTGACGAAACGCTGGCCATGGAAGAACGGCTCAAGGCCGCACTCGAGCTGCCGCTGCATCGCTTCCGCAAACCCACGGAGACCAGCAAGGCTGCGCCGCGGCGATTCGCGCTGGCCGCGTCATTGGTGCTTGCCCTGCTGGTGGGAGGCGGCGCCTGGCTCTTCCGTCCGCAGCCGGCACTGGCAGCCGAGGTCATCGAACACGTGAACCATGAACCAGGCAGCTGGCAGAAACACGAGCCGGTGTCGGCGGAAGCACTCGCGGCAGTGCTCGCGAAAGCCGGGGTACGTTTTGACGCGCGCTTCCCGGTGACCTACGCCTCGCCTTGTCCTTTCCGCGGGCACATCGTGCCGCACCTCGTGGTGCAAACCGACCGCGGTCCGTTGACCGTGATGTTGCTGGCGCACGTGACGGCTGAAGGAGCCGGCAAATTTTCCGAAGGGGAATATCACGGGGTCGTGTTGCCCGCCGGCCCGGGCAGCATCGCCGTGGTCGCACGGGAGGGCCAGGAATTCGACGGCTATCTCAAGCCCCTGCTGGAAGGCGTTCGCTGATTCACAACACCTCGCAGCCCGACTGCGGTCCACCGAGAATGGCCTGCGCCTCGGGCAGCCATTCGCGCATCGCCCCTTCGACTAGATAGGGCGGGTTCACCACCACCAGGGCCGATCCGTTGAGCGCGGCGCGCGAGTCGCAGGGATGCATCCAGAGCAGCGACGTCAGCATCGGACGGTTGACCGCGCGCCCCAGCTGGCCATACCACGCGTCGAAGTCCTCGCGCAGTTTCACCGGCAGCCAGGCCACCAGCACCGCGCTTTCGAAGCGCTGCAGCGCGTCCTGTAGCGCTTGCTGCACACGGGTCAGATCCTCGCGTTCCTCGTAGGGTGGATCGATGAGCACGCAACCGCGTCGCTCGGGCGGCGGCAGCAGCGCGCGCAACCCGGCGAAGCCGTCGGCGACTTCGACGCGCGCGCGTCCATGTTCCTCCAGCGCCTGGCGTAGATGGCCGGCTTCCTCGCGCTGCGTCTCGAAAAATACGGCGCGATCCACGGGCCGCAGAGCCCGCATTGCGAGCAGCGGCGACCCTGGATAATGCAGGCTGCCGCCATGCATGCCGCGCTCGATGATTTCGCGATAACTCACGAGCGCCGCGTGACGCGGCGCCGCCGCGAGCAGGCGCGCGACACCCGCCTGCCACTCGGCCGGATGTTCGCGGTCGCCGGGATGAAGATCGTAGTCGCCGCGCCCCGCGTGGGTGTCGACGAACAGCAGGCCCTTGTCCTTGCGCGTCAGCGCGCGCAGGACCTCGAGCAGCAAGACGTGCTTGTGGACGTCGGCAAAATTGCCGGCGTGATACTGATGGCGGTACTTCATGAAACCCCGGCGCCTCGCGCTGCGCGTTTATACACTGTTCAGCCAGGAGCCGATGATGTCGAAGTCCCTGAAAATACTGATCCTTGCCGGAGTGGTCGCGGCGTCGGCCGCCTGCGCTGCAGACACACCGCTGACTCCGCGCCAGATCGCTCCACCGAAGCGCATTCCGGATATCGAAACGTTGACGCCCTTGACCGCCGGTGAGCCGGTATCCACCGCGCTGATCCCGCTCGAGGTGCGGCGCGCGGTGGTTGCAGACGCCGCAAAGCGCTTCAATGTCGCCGAAAGCGCGGTGGTGCTCACGCGCGCCGAGCAACTGACCTGGAGCGACGGTTCCCTGGGCTGCCCCGAACCCGGGGTCATGTACACCCAGATGCTGGTGGCGGGATTCCGCGTGGTCGCAAAGACGAGCGCCGGCGAGCTCACCTATCACACCGATTCGCGCGGCAATGCCGTGAGCTGCAACGCGAGGGCCCGGCGCGGAGACACGGGCGACGACGCTTCCGCACCGCATACGCTGCCTCCGCCCCGATCGCCGCCGGATCGCTGAACGGAGCGCAAGCATCGGGTCGCTGGTTGTTCCATGGCGCGGCAGACTTTCGCCACGTCACCGGGAGCAAGACATGCGATTCACCGTACGTGGTGTCCCACAGGAAATTGCCGACGAAGTGCGGCGCACCCATCTTTCTCCGGGATACGGGCATCCCGTCCATCTCGAGATCGCGAGCGGCACCGGCCCATGCCGTTGTTGCCTCAGGCCGTTCGTCGCCGGCCGCGATCAGCGCCTGCTCTTTACCTTCCGACCGCGCAGCGATGACGGAAGCCTCATGGCTCCGGGCCCGGTGTTCATCCATGCCGGACAGTGCGAGGCGTTCTCGGGAGCAGGTTTTCCCGAGGCGCTGCGCACGCTGCCGCTCGCCTTCGAAGCGCGCGAATCAGGCAGTCGCGTGAGCGAGCTGTCCGCGCGCCCCGACGTGTCCCCCGAGGCGCAGATAGACGTGCTGTTCCGCGAGCACGAGGCGCGCTGGTTGCACGTGCGTCATGCCGAAGCCGGATGTTTCATCGCACGCGTCGACCGCGACACGTAAATAAAAAAGCCCCCGCGGTTTCCCGCGGGGGCTGATGGGTTGCCGTCTCGAAAAACGGCGTCAGCTGTTGTAACCGGCACTCACCTCGGTAGCAGGATGGCCTCCGACGCCGCGGTGGCACCACCGTTGTTCGTATCGGAGAAGGCGCTGTTGTTGATGAGCAGGAGACCGGCGTGCGGGTCCGTACCCGGGAAGAGACCCCACTGCCTCACATCGAGCGAACCTTTTTGTTTGTAACCGAGCACAGCGCCAGGAATCCCAGCGCTGAATTCCTCGCCGCCTGGAGCGATCTTGAACGGCCCAAGGTGCGATTGTGGCGTGCCCCAGTACCAGGAGATTGCGCGGAAATCGGCGCTCACCGGTCGCCCGATATCCGCCAGCGTCATGCCGAGATCGCTGCCGCAGATACGCATGACGAGCGTGGACGAGTTCGTGGCGTGCTCCATCGTGAAAGAGTCGGAGCGCAACAACACCGTTCCCGCATTCACGTCGTACACCGCGGTTGCCGGGCGGCCGTCCTCGAGGCCGAAGTCACCCGAGACATCGCGCGTGTAGATCTGGAAGTCGTCTCCTCCGTCGCCATCCACGTCCAGATCGACTTCGTGCCAGGTTCCTATCGGCATCGTCGGACGTTCGAACATGTTGAACGCGAACTCCCAGATGAAGTTCTCCGTCGCGGCGCAGAACCCGGCCGGGACTCCGAACGTATTGACGCCCACGGCGCGGATGTCCGGGGTCGGGGAATTTTCGCCATGCGCGCCACCCGGACGATTCGTTCCGGTGCCGAGCATGGAGTACGCGAACATCTGCGCATCTCCAACGCCCTTGTTCTCGACGCTGACCGATCCGAGACCCGCTGAATTGATCGGCAGGTGGCCGCCTGGCAGCTTGGCCACCACGTCGGCCGACTTACGCGGCAGGATGTGCCACGGCATGGTCACCTTGTGGTGAAGACCATCGAACACGATGTAGCCGTCGTATTCATTGGCGGTCAATGGCCCGCTATTGTTGCCGGCCGTGCTCGAGTTCATCAGGTTGGGGCGCAGCCTGGTGCCATCGACGTTGAGCTTCACCGTGACCTTGGCCGAACCAAACGGCCCGACATAGATCGTGGACGGGCTGACACTGATGCTGACGGCGCCGGTGTCCTTGTCGTCCTGGTGCCGCAGCGTCGATTTCACCTTGTACACCAGCGGGAAGAACGAATGGTTCTCCACCTCGAGCTTGCGCGTGAGCGTTGTCGAGGGCTTTGAGGCATCGAGATAACCGAAGCTCATGGCCCCGTGGACACGTGACACCGCATCTCCGGTCACGTCACTGACGATCACCGGCGAGAACAACGCACGATCCACGCGCACCTCACCGCCGCCGATACGCGTGATCGGCGCGAGCTGATCCGGCAGCACCGACGCAGCCGACGAGGGCTGGTACACATTGGTCTCGGCCGTATTGATCAGCAGCTGCTTGATCTCGCGTGGCTTCAGGAACGGACGCGCAGCCTTGAGCACGGCTGCCGCACCCGTGACCATCGGCGCCGCACCAGAGGTGCCACCGAAGGCCGAGGTCCCGGTGAAGCTGCCCGAATCCGCGGAGATCGACGCACCCGGCGCGCCGATTTCGGGCTTGACGATGTTGTCGTCGAAGCGCGGACCACGCGAGGAGGTCGATGCCAGCGAGCCCGCCAACGACGGCTGCTTCAGCGGGTCGAACCGCACTACGGCATTGCCGCCGCGCAAAATATCGCCATCGGCCTGGTTGATCATGTAGCCCGGAATCGTCGGCGGAGCACCGACACCGAACGCGCCCGCAAAGGGAGCCTCCGGAGTGACCAGGCCGATGATGCCGAGGATGCCGCCAGCCGCCTGGATGTTCTGGATCTTCTCCGAGAAGTTGCAGGCACCGCGGTCGACGAACACGATCTTGCCGTTCAGTGAACCCGCCGGCCACGGCGGAATCGGGCCGGCCGGGGCGATCGTCGTGCAGCCGGTTCGAGCCGTGGTGCCCGCGGGGAAAACGGTGACCGGCCCTTCAATGATGCTCCCCAGAGCGCCGGACCACGGCTGGTGTACCGCGGCACGGTCGCCGGTGACCGGTGCAATGAGGGTCATGAGCTGCAAAGTGGACGAGGGCACCTCGGTCTGAGCCACGCTCAACGCGGAAGAAGCAGCCGCCGGCGAACCGGTGATGAACTGCTTGTCGGAGCCGTTACCGGCGGAGGCGACGGTCAAAACGCCCACCTTCGAAGCATTGTCGACCGCAGCAGACAGGTCGTCATCGAAGGGCTGACCGTAGTCTGAACCGAGCGACATGTTGATGATGTCGACGCGGTCGCGGATGCGGCCGTCGCCATTCGGGTCGAGTGCGAAGTCCATTGCATCGAGCAGCGCGATGCCGCTGCACGACGTACCCGGCGCGGAGCAGGCCTTGATCGCGTAGAGCTTTGCGCCCGGAGCCACGCCGAGCTTGCCGGCGATGATGTCGGCGACATGCGTGCCGTGGCCACCGTTCGTGGTCGCATCGGGAGCGCCAATCGGATCCGGATCTGGCGCCAGCGGCGGAGAGTTTGCACCACCGGTCCACCTCTCACCGACGTAGTCATAACCACCGATCACCTTGGAACCGGGAAAGAGGCCGTCATCCGCAGCGGTTGCGGGGTCATTGGCCACTAGATAGCCCGTGCCCGCGGCAACCACGGGAATCGCCGGTGCACCCGCGGGAGGAAGCGGCGCCCAGGCGGCTTCATAAGCAGCCTGCGTGCCGGGACCACCCAGGGCCTTGTGCGTGTAGTCGACGCCGCTGTCGATGACGGCGATGCGCACACCCTGGCCACGGGCGCCGAAGTCGTGCGCGGTATCCGCGCCGATGTACGGGACGGTTTCCGAGAGATCGAGCCGGTAGTCACCGACTTCCACGACGCGCGTGATCGCCGTGTCGCGCGCCAGCGCCGGCAGATCCGCGGCGTCGACTTCGAGCACCACCGCATTGATCGCGAGCTGCGTCGACGAAATGACTTCAGCGCTTGGCACGACGCCGAGCACACGATTGATGAAGGCCGCTTGTTCGGCGAGCACCTGCTCGCGGGTGACAGACTCGTCGGAGCCAGCCACCGATTCTCCGCGCAAGCGCACGAGAACCTGTTGCCGGCCCGTGAGTCCCTGGAGACTCGGATGCAGCACCGAACGAGGGCGGGCTTCCATGACCACCGGCGCTTTGAGCGCGAGCGAGGAGATACGCGAACTGCCATCGCGTAGAGCGCGCGGCTCGGCAGCGGCCGCGAGCGTGGTTGCCGACAACAAAGCGGCGCACACGGCCCACTTCACGTGGCCGTGACCAACACGTTTGCTATTCATTTTGAATGTCTTCCCTGAGAACCTGTTATTCCAGACATACGCCGAGCACTCGTGCTCGGGAGCGCGGCGGTTCTTCTGTAGTGCCGCGAGCAGTGCGAATCTCCCCTTCGAGCTTCACACCGTGATATCCAGGACCCGCCGGCGACGCTACTCCGCGTTACGACTTAATTCAATCGCGTGACTTCGCCAGTTCCTGGCGAGATTGAACATAACTGGATCAGGTTTTTTTACGTTTCGATGACGTTTTTTTGGGAACGGCCACGACCGGCTTCGCATGACTCGCGCGCGCCGATTTCTTCCTGGCCGGAGTCGATTTTTTCCCCGTCTTCATTGGCACGGTGTCAGCCGCTTCCGACTTTTGTGCACTCTTGGCTGCGGATTTCTTCGCGGGCTTCGCCTTCGGCGTGGTTTCCACCGCGGGAGTTGCTGCATCTTTGGACTTTGCGGCAGGTTTCTTGCGACCGAAGCGGGTACCGCGCAGCGGAGCAACCGAAAGCAATTCGCGGCACACCTCGAGCGTGATGGCCTTCGGGTCCGTGTCCTTCGGCATACGCGCATTGCGCTTGCCGTCGGTGATGTACGGGCCGTAGCGGCCGTTCAACACCTGGATGTCATCGACGCCGAAGTCCTGGATTATCCGGTTCGCGTCCGCTTCTTTCTTGAGGCGGATGACTTCGAGTGCGCGCGGCAGATCGACCGTGTACGGGTCGTCTGGCGGCTTCAGCGATACATACTTCGCGCCGAACTTGATGTACGGCCCGAAGCGGCCGATGTTGGCCTGAACCGTCTCACCCTCGGCGGTCTCGCCGAGCGTGATCGGTAGTTTGAAGAGCTCGAGTGCCTCGGGCAGCTTGATGAGGTCCATCTTCTGGCCGGGACGCAGCCCCGCGAACTTCGGCTTCTCTTCGTCGTCCTTGGTGCCGACCTGCACGAACGGACCGTAACGGCCCATGCGCACGGTGATGGGCTTGCCGCTTTCCGGGTGTTTGCCGAGTTCACGGGCCTGCGCGACTTCTTCGCGCGAGACATTCTTTTCGATGTGCTCGACCTGGGTGATGAACGGCTTCCAGAATTTCTTGAGCGGCTCAGTCCAGTCTTCTTCGCCGCGCGACACCGCGTCGAGCTCGTCTTCGAGCGAAGCGGTGAAACCGTACTCCACGTATTTGTGGAAATGCTTGGACAGGAAGCTGCCGACAATCTTGCCGATGTCCGTCGGAATGAACCGCCGGTTGTCCATGTCGACGTATTCACGATCTTTGAGCGTCGAAATGATGGTGGCGTATGTCGAGGGGCGCCCTATGCCGTGCTCCTCGAGAGCTTTCACGAGAGACGCTTCCGAGAATCGGGGAGGCGGTTCGGTGAAGTGCTGGTCGCCATGCACCTTGAGCAGTGTGACGACGTCGCCCTCTTTCATGGCGGGCAGGATGCGGTCGTTTTCGTTCTCAGGTTTGCCGTCGTCGACGTCTTCCTGATAGACGGCCATATAGCCGGGTTTGATCATGGTCGAACCATTCGCGCGCATGACATGGCGGCCGGCGCCGTTCGCAGCCCCAGCCCCCGTCTTTTCTGAATAAGTGCTCGGCAGCATGTCGACCGCGACCGTGTCGAACAGCGCGTGGGCCATCTGCGACGCGACCGCGCGCTTCCAGATGAGGGCGTACAGCTTGTATTGATCCGGATCGACCTTGCCCTCGAGCTGCGAGGGCAGGATGGCCGCGGACGTCGGGCGAATGGCTTCGTGCGCTTCCTGCGCGTTGCGTGACTTGGTCTTGTAGATGCGCGGCTCTTCGGCGACGGCTTCGGCGCCGTATTCCTGCGCGATGACTTCGCGCATCTCGCGTACGGCGTCGACCGCGAGGCTCAGCGAATCGGTACGCATGTAGGTGATGAGGCCGATGGCGCCTTCGCCGAAATCGACACCTTCATATAGCTGCTGGGCCAGGCGCATGGTGCGCTGGGCGGAATAACCGAGCTTGCGCGCGGCTTCCTGCTGCAGCGTGGAAGTGGTGAAGGGCGGCGAGGGATTGCGGCGACGCTGCTTGCGGTCGATGGACATGACGTGCAGGAAACCCTGCGCGGCATCGTTGAGCGATTTCTCGACGCCGCGAGCGGCGTCTTCATTCGTGAAGCTGAACTGCTCCACCTTCTGGCCGTCGAATTCCACGAGCTTGAGCGGGAAAGTCTGCGCGCTGTGTTCGCCTTCGGCCTCGAGCGTCCAGTATTCCTGCGGCTTGAAGATGCTGATTTCGTGTTCGCGCTCGCAGATCATGCGTAACGCGGGACTCTGCACGCGGCCGGCCGACAAACCGCGCCGCACCTTCTTCCACAGCAGCGGCGAGAGATTGAAGCCGACGAGGTAGTCGAGCGCGCGGCGCGCCTGCTGCGCGTTCACGAGGTCGAGCGACAGGTCGCGCGGCTCGGCGACGGCCCGCTGCACTTCGCCCTTGGTGATTTCGTAGAACACGACGCGCTTGACGTCTTTGCCCTTGAGGTCGCCGCGTTCTTCGAGCAGTTCACGCAGGTGCCAGGAAATCGCTTCGCCTTCGCGATCGGGGTCGGTCGCGAGATACAGACGATCCGCGCCTTTGACCGCCTCGGCGATCTCGCGCATGTGTTTCTTGGATTTCGCGTCGACTTCCCACTCCATGGA
>Ga0190264_10000089_pt1 | contig 13392 bp, 12 predicted proteins | sample Popmic112T_FD_136651 | JGI IMG/M metagenome (GOLD analysis project Ga0190264, IMG submission 136651) | Populus adjacent soil microbial communities from riparian zone of Indian Creek, Utah, USA - 112 T | ecosystem: Environmental > Terrestrial > Soil > Riparian zone | place: USA: Utah | collected... | reverse complement strand
TGCCGCCCGGAATGTAGTTAGCCACGAGCGTCGGGATGCCGATGCCGAGGTTCACGTAGTAGCCGTCACGCAGCTCGCGCGCCGCGCGTTTCGCCAGGTCTTCGCGGGTCCAGGGCATTACGCGGCTCCCTTCTTGCGAACCGTCCGCTGCTCGATGCGCTTCTGGTAGTTCGTTCCGCGGAAGATCCGCTGCACGAAAATTCCCGGGGTGTGGATCTGGTCGGGGTCCAGCGCACCGGGCTCCACCAGTTCCTCGACCTCGGCGACCGTGACGCGGCCGGCCGTTGCCATCATCGGGTTGAAATTGCGCGCGGTCTTGCGATAGACGAGGTTGCCTTCGGTATCGCCCTTCCAGGCCTTGACGATGGCCAGGTCCGCGGTGAGCCCGGTTTCGAGCACGAACAACTCGCCGTTCACGGTTCGCTGCTCCTTGCCGTCGGCGACGATCGTGCCCGCGCCGGTGCGCGTGTAGAAACCATAGATTCCCGCACCGCCGGCACGAATTCTCTCCGCCAGCGTTCCCTGCGGATTGAATTCGAGCTCTAGCTCCTTCGCCAGGTACTGGCGTTCGAACTCGCGGTTCTCCCCGACATATGACGACACCATCTTGCGTATCTGCCGCGTCTCCAGCAGCAACCCCAGGCCGAAACCATCGACGCCCGCGTTGTTGGAGATGACCGTGAGATTGCGCGCGCCCGAGTCACGCAGCGCGACGATGAGATTTTCCGGGATGCCGCACAGCCCGAAGCCGCCCGACATCACCGTCATGCCGTCACGCGTCAGCCCCGCAAGCGCCGACGCCGCGTCCGCGCACACTTTTTTCCCGGCCATGTCAGACCGCATCGGGTTGTTTTGACGGATGCGCGTGCTGGAACGCGGACATGGCCGCGCAGTTTTCCGCGATCAGCGCCAGGCGCGGATACCGCGTGACCTCGACCCCGAAGCGCGACGCGGCATACAGCTGCGGCACGAGGCAGCAGTCCGCCATCGTCGGCGTATCACCATGGGAAAACTTGCCGCTCAGGTGATCCCGTTGCAGGTGTGCGTTGTAGGCGTCGAGCCCGCGAACGATCCATTCACGCAGCCAGGCGGTGATCGCCGCCTCGTCGAGACGCAGCTTCTCCTTGAGGTACTGCGTGGTGCTGGTGTTCTGCAGCGGCTGGATGTCGCAGGCAATGATCTGCGAGAGCATGCGCACGCGCGCGCGGTCCACCGGGTCACGCGGAATCAGCCGATGATCCGGAAAGGTCTCGTCCAGGTATTCGATGATGGCCAGCGACTGGGTGAAACGCTGACCGTCGTGCACCAGCGTGGGCACGCGGCTTTGCGGGTTGACTTCACGGTAGGCCACCGACCATTGATCGCCGCCCTCGCGCACCAGGTTCACGCCATGCATGACATAGGGCAACGATTTGAGATTGAGCGCGATGCGAACGCGATATGACGCTGAGCTGCGCCAATAAGTGTAGAGCTCGAGACTCAAATGACCCCCCGGCGAATCTGGTCGAGTTCGATGGATTCGAACAATGCCTTGAAATTTCCCTCGCCGAAACCCTGGTTTCCCTTGCGCTGGATGATTTCGAAAAAGATCGGGCCGATGACGTTCGCCGTGAATATCTGCAGCAGGATGCCTTCGTCATTGGCGCCGTTACCGTCGATGAGGATGCGCCGCTTGCGCAACTCTTCGATGCTCTCATCGTGACCTGTGACACGGCTGCCGACACCTTCGTAGTAGGTTTCGGGTGTGTCCTGGAACGCGACTCCGCGGCCGCGCAGCACGTCGACGGTGCGATAGATGTCTTCTGTGGCCAGCGCGATGTGCTGGATGCCCTCGCCGCGATATTCGCGCAGGTATTCCTCGATCTGCGACTTGTCGTCCTGCGACTCGTTGATCGGTATGCGGATCTTGCCGCAGGGGCTGGTCAGGGCGCGCGAGAACAGTCCGGTCTTCTTGCCTTCGATGTCGAAATAGCGGATTTCGCGGAAGTTGAACATCGTTTCGTAGAAGCCGGTCCACTTGTCCATGTGTCCGCGATGCACGTTGTGGGTCAAGTGGTCGATGTGCAGCAGGCCGGCGCGCTCCAGCGGCTCCGGGACGACCGGCTTGAAGTCCACGTCATAAATCGAGCGCTCACCGTAGCGATCCACGAAGTAGATGAGCGACCCGCCGATGCCGACGATGGCCGGGATGTTGAGCTCCATGGGACCCACGCTGCCGCGATGCGGCTCGGCGCCGAGCGAAATGGCGCGCTCGTAGGCGGCGGCGGCGTCGTTCACGCGAAACGCCATGGCGCAAACCGAGGGGCCATGGAGCTTCGCGAACTGTTGGCCGAAGGAACCCGGCTCCGCGTTGATGACGAAATTGATGTCGCCCTGCGAGTGCAGCGTCACATTCTTGGAACGGTGGCGGGCCACCACCGGGAACCCCAGGCGCTCGAACAGGCTGCGCAACAGCTGGGGGTCGGGGGCGGCGTATTCGACGAACTCGAACCCGTCGGTGCCCATGGGATTTGTCAGGGAAGGAGTGACCATCACTGGTCTCCGGTGCGAAATTGATTTAGTTTCAATTGTAACCATTCCGCCGGAATGCGAAAGGCGCAAGCAGCCCATGACGCGACGCGAGAAGCTCCACCTGGAAGGATTTCTGCCTTACCGGCTGTCCGTGCTGTCCAATACGGTGAGTTCGGCGATTGCGGCCGCCTATTTCGCCAACTTCGGGCTTTCAATACCCGAATGGCGAGTCATGGCGGTGTTGGCCGCGAATCCCGGTCTGGTCGCAGCGGAAGTGACTGCCCGTACCGCCATGGACAAGGTTGCCGTGAGCCGCGCGGTGGCCACGCTGCTGTCCGCAGGCCGCCTGCAGCGCACCACGGCGCCGGCCGACCGCCGCCGCACGCACCTGGCGCTCACCGCGGCCGGTGCGCGTGTCTACGCGCAGGTCGTGCCCATGGCGCTGAAATACGAACGTCAGCTCGTGGCGCCACTGTCGAAGTCCGAACTCGCCACGCTCGACCGGATTCTGCGGGTTTTGCTAGGCCGCGCCGTCGAACTCGGTCCCGCGCACGTGCCGTGAGCGTCAGCGGCCGCATGTATAATCGCGCGCCCTGATCCTGCGCGCTCTCACCGAAAGAGTACTTATGCTCGGCAAGATCCCCGCAGCGCGCCTCGCGCTCATCGAGAAGATAGTTGCGCAAGCCTTGAACAGCGTGCCAGGCGCGCGGCGCCCGCTGACCCGGGAATTTCTCAGCGCCTTCTTCCGGGGCGTCGCCGAGGAAGACCTGCGCGCGCACCGTGCGTCGGACCTGGCGGCCGCGGCACTCGCCCACCTGGAATTCGGACGTCGGCGCACCGGCAGTGCGGTGCTCGTCGACATCGCGACTCCACTTGCGGCCGATGCGTCCACCGCGTCGCATCGTGCACTGTTGCGCGTGGTGGCACCGGACATGCCCTTCCTCGTGGATTCCATCGGCATCGTGTTCAGCCAGATGAACATCGCCGTCCATCTCATCGTCCATCCGGTACTGGCGGTGCGCCGCGATTCGCGCGGCGCGCTCAAGACGGTCGGCATCGACGGCAATTCACAGCTCGAATCCTGGCAGATGATGGAGATAGACCGGCCGCGCGACAGCGAAGCGGCCGCGGAGATCGAACGCCGCGTCCGCGCCGCGCTCGAAGACGTGCGACGGGCCGTGGCCGATTTTCGCGCGATGCTCGAACGCATCCGCGCAGTGGCCAACGGGCTCGAACGCACGCCCCTGCCCGTGCCGAAATCCCACGCCAGTGAAGCGCGTGCCCTGCTCGCCTGGATGCACGACGGACACTTCGTGTTCCTCGGCTATCGCCACTATCACCTGAAGCGCGGCCGCTCACGCGACGCGCTGGTGCGCGACGACGCCAGCGGCCTCGGCATCCTGCGGTCGCGCAAACCGGGAGCACCCATCCTGCTCACCGGGCACCTGCGTCAGCAGGCACGCGCGCCCGAACTACTCGTGCTCACCAAGGCCAACACGGCGTCCACCGTGCATCGTGGAAGCTATCTCGACTACGTCGGCGTGAAGACTTTCGATGCTTCCGGTCAGGTGAATGGCGAACATCGCTTCCTCGGCCTGTGGACATCGAGCGCCTATCACAAGCCGCCGGCGGAAATTCCATTGCTCCGCCGCAAGCTCGATGCGGTCATCGCGCACTTCGGCCTGCCGGCGCAGAGCCACGACGCCAAGTCCGTGGTCAACGTCATCGAGACCTTCCCGCGCGACGAACTGTTCCAGACTCCCGTGGGCGAGCTCATCGCCAGCGTGCGCGGCATCGTCAATCTCTACGAGCGGCGGCGCGTGCGCCTGTTCGTACGCCGTGACAGCTTCGAACGCTTCTACTCGTGTCTCGTGTACGTGCCGCGCGACCGTTACAACACCGAGGTACGCGAGCGCATCGAGCGCATCGTGCGACAGCGATTCGGCGGCACGCACGTCGAAACGCAGGTGCAGATCTCCGACTCCATGCTGGCCCGCCTGCACATGCTGGTGCGCACGCCCCAGGGTGCGCGCACGGTCGAAAACATCCCGGCCATCGAAGCCGAGATCGCCGCGGCGGCGGCCACCTGGGAAGACCGCCTGCAGCAGGCGCTGATCTCGCGCGGCGTGGAACGCAGCGCCGTGGAACTCGCCGCACGTTACGCAAAAACGTTTCCGCCCGCCTATCGCGCCGACGTCGAGCCCGCCCAGGCGCTCGAAGATATTGCCGATCTCGAGGCACTCGCCGCCGATCCCACCGTTCCGCAGCTCAACCTGCGCGCCGCCCACAAGCAGGGCAACCTTTCGCTGCGAATCCTGCGGGCGAACGAGCCGATTTCCATTTCCGACATCCTGCCCATGCTCGAAAACTTCGGGCTGCGCGTATTGGCCGAACACCCGTACCAGATCACTACGTCCGAGCGCGCAGTGTGGATCCAGGATTTCGAACTCGATGCGCGCGACCTCAGGCGTGCCGACATCGCGGCGCTGGAACCCTTGTTCAAGGAAGCCTTCCTGGCCGCCTGGCGTGGCGACATCGAAAACGATGGCTTCAATCGCCTGCTGCTGTGCGCGGGCCTGAGCGCACGCGACATCGTGGTGGTACGCGCCTATTGCCGCTACCTGCTGCAGACCGGCATCCCGTTCAGCCAGGCCTACATGGAACGCGTGCTGGTGGCGCAGGCCCCCATCACCGCGGCGCTGGTGCGCCTGTTCCAGACGCAGTTCGCCCTGGCCAACAAGGCGCGTGAAAGCGCCGCGGAGCGCATCACCAAGGGCATCCGGCGCGCGCTCGACAAGGTGGCGAGTCTCGACGAAGACCGCATCCTGCGCAGCTACCTCACGGTGATCCGCGCGACGCTGCGCACCAACTACTATCAGACGGCCGACGGGACGGCGGATGGAACTCCGAAGAGCTGGGTTTCGTTCAAGCTCAATCCGCACGCCATCCCCGAGCTGCCGCTGCCCCGCCCGAAGTACGAAATCTTCGTGTACAGCCCGCGCGTCGAAGGCGTGCACCTGCGCATGGGAGACGTGGCCCGCGGCGGCATTCGCTGGTCGGACCGGCGTGAAGACTTCCGCACCGAAGTGCTGGGGCTCATGAAGGCGCAACACGTCAAGAACACGGTCATCGTGCCCGTGGGCGCCAAGGGCGGCTTCTACCCGAAGCGTCTGCCCGCCGGTGGATCGCGCGATGACGTGCAGAAGGAGGTCGTCGCCAGTTACCAGACCTTCATCCGCGGCCTTCTCGACGTCACCGACAACATCGTGAACGGCAAGGTTGTCGTACGCGCCGGGGTCGTGCGTCGCGACGGCGACGACGCCTACCTGGTCGTGGCTGCCGACAAGGGCACCGCCACGTTCTCCGACATCGCCAATGCCATCTCCATCGAGTACGGCCATTGGTTAGGCGACGCGTTCGCCTCGGGTGGCTCGGCGGGCTACGACCACAAGGGCATGGGCATTACCGCGCGCGGCGCCTGGGAATGCGTCAAGCGGCACTTTCGCGAGCTGGGTCTGGACATCCAGTCCCAATCCTTCACTTGTGCCGGCGTCGGCGACATGTCCGGCGATGTGTTCGGCAACGGCATGCTGCTGTCGAAACACACCTTGCTGGTCGCCGCGTTCGATCATCGGCACATCTTCCTTGATCCAAATCCCAACGCCGCGGCCGGCTTTCGCGAGCGCGAACGCCTGTTCAAGCTGCCGCGATCGAGCTGGGACGACTACACACGCAAACTCATCTCGCGCGGCGGCGGAGTGTGGCCGCGCAGCGCCAAGTCGATTCCCCTCTCGGCCGAGACGCAGAAACTGCTCGATCTCGCCATGCCGTCGGCCACGCCCGCGGAAGTCATGCGCGCCATCCTGCACATGCGCGTCGACCTGCTGTGGAACGGCGGCATCGGCACCTACGTGAAGGCCACGGACGAATCGCATGCGGAAGTACGCGACCGCGCCAATGACGCCATCCGCGCCGATGGGCGTGAAATCCGCGCCAGGGTGATCGGTGAAGGCGGGAACCTCGGCTGCACGCAACGCGGCCGTGTGGAATACGCCCAGTCCGGAGGACCGGAAAAGTCCGGCGGGCGCATCAATACCGACTTCATCGACAACTCCGCCGGCGTGAACACTTCCGACCTCGAAGTGAACATCAAGATCCTGCTCTCGGACGTTGAGCGCCGCGGAAAACTGACGCGCGCCGCGCGCAACAAACTACTGGCCAGCATGACGGACGAAGTGGCTGGCCTCGTGCTGCGGAACAACTACCTGCAGACCCAGGCATTGTCGGTGCTCGAGCAGCGCGCCCCCGAGCGGCTGACCGAATACCAGGGCCTGATTCGCTCACTGGAGCGCAATGGCCACCTGGACCGGGCCATCGAATTCCTGCCGGGCGACGACGAATTCCTCGAGCGTCGCAAGAAGCGCCTCGGGCTCACGCGTCCCGAGCTCTCCGTGGTGCTCGCGTACAGCAAGATCTGGCTCAGCAATCACCTGCTCGATTCCGATCTGCCCGACGATCCCTACTTCGCGAGCGAAGTTCAGCGCTACTTCCCCGCCCCCATGCGCAAACGTTATTCGCGCGAGATTCCGCGGCACCGGCTGCGACGCGAGATCGTCGCCACCGCCACCACCAACAGCCTGGTGAACCGCATGGGTCCGGTTTTCGTGACCCGCGCGCAGGAAGATACCGAAGCGGATCCGGCCTCGATCTCGCGCGCATACACCATCGCGCGTGAAATCTTCTCCATGCGTTCGGTGTGGGCCGACATCGAGTCGCTGGACAATTCGGTGCCCGCGGATGTGCAGTACGGCATGTTCTACCGGGCCAGCCGGCTGCTGCGTCACACCAGCTACTGGCTGCTTCGCGAGCGCGACAAGAATCTCAGCATCGAAGACGCCGTGCGCGAACTGCGCGCCGGTGTCGAGCAACTCACCGACAGCATCGATTCCGCGATCGGGGGCGACGCGCGTGCCCAGCACGACGCAACGTTCGCCGGCTTCGTGGCCGGTGGCGTGCCGGACAAACTGGCGCGCCGCGTCGCACGACTGACGTTACTCGAACCCGCGCTCGACATCGTGGCGCTGGCCCGTGCCGAACACATGCCGGTCGCCGACGTCGCCCGCGTGTATTTCGAGCTGGGCGTGCTGCTCGGCCTGGATTGGCTGCACGGTGAAATCGACCGTCTCGCGGTCGACGGCTCCTGGCAGGCCACGGCGCGCACCAACCTGCGCGATGCGGCCATGCGCGCGCATCGCGAACTCACCCACCAGGTGCTCAATACGCGCGGAGCGAAGCGTGTGGGTGAGCGCCTCGTGCGCTGGAGCGCGCAGCGCGCGGACGCGCTGACCAGCTGGAAGCGCACGCTCCAGGAGATGCGCGCGGTGGGCACCACTGATTTCGCCACACTCACCGTGGGTGTCGAGTCGGTGCGCGGTATGTCGAGCGGCTGAGGAATGCGCCTCGCGCTGGTGATCACCACGCATGAGCGCCCCGAGGCCCTGGCCGCCGTGTTCGACAGCGTCGGGCGCCAGCGCGTTCCGCCCGACGAAATTATCATCGCCGACGACGGGTCGGGCGCCGCCACGCAGCAATCCATAGCGGCCTTCGTATCGAGTTCCACCGTGCCGGTGCGCGTGGTCACACAACCGCACGAAGGGTTCCGCGCCGCGCGCCTGCGAAACCTGGGCAGCGCCGCTACATCATCGGACTACCTGGTGTTCATCGATGGCGACATGCTGCTGCATCCATTGTTCATCGCTGATCATCAACACCTGGCGCGCCCGCGGTTCTACACCCAGGGCGTGCGCGTGCACACCGATGCCTCCCTGACAAACGAGCTGATCGCAAAGCCTGCGGCGCTGCCCTCATTCTGGTCGGCCGGGCTCGGCGGCCTGCGCCGGCTCTATCTAGTCCGTTCGCCGGCGCTCGCCACGATGGCGCGGACGATCGCCAACGGCGTCGTCGCCATCAAGTCATGCAACCTGGGAATCTGGCGCGAGGACTTCGTGCGTGTGAATGGTTTCAATGAAGCGTTCGAGGGTTGGGGTCCCGAGGACAAGGAACTATGCGTCCGGCTCGAAAATGCCGGTGTCCAACGCCAGACGCTGATGTTCGGTGGCATCGCCTTGCACCTGCACCATGCACCGGCATCGCGCGCCGCGCTGCCCGCGAATCTGGCGAGGCTCGCCGAGACGCGCCGAGCGCGGCTGGTCCGATGCAACCGCGGCGTCGACGCGCATATCCGCAGTCGCGCCCAGGGCGCGCAAAACGAATGATCTGCGGCTAAGATTGCGCACCCCAATGTAGGAGCACGCATGCCCGGCAAATCCATTCCTGGAAAGTTGATACTCGTTCGACATGGCCAGAGCACCTGGAACGTCGAGAACCTGTTCACCGGCTGGCATGACGTCGACCTGTCGGATCTGGGACGCATCGAGGCGAAGTCGGCGGGCGCCGAAATCAGGAAGGCCGGCATCAGGCCCGACATCGTGTTCACCTCCGTGCTCAAGCGCGCCATCCGTACGATGTGGAGCGTGCTCGACGAAATGGACCTCATGTGGCTGCCGGTGGAACGCAGCTGGCGCCTCAACGAGCGCCACTACGGCGCGCTGCAGGGTCTCGACAAGGCCCAGACCGTGGAGAAGCACGGCGAGGCACAGGTGAAAATCTGGCGCCGCAGCTATGACATTCCGCCGCCGCCATTGGCGCTCGACGACAAACGCCACCCCATTTTCGATCGCCGTTATGCCAACGTGGATCCACGCGTGCTACCGGCTTCGGAATCGCTCAAGGACACGCTCGCGCGCGTGCTGCCGTTCTGGAATGACCGCATCGTGGTGGAACTGCTGGCGGGCAAGAACGTGCTCGTGGTGGCGCACGGCAACTCCCTGCGCGCCGTGGTGAAGATGCTCGACAACGTGAGCGAAGCGGAGATCACCGAGCTCAACATCCCCACCGGCGTGCCGCTGGTGTACGAGCTCGACGCCGGTCTCAAGCCCATCAGGAGCGGCTATCTCGGCGATCCGGAGGCCATCAAGGCTGCCGCCGAGGCCGTGAAGAAGCAGACCGAGAAAAAGAAGTAGCTAGATCCAAAATCCGCGCGGAACGGCTTTACTGCGAAGGCAGATCCGTCCGCGCCACTGGCTTCGCGCTCCAGCCATCGTATTTCCCTTCCTTCTCTTTCGCCGCGTCCGTGAGCCGCCGGCTGAGTTCCTTCATGTCCGGCACCACCAGCAGCATCGACTTGTGCAGGTGCAGGGCGTAACGCAGATCACCGTTCTCGGGTTCATCCAGAACGTCCGTGTCGAATCCTTCGGTGCGAAATCGTGCGGCTAACGCTTCGGCCGACTCGAGCGCCGGAAACGCCAGGAAGAAATCCACGTCGTGCGGCTTGAAAGGGTCCGACCCGGACTTGCGCAATTGGTCGATCAACCGCTCATCCCACGAATCATTCTTGCGCGTGCGCAGCTTGTTGAGGTTCTGCCAGATGCGCCAGCCCGCGATGAGGCCGCCGACGACGGCGCTGACGTACATCCAGATGGCGGAATTCGACACGAGGATTACTCGTCTTCGGCGATGGTGACTTTGAGGCCCGACAACGCGGCTGTAATTTCCACCTGGCAGGACAGGCGCGAGTTCTCGCGGTAGTGCGACAGCTCGGTCAGCAAATCGCGCTCATCCGACATGGGAGCGGGAAGTTTACCGACCCACGCCGCATCGACGTAGACGTGGCAGGTGGCGCAGGAACACATGCCCCCGCAGATGGCCGCGACGCCGTAGTCCAGCTCGCGCAACACCTCCATCACTTTCAGACCCGGCTTGCACTCCACATCGTGGGAAACACCGTCCCGATCAATCACCTGCAGCGTCGCCATTCCTTTTCCCGAAACCTGAAGATTCGCGCAAATTCGCGGCGCTAGTGTGCCGAGGTTGCGCGTCGGGCGCCAGCGAAAGCAGGCGCCGCAGGGCCGCGGATTCGATTTGCAGGTCGGTGGCAGGGACATTGCGGGCAACGCGGCGCGCGCGGTACCAGAGATATGTCAGCAGCGTGAATACGTTGGTGAGCTCACCCAGCATCGCGGGCGTGGTGCCCACGTCAGTGAGCCCAGCCGCTTCCAGCAACAGTTCGCCATGCGGCATCGCGCGCGGGTAGTAGCCCATGATGCAGGCGAGATCGAACAGCGGATCGCCCACCTGCGCGTATTCCCAGTCGATGAAATAAACGCGGTCCGCAGTCAGTACATTGCCGTGATGCAGGTCGCTGTGCACGATGGCCGGCGCGCGCCTCTCGAAGCCACTACGCGCCAGCGCTTCGGCGCCGCTGGCTAACAAGAACTGGAGTCGCCCGCCTTCGTTGGGGTCCCCGCGGACGATCAGGTCGGCATAAATGCGCGCCGTGGCCAACGGATCGAAGCGCGTCACCGGCGGCGGAGCCAGCGAGTGCAACGTGCGCAGGCGCTGGCCGAGTGAACGAAGGTCCCGCATGCGCGTGAAGTAGTGCGGCGTCCACAGTCGTCCGTCGACGTAATCGGTGATCAGGCAGGATCGGTCGGGCGCTGCGTAGACCACTTGCGGGGCGATGCCCGCATCCGCCGCCGCGGTGTGCAGCGCAAGCTCGCGATCGCGGTCGAGGCAGGGATCCGCAGCCGTGTACTCGTTGAGGCGAACGACGAAACGGCCGCGGCGCGTGCGCACCAGGTAGCTGTGATTGACCTTGCCGCCGCCGATCAACTCCTGTGAGAACGGTGGTTCACCGTCTTCACAGCCCGGCACGTGCTGCAGCAACTCCCCGGCGATCATGCCGGCACCGCCTGGATATGCAACCGGCGACGCCAGCCGACGAAGCCGGCGGTCGCAATGACGATGAACAATGCGTTGAGAAGCGCCAGCCAGGGCCGGTTGGTTGAATAAAAGAGGAACACGAGCACTCCGTCGATCGCTATCCAATAGAGCCAATTCTCGATCTTTGCGCGCGCCTGCAGCCAGACCGCGAGCAGACTGAACCACGTCGTCAATGAATCGAGCAACGGCCAGGCCGCACGCGTTTCGGCGGCAAGCCATTGCGCGCTCAGTATCGACAACAGTATCGCAACGAGCGCTGCCGCGAGGTGCCAGCGATGCGGCCACACGCCGACGGGTAGTTCGCCTTCCGTGCTGCTGCGCGTCCAGCTCCACCAGCCGTACACCGACATACCCACGAAGAACACCTGCAGCGCAGACTGCATCGGCAGCTTGCTCCAGCCGGCGACCACGGCGATGAGCGCCGAGCTGAACGCACCGACGATCCAGCACAGCCGATTGCGAAGCGCAGCCAGCACTACATAGGCAACGCCGGCGAGCGTGGCAAGGATCTCAAAGGTTTTGAGCACTTCGGGCGGCAAGATCTAACCGAGCGGGCCCAGGACCTTCATGACGAAAATGGCCTTGCCGTCACGTTCGAACGTGGGCTTGAGCTCTCGTGTGAGCGCTTCCATGACTTCTTCGTACTGGCCGAAGACCTGCGTACTCATGTCATTGGTCATGACCTTGAAACGGCCATCATTGTTCAGGCGCTCGATGAATCCCCGGATCGGCGGAATGTAGTCGTCGTGAAGGGGATACAGGCTGATCTCGACGCCGATGTTCATCTGGTCTCCGTCAACGAAATGTGTACGTCACCGTCACGCCCGCATGACGCGGATCGCCCGCCTGCACGTAACGCGTCGGCGTGAAATCCGGCGGCTCGAGGCCGAAATAGAATCCACGCTGCGAATAGTACCTGTCGAACAGGTTTCTGACCCAAACTTCCGCGCGCCAGTGTTTCCCTGAGAGGCCCGCCTTCAGGTGCGTCAGCATGCGCGACGGTGCACGTTCATCGTGCGAATCGTCGAAGTAGAAATCGTCGAGCCCCGCGAAGTCGACGCGCACGAATGCGCCGCGTGCACCGCGATACTCCACGCCCAGGTCGTATTGATACTGCGGTGCGTGCGCCTGCTCGCGGCCGTCGAGATTGCGATCACCGAAGACGTAGTCGATGTAGCGTGTCTCGAGTAGTGCGGCGCGCAGGTCCAGCAACAAGGGGGAGACCGGCCGCCACTGCAGGGTCGCCTCAATGCCGTAATTCTCGCCCGCTGCGGCGTTATCGGTGTATTGGACGAAGGTCAGCGGGTCTCCGGGCACCAACTGCTCCCCGGTCTGCACCTGCTGGTCCTCGCGGCGCATATAGAAGAGCGCAATATCGCCGGCGAGCGTGGCGTCGGCGCTGGTCGCGCGGAATCCGACTTCGAGATTGTGCAGCACTTCCGAATCGAAGCTGCGGCGGTCGGCCGGAACCGCGTCGCCGATATTGAATCCCCCAGCCTTGTAGCCCCGCGCCAGCGTGACATACGCGGTGCTCTGATCGCCCAGGGCATGGCGCAGGCTGAGAGATCCCCCGAACATGGTCTCGTTGGGAGAGAAAGCCGCCTCATCCGAATCCCGGTAGTCAGCCCGCCGCTGTTCGGCGCGCGCACCGAAAGCCAGCACCGTCGATGTGCCCAGACGCCATTCGAGCTCACCGTAGCCGGCGAGATTCGTGGCGCGATAGTTGCTCGTGAATACCCGATCGCCGTCACCGTAAATCAAGTCGCGATAAACATCGTGCTGCCGCACGTCTTCGTCCGTGCGCAAGGCGTAGACACCCGCGAGCCAGGCAAACTCATCGCCGTTATCAACGGAAGCGCGCGACACAATTCGAAGGTCGGTGCTCAGGGTCGTGTGTTCGCGGTCAAACTGCTGAAAATAGTCGTACGGTGTGTTCGCACCCCAACTGATGTCGTTTCCCCAGTCGCCGTCGAACGAATAGACACTGCGCGAGGTCCCGAAAGCGGAACGGCTCACGACGTCGAAAAATTCGCCAGCGTT
>Ga0190264_10000088_pt1 | contig 13519 bp, 10 predicted proteins | sample Popmic112T_FD_136651 | JGI IMG/M metagenome (GOLD analysis project Ga0190264, IMG submission 136651) | Populus adjacent soil microbial communities from riparian zone of Indian Creek, Utah, USA - 112 T | ecosystem: Environmental > Terrestrial > Soil > Riparian zone | place: USA: Utah | collected... | reverse complement strand
TGCCGAAGGGGCAACTCTGATCGATCCGGCATTTACCGGCCGCTACCTGCGGGTGGTGGATCGGCGCTACGGCAGCGGCGCTGTCTTTGCCGGCGTCGGGCACCCCGCCTACTACCCCGTCGAGGGGAACGAGCGGGGAGCAACGGTCTCGATCGCCGTCGTCGGCAGAATCGCGCCGGCGACCGGTCCACCGAGCATCGATTGCGGTCCGCCGCCGCTGTTCACGGCCTCGGTGTCCGGCGACGGCTCCGCGCTGGTCTCCTGCGCGGTGGTCGGGTGCCGGGCGGTCCTGACTGCCCGCGGCCAAGGGCGAGCCGTGCGCCTCCGGCGCAGGCTTCCGCCCGCCGCGCTCTGGGGCGAGGAGCCGGTCACCTTGCGCCTGAGCCCGTCCTCCGTTGAACGATTCGAACGCGGGCCGATCATGATCACGGTCACGGTCAATGGCAGGGTGCTCGCACGCCGCAGCGTCCGGCTTGGTGCATTGCCCGTCGTGGCGGCCTACCCCGAGGAGATCGAATCTGTGGCCGGTCCTCCGACGCCGTGAGGCGGCCCACCAACTCCAGTCCGCGAGGGTGATTCGGGGAAGGGCCCCACACACACGTCGGAGGGGTATTTTTTTGTGGTCGTGTCCGCCCCTGTCCTTCTTGCTGTCGACGAAGACGCGCGCTCGCTAGCCGACGTCGAACGCGAGCTGGTCGATCGCTATGCGCGGAGCTACCGGGTCGTCTGCGTGTCCTCGGCGGAGGAGGCGATGGCGGAACTCGAGGCGCTTGCGGCCGCGGGCGAGGATGTCGCACTCGTTCTCTCCGCGCTGTGGCTGAGCCAGACGACGGGCAGCGAGCTGCTGAGCAAGGTGCGTGTTCTGCACGCACACGCTCAGCGCGGGCTGCTGATCGATTGGGGCAGCTGGGGCGACGGCCGCACGGGCGAGGCGATCTTCGAAGCGATGGCGCGGCGGCAGATCGAGTACTACGTGATCCGGCCGTCGCGCACGCCGGACGAGGTGTTCCACCAGTCCGTCTCTACCTTCCTGCTCGAGTGGGCCCACGCGCGGCGGGTGTCGCCGCACACCGTCCACGTTGTCGGGGAGTCGTGGACCGGCAGGGCTTACGAACTGAGGGAGGTCCTGGGGCGCTGCGCGGTCCCGCACGCGTTCGTGCTTGCCGATTCGCCTGATGGCCGCGCCCTGGTCACGGAGATGGGCGACGGGGAGCCGCTTCCCCTGGTGGTCTTCCCGAACGGCATCGTGCTCGCGGACCCGACCGACCTGGAGCTGGCGAGCGCCACCGGCGCCACGATCGACCCCAAACGCCGTGAGTTCGACGTCGTCATCGTCGGCGCTGGGCCGGCCGGGCTGTCGGCGGCCGTCTACGGCGCCTCGGAGGGGTTCCGGACGCTGGTCGTCGACGACGGCGGGATCGGCGGTCAGGCAACCTCGAGCTCGCTGATCCGCAACTACCTCGGCTTTCCGCGCGGCGTCAGCGGTCGTCGGCTCGCCGAGCGGGCCTACGAGCAGGCGTGGGTCTTCGGGGCCAAATTCGCCTTCATGCACGACGCGACCGCGATCCGGCGCGAGGGCGATCGTGCCTACGTCAGCCTCTCCGACGGTGGCGAGGTGAGTGCCCGCGCGGTCATCCTCGCGACCGGTGCCACCTATCGCCGGCTCGGGGTCGACGAGATCGAGGAGCTGGTCGGGGCCGGCGTCTTCTACGGCGGCCCCGCCTCCGAGGCGCCCGCCATGTCCGGGAGAGAGGTATACGTGCTCGGCGGCGCCAACTCGGCGGGTCAGGCGGCGCTGCACCTGGCCGAATACGCCCGGCGGGTAACCCTTGTGGTGCGGGCGGAGTCGCTCGACAAAGGCATGTCGCACTATTTGACTCAGCAGGTGGTCGGGGCGTCCAACATCGAGGTGCGCCTCGGAACTGAGGTCGTCGGCGGCGGGGGAGAGGGCCGGCTGGAGCGCCTCGAGCTTCATCGCCGTGCCGACGGAGCGACAGAGACCGTCGAGGCTGACGCGCTGTTCCTGATGATCGGCGCCCGGCCGAACACCGACTGGCTGCCGACGGAGCTGGCGCTGGGAGACGGGGGATTTGTCCGCACCGGAGCGGAGGTCGAGCAGGACGGCAGCTGGCCGCTCGAGCGCAGTCCCTTCGCCCTCGAGACCAGCATGCCCGGCATCTTCGCCGCGGGCGACGTCCGCCACGGGTCGATGAACCGGGTCGCCTCCGCGGTCGGCGAGGGCTCGATCGCGATCAAACTCGTGCACGAGATGCTCGCGACGGAACATCGTCATGAGCGAGGGGTCGGGAGTGCCTAGGAGTCTCGGTGAACGGGTAGGTCTGCCATCGCGTAGAGCGCTACCACTGGAGTGACAAGCGCTCCGAGGGTGACTGCAAAGACCGTTTGCCAGGCGACGAACTGTTCCTTGGTCAGCTCTGGAAAACCGACGACGATGAGGGTCAGGATCAGGGGGGGTGCCAGCGCAGCCACCGCGATCGCGCCTATGGCCAGCCCACGATGCAGGTGAGCGGAGGGCAAGACCGCCAGCCACCGGTACGACGCCCGCAGGTGACTCACCGAGGTCAGCGATCCCAGCCTCACCTCTCTCCGTATCGCCAGGGTGGTCAAGGCGCAGGTGATGAGGGGCAGCAGGAACAGGGTGCCGACCACGTTCCAGGAGGTACTGGTTTCCGTCAGCGGCACGCCCCACAGTGGCACCGTCTCCTGCCCGCGGACGCTGAGCCAGGCGATCGTGCCCGTGATGATCACATTGAAGACCGCGGTGGCGAGCAGCGCTCGGAGGATGATCCACCGTCGGTGCGGTGTCGGCAGCCGGCTCCACACTGAAACGATCCTCAAGGTTGGGCGACCCTACCTTCAACGTTCCTTGGGGCGGTCACCTGCACAGGTATGGTGGGTTTATGGCTGAATCACCGAATCCAGGTGCGGTCGCGGTCAGCAACGAGGAGGCCGTACGGGCCTGGGACACCGTTCTCTTCGACCGCTGGAAGCAGAACCGCAAAGTGTTCGTGGGGGCGTTGGACGGGATCACCGAGGAGCTCTTCGACCGCTTTCCACCGCCGGAGGGCGGGCGTTGCATCGACGTCGGTTGCGGCTTCGGCGACACGACCCGGCGACTCGCCGAGCTCGTCGGCCCCGCGGGCTTCGCGCTGGGTACCGACTCCTCGCCGCGCTTCGTCGAGGAGGCTCGCCGCGAGGCCGCGGCGGCCGGGGTTGACAACATCAGCTTCGAAGCCGCCGATGCGCAGACGGCGGCATGGGACCAGGATTACGACTACGCGTTCTCACGGATGGGGACCCAGTTCTTCGCGGCGCCGGTGGTGGCGATGCGGGCGATCCGGGCGGCGCTGAAGCCGGGCGGCGGGCTGCGCAAGATCTGCTGGCGCCGCAAAGCCGAGAGCCCTGTCTGGGCGGAGACCGAGCAGGTGGTGCTGCGTTTCCTCTCGCGCCCGCAGGAGTACGAGGCCGACACCTGCGGCCCCGGCCCGTTCTCGCTCGGCAACCCGGAAACGCTCACCGGCATCCTCGAGGCCGCCGGGTTCGCGGAGGTCGAGCTGCACCAACATGACTTCGACTACTTCATGGGCAGGGACATGGAGGAAGCGATCGACGCCCTGCTCGCGATCGGCCCCGGCGCCGAGCTGATCCGCCTCAACGGAGAGCACGGCGAGAGCCTGCGTCCGCAGATAGCCGCCGCCCTTGCCGATCGCTACGCCGCCTGGCGCCAAGCGGACGGATCCATCGTCGGCCGTGGGTCCGTCTGGCTCGTCGCGGCTACGAATCCGGGCTAGCTCTGCGTCGGCCGTCCGCCCGGCCTGGGCATAGCATTGCCCGCCGATGAGCTCCTCGCCGATCGACGCCTACCTGGAGCGCCTGCACGAGCGCTGGCAGGGGGACGACTCGGGGGCCGTGGCCGACTACATCCCGCCGCTGGCGCTGGCCGATCCCGCCTGGTTCGGGATCGCCGTCGCGACCACGGACGGCCACTGCTACGAGGTCGGTGACTCGCGCCGCCCCTTCACGATCCAGTCGATCTCCAAGCCCTTCACCTACGGCCTCGCCCTGCGCGATCTCGGCCTTGCCGCGGTCGACGCCAAGGTCGGGGTGGAGCCGACCGGGGACGCTTTCAACTCGATCAGCCTCGCGCCCGACAGCGGCCGGCCGCTGAACCCGATGGTCAACGCCGGCGCCATCACCTCGACCTCGCTGGTCGCGGGCGCCTCCGCCGGCGAGCGCGAGGAGCGGCTGCTGGCCGCCTATAGCGGCTTCGCGGGCCGCCCGCTCGAGGTCGAGACCGCGGTCTACGAGTCCGAGCGCGATACCGGCCACCGCAACCGCGCGATCGGCCACATGCTGCGCAGCTTCGGCATCCTCGAGCAGGATCCGGAGGCCGCCCTCGACCTCTACTTCCGCCAGTGCTCGGTCGCGGTCGACTGCCGCGACCTCAGCCTGATGGCGGCGACGCTCGCCAACGGCGGCGTCCACCCACTGACCGGCGAGCGGGTGCTGGAGCGCGAGTACGTCGACCGGGTGCTGAGCGTGATGACCACCTGCGGGATGTACGACTCGGCGGGGGAGTGGGTGGTCGACGTCGGGATGCCGGCCAAGAGCGGCGTCGCCGGCGGCGTCCTCGCGGTGCTGCCCGGGCAGCTCGGGATCGCCGTCTACTCACCGCCCCTGGACCCGCACGGCAACAGCGTCCGTGGGATCGAGGTCTGCCGCCAGATCTCCGACGACCTCGACCTCAACCTGCTCCACGTCGCCCGTTCCTCGCGCTCGGCCGTGCGCCGCAGCTACAGCGTCGCCGACATCCCCTCGCGTCGCCGTCGCCCCGACGAGCAGAGCCAGGTGTTGATCCAGGTGGGGACCCGCTGTGTCGTCCACGTCCTCCACGGTGACCTCGTCTTTGCCGCGACCGAGAGCGTGATCCGCTCCCTGGTCGAGCAGTGCGCCGAGATCGACCTGGCGATCGTCGACCTGGCCGAGGTGACCGAGATCGACGTCGCCGCCGGCCGCCTGCTGGCGGCGCTGGGGGCCTGGATGGCGGAGAGCGAGAAAGAGCTGGTGCTGGTGGCGCCGGCCCACGGCGACCTGCTCGGCGATCTGCCCGAGGGGGCGCGGGTGTTCGCCGACCTCGACAGCGCGGTCGAGTGGTGTGAGGAGCGGTTACTCGCAGCCAACGGGGCGTCGGGCGCGGCTCTCGCCCGGGTGCCGCTGGCCGAGCACCGGTTGGCCCGCGGCCTCGACGCGGCGATGCTGACCAGGCTCGAGGCGACCCTGCGGCCGCGCTCGTTCAGCGCTGCCGAGACGATCTTCGCCGCGGGCGACCCGGCCGACGCGCTCTACCTCCTGACCGAAGGGGAGGTGACGATCGAGATCGAGCTCGAGGCCGGGCGGAGGCGGCTGGCGACGCTGACCCCGGGACTGGCCTTCGGCGAGGTCGCCCTGGCCGACATCCCGGTGCGTCCGGCCGGTGTTCATGCCGAGACCGACGGCGAGTGCCTGGTCCTCACCGTCGCCGACTTCGACCGCCTCGGCGAGGAGGACCCGGCCCTGCAGGCGGCGCTGATGCGCAACCTGCTCGCCAGCTTCTACGAAGTCATCGGCCGCATGACCCGCGAGGTAGGCTCGCTCTTCGATGGCCGCTGACATGGCCTCCGGCCCCGACCGAGTCGAGATCGCCCATTCCATGTATCGCGCTTTTGCCGCGGGCGAACGCGAGGTCGTCAAGGAGGCGTTCGCGCCCGAGCTCGCCTTCCACAGCCCACCCGACCCGGAGCTCGACCGCGAGGGTTACTTCGAGCGGTGCTGGCCCGGCGCCGGCAACCGCAACGAGTTCGAGTTCGTGCGGACGATCGAGTCCGGCAACGAGGTCGTGGTCACCTACGAGGCGACCCGGCCCGACGGCAGCCGCTTCCGCAACACCGAGGTCCTGACCTTCGACGGCGAGCAGATCGTCAAGGTCGAGGTCTACTTCGGCTGGGACCTCTAGCCGGGCCTCAGGCGGCCGCGACGACGCCGGCGCTCAACTCCGGGGGGCTGGTCAAGGTCTGCAGCACCACGCAATAGCGCTCGGTCAGCTTCAGCAGGGTCGCCAGCTCCTCCTCGCCGGCCTCGGTCTCGAGCTCAAAGCGGAGGCGGATGGAGCGAAAGCCGACCGGGGCGTCGCGGTCGACGGCGAGGGTCCCACGGAAGTCGAGATCGCCCTCGGCATGGACGGTCCCGGCCTCGACCGGGATCCCCAACGAGGTGGAGACCGCGCGCAGGGTGACACCGGCGCAGGCGGCCAGGGCCTCGAGCAGCATGTCGCCCGAGCACAACAGCGAGCCGTTGCCGCCGGAGGCGGGGTGAAGGCCCGCCTCGGCCAGGGCACGGCCGGTATTGACCGAGCAGGAGATGCCCTCGCCGAGCGTGCCGCTGGCCGCGAGCGTGACCAGCGCCGCCTCGGGCTCCCCCTCGTAGCGCTGCTTTAGCGGGGCTTGGGTCGCGCGCAACTCGTCTCTGTTCATGCGAGTCATTACAGGCGAGAGGCGGGAAAATTTCAAATCGCCGGTTGGGCCCGCAGGTGGGCGAGGCCGGCGGCGAGGGTGATCGCGGCGGCGGTGGCGAGGGGGAGGGCGAGGCTGGTCTGCAGCAGCAGGGCGCCGGTGGCGGCGCCGGCGAGGATCGCGAGGAAGGCGGCGGCGCGTTGGACGATGTCGGCGCCGGAGGCGACGCTGAGCGGGGCGGGGGAGGTGAGGGCGGTCAGCGTCAGGTTGAGAACGGTGGTGGCGAGGTTGGGGCCGCCGAAGCCCCGCACCATCGTGTTGCGGACGCCCATTGCCAGGGCCAGCAGGGCGATCGCGGCGTAGGCGGAGCGCTCTCCGGCGCTGACCTCGGTCGCGGCCGCGATAACGGCGGCCCCGGCCAGGAGCGAGACCTCGATCGCCAGCGCCGCGCCGAGGCCGTGCCCGGGGCGAGGGGTCGAGCGCCGCGCCAGCAGCGCCGCCAGGCCACCGCCCGCGATGAAGGCGACGAGAGCCACCAGCGGGGCCACCACCGGCGCCCCGGCCGCGCCGGAGATCCCGAGGCCGAGGAAGACCACGTTGCCGGTCTGCATCGCCGCGAAGACCTGGCCGAGCCCGAGAAAGCTGACCGCGTCGACGATCCCGGTGACGAAGGTCAGGACCAGCAGCGTGCGCGTCAGCCCCGGGCTCATCACAGGCATTGATATCCGGGCCGGCCGACGGATGCGGGTTTAGAGCGGAGGCGTTTGCGGGCAGACGTTCACCGTGCCCGACGGGGATTCCGATCCAAAGCTGGTCGTCGGCCCGCTACTTCGTTACGTGGGCGAGACCGAGGCGACGATCTGGGTCGAGACCAGCGCCCCCTGCGAGGTCGAGGTCCTCGGCCGCCGCGAGCCCACCTTCACGGTCGAGGAGCACCACTACGCGCTGGTCCGGATCGAAGGTCTGGAGCCGGACAGCTTCAACGAGTACGAGGTTCGGCTCGACGGCGAGCGGCACTGGCCCCCGCCCGACTCGGACCTGCCCCCGAGCGCGATCCGCACCCTCGGCGGCGAGGGGCCGATCGACGTCTGCTTCGGCTCCTGCCGGGTGGCGCTGCCGCACGAGGAGCCCTACACCCACACGAAGGACCGCCACGAAGACGGCAAGGAGTACGACGCCCTGCGCGTACTGGCGACGGAGATGATCCGCGGCGAGCACAGCCACTGGCCGGAGTTCCTCTTCCTCCTCGGCGACCAGGTCTACGTCGACGAGGGCTCGCCCCGCACCCGCGAAAAGATCCGCCGCCGCCGCGGCACCGAGACCCCGCCCGGTGACGAGGTCATGGGCTACGAGGAGTACTCGTGGCTGTACGAGGAGTCCTGGAGCGACCCGCTGATCCGCTGGCTGCTGTCGACCGTCTCGGTCTCGATGCAGTGGGACGACCACGACATGAGCGACGACTGGAACATCTCCCGCTCCTGGCTGGAGGAGATGCGCAAGAAGTCCTGGTGGCATGGGCGCGCTACGGCGGGGGTGATGAGCTACTGGGTCTACCAGCACCTCGGCAACCTCTCACCGCGCGCCCTCGACGAAGACGAGCTCTATGGGCGGGTGCGCGGCAACGTCCACGCCACCGCCGAGCTGCGCGAGTTCGCCGCCCGGGCGCACACGACCGGGGCCGGCACCCGCTGGAGCTTCTGTCGCGACCTCGGTGGGACGCGGGTGATCTTCCTGGACTCGCGCGCGGGCCGTGTCCTGGAGGAGGGCGAACGCTCGATGGTCGACAAGGAGGAGTGGGAATGGATCGTCGACCACGCCGGCGGTGACTTCGACCACCTGCTGCTGGCGACCACGGTTCCCTGGCTGCTCTCACCCGGCTTCCACCACCTCGAGGCCTGGAGCGAGCGGGTCTGCGACGGGGCCTGGGGGGGACTGGCCGCGCGTGCGGCCGAGAAGTTGCGCCGCGGCGTCGACTTCGACCACTGGGCCTCGTTCGGCAGGTCGTTCCGATCGCTGCGGGATCTGTTGGTGGAGGTCGGCTCGGGCAGGCGCGGTAAGCCGCCCGCCTCGATCGTCGTCCTCTCCGGCGACGTTCACCACGCCTACCTGGCCGAGACCGCGTTCCCCGACGCCGGGATCGAGAGCGCGATCTACCAGGCGGTCTGCTCGCCCTACCGCAACCCGCTCGAGCGCAAGGAGCGGCGGGTGATCCGGCTCGGCTTCTCGCGCCCCTTCAGCGCCGCGATGCGAGCCCTCGCCGGTGCGGCCGGAACCCGCGACCCGGGAATGCGCTGGCGCCTGGCCGAGGGCCCCTACTTCGACAACCAGGTGGCGACCCTGCGGCTCGACGGTCGCGAAGCACGGATGAAGCTCGACAAAACGGTTCCGGGTGAGGACGAGGAGCGCCGGCTGGACAGCGTTTTCGAGCGCCGCATCGCCTGAACTTTCGCACGATTGCGCGGCGTAACCGAGCCTTTTGCAGCCACTTTAATCAGGAAATTTGGCGGCACATCGGAATGCTGTTATGCTCGCGCCCCATCGAGCAGTCAAAGTTTCTGATTGATCGATGACATAGCCAGCACCGGTGCCTTAATCGGTTAAAGGGACGGCGTTGTAAGCCGTAGATCCGGGTTCGAGCCCCGGCCGGTGCATTCGTAAATCGGGAATACGAATGGGCTATGGGATGAACATTTTCGACTACATCGAGGACGGAGCGGTACAGGGGGAGAAGGCCCGCTGGTCGGCGCGCTCACCCTTCCGGCCGCGCCAGGACTACGACCTGATGCTGGTCGCGCGGACGCCGAACTGGCGCGAGGATGCGGACTCGCGGGCGGCGCTGGAGCGGATCGAGGCCGAGCCCTGGGTCGAGGCGATCTCCAGCGACGGCGACGAAGTCCTGCTGCGCCTGGCCGACTCCTGGATCGAGGAGACGGGCGGCCGGCTGGAGAGCGGCGAGGGGGTCGAGGGGGCCAACGCCGACCTCGCCGGGGGCCGCCGCTACGCCGTCTACTTCTGGGGCGCGAACACGACCAAGGCGCTGCACATCGGCCACCTGCGCAACCTCGCGGTCGGCCACGCGCTCGGTGCCGCCTTGGAGCAGGCCGGGGCCCGGGTCGAGCGCCGCAGCCTGATCTGCGACGTCGGCCGCAGCATGGGCGAGGCGATGGCCGGCGTCGTCCACAGCGGCCGCGACCAGCAGGTCTGGCCCGAGGGCGAAGAGAAGAGCGACCACTTCGTCGGCGCCTGTTACGCCGACTACGTCACCGCCGGGCGGACCGCCGGCGTGGCCGGGGGCAGCGACGCCGACGATGGCGCCGAGGACTCGGTCGCGCGCGAGTCCTCGATGTACAACGACAAGGCCGACGAGCTGATGCTGCGGGTCCTGCGCGGCGACCAGGAAGCGCTGGAACTGTGGTCGAAGACGCGCGCCTGGGTGATCTCCGGCCAGCGCAAGACCCTGGGCCGGCTCGGGATCGCCTTCGACAAGGTGATCTTCGAGTCCGACTTCCTGCCCGAGGTGCTGGAGCTGACCAACCAGGGCCTCAGCGAAGGCAAGCTGACCAAGCGCTACGGCGACGACATGGTCATGTACGAGACCGAACGCGAGGAGCTGGAGGAGATGCCGCTGGTCCGCTCCGACGGGCTGCCGACCCAGCACATGCGGGCGCTCGCCTACTGGTCGGCGGCACCGGAGCTCGACGACTTCATCTCGCTGCAGGTCTGCGGCAACGAGTGGGTCTCCCACGTCACCTGTCGGCGCAAGCTGATCGACGAGCTCGGCGTCGTCAACGGCAACGGCAACGGCAGCGCCAAGGGCGGTGGCCCGCCGACCTACGACGTCTTCCACGGCATGGTCGCCCGCGACCGCACCTCGATCACCTCCAGCAAGGAAGGGGCGCTCTTGATCGACGACCTCGCCGACTGGGTGGAGGAGGAGATCGAGGGCGACTCGGAGCGGGCCGAGGTCTGGCGCTCCCATACCGAGGCCGAGCGGCTGCCCTCGCGGATCGCGCTCGCCTACTTCCTCCTGCAGCCGACCTCGAAGCGGGTCGACTTCGAGCCGGAGAAGCTGCTGCGCGAGGAAAAGGGGAGCCTCGGCTGGGACCTGGCGCGGGCGCAGGCGCACCACGGCACCGCGCCGCCGGCCGCCGAGCGCGCCGAAGACACCGACTACCGCTTCGCCGTCGTCCAGTCCGAGCTCTACCGGCGCCACCTGCGCAGCTCGGTCGAAGGGCTCGACGTGATCCCGCTGGCCCGCTACGTCTCCCACTTCGCCCGCTGGTACCGCGAGGACGAGCGCTCGCCCGAGGTCGAGCGGGTGGCGCGGACGGTGCTGGACCAAGGAGTGCGCGGACTCGGACTGGAGGGAGCGTGAGATGAGGACGCTGCTGGTCGACAACCACGACTCCTACACCTACAACGTCTTCCACCTGCTGGCCGCGGCCGCGGGCGAGGAGCCGGTGGTGGTCAACAACGACGCCGTCTCCTGGCGGGTGCTCTCGCGCTCGGACTTCGACGCGATCGTGCTCTCGCCGGGGCCGGGACGGCCGGAACGCTGGCACGACTTCGGCGTCTGCCGGGACATCCTCCGCTACAGCGAGATCCCCGTGCTCGGAATCTGCCTCGGCCACCAGGGGATCGGCAACCTGCTTGACGGCAACGTCAGCACGGCGCCGATGGCGATGCACGGACGGCTCAGCCACGTGCGCCACTCCGACAGCGGCATTTTCGAGGGGATTCCGCAGGACTTCTCGGTCGTCCGCTACCACTCGCTGGCGATCACCGGCCCACCCGGGCCCGAGGGCAACGTCACCGCCTGGGCCGACGACGGCGTCGTGATGGGGGTCGAGCACACAAACCGCCCGATCTGGGGCGTCCAGTTCCACCCCGAGTCGATCGCCACCGAGCACGGCCGCGCGATCGCCGAAAACTTCTACGCCCTCGCCAGCCGCCTGCGCAACAAGCCCGCACCCCGCCCTAGAGATCGACGGGCCGGAAATACGCCTATAGGGAGGGAAAACGGCCCATCAACCTCCGGTCCGGAAGCGACGGAGACCGCGATGCGCCTGCGGGTGCGGACTTTGGAGGGGGAGCCCTCTACGGAGGCTCTCTTCGAACAGCTTTTCCTTGATGCGGAGAACGCGTTCTGGCTCGACAGCAACGACGCGCCGACCCGGCTCGCGCAGAGCTCTTACATGGGGACCAGCGCCGGGCGCGACCGCTGCCTGCTCTCCTACGACGTCGAGGCCGGGGAGGTCTCGATCGAGCGCGCCCGCCGCGACACGGTCGAGCACAAGTCGATCTTCGACCTGCTCGACCGCGAAGTCGCCAAGCACGCGGTCGAGCCGCCGGCGGAGCTGTCGCGGGGGTTGATCGGCGGCTTTGTCGGTTACCTCGGCTACGAGCTCAAGGCCGATTGCGGCTCGCCCAACGTGCACAGCTCCGACATGCCGGACGCGTTGATGATGCTCGCCAACCGGGTGATCGCGGTCGACCACGTGCGCCGGCGCACCTACGTCTGCGCGGTCGGTCGCGAGGAGGACGCCGAGGCCGACGCCTGGGTCGAGATGGCCGCGGCGGCGGTCGCCGAGGTGCTGGCGGATCCGCCCGCCCCGGTGCCGACGCCGGACCCCGAGGACCCGCCACCGCAGGTCAGCTTCCAGAGCGGCCGCGGCCGCGAGCAGTACCTCGCCGACATCGCCCACAGCCAGGCCGAACTGGCGGCCGGCGAGTCCTACGAGGTCTGCCTCACCGACCAGTTCTCGACCGACGCCAGCCCCGACCCCTTCGTCCTCTACCGCCATCTGCGGCGCAGCAACCCGGCGCCTTTCGCCGCCTACCTCAAGTTCGGTGAGCGGGCGATCGTCAGCTCCTCGCCCGAGCGCTTCCTCTCGGTCGACCGCGAGCGCCGGGTCGAGGCGCGCCCGATCAAGGGGACGATCTCGCGCAGCGACGACCCGGTCGTCGATTCCGCCCGTCGGGCCGAGTTGGCCGAGGACGAAAAGACCATGGCCGAGCACCTGATGATCGTCGACCTGTTGCGCAACGACGTCGGCCGCGTCTGCGACGTCGACAGCGTCAGCGTGCCGGAGCTGATGGTGATCGAGCCCTACGCGACCGTGCACCAGATGGTCTCGACGATCGAGGGCTACCTGGAACCCGACCGCAGCCCGGTCGAATGCGTCCACTCCTGCTTTCCCGGCGGCTCGATGACCGGCGCCCCGAAGCTGCGGACGATGGAGATCATCGACGGCATCGAGGACGAGGCGCGCGGCGTCTACTCGGGCGCGATCGGCTACTTCGGCCTCGACGGCAGCACCGACCTCAGCATCGTCATCCGCACGATCGTGATGCGTCCCGGCAAGACCACGATCGGCGCCGGCGGCGCCATCGTCATGCAGTCGGACCCGGTCGACGAGTTCGACGAGATCCTGCTCAAGGCGAAGGCACCGATGGCCGCTGTGGCGCGCGTCGCCACCGGCCGTGAGGACCCCGACGCCTGGAGCGTCGAGCTGGAGCCCCAGGCGCGGGCGGCCGGGGCGGCATGAGCGATCCGGCGGCGACGGTGCCGGCGACGATTCGCCCGGCAGCGGACGGCGATGTCGCCGCGGTGGCGCTCGCGGTCGAGGAGCTGCTGCTCGAGCTCGGCGGCCGGCGACCGGCGCGAGAGGAGCTCGAGGCCGAGATCCGGGCGGCGCTGGCCGACCCGGGGGTCGGCGCGATCCTCGTCGCCGAGTCCGGCGCGGCGATCGTCGGCGTGCTCAGCGCCAGCTGGCAGCGGGCGCTGCATGTGCCCGGGCGCTACGCGACGATCCAGGATCTCTGGGTGGACGAGGAGTGGCGCAGCCGCGGGGTCGGCGCCGCCCTGGTCGACGAGCTTGTGGCCCTGTGTGGGAAACATGGGGTGGCGCGGATCGAGGTCGGTCTCCCGCGGGAGAGCTTCGACGCGATCCGCGCCACCGAGGCCTTCTATCTCGGCAAAGGGTTCGAGCAGCTCGGCCCTCGAATGC
>Ga0190264_10000087_pt1 | contig 13619 bp, 10 predicted proteins | sample Popmic112T_FD_136651 | JGI IMG/M metagenome (GOLD analysis project Ga0190264, IMG submission 136651) | Populus adjacent soil microbial communities from riparian zone of Indian Creek, Utah, USA - 112 T | ecosystem: Environmental > Terrestrial > Soil > Riparian zone | place: USA: Utah | collected... | reverse complement strand
TCTTCGACAACGAGGCGTTGCTGGGGGCCTGCGAGCGCGCCCGCAACAGCCCCCGCGGCCGCCTGCATCTGCTCGGCCTCGTCTCCGACGGCGGCGTCCACTCCGGCTGGGAGCACATCGAGGCGGCGATCGAGCTGGCCTCGCAGGAGGGCGTCCCCGACGTCGTCTTCCACGCCTTCACCGACGGTCGCGACACGCTGCCCCACGGCGGCCGCACCTACCTGGCCGAGCTCGAACGCTGGCTGCGTCAGGCCGGTCGCATCGCCACCGTCAGCGGCCGCTACTACGCGATGGACCGCGATACCCGCTGGGAGCGGGTCAAGCTCGCCTACGACGCGATCGTCCACGCGCGCGGCCAGCAGGCCGATAGCGCGAGTGGGGCGATCGAGGCCTCCTACGAACAGGACCTCACCGATGAGTTCGTCGTCCCGACCGTGATCGGCGACTACGACGGCGTCGCCGAGGGGGATGTCGGGATCTTCCTCAACTTCCGCCCCGACCGGGCCCGAGAGCTGACCCGTGCCCTCGCCGAGCCGGGCTTCGACGAGTTCTCCCGCACCGGCGGCCCGACGCTCGACCTGACCACGATGACCTCCTACCGCAAGGGCTGGTCCTATCCGGTCGCCTTTCCGGAGGAAAGGCCGCAGACGACGCTGGCCGAGACGATCGCCAAGGCGGGCGGGCGCCAGCTGCACGTCGCCGAGACCGAGAAGTACGCCCACGTCACCTACTTCTTCAACGGCGGCCGCGAGCAGGAGCTGGAGGGCGAAGAGCACTGCCTGGTCGAATCCCCTCGCGACGTCCCGACCTACGACCACAAGCCGGAGATGAGCGCGCGGGCCGCGGCCGACACCTTCGTCGAGCACTGGGGCAAGGGCGACTACCGCTTCGGGATCATCAACTTCGCCAACCCCGACATGGTCGGCCACACGGGCGTGATTCCGGCCGCGGTGGCCGCCGTCGAGGCCGTCGATGCCTGCCTCGGCGAGGTCGTCGCCGCGGTCGAGGCCCGGGGCGGCGCCTGCATCATCACCGCCGACCACGGTAACTGTGACCACATGCTCGAGCCCGACGGCTCGCCCAACACCGCCCACTCGCTCAACCCGGTGCCGCTGATCGTCACCCAGGAGGGATTGGAGCTGCGCGACGGCGGCATCCTCGCCGACGTCGCCCCGACCGCTCTCGACCTCTTGGGCATCCCCCAGCCCGAGCCGATGACCGGCAAGTCGCTGATCGCCGGCCGTGAGTAACTGCCTCGCCGCGCGATGCATTGATGGGGCTATAGGCCGTAAAAAGCATCGAGCGACGCGATGAGGGTTGATCCGAACAGGCTCAGGTTTGAGATCGGGGCGCGGGATGGGGCCGCGCGGGCCGGTGTTATTCACACCGCCCACGGGCCGATCGAGACGCCGGCCTTCATCCCGCTTGCCACCAAGGGGACGGTGCGGGGGCTGGAATCGCACGAGGTGGCGGCGCTCGGCTACCAGCTGATCCTCGGCAACACGTACCACCTGTTCGTCTCGCCGGGGCCGGAGCGGATCGCCGCTGCCGGGGGGCTGCACGGGTTCATGGGGTGGGAGCGGGCGTTGATCACCGACTCCGGCGGCTTCCAGGTCTTTTCGCTCGCCCACGGCGGCGTCGCCAACGAGGTCAAGGGCAGCGGCCGCTCCGGTGGCGAGCACGGCTCGAAGGTCGAGATCACCGAGGAGGGCGCGCGCTTTCGCTCCTACCGCGACGGCTCCGAGCTGTTCATCTCACCCGAGGTCTCGATGCAGGTGCAGGCGGCGCTCGGTTCCGATATCGCCCTCGTCTTCGACGAGTGCACGCCCTTCCACGCCGACCGCGAGTACACGGCCCGCTCGACCGAGCGCACCCACCGCTGGCTCGACCGCTGCCTCGAGTGGCACCAGCGCCAGGGACCGGAGCGCCAGGCCGTCTTCGGCATCGTCCAGGGGGGGGTGCATGAGGATCTGCGCCGCGAATCGGCCGCGGCGATCACCGCCGCCGGCGTCGACGGGATCGCGATCGGCGGCACCCTCGGCCGTGACAAGGAGGAGATGCACGCGGTGCTGGCGATGACGGCGCCGCTGCTGCCCGCGGAGGCGCCGAAGCACCTGCTCGGGATCGGCGAGGTCGACGACCTGCTCGGCGGCATCGCCCTCGGCCTCGACGTCTTCGACTGCGCCGTCCCCACCCGCCTCGCCCGCCACGGCGTTGCCCTGGCGCCGAACCCGGAGCGGCGCTTCCGCCTCGACATGCGCAAGGGCACCTGGGTCGGTAACCGCGAGCCCCTGGTCGACGGCTGCCCCTGCCCGGCTTGTCAACACCACGACCGCGACTACGTCAGCTACCTCTCCCGCGCCGAGGAGCTGACCGCCGTCCGCCTGATCGTCCTCCACAACCTCACCTACATGCACGAGCTCACCACCCACGCCCGCGCCGCCATCGAAGCAGGCCGCTTCGAGAGCTACCGAGCAGCAGTCCTCGCCGGCCAGCCCCCCTGGGACGCCAAGACCCCAACCCTCTAACCGAAGGCGACTCGTGAGAGGGGCGGGGTGCCCCTCCGAACGTTTTGCGCCGCTGGCCAAGAGGCAACCTCGGACGGCTCTAAGCGATCCCGCCAGTCAGGCGAGAGAGGAGGGGCACCCCGCCCCTCTCCACCCGCGCCCCTATTCGGTGTTCTTTTTAACCAGCTCCTTCACTTCTTCGACCACCTTGTCAACGCTGTCCCCGGCCACCTCTTTGACCTTGACGCCGGCGGCCTGGTCGGTCGCATAGATCACCGCTGCGGCGACGGCGGCGGCGACCAGGACCAGGGCCACCAGGGCGAGGACGAAGCGGACGAAGCGGGAGAAGCCCGAGCGCGCCTTGCGAGCTGGGGCGGCCCGCGGCGGTGGTGCGACCGGGGGCGGCTGCGGCGCCCGTGCCTGCGGGCGCCGGGTCTGCGACTGGGCCGGCCGGTACTCGGTCTGGGCGGTGGTGCGGTCAAGGTGGCGGGTGGCGGCGGTGTCGCCGCCGAGGACATTGGTCGGGGTCGCGCCCTCGGGCACGGTCACGTCCTCGCCTTCGAGCCCCAGCCGCAGCCCGCTCGCGAGCTCCTCGGCGCTGGCGTAGCGCCGGTACGGGTCGCCCTCCAGCGCCCGCAGCACGGCGCCGCCGAGGGTACCCGGGACCTCCTCGTTGTAGGTGCTGGGCGGCAGCGGCTTCTCGTTCTGCTGGCGCACCGCCAACTCGGCCAGCGAGGAGCCCTCGTAGGGGAGGCGGCCGGTGAGGAACTGGTAGAGGACGACGCCGAGCGCGTAGACGTCGGTGGCCGGGGTCGCCTCCTCGCCGCGCACCTGCTCGGGCGCCAGGTAGGCGGCGGTGCCGACCACCGAGCCGACCTGGGTGATCCGGGTCTGCTCGATCGCCCGGGCGATCCCGAAGTCGGTCAGCTTCACGGTCATCTCGCCGCCCCCGACGGGGCCGCCGGTGACCATCAGGTTGCCCGGCTTGACGTCGCGGTGGATGATCCCGCGCCGGTGCGCGTAGTCGAGCCCGGCGCAGGCCTGGATCCCGATCTCGGCCGCGATCTCCGGGCCGACCGGCCCGTGCCGCTGCAGGATCTGCGCCCCGGAGCGGCCGGAGACGTACTCCATGACGATGTAGTGGCGACCATCGTCTTTGCCGGTGTCGTAGACCTGGACGATGTTGGGGTGGATCAGCTTCGCCACCGCCAGCGCCTCGCGCCGGAAGCGGGCGACGAAGCGCTCGTCGTCGGAGAGGTGCTCGGCGAGGATCTTCACCGCGACCGTGCGCTCGAGGATCAGGTCGGTCGCCTTGTAGACGTTCGACATGCCGCCGGAGCCGAGCCGCTCAGCCGTCTCGTAGCGCCCGGAGAGGGTTCCCGCCTCCATCAGTCGTCGCCCTCCGCCGGGGTGCCCGGCCCGACGCCGCCCGCGGAGGTGCCGCCGCCCGTTTCCACCGGCGGTGCTTCTTCCTGTTTTTCATGACCTTTGCCTTTGCCTTCGGCCTGGGGAGGCAGGGTCTCCGTGGTCGTTTCTTCGGGCTCCTCTTCGTCCCGTTCTTCCTTCGCGGCCTTTTCCGGCTTCTCGACCTTTTCCTTTTCCTTTTCCTCTTCTTCGGGCTCCACGGCTTCTTCGATCGCCGGTTCGGCTTCTTCTTCGACCGGCGCTTCTTCGCAGTCGGCGACGACTTCGTTGAGCCTGGTCGCGCCTTCGCGCAACGCCTGCTTCAGCTTCGGGTCGACCCCGCCGAGCGCTTCGATCTGGGTGCTGACCGCCTGGGCGGCCTCTTCGGCGCCGGCGCAGTCCCCTTCCGTTGCCAGGTCCTTGACCTGGTCCAGGTTGGCGGTGATTTCGCCCGCGGTGCTGCCGGGCAGCAGGTCGGCGTTGTCGCCGCTGCCGCAGGCGACCAGTCCCAGGGCGGCGACGGCGCCCAGGACGATGGCGAGGATGGATGCGCTCAAGCGGCCCACGAATCGAGTCTAGACAACGGCCGGGGGAGTGGTTTTTGCCTGCATTTGGCCCTCAGCGCCCCGCCGCGAGGCGCTCCGCGAGCTGGCTCGGCAGACCGGCCGCGAGGATCGTCTCGGCGGCCGTGTCGAGGTCGTAGAAGACGCGGTGGTAGCGGGCCGTCCACTGCTCCGTGTCGAGCTCCAGCCAGGCGGCGCGAGGGTCGCTGTCGCGGGGCTGGCCGACGCTGCCGGGATTGAGCAGCCACTCGCCGCTCTCGAGGCCGAGCACGGCGTCGTCACCGGCCTGGGCCCCCTGGGCGTCGCCGCGCCGCGCCCCGTCGGGGCGGGTGAAGAAGAGCGCGATGTGGGAGTGGCCGATCAGCCCGATCCGCTGCTCCTGCGCGTCCAGCCCCGCTTCCGCCTGGTCGACCGAGAGGACGTACTCCCAGATCGGGTCGCTGGGCGAGGCGTGGAAGAGGCCGACGTCCGCCCGCGCCGCCGCCGGTTCGAGCCGGCGCAGGAACTCCAGGGTCGCGGCGCTGACGTTCTCCCGCGTCCACTCGACCGCGGCCGCCGCGGTCTCCGAGAAGGTGGCGATGTCGAGGTCGCCGAGCACCGCCAGGTCGTGGTTGCCGGCCAGGCAGACGGCGCAGCGCTGGCGGATCAACTGGGCGCAGGCATCGGGCTGGGCGCCGTAGCCGACCACGTCGCCGAGGCACCAGACCTCGTCGACGCCGACCGCGTCGATCGCCGCGAGGGTACTCTCGAGGGCGGGCTGATTGGAATGAACGTCGCTGATGACGGCGGCACGCAAGCGGCCAGCGTACCCGTGACGACCTCCGGTCCATACGATTGACCCGTGACCGCCACCGATTCGATCGCCGAGCTGCGCGGCGCCGTCGACCAGGCGGCGCGGGCTCTGCGCGATGGTGAGCGCACCGAGCCGGCGCCCTCGCTCGACCGCCCACCGAAGCCCGAGCTGGGCGACTACAGCTCCAACGCGGCGATGCTGCTGGCGGCACCGCTGGGAGAGAACCCGCGCGCCGTCGCCGAGCGCCTGCGGGCCGAGCTGGAGCGCGACCTCGGCGGCTCCGGCAGCCTCGAGCGGATCGAGGTCGCCGGCCCCGGCTTCGTCAACTTCTTCCTCTCCGACGCCTGGTACCAGCGGGCGTTGACGGCGCTGGTCGCCGCCGGGGAGGACCTCGGCCCGGCCCCGACGGCGAGCCCCGAACGGGTGCTGGTCGAGTTCGTCTCCGCCAACCCGACCGGGCCGCTGCACGTCGGCGGCGGCCGCCACGCCGCCTACGGCGACGCCCTGGTGCGGCTGCTGGAGGCGGTCGGCCACGAGGTCGAGCGCGAGTACTACGTCAACGACGCCGGCGCCCAGATCGACCGCTTCGCCGCGTCGATCGCCGCCCGCATGACCGGTGTTGAGCCGCCCGAGGACGGTTACGCCGGCGAGTACGTCGCCGAGCTGGCGACCCGCGTCGCCGGCGAGGGGATCGACCCCGCCGACACCAAGGCGCTGGGGCGCCGCGGGGTCGAGCTGATGCTGGAGGAGGTGCGGGGGACCCTGGAGCGCTTCGGCGTCCGTTACGACACCTGGTTCTCCGAGGGGGACCTCTACGAGCGGGGCGAGGTCGAGGCCGCCCTCGCCGACCTCGACAAGCGCGGCCACACCTACCGCCACGAGGGCGCGCTCTGGCTGCGCACCACCGCCTTCGGCGACGACAAGGACCGGGTCCTGATCCGGGCCAACGGCGAGCCCACCTACCTGGCCGCCGACGTCGCCTACCACTGGGACAAGCTGCAGCGCGGCTTCGGCCGCCTGATCGACGTGCTCGGCGCCGATCACCACGGCTACGTGGCCCGGGTGCGGGCCGCGATCGAGGCGCTGGGGGCCGCGCCCGAGAGCTTCGAGGCGCTGATCATGAACCTCGTCCACATCGTCGAAGGCGGCGAGCGGGCGCAGATGTCGAAGCGAAGCGGCGATTTCGTCTCGCTCGACGAGCTGCTCGACGACATCGGCGTCGACGCGACCCGCTGGTTCATGCTCTGGCGTAGCCACGAGACCACCGTCGATCTCGATCTCGAGCTGGCCCGCAGCCAGTCCAGCGAGAACCCGGTCTACTACGTCCAGTACGCGCATGCCCGCATCGCCAGCATCCTCCGCAAAGCCGGCGCCGCCGGCGAGGAGGCCGGCGCCGGCCTTGACCCCGAGGCCCCGGGCGCGCCGATCGAGCCCAGCGAGCGGGCGCTGATCAAGCGCCTGCTGGAATTCCCCGACGAGGTCCGCGAGTCGGCCGCCCGCCGGGCGCCGCACCGGATCTGCGCCTACTCGACCGCCGTTGCCGCCGACTTCCACGCTTTCTACCGCGACTGCCAGGTGGTCGGCGCCGAGGGCGAGGGCGTCGAGCGCTCACGGCTGGCGCTCTGTCTCAGTACGAAGCGGACGATCGCCGCGGCGCTGGGACTGCTCGGGATCTCCGCCCCCGAGCGGATGTGATGCTCGGCGGGCGCCGCAAGCTGCCCGTCCTGGCCGAGATCTCCGGCCCCGGTGCCGGCGATGCGCGGGCCTGGTCGCTGCGCCGCGCCGACCTCGAGGCACTGGCCAGGTTGCAGGCAGGGGTGGAGGGGCACCGCACCGTGCTTGTCGTCGGCGACGAGGGGCTGGCCGGGGCGATCGCGCTCGCCGGCGCCGCCGGCGCCGCCGGCCGGCGCACCGCCCTGCTCGAGTGCGATCTGGCGCGGCCGCGGTTGGCGGTCGAGCTCGGCCTCAGCCCCGGGCCGGGCCTGCATGAGTACCTGCGTTGGGAGGCGAGCGCCGCGGAGATCCTCCAGCCCCTCGTCCTCGCCGGCCCGGCAGCGGGGGATGCGGGGGACCCGCTGATCTGCGTGGTCTCCGGGCGTCCCGCGGCCGACCCGGTGACCCTGGTCAACCTCGAGAGCTTTCGCCACGCGCTCGCCAAGCTGCGGGCCGCCTATGACCTGACCGTGCTGGTCGGGCCGCCGCTGGAGATCCAGGGAACGCCGGAGGCAGTCGCGGCGCGGGTGGACATGGTTCTCGGTGCCGTCTCCCCGAAGGGTCTCTCGGGGCAGGCCGGGCGCCTGCTTCGGGCCCGGTTGCGGCGGCTGCCCGCCGAGACCCTGGGCGCGATCGCCGTCGACCCCGACTGACCGCGAAGGTGGCTAGAGGTCGTAGCGGGCGAGGTCGGCGTCGAGCCGCTCGCTGTCCTCGGCACTGGGTCCGGTCGGTACGGCCGGCTGTTCGCGGTCGCGCGACTCGCCGGCGCGGCGCCAACGCAGCACGCCGACCGCCAGGGCGACGAGGGCGAGGACGAAGGCGACCACCGGCACCAGGTAGGCGGAGAGGTCGAAGCCCGAGCCCTGGGGCAGCGCCAGCACCTCGGTCCCGTACTCGGCCACCAGCGCGTCCTTGATCTCGTCCTTGCTGCGCCCTTCGGCGACCAGCCGCGAGACGAAGGCTTTCTGGCGCAGCGCCTGCGGCGATTCGGCCAGCTCCAGCAAGGTGCCGCAGACGGGGCACATCACTTCCGAGGAGACCTCGCTGAGCGAGGTCTGCGGGGTCGCGGCCTTGGCGCTCAGGACGCCGATCGAGAGCAGGGCGATCGCGACTCCCACCCACACGGCGATCGCCAGGCGCGGTTTCACGACTGCCCCCCCGACAGCAGCGGCGCCACCACGTCTTCGAGGTACTCGCCGGTGACCGGGCCGCGGACCGCCAGCCGCACCTTGCCCTGGGGGTCGACGAGGTAGTTCTCCGGCACCCCGGTCGTCCCGAAGTCGTGGGCGAAGGCGCCGTCGCCGTCGCGCAGCTGCGGGTAGGTGAGCCCGAAGCGCCGCACGAAGGCGCGGCCGTCGCCGCTGAGGTCGCGGCTGTCGATGCCCAGGACCGTAAAGCCCGCGTCGCCGTGACGCTGCTGGAATTCCTCCAGCTCCGGCGCCTCCTCGACGCAGGGATCGCACCAGGAAGCCCAGAAGTTGACCAGCACCCAGCGCCCGCGGTAGTCGGCCAGCGAGCCGTTGCCGCCGCCTTCGAGGCGGGGCAGGGAGGAGGCGGGGGCGACCTCGCCGACGGCGATTCCGGAGCTGCCCTTGCTGAGCAGGCCGAAGGTGAGCAGGCCGACGACGGCCAGCACGGCGAGGACGGCGATGGCGGACCGAGCGCTCACGGGGCGCCGAAGGTTAGAACCCACCGGCCTTCGGCACCCCCACCGGTCGTAGAATCAGCGCCAGTGCGGACGTAGCTCAGTTGGTAGAGCGCAAGCTTCCCAAGCTTGAGGTCGCGAGTTCGAACCTCGTCGTCCGCTTAGGAGGGGCCTTACGCCGCGGCCGCGAGGTGTCTCGCCCGCTCCTCGGAGGCCGCCTGGGGAGGCACCGGGATCCGGTAGAAGTGCTCGGTGGCGCCGCGCACCTGGCGCTGGCTGGCGAGCTCGATCAGCTTCGCTTTGGCCAGCTCGGTGACGTGGTAGTTGGTGTTACTGAGGGGGATCTGGAGCTCTTGGCTGAGCTCGCTGGGGGAGAGGGTGCGCCCTCCGTCCATTCCGAGGATTTCCAGGATCGAGATCCTCAGCGGGTGTGCGGTCGCTCGCGCCAGGTGCTCCCAATCGAGGGGGAGGGTGGCGCTGCCGTTCCCGTTGCTGCGAATTCCGTCGTGGCCGTTGGCTGAGTGACCGCTGCCTATTTCCATGGAGGCGACGATACCAAAAAATAATGATTCATGTCATCAATTTCGGGTAAGGTGGCTGTGGGATGAATCAAAGGAGAGGAACTTCGACGGGTCGCTGGATTCTGCAAAGCGCGCTGCTCGCGCTCGCCGCGATGCTGCTGTCCGCACCCCTCGCGAGCGCTAGCACCGACGACATCATCGCCCCGAGCGACCCGCAGAACCCGAGTGTCGACTCCGGCTGGCAGGCGGGCACCTGCACGGTCGATACGCCCACCTGCAGCGTCGACACCCCGGGCCAGTTCTTCGAACGGGCGGCCGCCCACCCGCCCGTCGGCTTCACTCAGTTCACCGTCGAAAACCAAGCACCGGGACAGACGCCGGTGGGCGAACTGAAGACGGTCCGGGTCGATCTGCCGGTCGGCCTCAGCGTCAACCCCGGCGCGGCCGACCGCTGCCCGCTCGAGACCTTCGAAGCCGGCGCCTCCGGTTGTCCAGGGACCTCGAAGGTCGGCGACAGCTTCGTCACCGCCGCGGCGCCGATCCTGGGCACGCCGATCGCCCCGATCCCGGGGGTGACCGAAGTCCCGGTCTACAACGTGGTCCCGAAATTCGGCGAGCCCGCGCGCTTTGGGCTGGAACTGGCGGGCAACGAAGTCTTCCTCGAGGCCGACCTCGCCTGGGACAGCGACTTCCACGAGGGCTTCACGATCGCCGTCCCCAAAGCCCTCCCGCTCGAATTCGAGGGTCTGCCGATCAACGGGCTGATCCTCAAAAACCGCCTGGTCTTCGACGGCGCCGCCGGCGACGGCACCTTCATCACGACCCCGAGCACCTGCCTCGGAGAGGGCTTCCCGGGGCCGTCGGGGCATGCCTACTCCACCTATCTGCTCGCCGCCTCCTACACCGAAGAGGAAAGCCCCGGCTACCAGTTCCCGCGCGACGCCGAACCGGCCCTCGAGTCGCCGATTCCGCCGGGAACCTCGCCCAAAGAGTGCGGCTCGATTCCCTACGATCCGGCGCTCGTCGTCGATCCCGGCACCGCCGCCACCAACTCCCCCGCCGGGGCCCGGGTCGATGTCGACGTGCCCCACCTCAAAGACCCCGAGGGGCAGGACAGCTCCAACACCCGCACCGCCCAGGTCTCGCTGCCGGTCGGTATGGGGCTCAACCCTGCGGCGGCCACCGGGCTGCAGGCCTGCACCGACGCGCAGTTCCGCAAGCAGAGCAGCGCGCCGGGGACCGACTGCCCCGCCGCCTCGAAAGTCGGCACGGTGACGATCGAATCGCCGCCGCTGCCGGAAGGCTCACTGACGGGCAACGTCTACGTGGGAGCGCAGATCGGCCGCGACCCGGCGGGCGGCACCCTCTACCGGATCTTCGTCGACGCCGAGTCCAGCCGTTACGGGATCTCGGTACGGCTGCTCGGCAGCGTCAGCGCCGACCCCGTGACGGGCCGGCTGACCACCACCTTCAGCGAAAACCCGCAGGTGCCGTTCAGCTCCTTCGAGCTCGATTTCGACGGCGGCGCCAGGGCTGTGTTGAGCAGCCCGCCGATCTGCGACTCCAAAGCGAGCTCGCGCTTCACGCCGTGGTCCGGGAACGCGCCGGCTACCCCCTCCGCCTCGATCGCCCTGACCTCGGCTCCCGCCGGTGGGCCCTGCGCGAAAACGCTCGCCGCGCGGCCCTTTGCGCCGAGCTTCGCGGTGAAGCCCAAAGGGACGAAAGCGGGTGCCTACAGCCCGCTCACGCTGCGGATCGCCCGCGGCGACGGTCAGCAGGAGCTGAAAGGCGTCGACGTCACTCTGGCGCCGGGGATGACCGGCAGGCTGGCCGGCATCCGCTACTGCCCGGAGGCGGCGCTGGCCGCGGCAGCCGTGAGCGGCGGCGCCGAACAGCGCCTCAGCTCGAGCTGTCCCGCCGAGAGCCTCGTCGGCTCCGCCGCGATCGCGGCCGGCACCGGACCCTCGCCGCTGCGGATCAGCGACGGCAAAGTCTTCCTCTCAGGCCCCTACCGTGGGGCTCCTCTCTCCCTGGCAGTTGTCACCCCCGCCACGGCCGGGCCCTTTGATCTGGGCACGGTCGTGGTGAGGGTGGCGCTGTTCGTCAACCCCGAGACGGCGCAGATCCGCGCCGTCTCGGACCCGATTCCCGATGTCTTCGGCGGCGCCCAGCTCAGCATCCGCGCGATCGACGTCGACATCGACCGCAAGGACTTCACGCTCAACCCGACCAGTTGCGGGCCGCTGGTCAGCGCAGGTCTCCTCAACGGCGGCGGCGCCGATCCGGGCAATCCGGCGGCGTTCAGCGCCTTCCCGGTCAGCACCCCGTTCCAGACGAGCGATTGCGGCGCGCTCGGCTTCAAACCGAAGCTGTTCACCCGGCTCTACGGAGGGAAGAAGGCGACCAAGCGCTCCCAACACCCGAAATTCCGCGCCGTTCTCGTGGCCAGGGAGGGCGACGCCAACATCAGCCGCGCCGCCGTCACCCTGCCGCACTCCCAGTTCCTCGACCAGTCCCACATCCGCACGATCTGCACCCGGGTCCAGCTCGCCGCCCGCGCCTGCCCCGAGGCATCGATCTACGGCTACGCGCGGGCGCGGACGCCGCTGCTCGACGACGAACTGGCCGGGCCCGTCTATCTGGTCTCCTCCAAAAACGAACTACCGGACCTGCTGGCCGACCTCAGGGGCCAGGTGAATATCCAGCTGCACGGGGTGATCAGCGCGGCCAAGGCACGGATCAAGAACGTCTTCTATCCGGTCCCCGACGTGCCGGTCAGCAAGTTCGTGCTGACGATGAAGGGCGGCAAGCGCGGCCTCCTGGTCAACTCACGCGACCTTTGCGCGCACCCCTCCTTCTCCTTCATGAACTTCAAAGCCCAGAACGGCAAGCGGTTGAAGAAGAAAAAGCTGCCGCTGCGGGTGCCGGCCTGCAGCGGCAGAAGCGGCAAGCGCGCGCAGGGCTGATTGAGGCCGGCCCCGGGTGGGTATGGCCCTTGGCAGGGATTCCCGCGGGGCGGGAGCCGAAGGCCAGGTAAGGGAAACAAATGCAAGGAGAAGCGATGAAGAAGCGGGCAGGGAATCTGAGTGCCGTCGTCTTTGCGGTCGCGGCGCTCGCGCTCGTCTTCGCGCTGCCTGCCCACGCGGTCAATATCATCGAAAGCCAGACGCCGGGCGGCAAAGCCGAAGCCAAAGAAGCCGGCTGGCAGGCAGGCACCTGCAGCGCCGATCCCTGCTCGGCGGAAACGCCGGGACTGTTCTTCAAGCAGGCGGCCGGCCACCCGCCGAAAGGGTTCACGCAGATCATCGTCAGGCACGAGCCCGGCCTCCTGCCCGGCAGCAAAGTCCCGGTCGGCAACCTGAAAACCGTGCTGGTCGATCTTCCGGCCGGCCTCAGCGTCAATCCTGAGGCGACTCCGCAGTGCCAGCTCGCGCCCGGCGCCAGCCCGGCCACCTGCCCGCTGAACACCCAGGTCGGGACCAGCTCCCTGAGCGCGGTCAACCCCCTGACCAGCGCCGGGCTGCCGCTATCGGCACCGGTCTTCAATATCGCTCCACGCCCGGGTGAACCCGCTCGCTTCGGCTTCAGCGTGCTCGGCAACGACATCTTCCTCAACGCCGGCATCGCCTGGGAGAGCGACTACCACGAGTACTTCACGATCCACGCGACCGCGCTCAAACTCGGCGGTGAATTCGAACTGGCGCGGATCCTCGAAAATCGCCTGGTCTTCGACGGCACGACCGGCCAGGGTGGGGCGGGGGGCGCCTTCCTGACGATCCCGAGCACCTGCAACGACCCCGAAGTCGAACCGTTCAAGCGCCAGTACACGACCTTCCTCCACGCCGATTCCTACGAGGAAGAAGCGCCGGACAACAGCTACGACGTCGCCGCACCGGCGCCGCCCAGCCAGGCCTTCGTCGGCGGTTCGCAGGCGGTCGACTCGCCGCTGCCGAAAGGCGCCAAGCCGGAAGGCTGCGGCAACGTCCCCTTCGCGCCGACCACTTCGGCCGAGCCCGGCACCAACCTGACCGACTCGCCCAGCGGCGCGACCGTGAACGTCAAAGTCCCGTTCGCCCCCGCCGCCGACGTCTACAACTCGAACGTCCGGGTGGCGCGGGTGACCCTGCCGAAGGGCATGGGTGTGAATCCCTCGGCGGCACCCGGCCTGCACATCTGCAAAGACAGCGAATTCAACAAAGGGGAGAGGAAGCCCATCGCCTGTCCCGCCGACTCGAAGATCGGCACGGTGGCAATCGATACGCCCCCACTGCCCGACGGCACCCTGACCGGCAACGTCTACCTCGGTCAGCAGCAGAGTCGCGACCCCGAATCCGGCGACACCTTCAGGATCCTGCTCGCCGCCGAGTCGGCCGCCCGCGGGATCTCGGTCCGCCTCGTCGGCAACGTGATCGCCAACCGCCAGACGGGTCAGCTCACGGCTGTGGTCAGGGAAGCCCCGCAGGTGCCCTTCGA
>Ga0190264_10000086_pt1 | contig 13626 bp, 6 predicted proteins | sample Popmic112T_FD_136651 | JGI IMG/M metagenome (GOLD analysis project Ga0190264, IMG submission 136651) | Populus adjacent soil microbial communities from riparian zone of Indian Creek, Utah, USA - 112 T | ecosystem: Environmental > Terrestrial > Soil > Riparian zone | place: USA: Utah | collected... | reverse complement strand
TGAAGAGGTAGCGGCTGCCCATCTCTTTCATCGCCAGCTTCGGCACGCCGCTGGTGCGGTTGGTCCAGTTGGTCGGGATGACCTCGTAGGTGTGGCCGCGGACGATCGCCTTCAGCGGCATCTCGACGGTCAGGTTGAAGTGCTTGGAGAGCAGCGGCTGGATCGTTTCGATCACCTCGCGCCGGTAGGCCTTGAAGGCGTTGGTGGTGTCGTTGTAGCGGTGGCGGAAGAGGATGCGGATGAACTGGTTGGCGAGGCGGTTGATCCGGTACTTGAGCTTCGGGTAGTCGTGGACCTGGGCGCCGGGCATGAAGCGCGAGCCGAAGGCGCAATCCCAGCCGGCTTCGAGGATGTTGTGGTAGCGGACCAGGTCCTCGGGATTGTCGGAGGCGTCGGCCATCACGATCGCCACCGAGTCGCCCTCGAAGACGTCGAGGCCGGCCCGGATCGCCATCCCGAAGCCGCGCTCGTAGTGGGAGCGGTGGCAGCGCACGCGCGGGTTCCCGGCGCCGATCGCGTTCACCACCGCTTCGGTCGAGTCTTCGCTGTCGTCGTTGACGACGATCACCTCGTAGTCGATCTGCTCGCGCTCCAGCGCGGCGACGACGCCTTCGACCGTGGCCCCGACCGAGCCCTCCTCGTTCTGGGCGGGCATGACGACGGAGAGCTTCATGCGGGGGTCGCCGTCCAGCGCTCGAGGTTCTGCTCGTACATCTCGCGGAGGATGTCCTCGACCCCGTAGCGCAGCTTCCAGTCCGGGTAGTCGGCTTCGAACGGGGCGAGATCGGAGATCCACCAGCGGTGGTCGCCGATCCGCGGCTCCTCGCCCATCTCCCAGCTCAGCTCGCGGCCGGAGACCTGCTCGCAGACGTCGATCGCCTCCAGCATCGAGCAGTTGCTGAAGCGGCCGCCGCCGATGTTGTAGATCGCCGCTGCGCGCGGGGCCTTGCGGTAGGCGTCGAAGGCGGCGATGAGATCGGCGCTGTGGATGTTGTCGCGGACCTGCTTGCCCGCGTAGCCAAAGACGGTGTAGGGGGTGCCGGTGACCGTGCACTTCATCAGGTAGGCGAGGAAGCCGTGCAGCTTGGCGCCGGCGTGCTGGGGCCCGGTCAGGCAGCCGCCGCGGAAGGCGACCGTGGGCATGTCGAAGTAGCGGCCGTACTCCTGCACCAGCAGGTCGGCGGCCGCCTTGGAGACGCCGAACAGCGAGTGGGTGCAGTTGTCGATCGACATCGAGGTGTCGATCCCGCCGAAGTAGGGATGGGACTCGGGCAGCTCCAGCCGCTTCTCGAGGTCTTCCAGCGGCAGTCGGTTCGGCGTGTCGCCGTAGACCTTGTTGGTCGAGCAGAAGATGAAGGGCGCCGTCGGGCAGTGGGCGCGGGCCGCCTCGAGCAGGTTGAGGGTGCCGTTGGCGTTGACGCCGAAGTCGGTCTGGGGGTCGCTGGCGGCCCAGTCGTGGGAGGGCTGGGCGGCGGTGTGGATCACCAGCTCGATCTGGCCGGCGTGCGCGGCGAAGATGCGGTCGATGGCGGCGCCGTCGCGGATGTCGGCGTTCTCCCAGCGGAACTCGGAGTGCTCGGCGACCAGGCGCTCGGTCACATGCGAGGTCGAGGATTCGGGCCCGAAGAAGCTGGCCCGCATGTCGTTCTCGATGCCGACGACGTCGAAGCCCTCGGCGATGAAGTGCTCGACGGCCTCAGAGCCGATCAGCCCTCCGGCCCCAGTGATGATCGCAACCGGCATGCGTGCCTACTCCCTTCCCCCGGCGGGGGTGTCGATGTTGAGCGCCTGGGCGATTCTTGCGCCATCTGCCGCTACCCACTCGTGGATGTCGGCAAGCACCTGCTCGGCGCTGCGCCGCGGACGCCACTCGTCCAGGCCGAAGATCTTCGTGCAGTCGGAAAGGTATATGGGAACGTCTCCCGCCCGGGTCTCCGCGACCGGCGTCATCGGCACCTCGTTGCCGGTCAGCTCGCGGCAGATCGCCGTCGTCTCCTGCAGCGAGAGGCTGCACTCGCGGCCGCCGCCGACGTTGACGGTGCGCCCGTCCCAGGCCTCCTGGTCGAGCAGCTGGCGCTCGACCAGGTCGACCAGGTCCTCGATGTGGAGCAGGTCGCGCACCTGCTTGCCGGTACCGCCGAAGCCGATGTAGGAGAGCGGGTTGCCGAAGTGGTGGGCCAGCATCCAGTGGGTGAACACGCCCTGGTCGACCTTGCCCATCTGCCAGGGGCCGGCGATCACCCCGCAGCGGTCGATCACCGCGGGCACGCCGAGGCCCTCGCGGTACTCCTCGATCAAGAGCTCGGCGGCGAGCTTGGTGGCGCCGTAGAGGGTGCGGGCGCCCTCCAGCGGGAACTGCTCCGAGAGGCCGGCGGGCGAGATCCCGGGAACCGCCTGCTCGGCCGCGATCTCGAATCGCGTCTCCGCCTCCTCCAGGTTCAGGCCGACCTGGGGTGCGACCGGATAGACGCGGCTGGTCGAGAGGAAGACGACGAAGGCCTCGTCGCGGCGGGCCAGCTCGAGGCAGTTGTAGGCGCCGGTGAGGTTGGTGTGGACGAGGTAGCCGGTGTCGCCGTCGACGCCGCTCATCACCGAGGGCTCGGCCGAGCACTCGATCAGGGCGTCGACGCGCGGCACCCGGGCCAGGTCTTCGGGCTCGCGGACGTCGCCGCGGATGAACTCCACCCCCGCCTGCTCCAGCCGCGGCCGGTTCAGTTCCGAGCCGCGCCGGTAGAGGTTGTCGAGCACGACGACCTCCCAGTCGGGATGCCGGGTGGCGAGGGAGACAGCGAGGTTGGAGCCGACGAAGCCGGCCCCGCCGGTGATCAAAAGGCGATTCAAGAGTCGCGACGGTATCGCAGAAGGGGCACGCGCCAGACCGCCTCGGCGACGATCGAGCGGCTCATCTTCGAACTGCCGACCTCGCGGTCGCGGAAGACGATCGGAATCTCGACCACGTCAAACCCGAGCTGAATCGCCCGATAGGTCATCTCGACCTGGAACGCGTAGCCCTTCGACTCGACCGAATCGAGGTCGATCGCCTCCAGGACCTCGCGCCGGAAGCACTTGAAGCCGCCGGTCAGGTCGCGCACCTTGAGGCCCAGCATCAGCCGCGCGTAGACGCTGCCGCCGCGGCTGATCGCCAGTCGCAAGGCACTCCAGCCGTCCGCACTGCCGCCCGGCACGTAACGCGAGCCGATCGCCAGATCGGCTCCCTCGACGCCCGCAAGCAGCCGCGGCAGCGCCGCCGGGTCGTGGGAGAAGTCGGAGTCCATCTCGAGCACCAGGCCGGCGCCGGCGGCGAGGGCGTGGCGGAAGCCGGCGATGTAGGCCGGGCCGAGGCCTTCCTTACGCGGCCGGTGCAAGACCGAGATGCCGGCGTCGGCGGCCGCGAGCCGGTCGGCGATCTCTCCGGTCCCGTCGGGCGAGTTGTCGTCGACGATCAGGATCTGGGCGGAAGCAGGCAGATTCTCCCGCGCCGCGGCGACGAAGGGCTCGATGTTGCCGGCCTCGTTGTAGGTGGGCAAGATCAGCCAGGCTGGACCCTGCGCCGCAGACTGGGACATTCCGACTGATGCTATTGGCTAACTTGGAGGCGTGATTCGTGTCGCAGGGATAGTCGTGGCCTCGCTGGCGCTGCTGGGTGCGGGCAGCGCCCAGGCGCTGACCCTGGAGCAGGTCGGCGGCGACTTCACGGAGCCGACCTACGTCACCTCCGACCCCGGTGACGCGAACCGGCTCTTCGTGGTCGAGCGCGAGGGGACGATCCAGCTGGTCGAAAACGGGGTGGTCAGCGAGTTTGCCGATCTCCGCACCGAGGTCGGCTGCGCCGGCAGCTGCGTGGGAGAGCGCGGGATGATGTCGATCGCTCTTTCCCCCGACTTCGCCGCCGACCGCCGACTCTTCGTCGGCTACGGGGACGACGTCGACGGGAAAATCCACGTCGAAGAACTGAAAGCCTTCCCGGACGGCAAGAGCGCCGACCCGGCCACGCTGAAACCGCTGCTGGAGATCGACCATCCCGGCGCCACCAATCACTACGGCGGCCAGCTCCAGTTCGGCCCCGACCGCGCCCTCTACATCTCGACCGGGGACGGCAGCGCCGAGGACGACACACTCCACAACGCCCAGGATCCGAACAGCCTGCTCGGCAAGATCCTCCGCCTCGATCCCGACGTGGCTCCCCCCGCGGCGACCATCTGGAGCTCCGGGCTGCGCAACCCGTTCCGCTTCTCCTTCGACCGCCTCAACGGCGACATGGTGATCGGCGACGTCGGCCAGAGCCTGCGCGAGGAGATCGACTTCGCGCCCAGCCCCCTGCCCGGAACCGTCGGTGGCGAGGGGTTCAACTACGGCTGGAACTGCCGTGAGGGCACCCTCGCCGGTCCCGCCACCGACCCCGGCTGCGCGACGCCGCCGCCGGGCGGCTTCGCCGAGCCCGCCTTCGACTACCCGCACACGCCGGACCCCGACCTCGGCGGCAGCGGTCGCTGCTCGGTCATCGGCGGCTACGTCGTCCGCGACCCCGGCCTCGGCGCCCTCTACGGCCGCTACGTCTACACCGACCTCTGCTCGGGTGGGATCCGGTCCCTGCAGCTGCCTGCGAGCCCCGGCGCTCGCGCCGGGGACGACTGCTCGCTGCGGCTGGAACTGGACAGGCCGGTCTCCTTCGGCGAGGACGCGGCCGGGCGGCTCTACGTGGTCGAGCAGGGCGGACGCGTCTCCCGCTTCCAGGGGCTGCCCCCGGCGACCTGCCCGGCCCCGCTGCCGTTGCCGCCAAGCGGGGAATCGCGACCGCAGGCCAAAACCACCTTCATCGGCATCAAGGCGCAGCGACGGCGGGTCGAGCGCGGCAAGGCGGCGCTGCTGACCGTCTTCGTCTCCCCCTGCGAGGGCCGCCGCGGGCAGTCGGTCGAGCTGCTGCGAAACGGCAGGGTCAACGGGTCCCGCTACCTCAGCCGTGCCTGCACCGCCCGCTTCCTCTCCCGGATCCGCCGCGGCACGACCTTCGCCGCCTCGATCAGGGAAGGGCGCGGCTACGAACCCGCGTCTTCGCGGCGCCTGACGATCCGGCTCGCGCAGCACCGTCGTCACCGCTAACCGACTGGATCAGTAGCTCAACGACGTAAGACCGATCGGGACTCGCCGTCCGGTGGGCGTTCCCGTAACGTGCTGCTCATCCTGTGAGCACGACGGAAACTTCGTCCATTCGTTCAGCGTTCGAATCGAGCGCCTCGCTGGCTGGACTCGTCGCTGCCCACGCCTCCAGTCAACCCGATGCAATCGCGGTCGAGGACGGCGAACGGCGACTCTCCTACGGTGAGCTCGACCTCGCCGCCGCGAAGATCGCGGCCGGGCTACGGGCGGCGGGAGTCGGCGACCAGGAGGTAGTGGGAATCTGCCTGCCACGTTCCTGGCAGGCGGTCTGTGCCTTCATCGGCGTGGTCCGGGCCGGAGCCGCCTACGTCCCGATCGTCCCCACCCACCCGGCCGAGCGCCGGCGGGCGTTGCTGGAGCTGGCCGCGGCCCGCACGGTGCTGACCGGCGCCGGTCACGACGACGGCCTGCCGGTCGGGCTGCAGCTGCTCGACGCCGAGGCGCTGGCACTCGCCGATTCCGCCGACCTGGCGCCCTGCGCCCCGGGCGGCGACCGCCTCGCCTACGTGCTCTTCACCTCCGGCTCGACCGGCGTCCCCAAAGGCGTCGAGATCACCCAGGCCAACATCGCCCACGTGCTCGGCTCCGGCTCCGACCTCGTGCCGGAGCCCGGCGACACGGTTCTCGGCGTCGCCCCGACCGAGTTCGACATCTCCGTGCTCGAGATGTGGGGGGCCCTGGCCGCCGGCGCCCGCCTGGTCTTGGCGCCACCCGGCCGACCTGACCCGCGGGCGCTGGGACAGCTGATCGCCGAGCAGCGGGTTACCTACGCCTTCTTCGCCGCCGGGCTCTTCGAGCAGGTGGTCCGCGCCGCCCTCCCCGACCTCGCCGGCATGCGCCTGATCGCCGCCGGCGGCGATGTCATGTCCCCCGCCGCGGCCGCGGCCATCCTCGATGCCCACCCCGAGGTCCGGGTCGTCAACGGCTACGGGCCGACCGAGACCTCGATCATCGCCTCCAGCTTCGCGGTCACCGAGGTCGACGGCTCCCCGTTGCCGATCGGCCGCCCCCTGCGTGGCTATGAATTCCACGTCCTCGACGAGAGCGGCCGGCCGGTCCCCGACGGTGAGTCCGGCGAGCTCTGGATCGGCGGCCCCGGCGTCGCCCGCGGCTATCGCGGCGACCGCGAGCGCAGCGCCGACCGCTTCCGCCCGAGCCCGTTCGCGGCCTCGCCGACGCGGATGTACGGGTCGGGGGACATCGTGCGCCGGCGCGAGGATGGCGAGTTCCAGTTCCTCGGCCGGATCGACCACCAGGTGAAGATCTCCGGCCACCGGGTCGAGCCGGGAGAGGTCGAGCAGGCGCTGGGGTGCCATCCCGAGGTCCGCCACGCGGCCGTCGTCGCCCGTGAGGACGTCTCCGGGCACAAGCGACTGATCGCCTTCGCCGGCCTGCGCGAGGGCGCCGGCGCCGGGAGTCGGGAGCTGCTCGATCATCTCGCCGAACGGCTGCCCGCCTACATGCTCCCGGCCGCCGTCGAGATCCTGCCGGAGCTGCCGCTGACCGCGCGCGGCAAGGTCGACCGGGCGGCGCTGCCGAGCCCGAAGCGCGCGCGCGGCGAGGACCCGGCGACCGGGACGGCCCTGGTCGTAGCCGAGGCGATGGCCGAGCTCCTCGGTCTCGACGAGATCGGACCCGACGAGGACTTCTTCGCCGTCGGCGCCGACTCGCTGCTGGCCCTGCAGCTGGTCGGCCGCCTGCGCGGGCAGTTCGGGTCGGGGCTCGGCGTCAGCATGATCTTCGAGTCCCGGACCGCCCGTGGCCTCGCCGCCCGGATCGACGCCGGTGAGGGCAAGGGCCCGGGGCGTCCGCCCCTGGTCGCAACCTCGGCCCCCGGCCCGGCCCCGGCCAGCTTCGCCCAGCGGCGGGCCTGGCTCTTCGAGCGGATGAACCCCGACTCGCTCGCCTACCAGTTCGCCTGCGTCCTCCATCTCGAGGGAGATCTCGACGAGGATGCCCTCGCGGCGGCGCTCGGGGACCTGATCGCCCGCCACGAGATCCTCCGCACCGCCCTCCTCGAGCGCGACGGCGAGCCGGTTCAGATCGTCCACGAGGAGGTGCCGCTGCCACTCGAGGTGGTCGACCTGCCCGCCGCGAGCGGCGTCGAGTGGGCGCGACTCGTGCGCTCCCGGGTCCGGACTCCGATCGCGCTCGCGCAGGCACCGCTGGTGCGCTGGACCCTGGTCCGGCGCGGGGAGCGGCGCTGGTCCTTGATCGACGTCGAGCACCACGCCGTACATGACGGCTGGTCGTTCATGATCCTCCTCTCCGAGCTGGCCGAGCTCTACTCGGCGCGGGTAGAGCGACGTCCCCCGAACCTCGCCCCGGCGCGGCTGCAATTCGGCGACTTCGCCCGCTGGGAGCGCTCCTCGATCAGCGCCGAGCTCGAGCGCACCCAGCTCGACCACTGGCGCCGCTCGCTCGACCCCGATCCGGACCTGCTCGACCTCCCCCTCGACCGACCCCGGCCCAAGCGCGAGTCGTTCGCCGGCGGCTCGGTGCGACGGCGACTGGACCCCGCCCTCGCCGACGCGGTGCGCAGTCTCGCCCGTGGCGAGGGGGCCACCTCGTTCATGGCCTGCCTGGCCGCCTTCGCCACCCTGCTCGGGCGTCACGCGGAGCGCGACGACGTCCAGATCGGGTCCGGGCTGGCCAACCGCCGCGACCCGGCGGCCGAGCGCCTGATCGGGATGACGGTGGCGACGGTGCCACTGCGAATCGACCTCAGCGGGGACCCGACCGTGCGCGAGCTGCTGCAGCGGGCACGCGGCACGGTCCTGGGGGCGATGGCCAACTCCGACGTGCCCTTCGAGCAGGTCGTCGAGACCCTGTCGCCCAGCCGCCGGCCCGGCCGCTCGCCGCTGGTACAGACGCTCTTCTCCTTCGACGACGCACCCGCGACCGCCCGGAACTGGTCGGGCCTGGACGTCGAGGTCGTGCAGACCGTCCCCAACGGCACCGCCAAGGCCGACCTCAACGTGATCGGCGTCGACCACGGCGACAACCATCCCTTCTTCATCTGGGAGCACTCCGATCTCTTCACCGACGCCACCGTCGACCGGCTCGCCGCTCAGCACCAGAGCCTGCTCGAGCAGTTCGTCGCCCAACCCGATGCCCGCCTCTCGGAGCTGGAGCTGACGAGCGCGGCCGAGCGGGAGGAGCTGCGCTCCTGGAGCGCCGGCGCCGGCGAGTACGACCGCGAGGCGACGATCCCGGAGCTGGTCGAGCGCCAGGCCCGGCGCGATCCCGAGGCGGCGGCGGCGATCGAACCCGGGGGCCGGCTCAGCTACGGCGAGCTGCTCGCCCGGGCCCGGTCCGTGGCCGGCTCGCTGCGCGCCGCCGGGGTCGAGCCCGGCGACCGGGTCGGCATTCTCCTGCCGCGCTCGCTGGACTCGGTTACCTCCCAGCTCGGCGTCCTCATCGCCGGTGCCGCCTACGTTCCGCTCGACCAGCAGCACCCGGCGGCACGGATCGCCCGTGCCCTCGGCGACGCCGGCGCCACGGTCGTGCTGACCGCGGGGACGCTCGGCGCCAACCTACCCCTCGGGATCACAACGCTCGACGTCGCCGCAGCCGCGGAGGGAGAGCAGCTCGAGGCGCTGGAAACCGCTCCCGAGGACCTCGCCTACGTGATGTACACCTCGGGCTCCACGGGCGAGCCCAAGGGCGTCGAGGTAACCCATCGCAACGTCGTCCGCCTCGTCGACGACCCCGACTACGTCGAGCTCGGTGCCGGGACGACGATGCTGCACGCGGCCTCGACCGCCTTCGACGCCGCCACGCTGGAGATCTGGGGTCCGCTCGCCAACGGCGGCACGATCGCGATCCTGCCCGAGCACCCCTCTCCCGACGCCGTGGCGGCGGCGATCGAGGCCCACGGTGTGACCACGCTCTGGCTGACCGCCGGCCTCTTCCACGAGCTCGTCGACCGCCGCCCCCAGTGCCTCGGCCGGGTGCGGCACCTGCTCGCCGGGGGCGACGTCCTCTCGCCGGCGCACGTCGCCCGCGCGCTGGATGCGCTGCCCCCGGAGGGACGCCTGACGAACGGCTACGGGCCGACCGAGACCACCACCTTCGCCCTCACCCATGAGCTGCGGCCCGGCGACGCGGTCGACGGCCCGGTGCCGCTCGGGCTGCCGATCCAGGGCACCAGCTGCGAAGTCCTCGACGCCGCGGGCAGGCCGGCGCCGGTGGGCATGGCGGGCGAGCTCTGGATCGGCGGCGACGGCGTCGCCCGCGGCTACCGCGGTGACCCGGCCCTGAGCGCCGAGCGCTTCCAGCCCGACCCGCAGCGGCCGGGCGGGCGTCGCTACCGCAGCGGCGACCGCGTCCGCCGCCGCGCCGACGGCAGGCTCGAGTTCCTCGGCCGCGCCGACCGCCAGGTCAAGGTGCGCGGGGTCCGGGTCGAGCCGGCCGAGGTCGAGGCGGCACTGCGTGCCCACGCGGCGGTCACCGACGTCGCCGTCGTCGCCGACGAGCGCGGCCCCGGCGGCCTCTCCCTGGTCGCCTACGTCGTCGCCGCGCCCGGCGCGCCGGCGCCGGACCCGGCCGCGCTGCGCGCTCACGCGACCGCCCGCCTGCCGGCGGCGATGGTCCCCGCCGCCTGGGTCACCCTGCCGCGCCTGCCGCTGACCGCCAACGGCAAGGTCGACCGCGCCCGCCTGCCGGCGCCGGGGCGCGAGCACCTGGCCGCGGCCGCTTCCGGGCGCCAGCCCCGGGGCCGGACCGAGCGCCGGGTGGCGCAGGCGTTCGAAGAGGTGCTGGGCGTCCGCTCGGTCGGCGCCAAGGACGACTTCTTCGCCCTCGGCGGTCACTCGCTACTGGCGGTCGAGCTGTTCGGCAAGCTGGAACGGATCGGCGGCCGGCGGCTGCCGCTGGCGACGATCTTCGAGGCGCCGACCCCGCGCGCCCTTGCCGCCTGCCTCGACGGCGAGGCCTCCACTTCGCGCTGGGACAACCTCGTCGCCCTCAAGCCCCAGGGCTCGCGGCCGCCGCTGTTCGTGGTCAGCGCCGGCGACGGCAACCTCGTCGGCTTCGCCCCCCTGGCCCGCAACCTCCCGCCTGAGCAGCCGCTGTACGGGCTGCAGCCGAGCGGTCTCGACGGTCGCCGACCGCTGGACCGCGGCATCGAGGCGATGGCCTCCCGCTACCTGGAGCAGGTGCGGGAAGTGCAGCCCAGCGGGCCCTATCTGCTCGCCGGTCGCTGCAACGGGGCGACCGTCGCCTACGAGATGGCGCAACGCCTGCGGGCCGAAGGAGAGCAGGTGCCACTGCTGGCGGCACTCGATTCCGACCCCCCGCCCGCCGGGCCACGGGAGCTCGTCTCCGGCGTCCCCTACGACGCGATGATGGAGACGGCCTGGATCCGGGCCGGCGCCGAGGAAGAGGTCCCTGACCTCGACGCCCCCGGCGGCACCGCGGCGCTGGCCAGTTGGCTGCGGGCGCCCCAGGCGCCAGGCATCTCGCGCTACCTCTTGGAGGCTTGGCGCTGGCGCGAGGACCTGCGCGATGCTTGGCCCGACCCGCTCGGCGCCGATGCCGAGGCCTTTGCCCAATGGGCCTGGAACCACGGCCTGACCGAGATGCACCTGGCCGCAGACCTGTTGCAGCCGGTGCTGGCCGACGGCTGCCGATCGCCCGACGGATACCCCTGGGACTGGGCGATGGCGATGGCGTGGGAGGAGCTCGGGCAGGAGCCCGGAGACCCTCTCTCCTCCGGCGGCTGGCGCCAATTTCGCGGCCGACTCCTGGAGCCCTGCGAGCCTGGCGCGACCCTGAACCGCTACCTGCTCGCCGCATGGCGCCGTCCCGACCTCACCGCCGCCTTGCCAGATCCATTGGCCGACGACGGGCGCGAGCTGCGTGGCTGGGCCTGGCTGCACGGCATCGACCAGGGCCTGACGCCGGAGCTGCTGCCCCCCTCGCCTATCCCCCTGTCCAGCTCGCGCCGGCGCGAGCTGCGGCTGCGACCGCTGCGACGGCGTGCCGAGAACCTGCGCTCTCGGGCCTCGACCGGGGCGCGGGGGCTGGCGGCCGAGGGCAGAGCGCGGGCGATAGAGACGCTGGAGCGACGTCTCGATCGCCCCCTGCCAGGCGCCCGCTGGCGGATCGAGCGCCGGGTCCTGGCCGCCGCCAGACAGGCACGTGCGACCTACCGGGCCCAACCCTGGCCGGGCAAAGTGGTGCTCGTGACCTCTACGGAGTTCGCCGAGAAACCTCCCTACGTCGCTTGGGGCCTACGCGCCGATGACGGGGTCGAGCTGCGACCCCTCCCGGTTGGACACATCGAGATGCTGCGGGAACCAGGGGCCGCGCTGCTCGCTCGCTGCCTCGACGAATGCATCGAGGAAGCAGTGCGGACTTGCGTGGATCCATCCTGACTACTTGGAGGGCTCAGCGAATAATCGGCCGGTAGCCGCTATTCTGCGCCGGTGCCCGGCGGCGATAGATAGCCGGCACCACGCCTGGCGCGCGCGATGACAAGGACCGCAACGAGGAACAGGATTCAGCGCTGGATCCGGGCCGGCAGCTGGCGCCTGCGGGCGACTCAGGACATTTGGCAACTCGGGGAGCTGCGGCCGGTCAAGCGACTGCTTAAAGGCCCGTCGACCGGCGGAGTTCTCGATTCCCCGGTCGCCGACGAGAAGCTGCCGCGAGGCCCTATCGGGGTCTATGGCTGGGCACTGTTTCCGGAGGGGCCGGCTACCCGGGTCGAGATCTGGCTCGGAAGGGAAATGGTGGGCCTGGCCCGGCTCGGCGTGGCGCGAGTCGATCTGCGCAGCCACATCGATCTCCCCCACGCGGGAGTGTGCGGGTTCGAGCTGGTCATCGATACCAGCTCCTGGCCCGAGCCCGACGGCGAGACGACGATCTCCGCGGTCGCCGTCAGCGCCGCCGGCGAGCGGCTCCAGCTGGCACCCGTGCCGGTGATGGTCGAAACCGCGCTGGAGTCGCTGCCGGCGCCACTGAACCGGCAGCGCTTTGCCCGCCGCGAAGGGCGCCCGGGGGCGCGGCGGGTGCTCGTGTTCACCCACCAGCTCGATCTCGGTGGCGCCCAGCTCTACCTGCTTGACCTGATCCGGCAGCTGGTCAAGCGCGACGACATCGAGCTGACCGTAATCAGCACCCTCGACGGCCTCTTGCGGGAAGAGTTCGAAGCGCTGGGGATCCCGGTGCACATCACCAGCATCGTTCCGATCGGCAGCCTCAGCGCCCATCGCGGCAGGATCGAAGAGCTGAAGGCCTGGGCGGACCCCCACGAGTTCGAGGCGGTCCTGGTCAACACCGCGACGATGCTCGCGATCCCCGGCGCCGAGCTCGCGCATGAGCTCGACATCCCCTTGGTCTGGGCAATCCACGAGAGCTTGGACCCCGATGAGATCTGGGCCGGGCTCGACCCCAACGTCCGCTGTCACCTCAATGCGGCGCTTCGTGGCGCCGCCGCGGTTCTCTTCGAGGCGGACGCTACTCGCGAGATGTATGAGCCGCTGACCGGCCCCGGCCGCTGCCTGACCATTCCCTACGGCGTCGACCTCGAGCCGATCGACACCGAGCGTGCCGGGTTCGACCAGGGCGTCGTCCGTCGCCGAGCCGGCATCCCAGCCGACGCCCAGGTGGTGCTGTGCGTGGGGACGATCGAGCCTCGCAAGGCACAGGTGCCGCTGATCCAGGCCTTCGACTCGATTGCCACCCGGCATCCCGACGCCCATCTCGTCTTCGTCGGCGCCCGCAAGAAGGACCCGCGCTCGCTGCTGCTCGCTGAGTACGTCGAGTCCTGCCGTGCCGCCGACCGCATCAAGCTGATTCCGATCACGCCTAACGTGCAGCCCTGGTACGGGCTCGCCGACATCCTCGTCTGCGCCTCCGACGTCGAGTCGCTGCCACGCACCGTTCTGGAGGCGATGGCCTGGGAGACGCCGGTGCTAGCGACGAACGTATTCGGCCTACCCGACCTGATCGACGACGGCGAGACCGGCTGGCTGTGCGCCCCACGCAGCTTCGAGAGTCTGGCGACCGCGCTCGACCGGGCACTGCGCTCCACCACGGAGGAGCGGCGACGGATCGGCGCCGCTTCCAGGGCCCGGGTCCAGGAGCGGCACTCGCTGCATGAGTACAGCCGCGAGATCGGTGACCTGCTGGTCCGCGTCGGAAAGCGAGAGCCGAAGGTCGATCGGTCTACTGAGGCCGGGGCCGGCCGCCGGTGAGGGCGATGAAGGCGCGCCAGGAGGGCTTCGGCTTGAACTTCGTCCCGGCGTGGAAGAGGCCGACCGAGTCGCAGAAGTTGCAGGAGCCCGGCAGGTCCTTCCAGGAGAACCAGTAGACCTGCTTGAGGTTGAGGCGGTTGCGGTTTTCCAGCAGGTACCCGTAGGAGTCCCTGAGCTGCTTTACCTGGCCCTGGACCCCCTGCTCGAAGGCGACCTGCTTGAAGTTGTTCTGGGAGCCCCAGCCCATCTCGGTGATGTAGAGCGG
>Ga0190264_10000085_pt1 | contig 13632 bp, 11 predicted proteins | sample Popmic112T_FD_136651 | JGI IMG/M metagenome (GOLD analysis project Ga0190264, IMG submission 136651) | Populus adjacent soil microbial communities from riparian zone of Indian Creek, Utah, USA - 112 T | ecosystem: Environmental > Terrestrial > Soil > Riparian zone | place: USA: Utah | collected... | reverse complement strand
TGGCTATCCATGCCGACCCATCTCGTGCTGAATTTCGCCTTTGGATGGCAAGGGTGCTTATGTTCGAACGCCGCTGGGGAGATGCGATGCGTGAGGTGGAAAGAGCGCTACAAATTCGACCGAAGTGGCCAGAGGCCTTGGCGGTCAGAGGCCTGTGTCGTGCCTACGTGAATGACTACACCGGCGCTCTGGCGGATTGGGCTGAGGCCGAAAGGATTGATCCCGTTGAGGCGAAGACGATTGATCCCAATGAACGAGGGTTGGCGCTGTCGGTCAATGGGAGGTATAAAGAGGCCATCGAGGCGTTTGATCGCGTTCAGTCGGAGGAACGCAACCCATTCATTGTCTACAACCGAGCGGTTGCACGGGCGATGGAGTTCGGCGTAGATGATGCCCGCGATGAGTTGTGTGCTGCGGCGGAGATGTTGCAAGGTGTGGAGGAGAATCTAGTTAAAAGCTATGGACTCGCAGCGATCAATTGCATATTCGGGAAAGATGCTCAAGCCCTTTCTGGGCTAGCAGAGGCGATTGAGGAGGGGTCTGGACGTGCCCGTCGCTGGGCTCAGACCGACCCGGCATGGGTGCGACTGCGTGAGTCGGAGGCTTTCGCACAAATTTTGGACGGCTAGCCGTTGCGCAGGCTCTCGCCGCTCTCCGGGTCGAACAGGTGCAGCTTGGCGGTGTCGGCCCAGAGCTCGGTGCGGCCGCCGCGCTTGACCTCGCTGGTCGGGTCGAGGCGGGCGACGACCTGCTCCTCGCCCTCGCGGATGTTGGCGGCGCCGGTCTCGTCGAGGCGGTCCTCGACCAGGTCGGCGAGCTGGTCGGACTGGACCCCTTCGGACTGGACGTGGAAGTAGGCGAAGAGGTCGGAGCCGAGCGACTCGACCAGGTCGATCTCGGCCTCGAAGACGACGCCGCGCTCCTGTTTGAGGTCGCCGACGACCGCGGTGTCCTCGAAGTTCTCCGGCCGCAGCCCGGCGACCACCTTGCCGTCGCCACGCCCGGCGGCCAGGTCGCCGGCGTCGATCTCGCCGATCGGCAGCTTGAGTCTGCCCCCGCTCAGCTCGGCCGGCATGAAGTTCATCGCCGGCGAGCCGATGAAGCCGGCGACAAAGAGGTTCTTCGGCGTGTCGTAGAGCTCCGCCGGCGTCCCGACCTGTTGCAGCGCCCCCGCCCGCATCACCGCGACCCGGTCCCCCAGCGTCATCGCCTCGGTCTGGTCGTGGGTGACATAGACCATCGTCGTCTCCAGCTGCGACTGCAGCCGCGCCACCTCGGTCCGCATCTGCACCCGTAGCTTCGCGTCCAGGTTGGAGAGCGGCTCGTCCATCAGGAAGGCCTTGGGGTCGCGGACGATTGCCCGCCCCATCGCCACCCGCTGGCGCTGGCCGCCGGAGAGGTTGACCGGGCGCCGGTCGAGGTGCTGGGTGAGGTCGAGGGTCGCGGCCGCCTGCTCGACTTTCTTGTTGATCTCCGCCTTGTCGACTCTCGCCAGCTTCAAGGCAAAGCCCATGTTCTCGCGCACGGTCATATGTGGATAGAGCGCGTAGTTCTGGAAGACCATGGCGATGTCGCGGTCCTTCGGCGCCTTGTCGTTGACGACGTCGCCGCCGATCTTCAGCTCGCCCGCCGAGATGTCCTCGAGCCCGGCGATCATCCGCAGCGCCGTCGACTTGCCACAGCCCGAGGGCCCGACGAGGATCATGAACTCGCCGTCGGCGATGTCGAGGTCCATCTCCTTGACGGCTTCGAAGCCGTCCGGGAAGACCTTGCTGACTCGATCGAGGACTATCTCTGACATTGGTGTTGCTCCTTTATCCCTTGACGGCACCGGCGGTGAGGCCGGAGACGATTCGGCGCTGGAAGAAGAGGACGAAGACGATGATCGGCACCGTCACCACCACCGCGGCGGCGGCGATGCTGCCGGTCGGCTGGGTGAACGACGACTCGCCGGTGAAGAAGGCCAGGGCCGCCGGCACGGTGCGTGAGGCGTCGGAAGAGGTGAGTGAGATCGCGAAGAGGAAGTCGTTCCAGGCGAAGATGAAGACGAGGATCGCCGCCGTGAACACGCCCGGCGCCGCCAGCGGCAGGATCACCTTGCGGAAGGCCTGCGAGGGCGTCGCCCCGTCGACCTGGGCCGCCTGCTCGAGGTCCCAGGGGATCTCGCGGAAGAAGGCGACGAGGACGTAGATCGCCAGCGGCAGCGAGAAGGTCAGGTAGGGGATGATCAGACCCAGCCAGGTGTCGTAGAGGCCGAGGCTGCGCCACATGTCGAACAGCGGCCCGACCGTGGAGATCGGCGGGAACATCGCGATCGCCAGGGCCCCGGCGAGGATCAGCCGCTTGCCGGGGAACTCGAGCCGGGCGATCGCGTAGGCGGCGAAGGAAGCCAGGGTGATCGAGATCACGGTCGTGATCAGGGCGATCCCGATCGAGTTGATCAGCGGCTTGATGAAGGGGCTGTCGTCGATCCCGCCTTCGAACAGGCTCTTGTAGTTGTCGAGCGAGAATTCGGTGGGGATGAAGCTCTGGTCGGTGATCGCGGCCGGCGGCTTCAGCGAGAGCGAGATCAGCCAGAGGACCGGTAGCAGGGCGAAGACCAGCACCAGCGCGATGCCGATGCTCCAGAGCGCGTAGTCGCGGCTTCCCCGTCCCATCTCAGCCGCCCGGCCTTCCTTCGTCGAGCTTGGTGCCGAAGCCCTTGACGAAGAGGAATGCGATCAGGAAGACGCAGATGAAGATCAGCACCGAGACGGCCGAGCCGAGGCCGAGGTTGAGCCGCGAGATCAGCTGGTTGAAGCCGAGGATCGAGACCGACTCGGTGTCCTGGGCACCGCGGGTCATGATGAAGATCGTGTCGAAGACGCGGAAGGCGTCGAGGGTGCGGAACAGCAGCGCGACCAGGATCGCCGGCTTCATCAGCGGCAGGGTGATGCGGGTGAAGCGCTGCCAGGCGCTCGCCCCGTCGACTTTCGCCGCCTCATAGAGGCCTTTGTCGATCGTCACCAGCCCGGCTAGCAAGAGCAGCGCCATGAACGGCGTCGTCTTCCAGACCTCGGCCATGATGATCACCGCGAAGGAGCTGAAACGGCCGCCGAACCAGTCCATGTCGTCGGCGATCAGCGGCAGGTTGTTGACGAAGCCGGTGTCCGGCGCGAAGGCGAACTGCCAGGCGAAGGCGGCGACGACGGTGATGATCCCGTAGGGGATCAGGACCGAGGTGCGGACGACGCCGCGACCGAAGATCGCCCGGTGCATGACCAGCGCGATCGCCATCCCCAGGACCAGCTCGATCGCGACCGTGGTGACCATCAGGAAGACGGTGTTGAAGAAGTCCGTCCACCAGAGTTCGGAGCCGAGGACCGCGAGGTAGTTGTCGAGCCCGACGAAGCCGCCCTCGTCGGGGAAGCGGAGGTCGATCTGCTGGACCGAGAGCACGATCGCGTAGCCGATCGGGTAGGCGGTGACGGCCAGCATCGCCAGCACTGCCGGGGCGCAGAGCATCCAGGCCAGGCGGTGCTCGGAGCGGGTCCGCTGGCTGCTGACGGCCGGCTTCTGTGCGCTCGCCTCCATCAGAGCAGCCCTTCGCGCTTGACCGCGTCTTCGAGGTTCGACTTCAGTTCGTCATAGATCGATTCCGTGTCGTCGGGGTCGATCTTGTCCGGGGGGTGGAGGGTGCGCTGGACCGCCAGCGAGACGTCCTGGTAGGCCGGGGTGGTCGGCCGCGGGCCCGCCCCCTCGATCGATTCCTTGACCAGCCCGGCGAAGCCCGGGTAGGCCTTGGTCACGACTTTGTCCGTGTACAGGTCCGAGCGCGAAGGCGGCAGGCCGTCGAGTTCGACCGCGGTCAGCTGGCTTTCTTTGTTCGCCAGACAGGCGGCGGCCTCGAAGGCGACGTCCTTGTTGTCGGAGAAGGAGCTGACGGCGAGGTTGAAGCCGCCCAGCGGCGGTTTGCTCGGCACCCCGGCGTCGACCCGGGGGAAGCGGGCAAAGCCCATCTCTTTGCCGATCTCAGGCGCTTCGGCCTGGGCGCTGGCGTAGGCGAAGGTGTAGTTGGTCATGAAGGCCGATTCGCCCGCCTCGAAGCCGAGCCGGGCGCTGTCCTCGTCGGAGGTCGAGAGGCTCGCCGGCGCCGCCGAGGAGTTCGCCAGCCGGCCGATCACCGCCAGCGCTTTTTCGGTCGGCGCCTGTTCGAGGTCGACGGTTTCCGGGCCGGAGAGGATCGGCGTGCCGGCGCTCTCGATCAGCGCGTTGGCCCAGACCATGAAGCCCTCGTAGCGGTTCGCCTGGACCTGGATCGTGCCCGCTTCTTTGAGGTCTTCGGCCTGGTCGATCATCTCGTCCCAGGTCTCGGGCGGCTTCGGGACCAGGTCTTTGCGGTACCAGAGCAGCTGCGTGTTGGTGTTGAACGGGGCGGCGTAGAGATCCTTCTCGAAGGAGGCCGTCTCGATCACGTTGGGGAAGACCTCTTCGGTGACCTGCTGTTTGAGCTTCCCCTGCCACGGTTCGACCCAGCCCGCGTTGGCGAACTCCCCGGTCCAGATCACGTCCATGCCGACGATGTCGATCGAGGGATCGTCGGCGCCGAGTCGGCGGACCAGCTGTTCGCGCTGCTGGGTCGCGTCGGTGGGGAGGAATTCCGGCGCAATCTCATAACGGCCCCTCGATTCTTCGCTGCAGCGTTTGGAGACTTCCTCGATCGTGCCGCCGGGCTGGATCGCGACGAAGAAGGTCAGCTGCCGCGGCCCGGAATCGTCGGAGCCGCCACCACAGGCGGCCAGACCCGCGGTAACGAGGATCGCGGTGGCCAGACAGGCCAGGGCACGAGCGGTCCGGCGGGGTGTCAAGTGCTTTCCTCCATTCCCACGCCTCGGGCCGGAGCCCTGGAGGCGCGTTCTAGAGGTGCCCCGCGTAAAGGTTTTCTAAACCGTCAGGCCTTGGCTCGGCCGCGCAGCCTGACCGTCAGGTCCCGCTCCTTCTGCCGCCCGGCGAGATCGGTGGTGCGGATGGTGATCCGGGCTCGCAGTAGTTGCCGCGGGGTGAGGTCGTCGAGTCGCCGTAACACCGCTTTGCCCAGCTGCAGCCTGAAGGTGACTACTGCCGGGGAGTTGACCCTGCGCGGCGCGCCGGCGCTGATTCCGGTGGTCACCTTGCGCTCACCGCCGGCCTTTCGCGGGGTCGCCCAGCCGATCTGGCCGAAGACCTCCACCTGTGCCGGCGCGTTGATCGCCACCTCGAGCATGACCGCGCGCTTCGTGGCCTTGGCGGAAGAAACCGTGGGCTGGACCGCGGGGCACTCGCTCTGCAGGGCGGCGCTCTGGGGGCAGCCGTCCTGGGTCTCGTCGCCGTAGCCGTCGCGATCGAGGTCGGGCTCGATCGTCACCCTGAGCGGCACGCCGATGTCGGTCTTCGTCGCGACGCTCCGCGTCTCTCCGACTCCCGCGCTGCCTTCGAAGTAACCGGCCGGCTGGCCGGAGCCGTGGGCGTCACAGGCGAAGGTTCCACCCGGGCCGTAGAGGCCGAGGTAGCCGGTCCAGTTGACGGGGATCCGGGTCGGGAAGGAGTTGAGCCCTGCCCGCACCGTCTCGGTCGCGCTTTCGGCTTCCTTGCGGTAGTCCTGGGCCTCGTTGAGAACGCGGTAGACCTCGAGGCGCTGCGGCAAGGGAGCCAGGCCTGCCGCCACCCCGATGGTCCAGGCGGTGATCACCTGCGGCGGTTCTTCCGGGGTGACCGGCTGGATCACCGGGAAGCCGCTGCTGTTGAAGACGAGCAACGTCCGGTTCGGCTCGACGCCTTCGGCCCTGCAGCCCTGGCCGACTTCCGTTTCTGCCGAGGCACTGCTGCCGAGCAGGAGGAAGGCGGCTAGAGCGGCGCTCGCCACCTTAGGAATCCTCATCATTCGGCGGCAGCTTAGCCGGGTTTTTAAGCGATGTGCTTTGATTTGGAACCTTAATTAGGGTACCCTAATAACAAGAAACCCTCGTGTTGCAGAGAGATTGGAGTTCAGTCTTGAAGTCTCGGCCCCCGCTGTCTCCGCCCCTCGGCGCTCGCGCCTGGATCGGCGCCCTCCTCGCGGTCCTCGCCCTCGCGGTTCTGCCGGCCGCGGCGTCCGCGGCCCCCGGCTGGACGGCGACTGACGAGATCGCCGAATCCGGGGGCGCCGGCGAGCTCGACGTCGCCGTCGACCGCGCCGGCAACGCGGCGCTGATCGGGACCTGGCGGTTGACGGTCAGCGTCGCCTCGCGCACCGCGGACGGCGAGTGGTCGCAGCCGCAGTCGATCGGGACCTGGGGCTCCTCCCCGAGCGTGGCTCTCGCCCCCGACGGCACGGCGATCGCGGTCTGGAACAAGATGACCTCCAAACCCGAATACGAGGTCTGGACCGCGAGCCGCGACGCCGCCGGCTCCTGGTCGGAGGCCGAGCTGCTCTCCAGCGCCGACGCCTCGGCGCAGCCCACGCGCCCGACGCTCGTGGTCGACCGCGTCGGCAACGTCACGGTCGCCTGGGTGCAGAACTGCTCCGTCTACTCGGTGCGGCGACCCGCCAACGGCGACTGGTCGGCCCCGACTGCGCTCTGGACCGACCCGGTCCCGGCCGAGCTGAGTGAACCGTGCGCGAACTACCGGCTCGAGCCGGGTGCCGACCAGGTGTTCGGCCAGGCCGTGCTCGACCTGGGCGTCGACGCGGCCGGCAACGTGACCGTGGTCTGGCGCTCGGGCAAACGCCTGCCCTCCTCTCAGAAGACGATCCGCGCCGCCGTGCGCCCGGCCGGCGGCAGCTCCACTTGGTCGGCAGCCCGCACGATCGCGGCGCCGACGCTGAAAGCGCGCGCCCCTCGCATCCAGGTCTGGGAGGACGGGCGCGCGATCGTCACCTGGGGCATCGAGGCGCTCGGCGCCAGGGCCGCGGTACGGCCCGCGGGCGCGGATCAGCCGTTCGGCGCTCCCCAGGTTCTCTCCGAAGTCGGCTCACCCGACCCCGTGTCCGCCTACGACGGCCACGGCAATGCGACGGTCGTCTGGGAGGCTCCGGCGGCGGGAGGGGATCCGGCGACGCTGCAGACCGGGACGCTGGGTGTCGGCGGCAGCTGGGGCACCGCCGCAACCGCGGCCACGCTGGAGGCGGGTACGGAGGCGATGAACCCGCGGCTCGTCGTCTCCCAAGGCGGCGACACGATCCTCGCCTGGAACCGCGAAGGAGGCCAACGCGTACTGCAGAGCGCTCGCCGTGCGGCCGGCGGTAGCTGGGAAGCGATCGTCACCCACGGCGACGAGAAAACCTCGGAATCGTTCCCGATCCCGGCGCTGGCCGGCGACCCGCTCGGCAACGCGGTGCTGGCCTGGCCCGGTGCGGGGATGTGGCTGGGCTTCCCGTCCGCCGTGGCCCACGTCTCCGATTACGCCGCCAACCCGGCGCTGCGCGCCGACTGGACCGCCAACGGCCTTGTCGGCACCCAGAATCTCCACTCCTGGCTCGACTACCTCTACGGCGGCGGTGGTGTCGCGGAGGTCAGCGCCGGGGCCACCTGGCCGGAGCCGGACGACCGCTACAGCTATCGGCTGGGAACGAGCGACGCCTGGATCGAGCAGAGCAGCGGCGAGACGGTGGTCCAGCTGCAGGGCGCGATCCGCTTCAACTTCCCGGGACACCACATCGATATCCGCATCGTCGACCCGCAGATCCGGGTCGCCGCCGACGGCAAAACCGCGCGCGTGATCGCCGATGGACAGGGCAGCGGCGACATGGCCGAAGCGATCAAAGGTAACCCCAAAGTCGAGCCGTTCAGCGACCTGCACCTGCTCAACCTGACCCTGCCGCTGAAGCTGGTGAGCCGCGACGGGTCGGTGCAGAGCTGGACCGCCGCGGCGGCGAAGATCGCCCCGGGCGACGCCGGGCGGATCCTCTCCTACTCGGCCGGCTCGCCCTACGGGTTCTTCACCTTCTCGGCGCCGGGCAACCTGCCGGCGCGCGACACACGCCCGTCGGAGCCGGGGCCGGGGCCGGGCGCGAACCCGTCGCCGGATCCGGGCGCCGGCGCGCTCCCGGCGGCGCTCCCACCGGCGCCCGTGGCCGCGAAGCCGAAGGCCCTGGTCTGCAAGAAGGGCCAGAAGAAGGGCAAGGGCAAGGGCAAGCAGAGGTGCGTGAAGAAGCAGGCCGGCAAAGGCAAGCGGAAAGGCGCTGGGAAGCGCTAAACGCTTGCGAGTAGTGCCGCGAGCGCCTGCTGTAGGCCGGCGACCGCGGAGTCGAGTGGGGCCTGGTCGGCGGCGGCACGGGCGCGGACCAGGGCGCCCTCGACGGTCGAGACGACGAGGCCGGCGAAGGTCTCGGCGTCCGTGGCGCCGACGCCTTCGTCGCGCAGGGCGGCGGCGATCGGCGCTTCCCAGCTCTGGAAGGCCTTGGTCGCGGCGGCGGCCAGCTCGGGGTCCTCGGGACGGGCCAGGGCCGCGGCGGCGACCGGGCAGCCGAGTCGCTCGGGCTGATTCTTGACGCGGCGGCGGAACATCTCGCCGAAGGCGGTCAGCGTCGCCGCCAGCCCGCGCTGCTCGAGCGAGCGCTCGATCAGGTCGCGGATCTCGGTCCCCTCCAGTTCGGCCGCCTCGACCGCGAGCTGGCGCTTGCCGCCGGGGAAGTGATGGTAGATCGAGCCCCGCGGCGCCTTGCCGCGCTCGGCCACATCGCGCAGCTCCATCCCCGCGTAGCCCTTCTCGGCCAGCAGGCTCCGAGCCCCGTTCAGCAGTCGCTCGCGCCCGTCGCGGCGCGACCCCGCTGAAACCGCTTCCGAATCGGCAATTCGCGTTATGCCCACGGACATAGTATAGTCGCGACGCCGATGTATGACAGTGGGCATAAAAGGAGCGATGGCGACGGGCATAAGAAGGGCGCGGTGGCGATCGCCTGCGCCGGTGCCTTCGTCGCCTTCCTCGACACGACGATCGTCAACATCGCCTTTCCCGACATCTCGGCCTCGTTCGCCGGGTCGGGGCGGGACGCGCTCTCGTGGGTGCTGGACGGCTACTTCGTCGTCATCGCGGCGCTGCTGGTGCCCGCCGGCGGCCTGGCCGACCGCTTCGGCCACCGCCGCATCTTCCTGCTCGGCGTCGCCGGCTTCACCGTCGCCAGCCTGCTCTGCGCGGTGGCCCCCTCGCTGTCGCTGCTGATCGCCTTCCGCGTCCTCCAGGGCATCGCGGCGGCGATGATCGCGCCCGCCTCGCTGGCGATCGTCCTCGACAGCTTCCCGGTCGAGCGGCGTTCCGCGGGCGTCGGGCTCTGGGGAGCCGCCGCCGCTGCTGCCGCCGCGGTCGGGCCGACCCTGGGTGGGGCGCTGGTCGAGCTCGCCGATTGGCGTCTCGTCTTCCTCGTCAACCTGCCGCTCGGTGCCGCGATCGTCTTCTTCGGTCGCAGCCGCCTGCCACGTCCGCAGATCCTCGACAGCCGCCTGCCCGACCTACCCGGCGCCGCGATGCTCGCGCTCGCCCTGGCGACGGTGACGCTCGGGATCGTCGAGGGCAACGACTGGGGCTGGGGCTCGGCCGCGACGCTCGGCTGCTTCGTGGCCGCCGCGCTCCTGCTTGTCGGCGTCGGGGCCCGCAGCCGCAGCCACCCGCGCCCGATCGTCGAGCCGGCTCTCTTCGCCCACCGCTCCTTCCGCGCCGGCAACCTCGGCACCCTGCTCTTCGCCGCCGCCTTCTTCTCGCTGATCCTCGGCAATGTCCTTTTCCTCACCTCGATCTGGGGCTACTCGGTCTTCACCGCCGGTCTGGCGACGCTGCCCGGGCCGGCGCTCTCGACCGTCGTCGCCGGCCCGGCGGGCCGCCTCGCCGACCGCTTCGGCCACCGCGCCGTGATCGTCCCGGGCACCCTCTTCTTTGCGGTCGGCGTGATGGTGCTGCGCTCGGCCGGTGCCGAGCCCGACTACCTCGGCGTCTGGCTTCCGGGCGCCTGCCTGACCGGCATCGGCATCGGCCTCGCCTTCCCGACCCTCGGCGCCGCCTCCGTCCGCGACATCCCGATCGACCGCTTCGCCACCGCCAGTGCCGTCAACGCCGCCTTCCGTCAGGTCGGCGCCGTGCTCGGCACCGCGATCCTGGTCGCGATCGTCGGCGAACCGGCCTCGCTCAGCGCCGCCCTCGACTCCTCCGACGCCGCCTACCTCTTCGCCGCGATCGTCTCATTGGTGTCAGGCGCCGCCGTCCTCGGCCTGCGCCCCGAGTCGCGGGTTGCGTCCGCGCCAGACCCGGCCCCGCCGCCTCCGCGCGCGGATCCGGAACCTCAATCAAGCTGAAACCACCCCTCCCGCTGTTCCTTTGCCGGGGTATATGCGGGTAGGGAACAGCGGAGCGTTAGACGGGTGAGTCGAGGCGCTCGTCCAGCGAGCGCCAGGCGCTTTCGGCGGTGCCGAGGCCGACGACGAGGCTGCGGTCGCCGGCGGCGATCTCGATCTTGGTGCCGCCGACCTCGCCGAGGAGGACGCCGCCGAGAGCCTCCAGCTCTGCGCGCTCGCCGCTGACCAAGAAACCGCCGCTGCCCTCGCCGAAGAGGGCGTCCTCGGGCGAGCAGCCGCGGTCGCGCAGCGGCTGCACGTCGACCCGGCAGCCGAGCCCGGACCCGATCGCGCACTCGGCCAGGGCGCAGGCGAGGCCGCCGTCGCTGACGTCGTGGGCGGAGGCGAGCCGTCCGGCCCGGACCGCGTCGCGGACGATCGCGCAGGCCGCGGCCACAGCGGCAACGTCCGGCCGTGGCAGCCCCTTGTCGAGGGCGCCGCGCTGCTTGGCCAGCTCGGAGCCGGCGAAGGTGGGAGAGAAGGGCCCGATCAGAGCGATCGCGTCGCCCTCCTTGGCGAAGGCGCTGCCGGCGACCTGGGTCGGGTCGGGCAGTTCGCCGACCATGCCGACTACCGGGGTCGGGTAGATCGGCCCTTCCGGCCCCTCGTTGTAGAGGGAGACGTTGCCGCCGACGACGGGGACGCCGATTGCCGTGCAGGTCTCGGCGAGGGCGCTGACCGCCTGGTCGAGCTGCCAGGCGGTGGCCGGCTTCTCGGGGTTGCCGAAGTTGAGGCAGTTGGTCAGGCCGAGCGGCTCGGCGCCGACGCAGGCGAGGTTCTGGGCACACTCGAGCACCGCCTCGATCGTCCCCGCCTGCGGATCGCAGGCGACGCGGCGGCCGTTGCCGTCGATCGCGACGGCGATCGCGTTGCCGGACTCGGGCAGCTGCAGGACGGCGGCGTCGGCCGACTCGGGACGGCGCACCGTGCGCGAGCCGACCACCGAGTCGTACTGCTCGAAGGCCCAGCGCTTGGAGGCGATGCTGGGCGCGGCGAGCAGCGCCAGCAGCTCGTCCTCGGCAGAGATTCCCGCCGCCAGCGTCGCCCGGTTGCCGTAGATCCACCCGGCCGGCTCACCCGGCTCGAGGTCGTACAGCGGGCAGCCGTCGACCAAGGCCGCGACGGGCATGTCGCCGACGACCTCCTCGCCGCGCAGGATCCGCACCTGGCCGTTGTCGGTGACGGTGCCGATCTCGGCCGAGCCGGTCTGCCACTTCTCGCAGACCGCCAGCACCTCGGCCACCCGCGCCGGTTCGACCACCGCCAGCATCCGCTCCTGCGACTCCGAGACCATGATCTCGAAGGGCTCCATGTCGGCCTCCCGCAGCGGCACCCGGGCGACGTCGATGTCGATCCCGAGGCCTCCCGCCGAGGCCATCTCCGCGGCCGAGGAGGTCAACCCGGCGGCCCCGAGATCCTGGAGGGAGACCAGCAGCCCCTTCTCCAGCAGCTCGAGGCAGCACTCCAGGACCTTGGACTCCTCGAAGGGGTCGCCGATCTGCACCGTCGGCCGCTTTGCCTCATCGCCCTCGCCGAGCTCGGCCGAGGCCAGCACCGAGGCGCCGCCGATCCCGTCGCGCCCCGTCAGGGCTCCCATCAGAACGACGGCGTTGCCGACCCCGGCGGCGGCGGCGCGGACCATGTCCTCGGTCTTGGCCAGGCCGACGCACATCGCGTTGACCAGGCAGTTGTGCTCGTAGGGGGCCTCGAAGTAGATCTCGCCGCCGACGTTGGGCACGCCGATCGAGTTGCCGTAGTGGCCGATCCCGCGCACGGCGCCGTCGAGCAGGTGGCGTGAGCGGACCGAGTCGAGCTCGCCGAAGCGCAGCGAGTCGAGGATCGCGATCGGCCGCGCGCCGAGGGCGATCACGTCGCGGAGGATGCCGCCGACCCCCGTCGCCGCCCCCTGGAAGGGCTCGACCGCGCTCGGGTGGTTGTGGGACTCGACCTTGAAGGCGACCGCGTAGCCGTTACCGACGTCGACGGCGCCGGCGTTCTCACCCGGCCCCATCACCACCCGCTCACCCTCGGTAGGCAGCTGTTTGAGCAGCTTGCGCGAGTGCTTGTAGGCGCAGTGCTCGGACCAGAGCAGGCTGAACATCGCCAGCTCGACCACGTTCGGCTCGCGCCCCATCTTCTCGACGATCAGCGCGAACTCCGAGTCGGTCAGTCCCAGCTCGCGGTGCTTGGCGGTCTCCGTCGTCACGCCGGCGCTCCGGCCGCGGCGACCGCTTCAAAGACCCGCAACCCGTCGGTGGATCCGGTCAGCGGATCGACCGCGTGCTCGGGATGCGGCATCAGCCCGACCACGTTCCCGGCCTCGTTCCGCACCCCGGCAATGTCCCGCGCCGACCCGTTCGGATTCTGCCCCGGCGCGTAGCGATAGGCGACCTGCCCGTTCGCCTCAAGCGCGTCAAGTACCTCCTCAGGCGCCCAGTACCGCCCTTCCCCATGCTTGGCGGGAATCGAAAGCCGCTCCCCTTCCTGATCGCGCCGTTCGTTCACTTGACCGCCCTCTGGGGTGGTTAATGCATCGCGCGCCGCGATCAAATCGACTTGGCGGCAGGTGAAGCGCATGCTCTCGTTGAGGAGGAGGGCGCCGGGGAGGAGGCCCGCCTCGCAGAGGACCTGGAAGCCGTTGCAGATGCCTAGGACCGGGGCGCCGGCAGCTGCCATCTCCGCTACCGCCTCCATCGCGGGGGAGAAGCGGGCGATGGCGCCGGCGCGCAGGTAGTCGCCGTAGGAGAAGCCGCCGGGGACGACGACGGCGTCGACGCCGCTGAGGTCGCGCTCTTCGTGCCAGACCAACCGCGCCTCGCCGAGCCGGGAGCACGCGTGCAGCGCATCTCGCTCGTCGCAGGATCCGGGGAACTGAAGGACGCCCCAGATCACAGGGTCTGGATCTCGTAGTCCTCGATCAGGGGGTTGGCGAGGAGCTTCTCGCAGAGCTCCGCCAGCCGCTCCGGGTCCTCCGCCTCGAGCTCGACCATGCGGCCGACGTGGACACGTTCGATCCCGTCGAAGCCGAGCGCCGGCAGCGCCCGTTCGACTGCCTTGCCCTGGGGATCGAGGATCCCCTCCTTGGGCCGGATCAACACCCTTGCCCTCGGCATCAGAAGCTCGTCTCCGTAATCCGCTCGAAAGCCTCGACGTATTTGCCCCGCGTCTGCTCGATCACGTCCGCCGGAAGCTCGGGCGCCGGCGGGGTCTTGTCCCAGCCCTGCTCGCTCGCCCAGTCGCGGACGAACTGCTTGTCGAAGGACGGGGGAGTCTTGCCGGGCTCGTAGCTGTCGGCCGGCCAGAAGCGCGA
>Ga0190264_10000084_pt1 | contig 13646 bp, 10 predicted proteins | sample Popmic112T_FD_136651 | JGI IMG/M metagenome (GOLD analysis project Ga0190264, IMG submission 136651) | Populus adjacent soil microbial communities from riparian zone of Indian Creek, Utah, USA - 112 T | ecosystem: Environmental > Terrestrial > Soil > Riparian zone | place: USA: Utah | collected... | reverse complement strand
GCAGCCCGTCGACGTGAGCCTTGAGGCAGTAGTCGACGTCGTTGAAGTTGACCGGGAAGGCCGAGCTGAAGCCGCCGAGCCGCTCGAAGACGTCGCGGCGGGTCATCAGGCAGGCGGCGGTCACGGTGAGGCAGTCGCGGGCGATCCGGACCGCGTTGGCGTAGCCCTTGAAGCCCTCCGAGAAGCCGCGGTAGTGGTGGTGGGGGAGGGCGCCTTCGTAGGCGACGCCGACGTGCTGGATGCGGCCGTCGCCCCAGAGCAGGCGGCCGCCGACGGCGCCGATCCCCTCCTGCTCGGAGTACATGACCATGCGCTCGATCCAGTCCGGGGTGGTGACCTCGATGTCGTCGTTGAGCAGCAGCAGGTGCTCGCCCTCGCTGCGCACGGCACCGGCGTTGATCTTGGCCGAGAAGTCGAAGGGGCCGCTGAACTCGACCAGGCGCAGGCGCTCGCCGGCGAGCTCGCCCAGCTCCGCGAGCACGGCCGGGTCGGTCCCCTCGTCGACCACGCAGACGATCTCGTAGTTCTCGTAGCTGGAGCGCTCGACGATGCTGCGCACGCAGTTGACGACGAGCACCATCTGCTCGAAGCGGATTTCCCGCCGGCTGCCGTTGGTGGGGATGACGATGCTGACCAGCGGCTCCTTCGTCAGCGCCGGTTGGAGATGGAGGATGCCTGGGTCGCCCGGGTCCAGCTCCACCCGCGCCTGCAGGCCGATCCGGTCGCAGTGGGCCTGGACCGCCCGCACTCCCGCTTCGGCGGCGTAGGGCTTCGCCTCGCCGCTGGCCGCGGCCGAGTTCTCGAGCATGCGCCAGTGGTAGAGCACCCGCGGCACGTGGACGACGGCGCGGGCGCGCTCGGTCACCTTCAGCACCAGGTCCCAGTCCTGGGAGCCCTCGAAGGCGGGGTCGAAGCCGCCGACCTCCTCGACCAGGGAGCGGCGGAGGACGCTGAAGTGGCAGCTGTACATCTGCGTGCGCATCCGCTCCGGCGACCAGTCGGGCTTGAAGAAGGGGCTGGAGTGGCGGCCGCGGAGGTCGACCTTGTCCTCGTCGGTGTAGGCGTAGTCGGCCTCGGGGTTGGCGTCGAGCGCCGCGGCGACGTGGGCGAGGGCGTCGGGGTGGAGCAGGTCGTCGTGGTCGAGCAGGGCGACGAACTCACCCGTGGCCAGCGCCAAGGCGTCGTTGGAGGTGGGGACGATGCCGCCGTTTTGCTCCCGGTAGCCGACCCGGATCCGCGGGTCGCGACGGGCGGCCTCGTCGAGGACCGCCCGCACCTGCGGCTGCTGGGAGCGGTCGTCGACCAGGCACAGCTCCCAGTCGCCGTAGCTCTGGCGCTCGACCGACTTCAGCATCTTGCGCAGGACGTCGGCCGGGGTCTCGTAGACCGGCGTCAGGATCGAGAATTTGGGGGCCACGGGCGGCGGGGCTAGGAGTTGCCGCGCAGGCGCAGGACGATGCCGCTCAGCCGGCCCAGGGCCCGGGTGGTGATCTGCTGTTTGGCGGCGAGCACCAGCACCCGCGGGTCTTCGAGCTCGGCCAGCCGGCCCTTGGCGGCGCCCAGTTCGGACTCCTTGCCGATCAGCAGGTCGCGCAGCCGCAGGATCTCCTCCTGGCGGCGGTCGAGCTCGTCCTGAAGCTGCTGCTGCCCGCTGCTCGCGGAAGTCGTCTGCTCAGGCATAGCGGCGCAGTGTAGCCGGGGGGCCTGTGCTTTTACGCGGGTGGGCCGGGGCCGGGAATACACTCCCGCACCGCCATGGAGAGGATGAACCGAAAGGCCCCCGACCTGCTGCTGGGCGCGGCACTGGTGGTGGGCTTCGTGATGACGCTGGTCCTGACCCGGGAGATGACCTTCTTCCAGGACACCTGGGCCTTCCTCATCAACCGCCGCGAGATCACGCTCGACACGCTGCTGACGCCGCACAACGAGCACATCGTCGTGATCCCGGTCCTGCTCGAGCAGCTGCTGCTGCGGGTCTTCGGGATGTCGAGCGCGCTGCCCGAATACATCCTGCTCGCCCTCTTCCTCGTCGTCACCGCGCTGCTGCTCTACGTCTACCTGAAGCGCCGCGTCGGCGCCTGGCTCGCCCTCCTCGCCACGGTCCTGCTGCTCTGCCTCGGCCCGGCCTGGGAGGTGCTGCTGTGGCCGTTCGAGATCACCTTCATCGGGCCGATCCTGTTCGGCCTGGCGATGCTGCTGGCGCTCGAACGCGGCGACCGCCGCGGCGACGTCCTCGCCTGCGTCTTCCTCGTCTGCGCGATCGGCTTCTCCGGGCTCGGGATCTGCTTCATCGCCGCCGCCGTGGTCGCTGTCGCCCAGGGCCCGCGCCAGACCTGGCTGCGGCGCTCCTACATCTTCGCGATCCCGCTGGCGCTCTACGCGCTCTGGTGGCTGGGCTACGGCCACGACGCCGAATCGCACCTCTCGCTGCACAACCTGTTGATGTCGCCGGTCTTCGTCCTCAACTCGGTCTCGGTCGCCCTCGCCTCGATGCTCGGGCTCGGCCCCCAGGTCGGCGCCGCCCCTGATCCCTCCTGGGGACGGGCGCTGCTGGTCGGCCTCGCGATCCTGCTCGGCCTGCGCCAGTGGCGGCACAAGCTCCCCTTCGCCCCGACCCTCTGGCCGGTTTTGGCGGCGGCCTTGGCGAACTGGTTCCTGACCGCCTTCAACGCCTTCCCCGGCCGCGACCCGACCTCCAGCCGCTACCAGTACGCCGGCGCCGTCTTCATCCTGCTGATCCTCGCCAACCTCTTGAAGGGGGTGCGGCCGAGCCGCAACGTGTTGATCGCCGGCGCCGTCGTCACCGCCTGCGCGATCGGCCCCAACCTGGTCATCCTCAAGGACGGCCGCGACATCCTCGACCCGCAATCGGTGCTGACCCGGGCCGACACCGCCGCCCTCGACATCGCCGAGCGGACCGTGCCGGAAGGATTCCAGCTCAGCCCCGAAGTTGCCGGCACGCCTTCGCTGGTCAACATCTACGCCGGTGCGTATCTCGACGCCGCCGAGGAGTACGGCTCGCCTGCCTATACCGAGGAGGAGCTGCGCGAGGCGCCTGAGGAGGCCCGCAAGCAGGTGGACATCATCCTCTCGCAGGCGCTGCCGCTATCGACCGTGACCCGGCTCGGCGCTTACGGCCCCGGCGCCGGCGGCGCGGACTGCGTCGACGTCGCAGGCGACGCCGAGGTGCGCCTGGCGCCGGGCCTGAACGCGATCGAGCTGGCCCCCGGCCCGCATGCCGACTTCACCCTGCGGCGTTTCGCCACGGGCGAATACCCGGTCAAGACCGAAGGCGCCGACGGCGACTCGGTGACCCTCCTGCGGGTTCCCCGCGATGCCTCGCGACAGCCTTGGTTCCTGCGGGTCGAGGCCGCCCAGCCGGCCGAAGTCTGCGACTCCTAGCCAGGAGGGGCCAGGTCCGGGTCGGCGGTCGGCTCGCTCAGATCCGAGCCGGTTTCCCGCCAGACCACGGCGACGATGCCGAGTGAGCAGGCGACGATCGTCGCCACCGCGACCGCGTCGACCAGCGGGAAGCTGTCGCTGAGCAGGTGGAAGTGGCGGGTGCCGAGGGTGGCGCCGACGGCCAGCGCCAGCACCTCGACGCCACGCAGGGAGAGGATCACCCGGATCGGGAGCGAGCGCAGCCAGGGGAAGCCCGCCGCCGCCTGCTGCAGGGCGATCACCGCCAGCAGGGCCAGCGCCCAGGACTGCATCCCCTCCCGCAGCATCCCGCTCAACGAGGCGCCCCAGTAGACGGCAAAGCTGACGGCGGGGACGACGACCACCGCGAAGACCGGCCAGGGCCAGCGCCGGCCGGCGCGGTAGAGGCTGACGAGCAGCAGCGGGAAGAAGAGGATCCCGAAGCCGAAGGGGACCCCGGTCCAGTACTGGAAGAAGAAGTGGACGACGCCGGGGGAGATGGTGCCGATCGCGTTGATCGAGATGTCGTGGCCGTGGGCGAGCGGCAGCAGCAGCGGCACGTAGGTGTTGCCGATCGAGGTCGCGCGGAATTCGATCCAGGCCTCCAGCGGCGGCCGGAATTCAGGATAGGCCTGGTAGACGTAGTCGAGGAAGCCGTCCTGCATGAAGTGGGAGCCGTTGACGAGGCGCCAGCCGACCACGCAGACGGCGAGGCCGAGGACCAGCATCAGCGCCGCCTTCAGGTTGGGCCGCCAGAGGCGCGCGCCCTTGATCGGCCAGAGCGAGATCAGCCCGATCGCCGAGAGTCCGAGCAGGCCGCTGGGGTGGGCCAGGTACCCGAGCCCGGCCAGGAGGCCGCCGCGGAAGGAGCGCCGTTCGACCACGTAGAGGCCGGCCAGCAGGACGAAGGAGGCGGCCAGCAGTTTCGGCCAGGTGAACCAGAGGTCGGCCATCAGGAAAGGGGTGCTGACACCGAGCACCAACGCGAAACGGGCCGCCCGGATGCCGCCGATCCGCCGCACCAGTTCCCAGAGCGAGAGGAAGACGGTGCAGGTGAAGGTGAACATCGCCAGCCGGAAGGCCATGAAGCCTTGCGGGTCGAACGGGCGCCAGGGGGCTTCCGGCAGGTTCAGTTCCGGGCTGCCGCCGGACATCAACACCACCGGCGTGCTGGCGAGCCCGGCCAGCGGCCCGCGGCTGGAGAAGTTGTAGGGGGCGAAAAGGGCGCTCGCGGCCTCGCCGTAGGGGTGGCCGCCGTTGGCGATCATCTCCGGGATCAGGAAGGGGATGCGGCTGTCGGGGCGACCCTCGGGAACCAGGGTGCGGGAGATCGTCCCTTCGTAGAGTTCGCCGACCGGGCCCAGCGACCAGAGGGCGCGGCCGACGGCGAGGCCGAGCGCCAGCCCGACGATCAGCAGGGCTCGCTGCTCCTCGCGCTCGAGCAGATCCTCCTGACCGCCGCCGAGCAGGCCGCCGAGGAGCAGACCGAGGGTGGGGGCGAGGACGGCGAAGCAGACCAGGCGCGGGTCGACGCTGGTGGAGAGCGCCCAGGCGAGGCCGGCGGTGAGGACCAGCAGCCCCATCCCCGGCAGCGGCAGCAAGGCGAGGCCGATGCGGCGCTCGCTCAGCGCCCGCCAGAGGAGCCCCGGGCCGAGCAGCAGCGCCAGCGCCAGGGCGGTGGTGCTGGCCACCCGGACCAGGTCGAGCAGCTGTCCGCCGGTGCTGCCGTGGGTGCCCGCGTCAGGCCGCTCGATCGCTCCCAGAAGGCAGGCGAGCGCCGCCAGCGTCCAGACCGCGAGCATCGCGGCGCGCTCGCGGCTGACCGGCAACTAGAGCTCCTCGGCGATCCGCGGCGCTTCGCGCTTGAAGATCCAGACCCCGAAGACGCAGGCGGCGACGAAGATGACGGCGGCGGGGATCAATCCGGCGGCGCCGCCCGCGGCCTCGACGGCAGTGGGCGCGTTCGGTTCGAGCACCCAGACCCTGACCTGCTCGAAGATCACCGCCAGCGGGTTGACCATCAGTAGGCGTTCGTAGGACTCGTTTTCGAAGATGTTGATCGGATAGAGGATCGGCGTCGCGTAGAAGAGAACCTGGGCGACGACGGTCCAGATGATCGCGACGTCGCGGAAGCGCACGTAGAGGACCGAGAGCGCCATGCTGACCGCGGTGGTGAGGACGAGCAGCGCCAGCATGGCGACGGGGAACAGCAGCCAGGTCCACATCGGCGTGACCCCGAAGGCGAGGATGAAGCCGAGCACGACAACGAGGTTGAGGCAGAAATTGAGGCCGCTGGTGATCACGGTCGAGAGCGGGATCACCAACCGCGGGAACTGGGTCTTGCGGACCACGCCCTCCTGGGCGATGACCGAGCCGACGGCATTGACCGTCGCTTCCTGGAAGAAGGTGAAGGTGACGATCCCGAGCAGCAGCAGCACCGGGTAGTGCTCCGCCTGGTCGCTGCCGATTTTGAAGACTTTGGTGAAGACGAACAGCAGCACCCCGAACAGCATCAGCGGCCGGATCAACGACCACAGGTAGCCGAGCACGGTGCCGAAGTAGACGCGCTTGAACTCGGTCACCGAGATCAGCCAGAGCAGGTCGAAGAAGCGCCGCGAGCTGCCACCCAGCGCCGCCGGCCCGCGCACCTCCTTGAGCTCGGCGACCTTCGCCGTCCCCTCGCTCATCGCTCCGCCTCGTTGCTGACGACCGCCTCGATCTCCATCGGTAGGCGGACGTTGCCGTGCGCCTGCGGCTCGCCACCGAAGACGACGAAGTCGACGCATTCGTGTGCGTGCAGGGCGATGCTCTTGTCCTGGATCCGGTTGACGGCGCTGTTCACGAAGTAGCGCCCCTGCACCAACAGGTTCTCGATGTCGGCCTTGACCCTGACCCGCTCTCCCGCTGCCAACTCGCTGCCACCGCTTGCGTTCGCCATCCGCACCGCGAACTGGAAGATGCCGACCCCGTCGGCGTTGGCGATGACGAAGCCCATCTCCAGGCCGGGCACGTCCTCGAGGATCTCCAGGTCCACCCGCAGCCGCAGCTCGCTGCCGTGCTCGAGGTTGTCGAGGCGGTTGCCCTCGGCGTCCTCGATCCAGGAGTCGAGCATCCGCACCTCATCGCTGGACGGGAGAGACTCGTCGGCCGGGTCGGGCTCGGCGCTCCCACCCTCGTGCTCGAAGTTCAGCTGCAGGTAGCGCCGGCCGACCTCCTCGGGGTCGCCGATGTAGTGGATGCTGCCGTCGGAGACCAGCATCGCCCGGTGGCAGTATTCCTCGACCGTCCGCATCTCATGGGTGACGAGGACGATCGTCTTTCCGGCCGCTTTCATCTCGCGGAAGGCGTCGGCGCACTTCTGCTGGAAGGCGGCGTCGCCGACGGCGAGGACCTCGTCGATCAGGAGGACGTCGGCGTCGGCCTCCATCATCACCGAGAAGGCGAGCCGGACCAGCATCCCCGAGGAGTAGTTCTTCAACTTCAGGTCGATGAACTCGGTCAGTTCGGCGAACTCGACGATCGCGTCGAGGCGGCTGCGGGTCTCCTGTGGGGTGAGGCCCATCATCACCCCGTTGAGGACGACGTTTTCGCGCGCGGTCAGCTCCGGGTTGAAGCCGACGCCGAGCTCGATGAAGGGGGCGAGGCGACCGGCCATACGGATCGTGCCGGCGTCGGCTCGGTAGATGCTGGCGAGCAGCTTCAGCAGCGTGCTCTTGCCGGAGCCGTTGCGGCCGACGATGCCGAAGAACTCGCCCTGGTGGATCTCGAAGGAGACGCCGTCCAAGGCGTGCAGCTGGCGGTGGTCGCGGCCGGAGAAGGGCCGCACGACCCGCTCTTTCAGCGAGTCGACCCGGTTGGTCGGGATGCTGAACGACTTGTGCAGGTCTTCGACCTGGATCGCCAGCGGGGTGCCGGGGGTGAGCGGGGACGGACGCTCGGCGTCGGTAAGGCTGGAGATGGCGTCGTCGGCGGGCATCATGGGCGGGTGGAGCGGCCCGGGCGTGTCTCCCGAGGCGGACGGGGCGGAACGCTACCGGGCGGCGTCGTCGGTGGAGAACGACAGCAATTGGTCGCAAGGGACGTAGACGACGAACCCGGGCGGGGCGGACACGACCGCGGCGGCGGGATTCGGATCGGTGGGAGGCGGTTCGGCGGGACAGGTCGCCGCCGCGGCCACGAGCGCGGCGTCCCAGGAGGGCTCGCCGCGGGCGGCGCGGTCGCCGATGCTGAACGAGGTGACGACTCCGACCCCGAGTACGACCACGGCCGCGATTCCCAACCAGGGCAGGCGGCGCGGCCCGCGGCGCGGCCGCTGCGACTGGTCGATCAGAACCAGGGCCAAGCTGACCAGCAGCAGCGCCGGGACGATCGCGTAGCGGCCGCCGAGGCCGGAGTCGGCGCCCTCGGGCCAGGTCATCACGAAGCCGACCGCCCGCTGATAGGCGGAGATGACGAACATCCCGAGCGAGGTCGGGATCGCGATCGCGGCGAAGTAGCGGGCGGAGGGAGTGCCGCGCAGGAGCCCGGCGACGACGCAGGTGCCGAAGACGACGAGCAGGGCGATCAGGAACGGCCAGCCCCAGCTGGACCAGGCTTCGCCGCCGAGGCTTTCGCCGAGCGCGGCGCCGTCGACGACGCGCTGGAGGTAGGCGGTCCAGATGTCGCTGGTCCAGACCGGCTCGACCGTGTTTTCGCTGCTGGCCAGAGTTACCGGCAGCTGGATCGCGGACCCGATCGCGTAGCCGCCGAGGATCAGGGCGTCGCGGCGATCGCGGGCGGCGAACAGCCGCAGCGCGAAGACCGGGAGGAAGTACCAGACCCCGGGGTTGCTGAGCGCGGTGGCGAGGATGAAGAGGCCGGCGAGGGCGGCGCCGCGGCTGCTCGGCGGGCGCCAGAGCAGCAGCCAGAAGCTGGCGAACAGCATGTACCAGGAGACGTAGCTGGCGGCGGCGACCGCCTCCAGGCTCGCCACCGGGGCCAGGACCATGACGACGACGAGGGTGCCGCGCAGGAAGGAGTTGCGGATCAGGCCGGCGGCGGCGTACCAGACCGCGAGGCCGCTGAGGGCGACGACGCCGGCGGCGGCGAGCGAGACCGCCGCCGGTGCGTCGGCCAGCGGCACCATGTTTCCCACCTCGCCGATCAGGCGCGGGACGAAGACGAGGTAGCCCGCGTAGGGGGTGAAGACGGCGTCGAAGAATCCCCCCAACAGCGCCCCTTGGAACATGACCTGGCCGTCCTCGGCCCAGAAGGCGTTGAGGGCAGCGTCGGGTCCGACCCGGAAGACCTGGAGGACGGCGCCCAGCGCCAGCAGGGCGAGCAGGACGAGGGCGAGTTCGCCGCGGCCCAGGGTCGAGCCGGAGGCGGGCGTGGTCGCGAAGAGCGAGCGGCCGAGGCTCTCGCGCAGTCCCCTGACCGCCCCTGGCACGCGCCCGTTCATCGCCGGGCACGATACTTCGGCTGCGTGAGCGCATCCCCACCCGTCGCCGTCGTCATTCCCGGCTGGAACTCGCTCGGGCTGCTGCCGCGCTGCCTCGACTCGCTGGCCGGGCAGGGGGTCGAGGTCGAGCTGCTGGTCGTCGACAACGGCTCCGAGGACGGCTCGGTCGCCTACCTGGAGCGTGAGGGCGTGCCCCACGTCTCACTGCCGGCGAATATCGGCTTCGCCGCCGCGGTCAACCTCGGCGCGGCGCGGACGCAGGCCGAGACGGTGCTGGCGCTGAACGCGGACACGGTGCTGGAGCCCGGCTGCCTGGCGCTGTTGCTGGACGCGCTCGAGGCCGATCCCGAGCTCGGCGGCGTGCAGCCCCGCCTGCTCCAGCTCGAGGCCGACGGTGCGGGCGCTGCCTCCCCCGACCCCGCGACCGCCCGCCTCTACAGCGCCGGCCAGGCGCTCACCGCCGATGGCCGCGCGGTCGAGCTGGGGGCGGGGGAGCCGCAGCCCGCGCGCCTGCCTGGCGTGCACGAGATCTTCGGCGTCTGCGGTGCCGCCTGCCTGCTGCGGCGCGAGCTCTTCACCGAGCTCGGCGGCTACGACGAGAGCTACTTCGCCTTCTACGAGGACGTCGACCTCAACGTACGGGCGCGGATCGCCGGTTGGCGCTTTGCCTACGTTCCCGCCGCGGTTGTCTGGCACGTCGGCAACGCCTCCTGGCTGGCCGGCTTCACCCGGCCCGGGGCGGAGAACGCCCGTCTTGTCGCCCGCAACCGCCTTGCCACCCAGGTCAAGTTCATGCCCCTCACCGCGATCCCCCGCATCGCCGTGGTCGAGGTCGGCGCCCTGCTCCGCGCCGCCTCCCAACCCCGCCTGCGCGCGACCCTCGCCGGCAAGCTCGCCGCTCTGGGCCGGTTGCCCCAACTGCTGCGCGAGCGTCGCCGCCTGCGCCGCGAGGGCGACCCCGCCCGCGCCCGGCGCTGGCTCGGCGCCTAAGCGTCAGCGGTGAGGTGAGATGGCGCGCATCGCTTTTGCGAGGGATATCCACCCAAACGCGATGCGCCTGCCCAGAGGGGCGACTTGGCGCTCGCTGTCTTCGCTCGGCGTCTTGCCTAGCCGCGGCGGCGGCGGCGCATGGCCAGGGCTTCGCGGGCGGAGATGTCGAGCAGGACGCTGCGGTCGAGCAGGAGATGGTCGCTGTCGGCCCCCTCGCGCCAGCCACGCAGTCGGCCCCGTAGCCCCTTCGCGGTCCGGTCCAGCAGCAGTTGGCCGGCGCTGATCGCGCCCTCGGTCGCCAGCACGCGGGCGGCGTCGCGCGGCCGTGACATCACTCCGTAGCGGCGCAGCATGTAGCCGCGGCTCCAGCCGGTGCGGGCGAACTTCTCGCCGGAGCCGGCGCCGAGGCTGGCCGAGTAGGCGTGCAGCGCCCGCGCCCCGGGCGCGAGCCGGCAGTGGGCCCCGGCGGCGCTCATCCGCAGCGCCAGGTCGAGGTCCTCGTAGTAGAGGAAGATGCGCTCGTCGAAGCCGCCCACGGCCGTGAAGGCGGCACGGTCGTAGAGCGCTGCGCCGCCGGTCGGCCCGAGCGGGTGGGCGGCGCCGGCAGCGGCCTCGACCGGGTCGCCGTGCAGGTAGTCGAAGCCCATCAGGGTGCGGTCGGCGACGACCCCGGCCGAGTCGATCAGTCCCGGCGAGCGCTCCTGCAGCAGCACCCCGGCCACCGACTGCACCCCTTCGGCGTTGGCGTCGAGCAGGGCCTCGACGAAGCGCGGCTCGGCCTCGGCGTCGTTGTTGAGCAGGATCAGCGGATCGGCCGGGTGCTCGGCCACGGCGCGGTTGAGCGCCGGCCCGAAGCCGAGGTTCTCTGCCAGCGCCAGCACCGTCACTTCGGGGAACTCCTCGCGCAGCAGCGACAGCGAGTCGTCGCTCGAGCCGTTGTCGATGACGACGACGTCTACAGGCCGAGTCTGCTCGCGCAGGCTGCGCAGCGCCCGGCCGATGCGCTGGGATCCGTTGTAGTTCGGTATGTAGACGGCGGGTCGCATGGTTTTGCGGCTCAGTAGGGTTGCAGCCTCGCATGGAGCCTCTGAAGGGACTCATCCTCTCGGGCGGCGCCGGAACCCGGCTGCGCCCCATCACCCACACCTCGGCGAAGCAGCTCGTGCCCGTCGCCAACAAGCCCGTGCTCTTTTACGGGATCGAGGCGCTGGTCGACGCCGGGGTGAAGGAGATCGGGATCATCATCGCGCCCGAGACCGGCGACGAGATCCGCGAGGCCGCGGGCGACGGCTCCCGGTTCGGGGCCGAGATCACCTACATCGTCCAGGACAAACCGGCGGGCCTCGCCCACGCGGTGCTGACCGCGGCCGACTTCATCGGCGACTCGCCCTTCGTCATGTACCTCGGCGACAACCTCCTGCGCGACGGCCTGCGCGGCCTCGTCGCCACCTTCCGCGCCGACGAGCCGCACGCGCTGATCCTGCTCACCCCGGTCGACGACCCGCAGTCCTATGGGGTCGCCGAGCTCGATGACAACGACCACATCGTGCGCCTGATCGAGAAGCCCAAAGACCCGCCTTCGAACCTGGCTCTGGTCGGCGTCTACCTCTTCACCCCGGCGATCTTCGACGCCGCCCGCAGCCTCGAGCCCTCCTGGCGCGGTGAGTACGAGATCACCGAGGCGATCCAGGCCCTGATCGACGACGGCCACAAGGTCCAGTCCGAGGTCGTGCGCGGCTGGTGGAAGGACACCGGCCAGCTCGCCGACATGCTCGAGGCCAACCGCCTGGTGCTGGAGGAGTTGGAGACGAAGCTCGACGGTGAGATCGACGAGGAGTCCCGGGTCGAGGGCCGCGTCGTCGTCGAGGCGGGTGCGACGCTGACCCGCTCGGTCGTCCGCGGCCCGGCCGTGATCGGCGCCGGGGCCTGCATCGAGGACGCCTACATCGGCCCCTATACCTCGATCGGCGCCGGCGTCCACGTGCGCCGCTCCGAGGTCGAGCATTCGATCATCCTCGCCGACTCGGTGGTCGAGGACCTGGAGACGCGGATGGAGGCGAGCCTGCTCGGCCGCAACGTCAAGCTGACCCGCAGCGACGGCCCGCCGAAGACCCTGCGCCTGCTGGTCGGCGACAACTGCGAGATCAAAATCGTCTGATGGCGAGCGCCGCATGAAGGTGCTCGTGACTGGTGCGGCGGGGATGCTGGGCCGCGACGTGATGCTCGCCGCCGGCAACGCCGGCCATGACGTGGTCGGCTTCGGCCGCGCCGAGCTCGACATCACCAACTCCGCCGCGCTGGCGAAGAAGTTCGACCTCGAGCGCCCCGACATCGTCATCAACTGCGCCGCCTGGACCGACGTCGACGGCGCCGAGACCGCCGAGGAGGCGGCCTTCGCGGTCAACGGCACCGGCGCCGGCAACGTCGCCGCCGCCGCGGCGACGGTCGGTGCCGCCGTCGTCTATGTCTCCAGCGACTACATCTTCGACGGCGCCAAAGCCGCGCCGTATGTGGAGAGCGACCAGCCGGCGCCGCTCTCGGCCTACGGCCGCACCAAGCTGGCCGGGGAGGAGGCGACCGTGGCCGCCAACAAGCGCCACTTCGTCGTCCGCTCGGCCTGGCTGTTCGGGATCGGCGGCCCCAACTTCGTCGAGACGATGCTGCGCCTCGCCGGCAGCGGCAACGAGGTCCTCGTCGTCCGCGACCAGGTCGGCTCGCCGACCTACACCTGGCACCTCGCCTACGGGATCGTGCGCCTGATCGAGGGGATCGAGTTCGGCATCCACCACATGGCCGCCGCCGGGCAGTGCTCCTGGTATGAGTTCGCGCGCGAAATCTTCGAGCAGTCCAAGGTCGAGTGCAAGGTGCTCTCGATCACCACCGAGGAATTCGGCCGGCCCGCACCGCGGCCGCCCTTCTCGGCTCTGACCAGCCAGCGCGAACACGCGATCCGGCTGCCTTCCTGGCAGGACGGGCTGGCCGGCTATCTCGCCCAACGACAAGCGGAGGAGGCAGCATGAAGCTTCTGGTCACCGGCGCCGCCGGTTTCATCGGTTCCACCTACGTCCGCATCGCCGGCGACGAGCACGAGATCACCGTGCTCGACAAGCTCACCTACGCCGGCCGGCCGGAGAACCTGCCCGAGGGCGTCGAGTTGATCGAGGGGGCGATCGAGGACCCGCAGATCGTGCGCGAGGCGATGGAGGGCAAGGACGCCGTCGTCAACTTCGCCGCCGAGTCCCACGTCGACCGCTCGATCGACGATCAGGACGCCTTCGCCCGTACCCACGTGATCGGCACCGGCACCCTGCTCGACGCCGCCCGTGAGCTCGGCGTCTCCCGCTACCTGCAGGTCTCGACCGACGAGGTCTACGGCTCGATCGAGTCCGGCTCCTTCACCGAGACCTCGCCGCTGGACCCCTCCTCGCCCTACTCGGCGACGAAGGCGGCCGGCGACCTCCTGGTCACCGCCCACGTCCACACCTACGGCATCGAGGCCTCGATCGTGCGTGGCTCCAACAACTACGGCCCGCGCCAGTATCCGGAGAAGCTGATCCCGCTGATCACGTTGAACGCCATGCACGGCGACCCGCTACCGGTCTACGGCGACGGCAAGCAGGTCCGCAACTGGCTCTACGTCGAGGACTTCTGCCGCGGCATCCACACGGTGCTGATGAAGGGCAAGGCGGGCGAGGCCTACAACGTCGGCGGCCCCGACGAGTGCGAGAACATCGAGGTGATCAAGCGCGTGATCGAGTTGACCGGCAAGGACGAGTCGCTGATCGAGTACGTCAAG
>Ga0190264_10000083_pt1 | contig 13652 bp, 10 predicted proteins | sample Popmic112T_FD_136651 | JGI IMG/M metagenome (GOLD analysis project Ga0190264, IMG submission 136651) | Populus adjacent soil microbial communities from riparian zone of Indian Creek, Utah, USA - 112 T | ecosystem: Environmental > Terrestrial > Soil > Riparian zone | place: USA: Utah | collected... | reverse complement strand
GAAACCGGGATAACTTCTACACGAGCGTGCCAGGCAGGATTGAAGTCCGACGACTCGACGTTGTACGTTCGGTGAAAGTTTTCCCGGTTTCCCGGCCCGGCACCAATTAAGCCTGCTTCTGCATCTCCGCGGCGGCACTTGCCAGCCGGAGCGAGAACCGTGCTCCGTGGCCCATGCCGTCACTGAACGCCACGAGCTCGCCGTTCAATTCTTTCGCCAGGATCGCGCTCGTGTGCAGGCCGAACCCGTGGCCGTCTTTCTTGGTCGTGTAGCCAAACTCAAACAGCCGGCCTAACACGTCGGCCGGGATTCCCACTCCCGAATCCTGGACGTCGATGACGATCGATTCGGAATCCTGCCGCCGCACTCGCAGCACGAGCTCGCGGCGCGCATCCGTACGGTCCTTGAGTGCGTGACGCGCGTTGCTCAGCAGATTGCCGACGATCTGGATCAGCTTGTGGCGGTCGATGGTCAACGGCGAGAGCGGCTCGTATTCGCGCCGCACCGATACGTCAGCCATATCTGCAAAATGTATCGCGACGGCGTTGTCCAGCAGCTCCGCCACGTCGATCGCCTCGGTGACACCGCCACGGCGCGCGTAGGTCTGCTGGGCAGCGACGATGTTGCGGATGTGCCCGACGTGCGCGGCGATCGCCGCGGCCTCGGTCTGCAGACGCTGATTCTCGGCGCTCAGGTTTTCACCGAGTTGCGCCAGGTAGTTCGGCATCTGCCTGCCGCGTTCATCATTCGTGAGAAATTGCCCGAGGTCTTCGCCCTGCTCGCCCATGAGCGACGCGACGCGCTGCAGGTTGCCGAGCCGCGAGTCACGCAGTTGCGACTGCATGAGCGCCGCGGAAACGCCGAGGCTGTTCAACACGTTGCCGACGCTGTGCAGCACGCCGGTTGCGACCTCCGCCATGCCGGCATCGCGCGACGCGTCGCGCAACTGGGACTGGAGGTCCCGCTTGCGTTCCTCCTGCAATACCTGGTGCGTGACATCCCAGGACACACCCAGGATGCGTTCGGCCTTGCCGTCCGCGTCGCAGAAAATCCTTGCGTGCGCCTCGAGGTGCACCGAGTCACCGAGTGGCGTCACGACGCGAAAACGGAACGCGCAGGTCTCCTTGTTGTCGGCCACGGCGCGGTTGATGGCGTCGAACATCACCGACTTGTCTTCCGGATGTGTCATCGCGATCACCGCATTCGGCTGCAGGCGATTGTCCACGCCCGCCGCGCGCAGCGATTCGATCTCGTTCTCCGTCCACAGCGTCCTGCGGTTCGTGATGTCGAGCTCCCACGAAGAAATGCCGGCGGCGCGGGTCGCCAACGCGAGCAGATTCTTGCCGTGTTGCAAGGCGGAGTTGACGTTCTCGAGGCGCATCGCGTCCTGGCGTGTCTGCGACACCAGGTGCGCATCGTAGACAGCGGTGATCAATGTGAGCGCCAGGATTCCGAGCGTGACCAGGCCAATGGTGCCTGCGAGCCAGTCGTTATCGAGGGAAGCACCGCCCAGGCAATACGAACCGACCGCGAGCTTCGATGCCGCCATCGCCGTGTAGTGCATGCCGCTGATCGCGAGGCCCATGACGACGGCCGCGCCGGCACGCGCCAGGCCGATATATCGGGATTGTCCGCTGCGCAGCTTGAATGCGAGCCACAGCGCGGCGAACGACGCCCCGATCGCGATTCCGATGGACGCCAGTACCAGCAAAGGTTGATAGGTGATGATCGGCACGATCTGGATCGCGGACATGCCGGAGTAATGCATGGCGCAGATGCCAGCGCCCATGACGATGGACCCGACCGCCAGGCGCTTGAGGCTCAGGTGGGGACGGCTGGCGATCGCCAGCGCGAATCCCGAGGTGATCATCGCGATGACCAGCGAGAGAAGTGTCTTGAATATCGAGTACCGCAGCGGGATCGCCACGGAGAATGCCAGCATGCCGATGAAGTGCATCGACCAGATGCCCATGCCCATCGCGGCTGCACCACCAAGCAACCACCATCGCCCGGACGACGGCCCCGCGTCGGCGACGCGCGCCGCGAGCTTCAGAGCTGTGTAGGCCACGACCATGGCCACGAGGATGGATAGGCCGACGAGCCAGGAGTTGTAGCTTGCTTCCATGGGGAGGGTCAGGGCCCTGAATTGCCAAGGGCTTAACAGTAGCCTTTGGGGGAAACCGTTAGTGTTAAGCGGCTATCAATTCTCGGCTTCCGGGCCACGCGGAAAGCACGTTACATAACGAGAGCAGCACTCCGATGAACGACCCCGCCGAACAAACCAACAGCCGCATCCTGATCATCGACGACAACCCGGCGATTCATCAGGACTTCGAAAAAATCCTCGCCCAGGAACCGAGCGTGAGTTCCGGCATGACGCAGGTCGAACGGATCCTGTTCGGGGAGACACAAGAGCCGGTGGTGCAACCCACATTCGAGTTGCAGTTCGCGCACCAGGGCAGGCAGGGCGTGACGATGGTCGAACGTGCGCTCGCGAATAGCCGGCCGTTCGCGCTGGCGTTCATCGACATGCGTATGCCGCCCGGCTGGGACGGACTCGAGACCATCCAGCATTTGTGGGCTGCCGATCCGGACGTTCAGGTCGTGATCTGTTCGGCGCACTCGGATTACGACTGGGCCGACTTCACCGAGCGGCTGGGACATACCGACAGACTGCTGGTGCTGAAGAAGCCTTTCGAACCCATCGAAGTCCTGCAGTGCGCGAGCGCGCTGACGCGCAAGTGGCAGTCCGAGCAAGTGGTGCGGCGGCAGGTTCACTCCCTCGAACACATGGTGGCGGTCCGCACCATGGGGCTGGAAGCGGCCAATCACCAACTTCGCCACCTTGCCACTCACGACGCGCTGACCGGCCTGCCCAATCGCGTGCTGCTCGACGATCGCCTGGACCAGACCATCGTCCTCGCGGAACGCGACAAGCAGCAGTTCGCGGTTCTGGTACTCGATCTCGATCGCTTCAAGATCATCAACGACTCGCTGGGCCATCGTGCCGGGGATGAGCTCCTCAACCAGGTTGCGCGGCGCCTGCAAAGTGTCGTCACCAAGCCCGACACCGTGGCACGCATTGGTGGTGACGAATTCGTGCTGGTGCTCGGGTCCGCCGCGGAGCGGTCGGACGCCGGAAGAATTGCCCAGCGTGCGATCGATGCCCTGAAGGCGCCGGTCAGGATCTCCGGAGTCGACCTGCACATCTCCACCAGCATCGGCATCGCGTTCTACCCCGCCGATGGCACCTGCGCGGAAAATCTGATCGCGCACGCCGATGCGGCGATGTATTGCGCCAAGCAGCGCGGCCGGAACAACCTGCAGTTTTTCGAGCAGGGTATGGACATCGCGACACGCGAGCGCGTCAAACTGGAGAGCGACCTGCACACCGCACTCGCGCAGCAGCAATTCGTACTGCACTATCAACCGAAGGTGGAAACCGCCACGGACGATTTCCACAGTGTCGAAGCACTCATCCGCTGGCAGCATCCCGAACGCGGCACGATCATGCCGGAGGACTTCATCCCCCTCGCGGAGGACTGTGGCCTCATCAACGCCATCGGTGAATGGGTGGTTCGCGAAGCCTGCCGACAGTGCAAGGCATGGCAGCACGAAGGGCTGCCGACCATGCGCGTCGCGGTCAACGTGTCGGCATCGCAGTTCCGCCAGGGCAATCTCCTTGCCGTGATCCACGAGGCGGTGAACGACGCCGGACTCGACCCGCGCTGTCTCGAGCTGGAACTGACCGAGAGCGCCGTCATGACCAATCCGGAGGAGTCCGCGAACATCCTCGGAAAGCTGAGCAGCATGGGTGTGCTGGTGTCGGTCGACGATTTCGGGACCGGCTATTCGAGCATGAGCTACCTGCGGCGCTTCCCGATCGACAAGCTGAAAATCGATCGCGGCTTCGTCAAGGACCTGATGACGCGCGCCGACGACGCCTCGATCGTTCAGGCCATCATTTCACTGGCGCACAGCCTCAGGCTCAAGGTAGTTGCCGAGGGCGTGGAGACGCCCGAGCAGCTCCTCTCCTTGAAGTCCATGGGCTGCGATCAGTACCAGGGATTTCATTTCAGCCCGCCGTTGTCCGCGACCGACATCGGCGCGCTCATGCGCCGCTTGCGCCAATCGGAGCACGGCCTCGACGAATCGGGCGTTCGCCACGCCGCGGGTTGATCCGCCGCCAAGCGCGGCCTATTTCCGTGAAACTTTCGCGCTGCGTTCGAGCGCGTCCAGCAACCACGTGAGTCCGCGCGTGAGCCGGCGCGTTATTTCCGGCGCGCGGCAAACCCCGGCAGGGCCACGGACATGGGCAACTCTTCCGGAACCCGCTTCATTTCCTTATCGGCGAGTTCGTACTCGACGTAGATCGACAGCGCCGATATTTTTTCGAGGAGCCCCGTGACGAGCTCGATGCGCTCGCGCACCGTGCGGCGCTGGCCTGGCTGGGTCATGAGCTCGATGGCGCCGGCGACAGCATCGATTTCGGGGAAACCGAAGGCCTCGGCGGTAGTCGACATCTGGTGCGCCATGCGTTCGATGTGCGCGATCGCGGCAGGCTCGATGGCCAGGTGCTCTTCCGGTAGACAGGCGAGCATCTGCGCGACTTCCGCCTGGGCGCGAGTGAGAAAACGCAGTGACAGCGCGTGCTGCGACATCTGCGACGTGCTCGTATCACCTGTGTGGGACACCGCGAACCCTCCTTGGCAATCTGACTGAAGTCTTACATGACGCAGGGTCCAATATCGGCCGCGCTCCCTGGGGCTGCGCCTTTATCCTTCCAATCTGTCGGCTGCGTCTCACTATTCGTCCGGCGGCGACTAGTTAGTGAAAACGCTTTCATGCATGGCCTGGAGACAAATTGTCCTGACACCGGTGCCATCACTCCTGTCCTAACAACCTTGCGGCGACAATGCCGCGACCGCCCTCGCCGCCTTTCGACCCACCGGGACCTGCTGTCCACCGATCCAGGAGGGACAACCTTTGCGCTGTACCCGGGGAAGGCGGTTCACGCTGAAGATTTCGGCCCCGGCGGTACGCGAAACGCCTAAGATCGCCGCATGTACACCGAAATGTTCGCGCAGATGAAAAAGCAGCTTGGCCAGCTCGACAAATGGCTAGGCACCGCGGGGGAATATGCCAAATCGAAGTCGTTCGATCCGAACGTCTTCGTGGGCTTGCGCCTCGCTCCCGACCAGTTTCCGCTGGCACGCCAGGTCCAGATCTGCTGCGACACCGCGAAACTCGCGGCGTCTTTCCTGAGCGGCAAACCCGCCGAATCGCAGGAAGACTCGGAGCAGACTCTCGAAGCGCTGCAAGGGCGCGTGCGTTCGATCATCGCCTACCTCGAGGGATTTTCGCCGCAGGATTTTGCCGGCGCCGCCGCGCGAGTCGTGAGCCAGCCGCGCTGGAAAGGCGAATGGATGACGGGCGCGGACTATTTCGTGCAGCACGCCGTGCCGAACTTCTATTTCCATCTCACCACCGCCTACGCCATCCTGCGCCACAACGGCGTGAGCGTCGGCAAGCGGGATTTCCTGGGCAGCCAGACCAAACGCCCGCCGGCCAATTGATATCGCAGGCTAGCCTTTTGGGCATTGGATGGGCTCACCAGCTCAGGCACCTTTCCGGGCATGAAAATGACCCGGACGATTCGCGCTCTAGGCTTCCTCGGTTTTCTGACGCTGGCTGCGTGTGGTGGTGGCGGCCAAGGATCGAGCAATAGCGGCAGCTCCAGCTCGTCCTCTTCTTCCTCATCCGGTGGCGTGACTCCGCCGCCGGCCATCACGTTCGTCAACGCTTCAGTGCATGACCCGTCGGTCATCAAGGTCGGCGCTGAGTACTACGTATTCGGTTCGCATCTCGCCGCGGCCAGGACCACGGATCTCATGAACTGGACGCTGGTGGCGGACGGCGTCAACAACGCCAATCCACTGTTCACCAATGTGCTGACGGCGCTCCAGCAGACCTTCGCATGGTCGACTGTGAACGACCTGTGGGCGCCCGATGTCGTGAAGCTGGCCGACAACAAGTTCTACTTCTATTACAACTCCTGCCGCGGCGACTCCCCGCTGTCGGCGCTCGGTGTCGCCGTCGCGGATTCGATCAACGGTCCGTACACGAACAGGCAGATCATCCTGCGCTCGGGCATGGCCGGCCTCAGCGAGGACGGCGTCACCAACTACGACGCCCAGGTGCATCCAAACGTCGTGGACCCGCAGACGTTCTTCGACGCCACCGGCCACCTGTGGATGATCTATGGGTCGTATTTGGGCGGCATTTTCATTCTCGCCATGGACGAGACCACTGGCCTGCCGGAGCCCGGCCAGGGTTACGGCAGACATTTGTTAGGCGGCAACCACGCGCGCATCGAAGGCGCGTACGTGCTCTACAACGCGCAGACCGGCTTCTATTACATGTTCACTTCGTTTGGCGGGCTGGCCGCCAACGGCGGTTACAACATCCGCGTCGCGCGTTCCCAGGCGCCCGATGGTCCGTACTTCGATGCCGCGGGCACGAACATGGACACGGTGCGCGGCAATCCCGCGGTGCTGTTCGACGACACTCGAATTGCCCCGCACGGCCAGAAACTCATGGGGAATTTCCAGTTTTCGCTGGCCACCGGCGAGACCGGCACCGCCGAAGGGTATGTATCCCCGGGCCACAACTCCGCGTACTACGACGCGGCGCTCGACAAGTACTTCCTGATTTTCCACACCCGCTTTCCGGCGCGCGGCGAACAGCACGAACTGCGCGTGCACCAGCTCATGTTCAATTCCGCGGGCTGGCCGGTGGCGGCGCCGTTCCGCTACGCACCGCTGTCTTTGAGCCCGACTGCCGTGGGGGCCGACGTCACCAATGCCGACGTGGCGGGCGCCTACAAACTCATCGATCACGGTGATGACATCAGCGCCACGATCAAGACTTCACAAGCGATCCGCTTGAATGCCGACGGCACGATGACCGGCGCCATGACGGGTACGTGGCTGCACCGTGGCAACAATCTCATCGACATCGCACTGAGCGGCGTGATCTACAACGGCGTGTTGTCACGCCAGTGGAATACCAACGCCAACCGATTCGTGGTGACCTTCAGTGTGCAGGCCCAGCAAGGCGTATCGCTCTGGGGCGCGCGCACGGGCGATTGAGGAAAGGTGCCGGGTGAGGAGTGGGGAGTGGCACTCCCCGCTTTCCCCACCCGGCACCGACTTTCTTACAGGATCTCGATCTGGTCGACGTTGGCCAGGTCTTGGCCGTTGGATTCGAACCGGATGGTGTTCACCGTGCCGTTGTTGAACGTGAACGTCACATTTTGTGTCGCCCACGTAGTCCAGCCACCCGTGGGATTGAACGTGATGTTCTGTGCGACACCGTTCACCAGCACGCGGCCTGTACGGCTCGCGGTGGCGCCGAGCGCATAACGAATCCGCATTGCATGGCTGCCGCCACCGCGTCCGTCGGCATTGTTCACCTGCGCGAAGCCACCCGTGGCCGAGAAGTTCGCGTAGCCGCTGCCCATGAATCCGCCGTTGGTGCTTTCACTGACGGTGCCACCGCCCAATGAAGCCGTCTCCAGCTGGTAGGTGGGCGTTCCGGGCTGCGGGTCCGGCGGAGCGCCGCCCACGAGCACGATGTTCGGCGTCGGCGGCGTGGACATGCCATTGCCGATGAAGAAGCTGGGATGCGGAGGCTGGTTGTACCCCGTGTTCTGCCACGCGATGGCCACGCGGTATTGCGGGTCGTGCAGCAGCGTGTAGATGCGGTTCGTCGCCACATTGGTCGTGGTGTAGATGCGGAGCGCGTTGTTGCCAGTCGTACGCAGCACCAGCTCTTCGCGCCAGTCGCCGAAGAGGTCGCCGCTCAGCGCCGGCGTCGACTTCGTGCCGTTGTTCGACGTGGTGCCGTCCGCCGTCAGCAGGCGCGTGTCGCCGCCCGTGCCGTACTTGTCGACGTGATTGCTGTCGAGCAGCTCGCGAAGCGTGTCGGTGTCCCACCAGATCAGGAAGTTCGTGGAGCCCGGCTTCCGCGAAGACGCCTGCCCTCCCGAGGTGTTGCTGAGTCCGGCGACGGCGGAGGACCAGGCCTCGGCCCCCGCGCTCCCGGCGTAGATATCGCCCGCCACACCGCGGCCGTTGTCGCAGCCGCAGGTCGGGTGGGACCAGATGATGGACCCGGTGCGGGCGTCCAGCATGTAGTCAGCCAGCTCGTTGGTGTGTTCGCTCGGCTTGAACAGCTCGAGCCCGGCGCGGCCGGGAATGAAGTCGCTCACATGCAGGGCGTCGCCGTGATGGTTGGTGGCCCACATCGCGGTACCGTTGTCGTTGATCCCCAGCGAGCCGAACATGACCTCGTGGCGCCCGTCGTTGTCGACGTCGGCGACGCTCAGGTTGTGATTGCCCCGGCCCTCGTAGGTGCTCCCCGCCGAGTTGCTGTCGAAGACCCAGCGCTGGGTCAGCGAGCCGTTGCGGTAATCCCACGCGGCGATCACGGTGCGCGTGTAGTAGCCGCGCGAGAAGATGGCGCTCGGACGCTGGCCGTCGAGATACGCCACGCCCGCGAGGAAGCGGTCGACGCGGTTGCCGTACGTGTCGCCCCAGTCACCCACATTGCCGCGCGCCGGCACGTAGTTAGTGGTGGCGAGGACGGCGCCGGTCTGGCCGTTGAACACGGTCAGGAATTCCGGGCCGGCAAGGATGTAGCCCGACGAATTGCGATGATCCGCGCTCGAGCTGCCGATGACCTGGCCGGTGCCGCTGCGCGTGCCATCGGCGGTCTTGCACATGACTTCGGCCTTGCCGTCGCCGTCGAAGTCGTACACCTGGAATTGTGTGTAGTGCGCGCCGGCGCGGATGTTGCGGCCGAGATCGATGCGCCACAGACGCGTGCCGTTGAGCTCATACGCGTCGAGGAACACATTGCCCGTGTACCCGCTCTGCGAATTGTCCTTGGCGTTGGTCGGATCCCACTTGAGCACGTATTCGAGCTCGCCGTCGCCGTCGAGATCGCCGACGGACAGGTCGTTCGCCGTGTAGGTGTACGCCTCGCCCGACGGCGTCGTGCCACCACCGGGAATCTGCAGCGGAATTTCGAGGTATTGCCGGGTCGGCGCATTCGCCGGCAGCGTGAACGCAGCGCTGGCACTCTGCTCCACGCCGTTGACCACGGCGCGCACGGTATATGCGTTCGATTGGGTCGGCGGTGCGGAAGTGTCGACGAAGTTGGTGGATGAAGTCAGCGGTGTGCCGTTCAGCAACGTCGGTGTTCCGCCATTGCTCGAGCGGTACAGGTTGAACGACGTACCGGAGCCTTCGTTTCCGAACAGTCGCCAGCCGACGTAGACCTGCGAACTGCTGGTGCGCACGGCAACCACGCCGCGCGACAGCCTTTCCATCTGGTATTGCGCTTGTGCCTGAAAGGCACAAGCAAGAAGCACGGCAACTGATGCCGCCGCGGTGTTAGTCCTTGAGAATTTCATTGGCCGTCCTTGGGCGTTCACACGCCATATCCCTGGCCGCGCTCGATCGTCCCCCCTCAGCGCGCGCCAATATACGTGCAGTGATACCGGTGTCAATCCGTAGTTCGGTCAGTCCTGCTGTAGCAGGCGCCGAAGCGTCGCTTGATAGGCCTGCGCGATCGCGCGGCGTTCGAGATGCTGGCCATCCGCCACGAGTTTGCGACCCGCCCGCCACACGCCGTCGATGCAACCGGCGCCGCCAGCGAAAATCAGGCTGTCGAGCAACGCATCGCCGTCCCTCGCCCCGAGCGCCGGGGCTTCCGGATTCAACGAAACGAAATCGGCCGCGGCGTCCTGGGCAATACCGATGACCGGTCCGATTCCGAGTGCCTGCGCTCCGCCACGAATTGCACCTTCGAACAAGACGCGACCGGTCGAACGCGCATCTGCGGCGCCGACGACGTTACGGGCACGGTCGCGCAGGCGCTGGCTGTACTCGAGCTGGCGCAACTCGTCGGCCATGCCGACCGACACATTGGAATCCGTACCGATGCCAAACGCACCCCCGGCGCCCAGGTATGTCGGAGCCGGGAAAATCCCGTCACCCAGGTTTGCTTCGGTGATGGGACACAGGCCGGCGACGGCACCAATAGCCGCGAGACGGCCGCACTCCTCGTCCGTGACGTGCGTCGAATGCACCAGGCACCAGCGCCGGTCGACCGCGGCATGGTCCAGCAGCCACTGCACGGGTCGCGCACCCGACCAGGCCAGGCACTGCTCCACCTCGCCGGTTTGTTCGGCGGCATGAATGTGGACCGGACCAGAGCCCGCGAGCGGCACGACCCGCGCCAGTTCCTCGGGAGTGACCGCACGCAACGAATGCGGAGCCACACCGAGATTCGCGCCTTCGAGCGAGCCGACGATTTTCCGGCTCGCCTCCATCAGTCGCGCGAACTCGTCGAGGCCGGTGACGAAGCGGCGCTGACCATCGTTCGGCTTCGCGCCGTCGAATCCGCCATGCGCGTAGAACACCGGCAACAGTGTGAGTCCGATGCCGGTGCGCGCGACCGCGGAGGCCACGTGGATCGCGGTCTCCGCCGGATTCACGTACGGGTTGCCCGCCGGATCGTGGTGTACGTAGTGAAACTCGCCCACGCGCGTGAATCCGCTCTCGAGCATCTCGACGTACGATTGGGCCGTGATGGCGCCGATGTCTTCGGGCGTCATGCGCGCCACGAAGCGATACATCAGCGTGCGCCAGCTCCAGAAGTTATCTGCCTCCGGACCGCGGAATTCCGTGAGGCCCGCCATGCCGCGCTGAAAGCCGTGACTGTGCACGTTGCACATGCCGGGCAACGCCACGGCGACGCGATCGTCACCCTCGCGCGGTTGCACATCGCGCTCCAGCTTCGTGAAGCGTCCACCCGCGATTTCGACGCGGACGTTCTGCGCCCAGCCTTCGGGCAGCAACGCGGATGCGAAATGAAATGCCACGTGGTTATTTCTTGCGTAGAAAGTGAACGCGGCTGTATTCGACGAAATCTTTCCCCGGCTCGGCAAGCTCGAAGACCTCGACGAACTCGTCGGGCGAGATCACCTCGTAACTTTCGCGCGCCTTCCATTCATTGCTGAAGTTTTCGAAGCTCACGCTGTCGAAAATCAGGTACTCCGGCATGCTCTTGTCGGCGTCGAGCGCATACAGGTTGACGAAGCCTTCCTCGTGGAAGTGGCGAAGCATGAATGTCTTGCGCGCCTTGTCGTAGCTCAGGAACCCGCGGTGATGGTGGATCTCGGGTTTTTGACCTGCCTTCGCCTCGTACCGGCTGGTGTTGTGCTCTTCGATGAACTGCCCACCGAGCACCAGGGTGTAGGTCCGCTCGACGGTGCCCTTGCCCGGCTCTCCGTTTGCGGTGCCTTCCCAGGTGCCGAGCAGGAAGCGAACGCGGCCCCAGCGATCGTTCGCTGGATTGGCCGGCGGATCGTTCGCGGCGCTGGCCGACAGCGTCGCAAACATGACGAGCATAAGCAGAGTCTTCATCGCGGGCTCCCTCCTGCGTGTAGCCGCAGTATATGCGCTGGCTCCGCGCCTCTGGCGGCCCGCGCCACTCATCTATATGGTTCCGGCATGCACTGTGACCGCATCTGGCGCAACGCTCACCTTGCGACTCTCGTGGGCAACCAGGGACTTGGGCTCGTCACCGACGGCCTCATCGCCTGCCGGGGCGGACTCATTACTTTTGCAGGCCCCGCGCGCGATGCGCAGGAGCTTACGGCTGCAGAAGACATCGACTGCCAGGGCCGCCTCATCACGCCGGGCCTCATCGACTGCCACACGCACCTGGTCTACGCCGGCAATCGCGCCCACGAATTCGAGCAGCGCCTGGAAGGCCACTCCTATGCGGATATCGCCAGCAAAGGCGGCGGCATCCTGTCGACGGTGAATGCGACGCGCGCTGCGAGTGAAGATCAGCTCGTGGCCGAAGCGTTGCCGCGGCTCGATGCACTGCTCGCCGAAGGCGTAACCACCATCGAAATCAAGTCCGGCTATGGCCTCAGCCTCGAGCACGAGCGCAAACAACTTCGAGCGGCCCGCGAGTTGGCGCGCAAGCGTCGCGTCAACGTGAGTACCACGTTTCTCGGCGCGCATGCGCTGCCTCCCGAGTTCGCCGGCCGCGCCGACGACTACATCACGGAGATCTGCGCGAACATGCTGCCGGCGCTGGTGAAGGAAGGACTGGTCGATTCGGTCGATGCGTTCTGCGAGCACATCGGCTTCTCGCTCGAACAGACCAAGCGGGTTTTCAACGCCGCGAATCTCCAGGGCCTGCGCGTAAAGCTGCACGCCGAGCAGCTCTCGAACATGCACGGTGCGGTCATGGCCGCCGCCTTTCGCGCGTTGTCCGCGGATCACCTCGAATTCGTCGACGAGGCTGGCATCGAGGCCATGCGCGATGCGCACACCGCGGCGGTGCTGCTGCCCGGTGCTTTCTACTTCCTGCGCGAGACGCGACTGCCACCCATCGACCTGCTGCGCAGGCACGGCATCGCAATGGCCATCGCCACGGACTGCAACCCGGGCACCTCGCCGCTCACTTCCCTGCTGATGGCGATGAACATGGCGGCCACGCTGTTTCGCCTGACGGTCGACGAGTGCCTCATCGGTGTCACGCGCGCGGCCGCGCAGGCGCTCGGGCTGGCACGAAGCCGCGGCACGCTCGAACCTGGCAAACAATGCGATCTCGCCATCTGGAATGTCGGGCGGCCGGCGGAGCTGGTCTGCGCAATGGGTTCCAATCCGCTGCATGCGCGTGTATGGAAAGGCGAATGAACGCCCCCGCGCACCTCGAATGGCTGGCGATTCACCACGGTGAAGCCCCGCTGCTGGTCAGCTTCCCGCACACCGGCATCGAGATCCCCGCGGACATCGAATCGAACCTCGTCTCACCCTGGTTGGCGCGCAAAGACGCGGACCACTGGGTCGACGTGCTCTACGACTTCGCACACGAGATGGGCGCCACCACGCTGCGCACGGCGATGTCGCGCACCGTCATCGACGTGAACCGCGATCCGTCCGGCGCTTCGCTGTACCCCGGGCAGGCCACGACGGGCCTGTGTCCCATCGAAACCTTCGATGGTGAACCGCTGTACGCAGCCGGACACGAGCCAGACGCCGCGGAAATTGCCCGCCGGCGCGCCGCGTACTTCGACCCCTATCACGCCGCGCTCAATTCCCAGCTGCAACGACTGCGCGCACGCCACGCGCGCGTGGTGCTGTTCGACGCACATTCGATTCGCTCGGAGGTACCGCGACTGTTCGACGGAACGCTGCGGCAGTTCAACATCGGGACGAACAATGGCGCAACCTGTGATGCGGCACTGACCGCGCGCATCGAGAAGATCTGCGAAGCGTCGTCGTTCGACCATGTCACCAACGGGCGCTTCCGCGGCGGATGGATCACGCGCCACTATGGCAAGCCGCAAAACGGCATTCATGCGGTACAAATGGAGCTTGCGATGCGCGGCTACCTGCATGAGCCGGAAGAAAAGCTGTCCGAAGCGAACTGGCCGGCTCCGCTCGAGGATGCGCATGCCGCCACGCTTCGCGTCGCGCTGCGCGATATTCTGGACACCTGCGTCACTTTTGCTGCCGGTAAATCCACATGAATCGCACCGATCCAAGAATCGCTCCTGGCCG
>Ga0190264_10000082_pt1 | contig 13847 bp, 14 predicted proteins | sample Popmic112T_FD_136651 | JGI IMG/M metagenome (GOLD analysis project Ga0190264, IMG submission 136651) | Populus adjacent soil microbial communities from riparian zone of Indian Creek, Utah, USA - 112 T | ecosystem: Environmental > Terrestrial > Soil > Riparian zone | place: USA: Utah | collected... | reverse complement strand
CCTGCGGTGCGCGCCCCGACGAGGTCGACAGTGTGAATCACGTCGTGCTCCTCGGAGGGGTAGAGCGCGCGGGCGTCGGAGGCCGAATCGGCGAGCCAGGCTCCCGCGGGTTTCAGCCCCGGAGCGCCGGGTGTGTCCCATTTCTCGGCCAGGTCTGGGATGCCCCCCGGGCCCGTGTATTCGAACGCGGTCTCGTCGAGCACCGTGCTCTCGGTGTAGATGCTGAAGCCGGGCCCGGCTACGGTCGGGATCTCGCTCCAGCGGCTCTGCCCGGCGTCGAAGCTCGTCGTCGCCCCGGCGATGTCGAACTTCGCCAGCACCACGTTTTCATCGATGTGGATCTCCCCGCCGGGATCGGTGCGGTGGTAGCCGGTGTGGGTGCCGCGCAGCACCTGCGCCCCGGGGCCGATCTCGATTTCCAAGTCGGAGAACTTCGTGTCCAACGGGCATTTGCCCGGCTCGATCAGACCGCACCAGTACTGGAAGTGGACGTATCCGGCCAGTTGCAGCGTCGTCGTGTCGGTCTCGTCGTCGAAGGAGCCGGAGGACACGGGGAAGCTGAACCCTTTGGCGTAGGAATTGCCTTCGCCGTCGAGCAGCCAGCCGGTGATCTCGGCCCCGTCGCCGACCTGGGAACCGGTGGTGACGTAGTCGCGCCAGGACTCCTTGACGTTCCATTCGAGCTCGCCATCGGTGATCTCGAACTCGGCCGCGGCCGCTGGAGGGGCCGCCGAAGCGAGGAGGGTGACGGCGATCGTGGCCAGGACGACGAGAGCCGTGGCCAGGCGATCGGATCGGAGGTCGGGTACGGCCCTGCTTTCGAGACGAGACATGTGCCTGCTTTCAGAGGAGAAGGGTGAAGTCGGGACGTGGAGCGATCGGGCGGCCGACCCGGCAGCGCCCGCTACCGGGTCGGCCAAAAAGCAGTGCCTCCTACTGGAAGGTCACTACCTCGCCGGCGAGGATGGAGGGGGAACCGCCGTGAGTGGCGATGACCACTTCACAGACGTCTCCTTCTTCGCCCTGACAGGTGAATTCGGCGGGCTGGCCGACGTTGAGCGGGAAGGGAATCCCCGCATGCACGTTGACGTTTTCCTTTTCGAGTTCGAGCGACGTGCTGATGTTTCCGGAGGCATCGGAGCTGATCGTTTTGAACGCGCTGCAGGCCGGGATGCCCATCAGGCCGTAGGTTTCCGCCGAGCAGAGACCGGCCCGGTACTGCGTCGACGCCGCGTAGCCGCTGCCGGTCACGGTCACTTTCGTCGCTTCGACGTCCGACAGTTCGGTGTCGGGCGTCGCGTTGACGGTGGTCACCGCGAACGCCGGCGTGGCGCCGAGGCCGATCGTCAAGGCGGCCAGGGCCACGATCAGGGCAATGCGCCCGGTTAGACCCTTGGGCAATGGACTGGACATGTACTGCCTCCTTAGTCGCGTCGGACACGCCGAAATGGGCGTGCCGCATCATGGTTAGGGTGCCCTAATTAGGGTAACCTAATTCGTACCTAAAGCGACTTCTGCTCAAACCAGGCGGCGTGGCTTGAACCCACGCAGGCGCAGCGAGTTGGAGACGACGAAGACGCTGGAGAGCGCCATCGTCGCCCCCGCGATCAGGGGGTTGAGCAGGCCGGCGGCCGCCAGTGGCAGCGCCGCGACGTTGTAGGCGAATGCCCAGAACAGATTTCCCTTGATGGTTCCGAGGGTGCGCCGCGAGAGCCGGATCGCGTCCCCGACGGCGCGCGGATCCCCCGAGACCAGGGTGATGTCCGAGGCCTCGATGGCGACGTCGGTCCCGGTGCCGATCGCCAGGCCGAGATCGGCCTGGACGAGGGCCGGGGCGTCGTTGACCCCGTCGCCGACCATCGCCACGATCCGGCCCTCCCCCTGGAGCCGCTCGACCACGGCGGCCTTCTCGGCCGGCAGCACCTCGGCGATCACCTCCTCGATCCCCACCTGGGCCGCGACGGCTTTGGCGGTGGCCTCGTTGTCGCCGGTCAGCAGCACCGGGCGCAGGCCGAGCTCCCGCAACTGGTCGACGGCCTCGGCGCTTCCCGGCTTGACGGTGTCCGAGACGACGAAGAGGGCACGCAACTCACCGTCCCAGCCGGCGGCGATCGTCGTCTGCCCCAGTCCCTCCACCTCGCGGCGCGCGCCCTCCAGCTCGGCCGGGAGGTGCATCGCCCAATCGGCCAGGAAGCTCGCCCGGCCGACGATCACGGCGTGACCGTCGACCACGCCCTGGACCCCCATGCCCGCGTGGTTGGCGAAGTCCGCGACCTCGGGCAGGCGTGGCGCCTCGCGCTTGGCGGCCCGGGCGATCGCCTGCGCGATCGGGTGCTCGGAAGCATCCTCGACCGCCCCGGTCAACCGCAGCACCTCGGCCTCATCGGCGCCCGCGGCGAGGTGGATGCCGGCCACGGCCATCTCCCCCGTCGTCACGGTCCCGGTCTTGTCGAGGACGACGGTGTCGATCCGGCGCGTCGACTCCAGCACCTCGGGCCCCTTGATCAGCAGTCCGAGCTGTGCGCCCCGGCCGGTTCCGACCAGCAGGGCGGTCGGCGTTGCCAGGCCGAGCGCGCAGGGGCAGGCGATGATCAGGACCGCGACGGCGGCGGTGAAGGCGAAGGTCAACCCGGCGCCGTTGCCGAGCCAGAAGCCGAGCGTGCCGACGGCGACGGCGATGACGATCGGGACGAAGACCCCGCTGACCCGGTCGGCGAGGCGCTGAACGGGCGCCTTGCCCGTCTGAGCCTCGGTCACCAGGCGGGCGATCTGGGCCAGGGCGGTGTCCTCGCCGATCCGGGTCGCGCGGACCACGAGGCGGCCGCCGACGTTGATCGTGGCGCCGACGATGTCGTCCCCGGGGCCGACCTCGACCGGCACCGACTCGCCGGTGATCAAGGCCTGGTCGATCGCGGAGGACCCGGTGTCGACGATGCCGTCAGTTGCCACCTTCTCGCCGGGACGGACGACGAAGCGATCGCCGACGGCGAGCTGGTCGACCGGGATGCGACGCTCGTCGCCCTCCTCATCGAGGACGGCGACGTCCTTGGCACCCAGGTCGAGCAAGGCCTCCAAGGCGGCTCCGGCACGGCGTTTGGCCCGGGCCTCGAAGTAACGGCCGGCGAGGATGAAGGTGGTGACCACGGCGGCCACCTCGAGGTAGATGTGGCTGGAGGCGGCGCCGCGCTCGGTCACCAGCTCGAACGGCATCGTCATCCCCGGCATCCCCGCGTCGAGGAAGAAGAGGGCGACGAGCGACCAGCCCAGCGCCGCCAGCGTCCCGACCGAGATCAGCGTGTCCATCGTCGCGGCGCCGTGGCGCAGGTTCTGCCAGGCGGCCTTGTGGAAGGGCCAGCCGCCCCACAGCACGACCGGGGTCGCCAGCTGCAGGGCTAGCCACTGCCAGTTCTCGAACTGCAGCGGCTCGATCATCGAGAGCAGCAGGACCGGCAGCGAGAGCGCGGCCGAGATGACGAGACGACGGCGCAGCTGCGCGGTCGGATCGGTCTCCCCCGCTGCCTCGTCGTCACCCGCGGCCGTAGACAGCGAGGCCGTGTAGCCGACCTTGCCGACGGCCTCGACCAGCTCCTCGGTCACGGTGCGCGCGGGATCGAAGCTGACCGTGGCCCGCTCGGTGGCGAAGTTGACGCTCGCCTCGACGCCGTCGAGTTTGTTCAGGCTCTTCTCGATTCGATTCGCGCACGAGGCGCAGGTCATGCCCTCGATCGGCAACTCGACCCTCTCGCCGGCGGCCGGCTTCATCGCCTGGCTCATCGCGGCACCGAGATCGTGAACTGCGCGGTCCGCACGGAGCCCGCGTGCCTGAACTGGAGGTAGAGGCGATAGTCGCCGGCGGTCGGGAACGAGGCGGCGAAAGCGATCTCGTTCGCCCCCGCCCCCGAGTCTCCAGCGTGGCCGTGCTCGCCGTCGGCCTCCTCGGGGTGTGCGTGCAGGAACGCCAGGTCACCCTCGCGCAGCGCGACCAAGTGGCCCTTTGCGCCCAGGTAGGGAGCGAGGTCGTCGACCTCTTCTCCGTCCTTGCTGACGGCGAAGGTCAGCAAGGAGGACTCGCCGGCGAGCCGCTGGTCCGCCTGCAGGCGGACGTCATAGCCGTCGGTCGAATCGAGTGGGACGGGCGCCGGGAACGGCCGCGCCTCGAACTCCCCACCCGAGACGAAGAGGTCGCTCGCGAGGGTGTGCGGCTCGCCGCCGACGGAGAAGTCGGCAAACGCCCGGTAGACCCCCGGGGCGGCGAACTCGACCGGCGTCGTCCAGCTGCCGGCCGCATCCATCTCGGGATGGAGATGGCGGAAGTCCGTCCCGTCGCGGCGGACGACGATCAGGTGCAGTCGGCGTTCGTGCAGCTCGTCGAAGTCGGTGATCGCCTCGCCGCGGGCGTCGACGATCGAGAAGCGCAGCTCCCCGTCCTCACCTCGCGCCAGAAAGGTCGGCCCGAGTCGCAGCAGGTAGCCACCCTCCGCGACCGCGAGCCCGGCCGGCGCCTGCGCCATCTGCTGGTGTCCACCGTGTCCGTCCATCTCCTCCTCCTTCATCTCTCCCCCACCGTCGCTCGCGGCGGCGTGGGCACCGCCGTTGTGCGTCGGCTCAGTGCTGGTGTCGGCGGGGTCGGCCAGCGAGCCGATGCCGGCAGCGGCGGCGAAGACCACCGCCAGGCCGGCGACGAAGACCGCGATCCGGCCCCCGGCGCTCACGACTCCTCCGGCTCATATCCGGCGTCTCGGATCGCCCGGGCTAGCGGGGCCGGATCGAGACCCTCGCCCTCGACCACGACCTCCTTGCCCTCCAGGTCGACCCGCACCTCGTCGACGCCGGTCACCTCGCCGAGAGCGTCCGAGACCGCGGTCACGCAATGCCCACAGCTCATGTCCGGCACTCTCAGGGTCAGTCTGCTGCTCACTTTTCGGCCTCCTCGGATAGGGGTAGGGGGTATCGGAAAAGAAATGTAGCAGATACCCTCCAGGGGTATATACTGGCGGAACCCGCCAACACCGAGACGAAGGACGGAGATGGCCAAGGACACGCATCAGCCGGGCTACATCAACAACAAGGACAAGGTCAAGAACCGCCTCAGGCGGATCAGCGGCCAGGTCGGCGGCCTCGAGCGCATGGTCGACGAGGACCGCTACTGCATTGACGTCCTGACCCAGATATCCGCCGTGCAGGCGGCGCTCGACAAGGTGGCCCTGGAGCTGCTCGACGAACACACGCGCCATTGCGTGGTCGGCGCCGACACGCCGGAGATCCGCGAGGAACGAACGGCGGAGATGATGGGAGCGGTCGGTCGGCTGCTCAAGGGCCGATGACCCCGATGCAAGAGCCGATGCCCCCGATGCCGACCGAAGGGACCGCGCTGACGAGCGTCGCGCTCAGCGCCACGCTTCACTGCCTGACCGGGTGCGCCCTGGGTGAGATCACCGGCATGGCGATCGGCACGGCGCTCGGGTTCTCGAACTTCGGCACCATCGCCCTCGCCGTGGCCCTGGCCTTCCTCTTCGGCTACGCCCTGACCAGCCTGCCGCTGCTGCGCGCGGGGCTCGCGCTCTCGGTGGTGATTCCGATCGCACTCGCCGCCGACACCCTGAGCATCGCCGTGATGGAGGTGGTCGACAACGCGATCATGCTGATCGTCCCCGGCGCGATGGAGGCCGGCCTCGGCGACATCCTCTTCTGGGGAGCCCTCTCCTTCGCCCTGGTCATCGCCGGCGTCGTCGCGGTGCCGGTCAACCGCTGGCTGATCGCCCGCGGCAAAGGCCACGCCGCCGTTCACGCGACCGGAATCCACGGCGGCCCCCCGATCCGCGTCGTCGCCGCCATCGCCGCCGTCGCCTTCGTCTTCGGCTCCGCCGTGTTGATCGGCGAGGCGTTCGGAGGCGATGACGACGGGCACGACGGCGGCCACCAGACGGCGATAGCCCAGGCGCCTGAAGAGGATCAGGACCACTCACGGTCGTCCTGATCCACTGCGGAATCGAGCGGGGCAGCCAGGACTCGAACCTGGAATCGCGGGTTTGGAGATCGGTAGGTAGCCACTCCCCCTGGCTCTACAAGCAGGACTGCGGTGCGATCTCGCTCGGGGAATGCCACGAATCTGAGCGCCCACTCGCTTGGGAAACACCCCGGGGTCGCCGGGCGGGAGTCGTCCTCACTTCTCCTCGCCCGGTTCAGGGCTGCGCTCCGCCTCGAGAGCGCTCGCCCCGCCAGGATCCGCGCCATGCCCTCCTTGGTTCTCGTGGCTGGCGGTGAAGTTGAACTGGTAGTAGAACGCCATCCCAGTGAGAACGAGAGTGAGGCTCAGCCAGATGGCAATTCGGCGCATTGTCATCATCCTTTCGATCGAAGTGCGGTTACGGCGGCAAGCACCAGCTTGCCCGGCTCCCTTGTGAGTGGGCTAAGAATCGGTGTGTCCCGGGGTTCGCTACTTAGCCGTGCCCACGCGCCACCGCGTGCACCGACCTTGTCTGCGAACCGAAGGGGACGGCCGATCCCGTCGTGGCGGACGAACACCGCTGGCCGAACGGCGTTATCTCGCCGACGTAGCTGACGCTCGCGGGCGATCTGGACGGCGGAGCGGGCGCCACCCTCAGCCGCTGGTTGGTTGGAACTTCGGTCATCTGGGCCATCGTGGTCTAAGAGCGCCGGGTTCGTGGCAGCAACAGTGTCGCTTCGAGGCCACCGGTCGACGCCCCGTGCAGCTCCAGCCGGCCGCCGTGAAGCCGGGCCTGCTGATCGACCAGGGCCAGGCCGAGTCCCGAGCCCGATGCACGGGGCCGCTCGCCTCGGGCGAATCGCTCACGCAACCGCTCGCGGTTGGCAGCGGGAATCCCCGGGCCGTCGTCACTGACACCGATTCGCACGGCTCCCCCGTCGAGACTGGCGACATGCACCTCGACGGTGCCGTCGGCTCTCCCATGAAGCGCTGAGTTGTTGAGCAGGTTGTCGAGTGCCAAGCGCAATCCGTCCGGCCAGCCCTCGACGGTGACCGACTCGGCCTCGCCAGCGGAGAAGGCGACGCCGGGATGGCGTCGATTCGCCTCCTCCACCGCCCGCTCGACGAGGTCGCGGACCTCGATCAGCTCCCGATCGGGCAGCGCCTCGGCATCGCCCCGCGCCAGTGCCTGCAGGCCATCGAGCAGAGCTACGATCCGCTCGTGCTCGCGTCCCATCGCTTGCAGCATCTCGGCCCGGGTCTCGGCGTCGACGTGGGGGTTCCGCTGGAGGGTCTCGATGTCCATGCCAAGACCGGTGAGCGGACTGCGGATCTCGTGCCCGGCGTCGGCGGTGAAGCGTCGCGTCGCCTCCATGCTCCTCTGCTGGCGCTCGATCATCTCGTTCAGAGTGGCCGACAACTCGGCGATCTCAGTCGGGGCCGCCACGTCGGGCAGGCGCTGATCGCCTCCCGCTCCCGGCCCGATCTTCATCGCCCCCCTGCGCAGGCGTTGGAGTGGGCGCAGGACGTAGCCGGCGACAAGCCAGGCGGCGAGCGCGGTGAGGAGGGTGGTCAGGGCGGTGACTATCGCGATCGACCGCCAGTTGTCATGGAGGCGTTGTTCGACAGGTGCGAGGCTTTCGAGTACCTGTAGCCGACCGTCGGGGACGGATGCCGTCGGTTCCACCAGAGAGCGCCAGCTCTGGCCTTCGATCGTCACCGTCGCCAGGCCGTCCGGGGTCGGGATCGCGGCACCGGGCAGCGGCCCGTCACCGCGCTCGGCGACCACCGTGTCCCCCGCGAGAACCCTGGTCAGCGATTCGGTGCCGGCCAGCAGGTTGCCCGGGCCGCCCGCGCCGGGGGTGTCCTTATTCCCCCCGTCGAGGGGCGAATCGCCGCTGCCCCCCTTGTCGGCGTCTTCCTGCACCTTGGCGGCCCGCGCCCGCAATTGCCGATCGACCTGCGCGCGATCCTGCTGGTCGATCCGCCAGGCGATCACCAACCCCGAAAGCGCCACTCCCACCGCAATGAGCACCGTCACGCTGACGACGATCTGAGTGCGCAGGCTGCGCAGGCGGCTCATACCCGGAGGACAAAGCCGACCGATCGAACCGTGTGGAGCAGGCGTGACTCTCCCTCGGCCTCCATCTTGCGACGAAGGTAGCCGACGAAGACGTCCACCGAGTTGCTTTCCACTTCCCAGGTGTAGCCCCAAACGATCTCAAGGAGCTGTTGACGGGAGAGCACCTTGCCGGCGTGCTCGGCGAGGGCGAGCAGCAGATCGAACTCGCGCGCCGTCAGCTCCAGCTCTCGCCCCGCACGCGTGGCGGTCCGCCCCGCCGGCTCGATCGCCAGGTCTCCGACGACCACGGGCTGTCCAGGTCGTTCTCGGTGGAGGCGCACCAGCGCGTGAAGGCGCGCGGACAGCTCCGCAACCGAAAAGGGCTTGACCACATAGTCGTCGGCGCCCGCCGCCAGCCCCGCGACGCGGTCGTCCACATCGTCGCGGGCCGAGAGGATGCAGATCGGCAGCGAGAACCCGTCCCGGCGCAGCCGCCGGACGATCTCGACACCGGAGATGCCTGGCATCACAACGTCGAGAACGACGACGTCCGGAGGTGTCGAGGCGAGCGCCTGCAACGCCGCGTCGCCATCAGGCGCCTCGGCGACGAGGAAGCCGTCCAGATCGAGGCCGCGCCGCAGGGCCTCCCTGATGCCGGTGTCGTCGTCGACGATCAGCACCTCGGGCTTCGCTTGCATGGTGCCCCGGCCGGTGACCCCCTTACCTACCGGCATTCCGCTACTTGTCGGTGTGGGTATCGGGAGTGCCACCGGTCTTTCCATCCTCGGGCTTTTCGGCGTCATCGCCGCTCCCCGCGGCGACACCCTGCGTCGTAGTTCCGGATTTGACTGCGCCCGTCGTGCTCTCTTCGGGCGAGCTACCGCATCCGGCAAGCAGTGCCCCGAGGATAGCCGCGCAGCACATTGACGCGGCAAGCCGCGCCCGCATCTTTCTGGTCAAATCGGTCATGGCGTTCACTTGCTGTCCCCCGGCTTGTCGACATGAGTTTCTTCCTGGGTGGAGGCGGCGTCGCCGTTCAGGCGCCCGGGTCCGTTCTCCTCGCCGCTCTTGCCATCTCCGGAGAGGCTGACCTGGTAGTAGTTCGCCATCGCCGCTACGGCGAGGGCCGCACAGAGAAGGATCGTGATCTTGCGCATCGGGTGACTCCTTTCGTGGATCGTGTGAGGCGACGCCTGCGGCTACCAGGCGAAATCCTCGGTGTGGACCTGGCGGCGTGAGGCCCCCGCGGCCTTGGCCGCCCTGCGAACGGAGGAAATCCAGGGAGCCGGGCCACAGAGGTAGATGTCGCAGTCGGCGATGTCGGGGACAAGGCGCTTCAGCTCCTCGACGTCGTCGCCCCCGGAGCCGATCGGCAGCCAGGAGCCGTCGGCGGCACGGGCGCCGGGCAGGAAGTGCAGCTCGACTCCGCGCCGGGCCGCGAGCCCTTCCAGCTCCTCGCGGAAGATCGCGTGCTCCTCCTCGGAATAGCGATAGATCAGCGTCGCCTCGCCGCGCCCATAGGGAGTGTCGGCGACCAGCGCCCGCATCGGCGTGATTCCGACCCCGGCGGCCATGACAAGCATCCTGGGGTGGGTGCGCCGCTCTGCGGTCATCGTCCCGTAGGGCCCCTCGATCGCAACCCGGGTGCCGGGCTCAAGACGCGCTGCGCGAGCGCTGCCCTCGCCGGCGGCCTGGATCGTCACCCGCAGCTCGTCGTTTTTTGGAGCATCGGAGATCGTGTAGGGGTTGCCACGGCTCCAACCCCGCCCGTCGAGGAAGCGCCAGATGAAGAATTGCCCCGACTTGGTGCGAAGCCGATCAAGCCGATGGCCTTTGACCAAGACCGATACGACCCCGGGTGCCTCTTCTTTCACCGCGACCACCCGCAGCCGGTGGTAGAGCGAGCGTGCCGCTGGGAGTCCGAGGCGGAAGAGGAGGACGGTGACGACGGCGATGCCGTAGATCGCCCACCAGTAAGCCTGGGCCAGCGGCGAGTGGAAGTGCATCCCGTCGCTCAGCATGTGGGGGAACGCCAGACCCATGCCGAGGTAGGAGTAGAGGTGGAGCAGATGCCAGGACTCGTAGCGAAGGCGCTTGCGCGCTATCCGGATCGAGGTGACGACGACGCCGATCAGGATCAGGGTGCCGAGGGTGGCGAAGAGGAACCAGGGATTGAGGATGAAGAGTTCGAACTGGGTGTTGAGCCAGTCGCTTCCCGCCCCTTTGCCCCGCTCCACTGCGTAGAGCACTACGTGAACCATCATCAGCCAGAACGACCAGTAGCCGAGCGTGCGGTGGCGGTGCATCAAGAGATCGTGGCCCCAGGCGCGCTCTACCCAGGGAATCCTCGCCACCACGATCACCTGGAGGATCATTAGGTCGGCGGCAACCAGCCCGGTGAGCAGTCCCAGCGAGCCGAGCGCGCTGTCGAAGCTGGAGATCGTCGTCTGCCAACCCTGCGTGCGCAGCCACATGCAGACGACCACGACCACCGAGGCGACCCCGATCGGTCCGAGTAGGTCCGCCCAGCCGAAGCGGAGGGCGGCCGGCCAGCGGCGGGGGGGCGGTTGGTGACCGAAATCGACGTGCTCGACGGTGTTCATCGGGCCAGAGTGAGGGCGGAGTTTGTGAATGCGCTAAGACCGGCGAGGGGCCGAATGGCCCACCCCGCCGGCCAGGCGCCCGCCTGGTTCACCTGCCGCATTTCCCTGCTTTTCCTTTGCCTTTCTTGGCCGGGTGTTTCGGGTTGGATTTCCCTACGGATTTACCCTTGGCCCCGTCGCACGGCTTGGCGATAGCCACGGGCGGCGCCGCGAGCGGCGCGGTGGACACAGACAGCGCCAAGACGGCAATCCCGGTCGCAGACAGGCGGCGTAGCAACATCTTTCTCCCTTGCCTCGCGGGCGGCCGTGGCCGCCCTGGATCACGGACGATCATCGAGACTCGTAGGCAATCTTGAGATTCCTCTAAGAGGCTCGACTGGGATCGATGTGATGCCGGATCGCCTATAGAGGGGGGCAGGATTCGAACCTGCGCCTTCGACTTGTGAGCCCGAACCTTGAGATCGACTGGACTACGTAGAGCGTGTTCTAGAGCGCGGAGAGGAACAGGACAGTGGAGGAGATCGCGCCTCGATTCGGCAGTGCTCTGATCCTTGAAGTCGAATCCAGATCAGAGCTGGTGATACGAACCTCCAGGGGAATGAAAGGGGTCAAAAGGAGCCTTTTATTGACTTTCACTGACCTTCGTTGACCTTCTGGTTATCTCGCAGGCGGCAGACCGCAAACCCGCCTGCAAAGCGAGAATGCGGCCCGTGGAGCCAGGGAGAGTAGACGGGGCAGCCAGGACTCGAACCTGGAATCGCCGGTTTTGGAGACCGGTGCCTTAGCCAGTTGGGCCACTGCCCCAGAGGGAGTCGGATCGTAACGAGCGGCTGCCCCTCACGACTCGGCAATGCGGGCGGAGGGATTTGAACCCCCACGGGCCGAAGCCCACCAGGACCTAAACCTGGCGCGTCTGCCAAATTCCGCCACGCCCGCGTGACGCCCCGATTCGGGGCTTAACGTGCGACCAATGCCGCAGCGTCGCTGACAGATTCTATGATCGACGGCATGGCTGTTGGAGAGTTGAGGCCGGGCTACGAACTGTGGCGGCCAAATCGGGAGAAAGCCGGGTCGGTCACGACCAAGTTCGTGATCGCCCTGCTGCTGCTCGCGACCGCCGTAATCGCCGCCATCATCACGATCGGCGGCTGGTCGCTGCTCAAGGGCGGCGGCGGCATGGGGCTCGTCTGCGCCATCTACGCGCTGCTCTACGCGTTCTTCGCCTTCCTCGTCGCCCGCTGGAGCCGCGGCATCCTGCCCGTCGCCGCGGCGCTCTCGATGATCCTGGCGATCTTCTGCGCGGTCGGCGCCGGCAGCTGGTTCTCCCGCGACAAGGCCGGCTTCGACGAAGCGGCCCTCTCCTCTTCGCTGATCGGCACCCTGGTCGTAATCCTCGGCCTACTGCAGATCGTCCTCATCGCCTTCGCCCTCTACGGCTTCAACCAGCAGTGGCAGGTCGAGGAGGAGCGCCCGATCGGCTCGGGCGAGGACTACGGCGCCGGAGCTCCGAACGCACCGCAACCGGCCTGACGCTCAGCGACTTCGACGCGTCTGCTCCTACCCATCTCCAGCACGGGTAAATGCAGACGCGTGAACTATGCCGGAGGTGGGATTCGAACCCACAAGCCTGTGAAGGCAGTCGATTTTGAGCCGACCGCGTATGCCAGTTCCGCCACTCCGGCGCGGTTGGAACGATAGTGAGAACTAGACTGCCGCCGGGATGAGGATCCATCACCTCAGCTGCGGCTCGCTCTGCCCACACGGGGGGCGCCTGATCGGCGGTGACGGCGGGCCGCTCTCGCGCGCCGATGTGATCTGCCACTGCCTGCTGATCGAGAGCTCCGACGGGCTCGTCCTCGTCGACACCGGATTCGGCAGCGGCGACGCCCGCAATCCATCACAGCTGGGACAGCCCTTCCGCGCCCTCCTCAGCCCGCGGCCGCGCTACGAGGAGACGGCGCTGGCCCAGGTCGAGGCGCTCGGTTTTACCGCCGCCGACGTGCGCCACATCGTCCCCACTCACCTCGACCCCGACCACGCCGGCGGCCTGCCCGACTTTCCCGACGCCGAGGTACACGTGCTCGCGGCGGAGCTGGCGGCGGCGCTGAACCCGAGCCGGCGCGAACGCGTGCGCTACCGCAGCGCCCACATCGGCCACGGACCGCGCTGGGCTGAGCACCGCTCCGAAGCGGGCGGCGACCGCTGGTTCGGCTTCGAGAGCGTGCGGATCCTGCCCGGCCTCGACGTCGAGGTGGCGCTGGTGCCGCTGATCGGGCACTCGCTCGGCCATGCCGGCGTCGCCGTCAACAGCGGCGACGGCTGGCTGCTGCACTGTGGCGACGCCTACTTCAACCACGGCCAGGTGGAGACGCCGCCGAGCTGCCCGCCGATGTTGGCCGCCTTCCAGCGGCTGCTGGCGTCCGACAACGGCGCCCGCGTCGCCAACGTCTCGCGGCTGCGCGAGCTGGCCAGCAGGCACGGCGACGAGGTCGACCTCTTCAGCGCCCACGACCCGCACGAGCTCGATCGCCACCGGGCAGCCTCCCGCCTCGCCGACCCGGCGTGAACGCGTCCCCCACCCCCGAGCCGCTCTGGGAGCCCTCGGCCGAGCTGGTCGAGCGCTCGCGCCTGAACGAGTTCAGGCGCTGGCTGCGGGCCGAGCGCGGGCTCGAGTTCGCCGACTACGACGCTCTCTGGAAGTGGTCGGTCGACGATCTCGACGGCTTCTGGGCGGCGATCTGGGACTTCTTCGCGGTCCAGGCCGACGGCGATCGCACCACCGTGCTCGCCTCCCGCGAGATGCCCGGCGCGCGCTGGTTCCCGGACACCCGCCTCAACTACGCCGAGCACGTCTTCGCCGGCAAAGCCGACGCGGAGACGGCGATCCTCCACGCCTCCGAGCTGCGCGAACTCGACGAGCTGAGCTGGGGCGAGCTGCGCACCCAGGTCGCGGCCTGCGCCGCCGCCCTGCGCGGGCTCGGGGTCGAGCGCGGCGACCGCGTCGTCGCCTACCTGCCGAACATCCCCGAGGCGATCGTCGCCTTCCTCGCCAGCGCCTCGATCGGCGCCGTCTGGTCGAGCTGCTCGCCCGACTTCGGCCCGGCCAGCGTCATCGACCGCTTCGCCCAGATCGAGCCCAAGGTCCTCTTCGCGGTCGACGGCTACCGCTACGGCGGCAAGGACTTCGACCGCCGCGAGACCGTTACAGCCCTGCAGGAGGCGATGCCGAGCCTGG
>Ga0190264_10000081_pt1 | contig 14000 bp, 11 predicted proteins | sample Popmic112T_FD_136651 | JGI IMG/M metagenome (GOLD analysis project Ga0190264, IMG submission 136651) | Populus adjacent soil microbial communities from riparian zone of Indian Creek, Utah, USA - 112 T | ecosystem: Environmental > Terrestrial > Soil > Riparian zone | place: USA: Utah | collected... | reverse complement strand
TATCGCATCGACGGAGCGCCCATCGAAATCGGCCAGCTCTGCGATGAAGGCACGCAGCTGCGTCCTGACATCGTCTGGTTCGGGGAAATGACCCAATTCCGGGACGAGGCGCGCGAGCACGTCGCCGCCGCGGACAAGATCCTGGTAGTTGGCACCTCGCTCAGCGTGTATCCGGCGGCTTCGCTCGTCGATGATGCACGCGCGGACGCGGACAAGGTGCTGAACTCACTGGAGATGGACGAAGTGCCGCGCGGATTTGTTTTCCGTCCCGGTCCAGCTACCCGCGTGGTGCCGCGCATCATCAAAGAGTGGATCAGCTAGACGAGCAATGTGTCTCGGCATATATAGAGCCACATGCGCACAGCCGTCATCGCGCTCGCCTTGGCCACCGCGGCATTCGCCGCGTCCACCGTCTATTTTGCGCGCGAGTTGCAAGTCGAACGCGCGAACGCGGGTGCAGAGCCACCCATCTACTCGACGTCGTCCGTGGTAGCGGCGCCCGGGGCGGCCATCGAACCAGCCCCCTCGCCCACATCTGCACCTTCGCCGACGTCCGAGCCCACCACGATCACCTTCGCCACCCTGTCAGGACCAGGCGCAATGGCGAGCACCGAGCCGGTGCCCGGCTCCACATATGCACTGATTCAGGCCGAGCAGCGCAAGTATCAGGAGCAGCTAATCAAGCGGCTCGATGATCCGGAGCAGCGCGCGGAAATGCTCGAGGAATTCAGGACGATGGCGCGCAACTCGAACCCGCGTCTCGCGCAGACGCTGAAGATGTCCGGCGAGGAGGCCGAACGGCTCATCGAGTTGCTGGCGCAACAGCAGCTGGACCAACAGGAGAAATTCGCACGGTGCTCTGTCGATTCATCGTGCGACTTTCAGCGTATCGGCCGTGAGTTCGCCGGTGCGAACGAACGGGAGCTCGCAAATCTGCTCGGCCCCGAGGGCCGGCAGAAATTCGAGCAATACAGGAGCACCATGGGCGAACGCACATCCGTGACGGAGTTGCGCACGCGGCTTTCTGATGCCGACTTCCTGCCGGAAGAGCAGGCGGAGGCGCTCATCGTCGTCCTCGCGGACGAACGGAGCCGGATTTCACTCGACGCTTCGAAACGTGGCGGCGGACTCATGCACTTTGGCAGCGGCACCGGCACGATCATCATGGCCGGCGAGTCTCCGGAGGCGCAGTTGGAATCGGCGCGGGAAAACAGTCAGCGGATGCGCACGCGTGCAGCTGAAGTGCTGACACCGGCGCAGCTTCGTGTCTTCGAGGAGATGCAGGAGGAACTGCTGCGCTCGACCCGCCAGCAGCTGCGCCAGATGCGGCAATTCAACGCGGTCACGGTCACCACGCCGAATTGAGCGGTCGCTAAGCGGACGCCTTCCGGCCGCCCCTCTCGATGGTGGAGCGAGCTATCTCCCGCTCGAGCAGACACTTCGACATCTCCGACGCGCGAGCGACCAGGTCGCGAGCGCCGGCACGCAGCCCTTCGCTGGCCTGCACGAAGTCCACGTTGCGCTCCATCTCTTCGAATTCCCAACCGAGCGAATGCGCAATGAACGGAAACTGCGGAAGTAGATAGCCGATCTCGCTGAAGAACCCCATCATCTGTCCGGCCACGGCCTGGATGCCGTCCTGGCCGCCGGTGATGATGAACGCTGCAACCTTGTTGCGGATCAGGACCTTGTTGTTGAGGGTGATCTGGTTCTGGATGCAGTTCATGCGCTCGACCATCTTGTAATACAGCGAGCTGGCCGCGCCCCAGCGAATGGGCGTGGCGATCAGCAGGATGTCGGCCCAATGAACGGCCATTTCGTACACCTGGTCGAGCTGGTCGGTCTTGTCCATGGAGGTGACCGAGCACGGCCACGTGCAGGCCTTCGCCGCCTTGGAGTAGTAGCCCTCGCAATTGCGAAAATTCAGGTCGTTGAGCCGGATCAGCTTCGTTTCCGCTCCGAGCGCCGTGCTCGCGTGCTCGAGCGCCACGTTCAGCAGATGTTCCGATGTCGAGAAACGCGGATTCTTCGCGTCCATTGCCGTGGTGGAGATGCCACCGACGCGCAGACCGCCGGGTGCGCGATCGGTGGAGCGCGTCAGCGGATGCGGCTCGTGCGGCAGGTGCCCGCGCTTGCTGGTCGGCTTCGCGGTGACTAACAACCGGCCGTTCTCTTCCTTGACGCCGTAGCCTGGAACTTTATCCGCTTCGTAGCCCGGCTCGCCCTCGCCCGTGCAACGGTGAAACTTGTACTGGTGCCAGGGGCAGACCACGAACTCTCCGTCGAGCCGGCCTTTGCCGAGCGGTCCGCCGACGTGATTGCAGACATTGGAGATGACGCCGAACTTGCCGTCCCTGAACGACACGGCCACCAGCCGCTCGCCGAGCTTCGCCTCGCGCAGCGGCGAGCGCTTGAAGTCTTCGGCGGCGCCGACGTCGATCCACTCCCCCGCTGGCTCGCTCATTCTCAACTCCTGCAATCCTGAAGCTGGCGGCAATCATATCCCCTACACTCCGGACGATGACGGAACTCGAACGCTCGACCATGGCGCGCGTCACCTTGCGCCTGCTGCCATTTCTCCTGCTGCTGTACATCATCTCGTGGCTGGACCGAGTCAACGTCGGCTTCGCCAAACTGCAGATGAACTCCGATCTCGGCATGAGCGATACGGCCTACGGGATCGGCGCCGGCATCTTTTTCCTCGCCTACGCAGCTTGCGAGATCCCCAGCAACCTGGCCCTGGTGCGTTTCGGCGCGCGGCGCTGGATCGCGCGCATCATGATCACCTGGGGCTTGATCTCCGCCGGCATGATGTTCGTGCAGGGCGAGATCAGCTTCTGCGTGATGCGGCTGCTGCTTGGCGCCGCCGAGGCGGGTTTCCTCCCGGGCATCGTCTACTACCTGAGCCAGTGGTTTCCGCGGCCGCAACGCGCCAAAGCGGTGTCCTGGTTCATGATCGGCATTCCGCTGTCCATCGTGTTCGGCGGGCCGCTGTCGGGATGGTTGTTAGGATTCGAAGGACATCTCGGGTTGCATGGCTGGCAATGGATGTTCCTGCTCGAAGGTCTTCCCGCCGTGGCGCTTGGCTTCGTAGTGCTGGGATATCTCACCGACAAGCCTTCGGACGCCCAGTGGCTGGCCCCTGAGCAGCGGGAATGGCTGACCCGTACCATAGAGGATGAACACACGGTGGCGCAGGCACGGCAAAAGGTGAGCGTGGCCGATGCGCTGAAGCATCCCACTGTCTGGCTGCTCGCCGGCATCATGTTCTGCTGCCAGACCGGTAGTTATGGCCTCACGCTCTGGGTTCCGACCATCGTCAAGGGCTTGTCCGGATTCACCAACCTCGAGGTCGGCTTCATTTCCGCACTCCCATACATCGCCGCCGCGGCAGGCATGGTGCTGATCGGCCGCAGCTCCGATCGCAGCGGCGAACGCTTCATGCACGTCGCGGTTCCGACGGCGATCGGTGCGGTCGGCTTCGTCGCCACCGCCCTGCTCAAGTCGCCCATACCCGCGATGATCGCGCTGACCGTGGCCGCGGTCGGCGACTACGGCACTCGCGGTCCGTTCTGGGCGTTGCCGGGCAAATTCCTGACTGGCAGCTCGGCTGCGGCGGGCATCGCGTTGATCAATGCCATGGGCGCAGTCGGTGGCTTCATCGGCCCGGTTGCGGTCGGCATCCTGAAGGACACTTCGGGCAATTTCGAAAGCGGGCTGTTCCTGCTCGCGGTAATCCTGCTGGCCGGTTCGATCCTGACGCTGGTACTGCGTCACTCGCCGGCGCTCAAGGACTGAGGCATGGCACTGACTATCTACGGCATCAGGAACTGCGACACGATGAAGAAGGCCCGGGCCTGGCTCGAGGCGCACGACGTTGCCTACGAATTCCACGACTACAAACTCGCCGGCATCGATCGCACGAAGCTCGAAACCTGGGTAAAGACAGTTGGCTGGGAAGTGCTGCTGAATCGTGCCGGCACCACGTTTCGCAAACTTCCGGAATCCGCAAAGGCCGGCCTGACCGAGGCACGCGCCATCAAGCTCATGCTCGAGCAGCCGTCCATGATCAAGCGGCCGGTGCTCGAGCGAGGCCGGACGCTACTCGTAGGCTTCAGCGAGGCGCGTTATTCGGCCATTAGATAGCCGGACGTGCCGCGCACTTTCGTTGCGACACGCCGGGAAATCACGTAGATTTCGCGGCCCGTTGAGATTTCGATGACCAGGGAGTGATCATGATGAAATTCGCGAATGACTCGGAAGCCTTTCTGTCGGTGCTGACTCTGGTTGCCGGAGCCGATCAGTCGGGCAGTCTCGAAGAGCGGGATTTCCTATTCAACAAGGTCAAGGGACTGGCCATCTTCGGAAGCCCCTCGACCGCGGACTTTTCCAAACTACTCGGCAAGGTCACCGATGCCGTCTACTCGGGCGTCGCCCAGCAGGATGGCGAATTCACCGCCGCCGGAATCGAGTCACTGCTCGGTGAAGTGAAGAAGACGCTGAGCGCGGAACTTCGCAAGACGCTCGTGCAGGTCGCGGTCGAGCTCGGTGGCAGCGACGGCGCCGATGCGAAAGAAACCGCGCTGCTCGGCCAGATCCGCCGCGCGCTCGGCTGAGCCGCGGATCGTCCAACGAACAAGGCGCCGCCCGGAGTGCATCCGGACGGCGCCCGATTCAAAGGAGACTCACGCCGGATTCCGCTGAACCCGCTGTTCCGTCTCCCGTCCCCCCTCGACTTCACTAGTTAGAACCCGAACCTGGCGACATCCGCCCAGAAGGTGCCCGGCGGGTCGCAGGTGCCCGCGTCACGGCCGTTGCCGGGCCTATTCCTGATTTGCTTTTTCATACGCACCTTCCTGGTGATGAATAGCTGTCCCAGAGACGCGGCATAGATACGCCTCAGCACCGCAAAAGAAAAGCCCGGCTGTGGTGAATCTGCGACCCATGGGCCCCCTTATACTCCCACCTGAATGAACTTTTGTGGATTTTTCACAACGCAGGTCCCGGCGGTACTATCTCAATGCTCCCGGCCTTTTCAGGGGGCTCGATCCGATTGTCGAATCGCGCCTCGGCTGGTAAATCTGCCGGTCGAGGGAAATGGAGTTTTGATGAAGAGCAATCTGGCCATGGTGGCCGCGTGGTTCTGCCTCGCCGTTGCAATGGGACAGACGATTCCCGCTCAAGCCGAGGAGCCTGGCCGCTTCTACGGCATGCTGCGTTCACGCGATCTGACTCCCTTCGGATTTCTGCGCCTCGACATGCGTCCGGCGCACGCGGTCAGCATCGAGAAGCACACCTTCGCGTTCGAAGCCGAGCTCGGCTACCAGAACACGTGGGCATTGAGCGAAAACACGGAGAAGTACCTCAAATCGCTCGAGGGTTCCGGCCGCCGCACGATCGGCCCGGCGGAGATCCAGGCCATCCGCGATCTGCCCGGCGAGAACTATCTATTCGACCTGGAATCCGCGACGCTCGACATGGCGGTGCACTACAAGATCTCGAGCCAGTGGACCGCGTACGCCTTCGCCACCGCCGTGTCCTACCAGGGCGGCTTCCTGGACTCGACCATCGAAGGTTTCCACAAGGCGTTAGGCCTCAACAGCTACGGTCGTCTCGCCGTCGAACGGAATGGCTCGCACCTCATTTACGACCTCAAGCAGACGAAGGGCGTGCTGTCGAATGCACCGAAGAGTCCCGGGTTCCTCGACCCGACGTTCGGGCTGCGTTACGGCGGCATCTCACTACCTGGGCCATGGCAGATGTCGGTGGAGACTGCGGTGAAAATTCCCTACGACGGCGAGCGCCCGCTGCTGTCGACGGGGCACACCGACTACGGAATGCAGGTATCCGTTCGACGGCTCGGTGAACGCAACGCGATTCACATGGACTTCGCCGCCGTGTACTACGCTGGCGAATCGATGCCCTCCGAACACGATTCACAAGTGATTCCGACTATCGTGATTGGCTGGGAACGGCAGTTGTCCGCGCGCACCAACCTGAATCTGCAGGGCTACGCGAGCAAGAGTGTCTACAAGCCCGAACAGACGGACTTGCACGAACTGCTCGCTGACAAGTTCCAGATGAGCCTTGGCGTGCGACATCGCTTCGATTGCTGTGTCGCATCGTTCGGCATCACGGAGAACCTTCAGAACCTCAACAACACGCCCGACATCGGATTCCAGATGGGATTCGCGTGGGTGCCGCGGCTGAAGCCACAACAGCGGTAGTGGCCCCAATTCAGGCGGTGCGAGATTCGAAATCCTCGTGCTCGCATTCCGTGCGCGAACGCAACGCCGTGGTCACGTTGGCGTCGCCGAGCGTGAGCATGGCCGTGGCGTTGAATTCCACGATCCAGGCCAGGCATTTGTCGGCCGGCAATGGACGGCTGAAATGATAGCCCTGCGCGTAGTCGTAGCCGGCCGCGGCCAGAAACTGGGCGTCCCATTCGGTTTCCACGCCTTCAGCCACCAGCTCCAGCCTGAGTGCATGCGCCATCTGCGCGGTGGATTCCACGATCACGCGATCATCGGTGTTGTTGCGCATGCCCATGACGAAAGACTTGTCGAGCTTGAGCGAGTTCACCGGCAGGTCGCGCAGGTAGCCGAGCGATGAATATCCGGTGCCAAAATCGTCGACGGAAATGAGCACCCCGAGGCGGGCGATTTCCTGGATCACACGCAGCGCACGCGCCGGGTCGAGCATCATCGCGCTCTCGGTGATCTCGAGTTCGAGTGAGGCGGCAGACACGCCGGACTCCTCGAGCAGTTTTCTCAGTTGCGCCGGAAAACCCGTGTCCTGCAACAGCCGCGCAGAGAGGTTCACCGCGATGCGCACGTGTACCCCGCGATCGCGCCAGGCACGGACCTGGGCCAGCGCACCGTTCAGGGTCCACTCGGTCAGTGGACGAATCAGGTCGGTGGCCTCGGCAATGGCGATGAATTCGTCGGGCCCGATCGCACCCTGCGTGGGATGAAACCAGCGCAGCAACGCTTCGGCGCTCTCGACCATCCCGCTGCGCAGATTCACCTGCGGCTGGAAGTGCAGCTCGAGCGCTTTGCTGGCGATGGCCGCACGCAGCTCGCCACCGATCGCGAGCTTGCGCACGGTGTTTTCGTCGTGCGCCGCGTCGTAGTACTCGAACGTGGCGCCCCGCCGCTTGGACACGTACATGGCCACGTCCGCGTGGCGCAACAGGGTGTGCGCGTCGCCCGCATCGTCCGGGTAGTGGGCAACGCCGATGCTCACACCTACCTCGATCGAGATTCCCGCGACGTCGATGGGCGCGCGCAGGCAATCCGCGAGCAGCTGCGCGGTGGTTGCGACGACCTCGCGCTCGGGCGCGGCCAGGACCACCGTGAATTCGTCCCCACCGATGCGCGCGATGAAACCGCGATCGCCGAGGGCTGCCGCGAAACGCTGCGCCACGTTGCACAGCACCCAGTCGCCGACGTTGTGGCCGAGGGTGTCGTTGACTTCCTTGAAGCGGCACAGGTCGAGCATGAGCAGCGCCAGCGCCGGACGCACTGGCTGCAAGCCGAGCGCGGTCTCGAGGTGCGCGAGCAGCGCGGCGCGATTCGGCAGCCCGGTGAGAGAATCGTGGGTCGCCTGGTGCTGGAGGCGGCGCTGCTGCGCGCGCCGTTCGCGAATGTCGCGCACGATGGCGGTGTACAGCCTTTCGGAGTTGAGCCGCACCCGGCTCACGGAAATCTCCACCGGGAACACTTCGCCGGTCAGTGTGCGCGCGTCGCACTCCCGGATCTCACCATGCAGCGCGCCGAGCCGGGCGCCGGCGCCATCGCCCGCCAGCAGCGTGATGAACTTGGCGATGGGTTCATCGATCAGCTCATAAATGGCGCAACCGAACAGGCGCGACGCCGCGGGGTTGGCCGTCTTGATGATGCCGGCCTCGTCGATGCAGACGATGCAGTCCGTCGACGACTGCACCACGCTCTTCAGCAACGCGTCGCGACGGCGCATGCCCAGCGCATACGACAACGCACGCCAGGTCTGCGCCTCGAGCGAGCGGACGGTGGCGGCGACGAAAAGCAGCGCAACGGCAAGCATGGGCGCGGCGGAATCGAGGATCAGACGCTTGTACGCATACGCGAACAGCGCAATTCCGGCGATGGACGCCAGCGCCAATACCAGCACCGCCAGGTTGCGCTGCCACTTGGCGCCGTACATCACCGACACCAGGGCGATCCAGAACGCCAACAGCGCGACCCACATCCACGTCGAGGAGGGACGAAGCGCTCCCTGGCTCACGCTCTCCGTGGCCAGCGCCTGCACCACGATGCCGGGCAGTGAGCGATGCACGGGCACCGCGAGCATGTCGTTGAGTTCGACCGCGGTCGCACCCACGAAGATGGTCTTGTCGGCGAGCACCGCGCGCTGCACGCGGCCTTCCAGCACATCGACATAGGATACGTACGTGAAAGAAGACGGCGAAATCGAATAGTCGATGAGCACATCCCGCTCGTCCGGCAACACGCGATGCGGATCGATCACGCTGTGCATGCGCGCACCATCCACCGTCCAGATGTTTCGCCAGCGGCGCGTGAGCCCATCGCGATCGGCCAGTACATTCACCACCGCCAGCTCGGTGCGGCGCGTGAACCGGCGCAATGGCCGGCTGATGAGCAAGTCGGAATCAGCGCCGGTGGCGTTCTGGAAATGCGTCGGCAGCACCAAGGGGAAATCCCGCGGTTTCGCGAGCGCCGCTTCGAGCAGCGCATCGTCGAGGGATCGGGTCTGCGAACTGAAATCGATGTCGAGGAAAACGCTGGACGGTGCGGCGTGCGTGAGCTGTTCCACCAGTTTTGCGTGATGGCGCCGCGGCCACGGCCACTCATTCAGTTCCGCCAGGCTGGCCGCGTCGATGCCGACGATGACGATGTCGGAGCGCACCTCGCGCATCATCAACCGGGCGCGCGTGTCAGCCGCCGCATTCTCGAGCGACTGCAGCTGGCCAGTGGCGCGTAGCCCGCCGACCAGGATCAATGCGGCGAGTGCAGTCAGCCACCAGCCATAACGACGACCGAAGCGGATCATCTCCTACCTGGCCGGCGAAGGAGGCCGTCCAGAAGTCCCCCGACGTCAACGACGGTGTCCGTCACGGTTTCGACGACCGGCACGACCACATCGACGGTGTCTGCAACGCTGACGCCGAGATCGATATCGGCGCCCGCGACGTCCACGCCCAGGTCGATGGCCCCGGCGCCCACGTCGACGACGGCACTGGCGCCAAGGTCCACGTCGACCACCGGCGTGACGACGCCCACGTCGACGGCGGTATCGACGGTGGGGGAAGTCAGATCCACGGCGGCAGTGGCGCCGAGGTCCACGTCGGCCACCGGCGTGACGACGCCCACGTCGACGGCGGTATCGACGGCGACCGAAGTCAGATCCACGGCGGCACCGGCCGCCACGTCAGTAGTTAGCGGCCCAGCATCGACGCTGGTGCTCACGGAGGTATCGATCGTGCCGGCGCCGAGATCGACGCTGGTGCTGGCGCCGAGGTCGGCGGTGACTGGGCCTGTATCTACGCCGACACCCGTGCTGACATCTACGGTCCCGGCGGCAGCGTCCACCGCGGCGGTCACGCCGAGGTCAGCGGTGACAGGGCCTGCATCCAGGCCGACACCCGTGTTGACATCCACCGTTCCGGCGGCCGCGTCCACCGCGGCGGTGACGCCGACGTCAGCAGTTACAGGCCCGGCATCGACGCCAATGTTGGTAACCACGTCAGCGCCGGCTGGGCCGACATTGACAGCCGCGTTTGCGGCCACATCGACGGTGTTGCCCAGGCCGACGGAGGTGTCCGCGCCGACATTGACTCCCGAACTGGCGGCGTTCACCCCCACGCTCGTGGTCGCGTCGAGGCCCTGTCCCACGCCCACGGTGGCGGCGACGCCCGTGTCGACCGACGAGCCGCCGGTGCGCGCGTCGACATTGAGGCCGACGTCCGGACGTACATCGATCGGGCGGTGATCTGCCACCAGCGGTTCATCCCCTGGGTTGGCTGGCGGGACACGTGGGGTCGTGGGGCGCGGCGCCCCGCTATTCGAACCGTTGCCCGGGGACGGGCGCGAACTGGTGGGCGGCGCTTTGCCGGCATCCATCCTGATGATGCTGATGGACTTGTCGCCGCGCTTGCGCGACGCGATCTCGCCGGCCTTCAGATCGACGACGTCGCTGTCGTCGGTGGCGCGGACTTCGAGCAGTCCTTCGAAAAGGGAAATCGTGGTGGCCTCGTCCTGCGACGCGACGTTGAACTGCGTGCCCTTGATGACTCCCACCAGGTATGGGGTTTCGACGCGCAGCTTGCGTCCGTCGCGTTTGCCGATGTTGTAGAACGCGTTGCCGCGCGGCTGCACGATGCGATCGATGGGCGCGCCGCGTTTCTCGAGCGCCGGGAATTCGAGCAGGGTTTCGGGGCCGACACTGACGGTGGTGGTTCCCTGGCGCAGCTCGACGTTGCCGTCGCGGCCCGTGCGAACCTGTGCGGGCAGCTCGAGCACGCCGCCGGCGCGCACCTTGCGCTCGGCTCCGTTCATGGTGATGTGCACCTCGCCCTTCGAACTGACGACGATGATGTCGCCGGAATCGACGGCGAACGCCGCGGGGGCGCCGAGCAGCGCCGCGCATGCGAACAGCAGCGTGGCGGTCAATCTAACTACATGGAACATGGCGGAATGCTTCTTGTTGTCGCACGACATAACCTGAAATCCCCTTCATCGTTTCCGGCGCATCGTACTAAGCAAAGCCCTGAAACAATGTGAGACGCATCGCATCGTCGCGCGCGTACTTTCGGGAGAATACGTGCCATTCCCCCGCGGGCTTTCAGATATGTACGGACAGCTGACAATAAGTGGCGTCGAGACACGCTTCCCGCGCTTCGCCGGACCACGGGTTTGTGCGGCTGTCATAATGGCGCTGGCCTTGTCCGGCGTCACCCCGGCCGACGGCGTCGAGCTAACTACTTCCGCGAAATCCGCACCGCAGGCTGCGCCCGCCGCCACGCTCACCACGGTCATCATCGACGGCTCGAGCGTGTATTCACCACCACAACTGTTCGCCTCGTACCGCGACCAGCTCGGCCGCCCGTATTCGCGCGAGTCAACGCGCGCCATCGCCAGTGCGCTCGCGGACCTCTATGTGCGCGACGGATACGTGAAACCGGAATTCACGCTCGACGACGCGCTGACTTCGCGCGGCGTATTGCGATTACAGGTGTATGAAGCGCAGGTCACCAACGTGGTCTTCGAGGGCGACGGTGGAAAATTCAACGACGCGCTGGATGGCATCGGCGCGCAGCTCGAAAACGCCCGCCCGCTGCGCAAGGATGACGTGGCGCAGGCGCTGCGGTCCATGCGGCAGATCGCGGGCCTTGCCGTCACGGCGACCACGCGACGGGACCCGGACATTCGCAATGCATTCGAGCTCGTGGTGCAGGCGGACTTCTCGCCGATCGATGGCGTGGTGCGCATGAACAACCGCGGCACGGACCAGGTGGGTCCGGCATTCATGCTCGGCCAGGTGTTTGCCAACGGATTGCTGGGACGGCAGGAAAAGATCGGCCTCATCTTCGCGGCTGCCACCGATCATGACGAGTACCTGGGCGGCGGCCTTTATGTCGACACCGCGCTCGGCGCCGGCGGCGCGCGCGGCAACGCCCTGCTCTTCCGTTCGCATTCGGCGCCCAACGAAGCGCCCGACAATCTCGACGATGAGTACACCCGCGAGCGCTTCACGCTTCGTTTCTCAAAGCCATTCCAGCAGCGTTCAGAACTGTCGCTGACCGGAAGCCTTGGCTTCGAAGCCGATGATCTGACCATCGACCGCCTGGGAGACATCGTCCGCGACGACCGGCTGCGCATCCTGGAGGGCGCGTTGCGCGCGGGCTGGCACGTGAGAGGAGTCCAGTTGTCGGCGAACCTGCAATTGCGCCAGGGGCTGGACGCGTTCGGCAGCGGTCTCGAAGCAGCCGATCTGGTCCACGACCCTCGCCGCGCCGATTTTCTCGTGACGTTGATGCAGGCGAGCGCGTACCGGCGCTTCGCCGATAGCTGGTCGTTGCGGTTCGATGGCTTCCTGCAGAACAGCGGCTACGTGCTGCCCGACAGCGAGCGTTTCAAGATCGGCGGCGACCGGCTCGGGCGCGGATTCGAAGTCGCCGAGATCGCTGGCGACAGCGGTATCGGCGGCAAGCTCGAGCTGCGCCGTGATCTCATCAATACCGAGTCGGTCATCGGCCGCCTTTCTACGTATGGCTTCTATGACATCGGCGCCGCCTGGAAGCAGGACGCGCCGGGTCGCGAGTCCGCGGCCACCGCGGGCGCAGGTTTCGCGATGCAGGGCGCCGCGCTCACGGGCTATCTCGAAGTCGCCTCGCCTCTCACCGGCCCCGACATCGAAGGAAAACAGACGGCGTCGGTGTTCGCGGAGATCAGCTACCGCTTCTAAAATGTTGCTATAACTTCGTCCTCCCAAACAACAATCAGAACGGGGACGAAGGATGTGCTGCTAGAACGCTTAGACTCGCTCGACCGCGTGCTCGACATGCATGCGGCCGCCCTGGGCGCCGACTTCACCGCGTATCGGAATCACACCTATCGCGTGGTGAATTTCTACGCTGCGCTCTCGCCCTGCGCCGGTGCCGCGCTCGAGAAGGTCGCGCTCGCCGCGGCGTTCCACGATCTCGGCATCTGGACCGCGGGCACCTTCGACTATCTTCAGCCGTCCATCACGCTTGCATGCGACCACCTCGAATGTGCGGGTCACGGCGATTGGCGCGACACTGTCGCCGGCATGATTCGCGAGCATCACAAGATCCGCAGGTTTCAGGGCGCCGCGGCCGAGTTCATCGAGCCATTCCGCCGCGCGGACTGGATCGACGTCTCGCTCGGAGTATTGTCATTCGGGCTGCCGCGAGAACGGCTGCGCAAAATCCTCGCGCGCTGGCCCAACGCAGGATTTCACAAGCGGCTCGCGCAGCTCACGGTCAGGCGGCTGCGCACACATCCGCTGAGTCCCATCCCGGTGCTGAAGTGGTAGGCGCGCGGAGCCTGTTGCTCGCGCTCGCAGCCTTCGTGGCATCAGCGCATGCGGGGGAATCACTGGTTACCACCGAACGCAGCGCCACGCTCGCGTCGCTGTTCGCGCCGGAAGACGTCGTGGGTCTGTCCAGGACCCTGCCGCCAGACAAGCCAGTCAAGTTCCGCGTGTGGCCGTCGGAGTCGAAGAATCCCGGCGTGCTGATATTCGTGAGTCCCACCAACTCCGGCGAGCCGCCCGCCGGATGGCTGCCGCTTTTGCAGCAGAAGGATCTGAGCTGGATCGCCGCAGATGGATTCGGCAACCAGGAACTGAGCGCGCAACGGATTCTCGTGGCAGTGATGGCACTCAAGCTGGCTCAACAATCGATGCAGACGGACGCGAAGCGAACCTACATCGGTGGCATGTCGGGCGGTGGTCGCATCGCAAGCCTGACGGCTACCCGCTTTCCACAGATGTTCTCCGGGGCGCTGTACATCGTCGGCGCGAATTTCTGGATGCCGAAGGACGCTCGGCTCAAGCCGCTCCTGGCTGCGAACCGCTACGTGTTCATCACCGGTGAGCGGGATTTCAATCGCAGCGAGATGCGGCGCGTCTTCTCCCGCTACCAGTCGAACGGGCTGACTGCTTCATTACTCATGGATCTACCTGCGTTCGCGCATGAGTACCCGAATGCCGAACAGCTCGGGCAGGCGATCAACTTTCTCGATTCTCGTTAGGACGGTCGGCCGGTCACGGCGCGCTTCACGAACAGCGCCACGACGATCACGCCGAGGCAGGCAAGGCTTGCCCACATCTCCGGTTGTTTGCTGGGCATTACTGTCATGGCGACCATGACGGCGATCATGGCCAGCGCCGCTCCACCGGCGATGAACTTCGCGCCGCCGGCATCGCGCAACTCGGGGCGCGAATACGGAAAACGGAAGTGCGCCACCGCCACGAAC
>Ga0190264_10000080_pt1 | contig 14026 bp, 8 predicted proteins | sample Popmic112T_FD_136651 | JGI IMG/M metagenome (GOLD analysis project Ga0190264, IMG submission 136651) | Populus adjacent soil microbial communities from riparian zone of Indian Creek, Utah, USA - 112 T | ecosystem: Environmental > Terrestrial > Soil > Riparian zone | place: USA: Utah | collected... | reverse complement strand
CGGCATGCCGGTGCCCATACCCGAGTGCCCGCTGTGGAAAATCGCCGGAAGCTTGTGCTCCGCGATCAACTCGTAGAGTGGATAGGCCATGCGGTCGTTGGGGAAAAAGCCCTGCAGAGTCGGGTGAAACTTGAATCCCTTGATCACGCCGTCCTCGAGCAGGCGCCGCGCCTCGCGCACGCCCATCTTGCCCTTGTGCGGATCGATGCTGGCGAACGCCATCATGATGTCGGAATTTTCGCGTGCCGCGTCCGCGACTTCCTCGTTGGGAATGCGGCGCGCTCCGATCTCGAATTCCGAGTCCACCGTGAACATCACGAGCCCGATCTTGCGCTCGCGGTAGTACGCGATCGTCTCGGGGATCGTCGGCCGCTTGCCGGCCTTGAAGTATTTCGCGGAGGCATCCTCGAATTTCTTCCACTCTTCGTCGGGCTCGTGGCGGCACGAGACCTCGGCATGGGTGTGAACATCGATGGCGACGAGGTTCTGGATGTTCATGACTCCCACTCCGCAATCGTCATCTTCTTCTCGACGAGTTCCACGAGCAGCGGCGCCGGCTCCCAGTGCATGGGGCCGAAAATATCGCGATAGCGGCGCATGCCCTTCAGCAAGGTGTCGAGGCCGATCACCTCGGCGTGAAACATGGGGCCGCCGCGATACCGCGGAAAACCATATCCGGAGGTCCACACCACGTCGATGTCGGCCGCGCGCATGACGATGCCTTCGCCCAGGATGCGGAAGCCTTCGTTCATCAGCGGGAACAGGCAGCGCTCCTGGATTTCTTCAGTGCTGTGCGCGCGCGCGGGAACGTTCAGCTCCCGTGATTTGCGGCGCAGGATTTCGATGGCCTCCGGGTCGTCGAGTCGCGCACGCTTGCCCGCCTCGTAACGGTAATACCCCTTGCCATTTTTCTGGCCCAGGCGGCCCGCGTCGTGTAACGCCACGTCCGCCTGGTAGTAGGCCGGATCCGGAGGATATTGCGAGGCATTGGCCCGATGAACGTTGACGCCCACGTCGATGCCCGCCATGTCGAACACCGCGAGAATGCCCATGGCCATGCCCCAGTCTTCGAGCGCGCTATCCACCTGGCGTGGAGTTGCACCCTCGAGCACGATGCGCTGCGCCTCGCGCGCATACCCTTCCATCATGCGGTTGCCAACGAACCCGTAGCAGACCTTGGCCAGCACCGGCGTCTTGCGCAGTGGCTTGGCGAGTTCCATGACCGTCTTGATCGCGACTGGCGAAGTGTGCGTGGTCCGCACCACCTCGAGCAGCGGCATGACGTTGGCGGGCGAGAAAAAATGCATGCCAATCACATCCGCGGGCCGTGACGTGGCATTCGCGATGGTCTCGATATCCAGCGTGGACGTGTTCGTGGCCAGCACTGCCCCGCGTCGGGCGACCGCGTCGAGCTTCGTGAACACTTCACGTTTGAGATCCATGCTCTCGAACACGGCCTCGATGATGACGTCGGCATCGCCAAGGTCGCCGTAGTCGAGTGTGGTTCGTATGAGCTTCTCGCGCTGCCCAGCTTCCGCAGCGGTAAGACGGCCCCGCTCCACCATGGACTGATAGGTGCGCGTGACATTGGCGAGGCCGCGCTCGAGCGCGGCGGCGTTCGCATCGAGCAGCGTGACCGGAATGCCGGCGTTGGCGAAGCAGATCGCGATGCCGCCGCCCATGGTGCCGGCGCCGATGACCGCTGCTGACTTGATAGGTGCCGCACGAATGTCGTCACCCAGCCCCGGTACCCGCCGGCTTTCGCGCTCGGCGAAGAAGACGTGAATCGCGCCTCGGGATTCGACGCTGGTCTTGCGCTCGTTGACGAGCGCCGTTTCGTATTCGAGTCCTTCGGACAGGCTGGAATGCGCCGCCTTGCGCACGGCTTCCACGGCTACCAGGCCCGCGCTCCGATTGGGATAAAGCTTGCGCGCCTGATCCGACAGCCGCTGGAACATTTCATCCGACGCAGTCGCAGGGTCGACGCGCATCTCGCCGGTACGACGCGGACCCTTGCCGGCGCTCAGCAGCGAACGCGCGTAGTCGCAAGCGCCGGTCTTCAGATCGCCTTCGATGGTCTGATCGAGGAACCCCAACTCCATGGCCTGCGGTGCGCCGACGGGCTTGGCGGACATGATGAAATCCAGTGCGCGCTCCGCACCGATGAGACGCGGCAGACGTTGCGTGCCGCCCGCGCCCGGAATGATGCCGAGCGTCACTTCGGGCAAGGCAAATCGTGTCGTCGGCGCGGCAATGCGGTAGTGACTCGCCAGCGCAATCTCGAGTCCCCCACCCATCACGGTGCCGTGCATCGCGGCGATCACCGGAACTTCGAGTGCTTCCATGGCGTTGAACAGGGTGCGGTATTCGACTTCGCGCGGCGGACCACTGAACTCCCCGATGTCGGCACCCGAAAAGAACGTGCTGCCCTCACACATCAGGATGATCGCGCGGATGTCGCGAGCGGACCGGATGGCGTCGAGGACTTCACGCAAGCCGGCGCGAACCTCCGCCGTGATGGTATTGACCGGAGGGTTGTGTGCGACGACCAGCGCCAGCTCACCGTTACGCTCGAGGCGTACACATTGCGAGGCGCTCAAGGTCAAACCGGATTCTGGAATTTCTTGAGCGCGTCGATCAGCGCGGCGAGCTCGGACGCCGTGAACATGGCCCGGAACTTCTCTTCGTGTTCGGCGATTCGCGTCTTGCACTTTCGCAAAGTGCTTTGCCCTGATGGCGTCAGGTAAAGCTCCTGGCGTCGCCGGTCGACCGTCGAACGTTTGCGAATGACGAAGCCGCGATCTTCCAGGCGATCCGTCAGAGCCATCATGGTGGCGCGATCCATGCCCAACGCCGCGGCCACCTCGACCTGCGAAACGCCACCGTTGGCCTGGATCAGCCACAGCACGGCCGCCTGCTTCTGGGTGAGTCCGAAATCGGACACAGCAGCCATGAAGTCCCGATGCATGGCGCCCTGGGCGCGGCGAAGCGTATAGCCGAGCAGGCTATCCAGCTCGGCGAACATCAATTCGGGCACTTCGAATTCCGAAGGCAGCTCTTTGCGTTTCAGGTTGGATTCCCGCGGCATCTGGTCTCTGGGGGATGAGTGGACAGGCGCGAATCTACCGCGCTTGCCAAGTCGCTCGCAATACAAATAGTATGTGTTACGTACAATAATTCCGAACCCGGGGGGGATAAATGGAAATGTTTGGCGCTACCAGCCGCAGCATCACGAAGCGGCACAAGATCGCGGGCTGTCTCACGCTTGCGATGCCTGTACTCCTTTTGAACGCCGGCCCAGCCGCCGCGCAGACTCCACCCGACACCACCGGCGCGGAGCCAGAGGCGGAAGGTCTCGAAGCCATCGTCGTGACAGCACGACGTCGCGAAGAAAGCCTGCAGGACACACCCGTCGCGGTCACGGCGTTGAGTGCCGATGCGCTCGAACGACAGCAGATCGTCAGTACCACCGACCTCGACAAGGTGGCTCCCAACATCCAGTTCCACTCCTACGGAACCCTGACCGGCAACAACTCCGCCGCGCAGGTGTTCATCCGTGGCATTGGACAGACCGACGCGACGCCCGCCGTCGACCCCGGCGTGGGCGTGTACATCGACGACGTCTACATGGGACGCGCGGTGGGCGCGGCCATGGAATTCCGCGACATCGCCAACGTGCAGATCCTGCGCGGCCCGCAAGGAACCCTGTTTGGCCGCAACACCATCGGCGGCGCGGTCCTGTTGAACACCAACGAACCGGGAACCGACGCCGGCAACTCCGTACGCGTGGGCGCTGGCGAAGATGGATTGCTCGAAGCGTTTGGCGCTTTCGATCTGCCGTTGGGAGGCAACTGGTCCGCACGCCTCGCGCTCGGCATGAAACAGCGCGACGGCTACGTCACGCGCGTGTCGGACGGCAAGGATCTCGGCGACGAAGACATGCAGACCGGGCAGGTCGCGTTGCGCTGGAAACCGTCGGAGGCATTCAGCCTCACGTTGCGTGGCGACTACACCAAGGAAGACGAGAACGGATCGCCGTTCGTGTTCCGCGCCATGAATGAAGCGGCGACTTTCGTCGGTGCGGCCAGCATCGCCGCGGGTTGTCCCAACATCCTCGACCCGTTCCCGCCGCCGCTGCTGGTCGGTCCGCTGGCGGATCCCCGCTGCGGCAACGACGCGCAGGCACTGGGCGAATTCAAGAACGGCGGAACCTATACGGCGAGCAGCACACTCGAGAATATCGGTGGATCGCTCGTGGCCGATTGGGATCTCAACGACACCTGGACGTTGAAGTCGATCACCGCGGACCGAAAGCTCGAGTGGACCGGCTCCCGCGATGCCGACAACACGCCGCTCCTGATCCTGCACACTAACTACACCAGCGAGAGCGAACAGTTCAGCCAGGAACTGCAGGCGCTCGTCGACACCGATCGCCTCAATGGCGTGATCGGCCTCTACTACTTCGACGAAGACTCCAACGATCGCCTGCTGGTGCCGCTCGGCAATCCCGGCACATCGTATGACACGCAGCGCGTGGCGATGGACACGGAGGCGAAGGCTGCCTTCACCGAGTGGACGTTCAAGTTCACGGACGCGTTCAGCGCGACGGCCGGCATCCGATACACCGAAGAGACCAAGGGACTGCAGGCGACCATGTTCAATGTCGCGCCGGCGAGCGCCGCCGAACCCCCCGCCCCGTCGGCGCTGTGCCCGTTCGCCGGTCCGCCACCCACGCAGACCGGATGCCTGTTCCTGACGACGAACCGCTTCGCCCGTGAATTCACGTCCACCACGAAGTCGGCCAGCGTCCAGTATCGATTCAATGAAAAGGTGATGACGTATCTGAGCTGGTCGGAAGGCTTCAAGAGCGGTGGCTTCAACCAGCGCTACAACGCAGCGCCGCCAGGCAACGCGCCGATCTCGTTCGGCGCCGAAACGGCGGAGTCGTACGAGCTGGGCTTCAAGCTGGACCCGTCCGACACGCTGCGCATCAACATCGCTGCCTTCAGCACGGACTACGACGATATCCAGATGACCTACCGGCTCGGCGTGGTTCCGCTGCTGTTCAATGCCGGCGTCGCGTCGATCGACGGCGGGGAGGTCGAACTGCAATTCGTTCCTGGCGATGCGTTCAGGCTCGACGCGAGCGTGGGCTACCTCGATACCAAGTTCGAGAGCATCACGGCGCCGCCCCCTTTCGGCCCCGTGTCCCCGACCGCCACGGCGACGCTTTCCAGCCGGCTGCCGTTCACGCCGGAATGGCAGGCGCATCTCGGGATGTCGTACGACTTCCAGGTGGGATCGAATTGGGCGCTGACGCCGCGCGTCGACGTGAGCTTCACCGACGAGCAATTCTTCGACGCCGGAAACTCGCCGGAGATCGCGCAGGACGAAGCAGTCACCCTGCTCAATGCCTCCGTGATGCTGGCATCGGGCGATGACAAGTGGCGCATCGTGCTGGGGGCCAACAATCTGACTGACGAGGTCTACCCGGTGGCGGGGACTTCATCGCTCACCACGGCCTCAGGTTACGCGGAGATCATTTATGCGCGCCCGCGCAGCGTGATGCTGAACGTCACGCGCAATTTCTGACCGCGCAGTTCTCCCTGGCGGTCAATCGCCGACGTCGCGGTGGTGGACAGTGGTTTGGCCATCACCGCGGCGGAGGCACCTTCGGCCATATGTAACTCGTTTTCATACCAGCAACCACTCTCCACTTTCGGACGATGGGGCGGTTGAGCGAGGTCGGTTAGCATGTGGCCACACATGCACAAAACTCATACTCACTCCCCAAAGCTGGCTGGGCTGATCTGCATGGCATTTGCCGTGTGGGTCTGCGCCGGTGTCCGCGCGGACGCCGCCTCCAGCGCGCGACTACCCGATGGAACGGATTTCGTCTTCTGGGAGGTTCCGCTGACCTTCACGAAGACTTACTACGTCGATGGCAGCTCGCCGCGCAGCGATGACCGCGGGCCTGGCACGTTGAAGCGGCCGTTTCGCACCATCAGCAAGGCCGCCGAAGTTCTGCGGCCCGGCGAGCGCGTGGTGATTTCAGCGGGTGTATATCGGGAGCTCGTGCGTCCGGCACGCGGCGGTTCGGGTCCGGGCCAGATGATCAGCTACGAAGCAGCGCCCGGCGCGATGGTCGTCGTGAGGGCATCGGAAGTATTGCGCGACTGGAAGCCGGGTCCGGAAGGCACCTGGAAGCACGAGCTTTCCGGAGCCTTGTTTCCCGATGCCTACAATCCTTTCGGCATGGCGAACGTGCCGGGCGACTGGTCCTGGCTCAACACGAAACAAGTCGACATGGGGCCCTACTTTCGCCGGCGCGGAATGATCTTCGTCGATGGCAAACCACTGGAGCCCGTGGAGCAGTACCGCGAGCTCGGCAATGTACCGCTGCCCGGCCTGCCGCAAGCCAGCGATGGGGCGCCCTCGGGCAGGGGAACCCCTTCCCGAACGCGCCGCGGACCGATCGTCCAGGAGATCGGTGGTTCGCCCGATGGCAGATTCTGGGTCGAGCATCAGGGCAATGTCGTGCACATCCGCGTGCCCGCGGGAAGCCCTGACAACTCCGTGATCGAGGTCACCGCGCGAGAACAGGCCTTCGCGCCGCGCGAGAGTGGCCTGGGCTACATTCGAATCAAGGGCCTGACCTTTCAGCATGCCGGCAACGCATTTCCGCCGCCGCAGCGCGGACTGGTTTCGACCGGCGGCGGCCATCACTGGATCATCGAGGGCAACACCATCGAATGGGCCAACGGTGTCGGACTCGACGTCGGCAGCCAGCACTGGGCGGGACCGCGCAATAGCCAGGCCGGCGAATCCCACATCGTGCGAGGCAACACGATCCGCTACATCGGGGTGGAAGGCATTGGAGGCATGGGGACTAACAACACGCTCGTCGAGGACAACCTCATCGAGTGGGTGGGCTGGCAGGATGCCGAGCGCGCGTGGGAAGCGGCGGGCGCCAAGTTTCACCGCGCCCGTAATCTGCTATTCCGCCGCAACGTCGTCCGGCACATTCGCCATGCGAATGCGGTCTGGCTCGACGTCGGCAATTCGAACAGCCGCATCACCGGCAATGTGCTGGCCGACGTGCTCACCGTCAGCGCCGCCATTCACATGGAGATGAGTCTCGAGACCAACCAGATCGACAACAACTTGATCTGGGATGTGCGCAATTCCGAGCCCGGGACGCCGGGGCAACGCGGCGCGGCCGGCTCCGGCATTTTCCTCCACGCATCGCAAAATCAGATCGTGGCGCAAAACCTGATTGGCCGTTGCGACAACGTCGGGGTATTTCCGGCGCTGCGCCCGGATCGCGCGGGCAGCGGCAACGCCCGCGGCCACAAGATCTACAACAACGTCTTTGCCCGTTGCGACAAGGGTGGAATCGTATTTCTTCACGACGACAACCAGGCCGACGGCAATGTCTACGCCGCCCTACCCATCGACCTGCCTTCGTGGCAGGCGCATGGTTGGGACAAGCAGGGTCTTGTCGCGCGTATCGAGTTCAATCTCGATCCCGATCTGCTCGTGCTCAGCGTGGGCGGCGACACCGCGTTGTCGCAGGTGCCAGTCTTCAACGGCATCGACAGCGACTTCGCCGGACAAACTACCGGGGCGCTGCGGCCGCCAGGGCCTCTCGTGGCGCCGGGCGCCGCCGGAAGCCGGAGTGTCGATCCACGTATCAAACAGGCCGCGCAATGAAAATTTTCCTGCTGTTCCTCGCCGTGACCTTCGCAATTCCCGCGCAGGGCCTCGCGCAATCCTGCGCAGCCCTCGCCAAGTTCACGATGCCGGAACACCGCGTCGTCGTGCGGCAGGCGCAAGAAAAGGAAGGCATCTGCCGCGTCGATGGCGTGATCGATGAACGCACCGGGCGCGACGGCAAACCCTATGGCATCGGCTTCGCAGTCAACTTGCCCACCAAATGGAACGGCCGCTTCCTGTTCCAGGGCGGTGGTGGGTTGAACGGCAGCGTGCAGCCGCCGCTCGGCGGCGCCTACGCCGGCGAACGTTCGGCGCTGGCGCGCGGCTTTGCGGTCGCGAGCACCGACTCCGGCCACCAGGCCACGGGCTTCGACGGAACCTTTTTCCGCGACCAGCAGGCTTCGCTGAACTTCCTGTACCAGGCTGTAGCGGAAGTCACCGTGGTCGCCAAGGCGATCATCGCGAGGCATTACGGCAAGCCTCAGCAGCACGCGTATTTCGTCGGCTGTTCCACCGGCGGACGCGAGGCGATGATGATGTCGCAACGCTTTCCCAATTACTTCGATGGAATCGTGGCGGCCGCGCCCGCGGCGCGCACCAGCTTCTCGAACCTGGGGCTGCGGTACGCCACTGCCGCGCTCAACGCGATCGCACCGCTCGATGCAGACGGAAAACCGCAGACACGCGCGGCGCTGAGCGATGCGGATCGAAAACTCCTCATCGACGGCGTGCTCGAGGCCTGCGATACGCTCGACGGCCACAAGGACGGCCTCATTTTCGCGCCGCAGAAATGCCAATTCGATCCGGGAACGCTGGCTCTGTCCGCAGCGCAGGTCAATGCCATACGGGCTGTCATGCAGGGGCCACGCACGGCGGCCGGACGGCAGGTCTATCCCGGCTACTTCTACGACACCGGCATCGCAAACACGCAAGGACTGCCCGGCGTGCTCGCCGGACCCGTGATTCCCGAAGGCGGACCGGTGGCAACCCGTTTCGACGTGGATGCCGCGGCGGGCGACGCCATGGACGCACGCGCCATGGTGGGCGACAGCAGCGCCTGGACCAATCTGAGCACTTTCCGCGGTCACGGTGGCAAGCTGATCTTCCTGCATGGCGTCAGCGATCCGTGGTTCTCGGCACAGGAGAGCGTGCGGTACTACGAACTGCTTGGCCGCGACAATACCGAGGTTCCGCTCGCGGAATGGAGCCGCCTGTTCCTCGTGCCCGGCATGGGCCATTGCGGCGGAGGCTCGCGCACGCTCGATCAGTTCGACATGCTGAGCGCCGTCGTCGACTGGGTGGAATCCGGCCGCGCGCCGGAGCGCGTGATCGCGACCGGCAAATCAATGCCGGGCGAGAGCCGGCCGCTGTGCCCCTATCCACAGCACGCGCACTACGCCGGCAGTGGTGATGCGCACGAAGCGGCTAACTACATTTGCCGGCAGTGAACCGCTATTCGGCCGACTGCAGATATTCCCTTTCGCGGTATTCGAAGTAATCGAAATCCGCGGGATGCGCCATGCCCGACATGTCCTGGCAGGCTACGCCCACGAACGCCCCGGTGAAATTGGCCGAGCCCGGCCCCGTGCACTCATCGGACAGCACGCTGGCATCAAACAACTCAGGCAGGAATTTCCAATCTCCACCGACGCGATACGCAAAGCGCAGCCGCTCGTAATCGACTTCCACGCGCAGTTCGATGCGACCCGCTGGAATCGGAATCGGAGCCGTGAAGAAATCCGACTGCGGCAGGTCCGGCACGCATGACATGACGCGCACGTGCCGGCCATGCTCTTCGTCGTGCGACACGTGCAGATAATGGAACTTCGACGAGTTGTAGTAACACACGAGCCCCGCCGCCTGCTGGAAGTGCGCCGGCTCGAAGTCCATCGCCGTGACGGCGCTGTAACAATGAGCTTGCTGACGACGTGCCACCAGAGACTGCCGGAAAACACTGCCGAGGGTTTCGCGGCCAAACAAACGCAGGTGCCCGGGTCGTTCGCTCAGGCTGAACAATTCCTCGGGGTACGGCGACCGCAGCCACTGGAAGTCGATGGGCAGTTGTTTGCTGTCGAAATCCTCGCGCACCGCTGCGGCGGCGTTCTTCGAATCGAACGGCGCGGCGGGCACTCCTGATGGCGCTGGCGTCTCGAGCTCTGGCAATCCGCTGCCATCCTGCGTGCGTAGCCAGTCATCTTTGCCCCAGACCATCTTCTGGATGGCGGTCTCGCGGCCCAGCACGCATCGGCCGCGATTTGGCAGTGGGCGCCCGCATAGATAGACGGCATATGTCTCGCCCGCCTGCGTGCCCACCAGATCTCCGTGGCCGGCCCGATGCAGCGGCGCATGCGGTCGGTCCCGCGCGGTGATGATGTACTTGTCGGGATGCAGCTCGTACGGCCCGGTCAGCGAGCGTGAACGCGCCATCGTCATCGCGTGGCCCCAGCCCGTGCCGCCCTCGGCGGTAATCAGGTAGTAGTAGCCGTTGCGCTTGTAGAGATGCGGCGCCTCGGTGAAGCCGATCGAAGTGCCTCTGAAAATATTCTTCGGCTCGCCGACCAGCTTGCGCTGCGCGGGCGAGTATTCCTGCAGCACGATGCCGGCGAAGCGGCCGCGACCCGGCCGATGATCCCAGAGCTGGTTCACGAAATATTTGCGCCCGTCATCGTCGTGAAAGAGCGAGGGATCGAAGCCGCTGCTGTTCACGTACAGCGCATCGGACCATTCGCCGTCGATGGTGGGACAAGTGACCAGGTAGTTGTGGAAATCGCGCAGCGACGCGCCCGATGCGCCGCCGACCGTCGTGCGCCCGTAACGCTTGACGTCCGTATAGATCAGCCAGAAGAGCCCGTCGCTGTAGCTGAGGCAAGGCGCCCAGACACCGCATGAGTCGGGATCGCCGAGCATGTTGAGCTGGCTTGCGCGCCGCAGCGGCCGGGTCAGCAATCGCCAGTTCACCAAATCGCGCGAGTGGTGAATCTGCACACCGGGATACCACTCGAAGGTGGACGTCGCGATGTAGTAGTCGTCGCCCACCCGCAGGATGGACGGATCGGGATTGAAGCCCGGCAGAATTGGATTGCGGATCATGCTGCTGTCGCAACCGGTGGGGTCACGCGCTCACGCACAACGCTCCACAGCCAGATCGCGGCGAGAATATCGAACACCGCCAGCGCCACGAAGAACGGGTCGTAACCGACGGTCTTCACCAGTCCACCGATCAGCAGGGTGAACATCAGCACGCCGAGATTTCCGCAGAAGCCGCCAATGCCGGCCACCGTCGCCACTTCATTACGGCGGAACAGGTCCGAAGACATGGTGATGACGGTGATCGACAGCGTCTGGTGCGCAAAGCCGCCCACGCACAGCAACGCGATCGCGACATAGGGGCTATCGACCTTGCCGACGAACGCCATGCTGGTCATCAGTGCCGCACCGACCGTGAAGGCCCAGCGGCGCGCATTGATGAGGCCGATGCCGCGACGTTGCAACCACAGAACAATGGTCGGCCCCGCGAGGCAGCCGATGTCCGCCGTCACGAACGGCAGCCAGGCAAACAAGGCAATCTGCTTGAGATCGAAGCCGCGCTCAGTGGTGAGATAGAACGGAACCCAGAAGGCCAGCGTTCCCCAGGTGGGATCGGCGAGCATGCGCGGAATCGCGATGCCCCAGACATTGCGCTGCTTGAGCAGGTTCAGGATGGACGTCTTGGTGGCGCCTGCCGCCAGGTGCGCTTCCTGACCGGACTCGATGTAGTTGCGCTCCTCGGCGGAGATCTTCGGATGATCCTTCGGCGAGTAATAGAACTTGAACCACAACGCCACCCACACCAGCGCCAAACCACCGGCGACGACGAACGCCAGCCGCCAGCTATGGAACAGGATGGCCCAGGCGACCAACGGCGCCGCGAGCATCGAGCCGAACGAGGCGCCGATGTTGTAGAAGCCGCCGGCGAACCCGCGCTCCTTCGCCGGAAACCACTCGGCAACCGCCTTCATGCCGCCGGGCTGCGCCGACCCTTCGGCGAAACCCATCAGGCCGCGCAAGGCCGCGAGCATCTGCCAGTTGAGCGCGAGACCGTGGAGCATCGTGATGATTGCCCACGCGATCGCAAACAGGCCGAAGCCAAGCTTGAGGCCGATGAGATCCATCACGTAGCCCGCGAACGGCTGCAGCATGATGCCGATCTGGAAGACGCCCGTGATCCAGGAGTATTCCTGTTCGCCGATGCCGAGTTCGCCGGTGAGCGTGGGAGCGGCCACCCCGAGCGTTGCACGGGTGAGGTAGTTGAGGATCGTGCCGATCGTGATCAGGCTGATCATCCACCAACGCAACGCATACAGACGCCGGATCACTGGCATGCTCGTCCCCCCACCGTGTTACCGCTACCCTAACACGGTGAGGGGCTGATTTACGCGATCAGTGCTTGTGCCGAGTCGAGCAATCCCGATCCCAAAGCGGCGCACTTTTTGTAACCGATCGGTGTGATTCGACGCTCAGAAGTTGATCCGGACGCCGGCGGTGAAGAAGCGTCCCATGTCGTCGTAGAAGGCCAGCGTGGGGTAGAACAATCCCGGAAGACCCGAACCCGACGGAGCCAGCGGAGCACGTTCATCCAGAAGGTTGTTGACGGTCAGGAAAGCTGCCAGCGTGCCGCCGCTGACCTCGAACTCCTTGGTGATCGTGGTATCGACGACGTTGTTGGCATCGAGACTCGAGTCCAGGTAATTCTGGGTATTGCCGTTGAGGTCATTGTTGCTGCTCTTGAGACTGGTGCTGCCGAGCCAGCGGTTTTGCAACGCGACGCTCCAGCTGCTGTTTCTGTATGAAAGAAACGTGGTCTGCATCCATTTGGGCTGCACAGCCCACGTGTAGAACGTCGAAGCCGGCGTGGTGAGCGTCGAGTTGACCGGCTGATGGGTGACCAGGTGGCGCAAGGCGAGGTTGCCGGCCCCAATATCCCAGTTGTAGTCGAGCTGCAGATCGTAGCCCTTGATCTTCTGCAACGCCGCATTGACGGGCGCACTTCGGACCTCGGTCGGCATGTTGACGGCCGGATTGAAGTAGTCGGGATCGGACGGGTCGGTGATAGGCCGCACCGCCAGATCGCAAACGGGCGAGCTGTAGGTGGGCGCACTGGACAGGCAGATGGCCTGCACAGAATCGTTCGCATAGTTGAGGTTGGTGATGGCGTCTTCCAGCCGGGTCTCCCAGAAATCGACCGACAGGCCGAAGCGCGGCAGGGCGGTCGGCGTCAGAACGAATCCGACGGTAACCGTCGTGGCCTCTTCTGGCGTCAGGAGCGGATTGCCACGCGAGGCGAGCCGCATGCCCTGGGCGCTGCCGCCCGTGAGCCGGTCGTTGTAACTGCTCGAGGTGACTCCCGAGGGCTGGTACAAGTCGTTGAGGTTTGGCGCGCGGATATCGGACGAATAGGTGCTGCGGATCCGCAACGAATCGACTATCTGCCAGTTCAGCCCGACCTTCCAGGAATCGACCGCATCGAAGGACGAATACTTGGTCCAGCGATACGCCAGATTGGTCGAGAGGTCCTGGAAGCCCGGCACCTCTTTGAGCAGCGGCACGTTAAATTCCAGCGCGCCCTCGTAGACGTGATCATCGACATCGACGGGAGCCACGGTGTTCTGAACCCAGCGAAGCGGTGCGGCGCCACCGGCGGCCAGACACATGCGCAGGCCCGTGCAGTTGACGAAGTCGGAGGGCAGGAAGTCGCTTTCCAACACGTACGTGGACCAGCGCGCATCGACCGACAGGTTGGCGGTAATTTCGCCGGCGGGAAGACCAAAGCCCCAAAGGCCGCCGCCAATGGACGCGCCGACGTTGTCCAGATCCTGCGTCAGGAGCCATGACGTTTTGACTCGAAGGTAGTCATAGGCGTCCGCCGAAATGCCACCTGGAGCAGTGATGTTCGAGGGAACGCAGTCGGGATAAAGAGAGGCAAACTGCGGCTGTGTCGAGACCCAGCACCTGATCGTGCCAGCATCATTGACCGCATCCAGCGAGGCCAGGTACTTGGCGTTGTCGGTGTTGTTGGGATTGGTGACCGAGAGCTCGCTGGTGCTGTGGTTGTAGAACGCTTCCCAGGTGAAGCCGCCTACCTCTCCGGTGATGCCCGTCTCCGCATTCCACTGCTTTTGATCGCCCAGCGTGCGATACATCCGGTTCGGCCCGCCGGCGCTGCCATCGACAGGTAGCCCGTCGACGTCGTTGAAGTAGCGAGGGTTGGCGAAAATGGGGATGTTCGGCGGCGGTGGCGGCGTGCTGCCGGTTTGCGGCGAGGTCGGCGGCG
>Ga0190264_10000079_pt1 | contig 14127 bp, 10 predicted proteins | sample Popmic112T_FD_136651 | JGI IMG/M metagenome (GOLD analysis project Ga0190264, IMG submission 136651) | Populus adjacent soil microbial communities from riparian zone of Indian Creek, Utah, USA - 112 T | ecosystem: Environmental > Terrestrial > Soil > Riparian zone | place: USA: Utah | collected... | reverse complement strand
TCGAACGACAACACGTGGTCGTTGTTGTTGCGGATGGCAAAACCGGTGTCGATGAGTGTGGGCGTGCGCGTGGCGAGATCGAATTTCCACAAGCGCCCGCGCGTTGCGGGATCGTTGCCGCTGGCGTTGTAGATCAGGGCGGAGCCGTCGGGCAGCCAGTTAGGCGCTTCGAAAGGCACACGCGACGTGTAGTACACATTGCGATGGCCGCTCGTGACGTTCATCACCTCGAGCCGGCTGCCGATGTAGTCGCGGTAGGGCTGGAAGCCGACCTTGACCGGCTTGATGACGCGCACGTGTCGGAACACTACGGTCTCTTTCACGTCCGGATTGTGCGAGGAGAGGAACAGGCCGACGTAGGCGTCCTCGGAGACGTTGGGCACATCCTTGATCTCGGCCACCTCGAAAGGTTCGCCAAATTTTGCGGCAGAGAAAATGAACACATTGCCGCGGCGCTCGAGCTGGATGACGTTCGCACCCTTCGCGGCCGGCATGGCGGTCTGCCCGGTGTCTTCGCCCTTTGCCTTGCGGAATTGCAGCGAGGTGAGACCGTCTCCATGCAATGCCCCGTCGACGTAGGCCGAATCGAAATCGGCGATCGAGGTGCGCACCATGATGCCGGCCTTGCGATGCGGATCCACGCCCTTGCCCTGGAACTCCACCTGCGCCTGCACGATGAAGTCGCCCTTCATGCGCCGGTAGGCAAACTGGAATTCGTCGCGCTTCGCCCAGATGTTCACGCCGCCTGCGCTGAGCGTGTACACCTGCGATGCCGCGTTCCAGGTGGAGTAACCCGCGATCTTGGGCGAGCCCACGTCCGCGTGCGCCTCGAAATCGCCCAGCGGGCCGCCGTTGGGTGAGGCCACGACAAGTGCCGGCAATGCCAGCGCCACTAACAACCATGCAGTTCGTTTCACAGTTCCCCCTCGTTGAACGCCCACCGATTGTTACAGGGAAATGAGCAACGTCCCCATTTCCTACGACTTAGGTCGCAGCCAACAGGGTGCCGGGTGGGGAAAGTGGGGAGTGCCACACTCCCCACTTTCCCCACCCGGCACCGTCTATCTAGCGAAGCAGGGCGGTGGCGGTCCACAGCATGGGTGCCTGTCCATGCGTATCACCCGTCACGCGCGGGCGATTCAGGTAGTGCTGCAGGTCGTTCCTCTTGCCCGTACCCACGCACACCTCACGCAGCAGGCCTTCGGGAGTGAGGTAGCCGACGAGCGCGATCCACGCCTTGCGCGCCGCGGGACCGTAAGTGTCTTCGGCCAGCCAGCCGTTCTTCACGCCCGTGACGAACGCATACGAGAACATGGCCGTGCTCGAGGTTTCTTCCCAGCTTTCCGGGTGATCGATGAGCTGGCGCCACATTCCGTTGTCCGCCTGGTGGGTGAGCAGCGTGGCCATCATGCGGCGATAGGCCGAGAGCACCGTCTTGTACGATTTGTGCTTCGGCGGCAGATCGCGCAGCAGTTCGGCCATGCCCACGGCGACCCAGCCATCGCCGCGCCCCCAGTAGAACGGCACGTCCGGCGCGTGGAAAAAGAGACCATTTGGCTGCTGCAGCTTGGCGAGGTACGCGACCATCGAGCGTGTGGCGCGTTCGAGATACCTGGAGTCAGCTGTGGCGCGAAATGCCGCGAGCTGCAGCGCGGTGATCATGTACATGTCGTCTATCCACCAGCGCGTCTGGTAGGAAAGACCATCGGGCAGCGGCCGGTCCCATTGCGCGTCGGCGAAGGCCAGGCCCATGACGCGATAACGAAAGCGCGCGTCCTGCATGTACAACTCGAGCGGTAGCGAGCCGAATACCGTGCCGTCGACGTGATCGGCGCGCGGCACGAGCGTTCCGTTGGCGGTCAGGAACGGATCGAAACGATCGACGAGGCGCTTCTTCAGGTCAGCGTCTTTTGTGAGGTTCGCGAACTGCAACGCGCCGGTCCAGGTGGCCACGTGCGAATAGTGCAGCGCCTGCGGGCCGTGGCTGTTCATCTCCATGTTTGGCGTGGGGATGAATCGCTCCGCCACGCGCTTGCCGACTTCGGCGGGCGCGGTGCCGGCCGGCCAGTCGGTGAAATACTTGTCTTGTGCGCCAGCCGCGGACGCGAACACGAAGGCAAAGGCGATCATCGGCGTCTTGAAGAACTTCATTTGCTGGCACTCACGGAGATAACGAGGGGCTTTTGCGCTCGCGCGGCAAAATCCTTCACATAGGTTTCCCAGGCGACGCGGCCTTCGAACTGACCACTCTTCGTCCATCCCGCGCCGGTGAAATAGCGCAGCGGTACTCCGTCGATGGCCTTGACCAGCAGCAGGTTGTTAGCGTTGCCCTTGCCGCCCGGCGCGTCCTCGTGCGCAAAGCCCGCCGGTGTCGCGTCGTTCGCGAGGATGACGGCAATGCCGAGTCCGCCGTCCTTGTTCTCTTCCCAGAAACTCATCCAGCGCCCGTCGGGATCCCTGGTGAGCACGGCCGCCGGGAAACCCGCTGCCTGTGGGTGCTCGCTGATGCCGATGCCGACCATCGACTCGTTGGCCGGGAAATCGAAAACGCTTTCCACTGCATCGAAATTGCGGCCGCAGTCGACGGTGAAGCGTTTGGTCTCGACGACCTGGCCGGCGGGGCCGACGTCCCAGGGCGCGTAGCTGAGTTTGAATGCCGCTCGCTGGGGTCCGTTCGAGAGCACTTGCGCGTTCACGAAGTTGTCGGAGGTCCACAATTTCGCGCCATCCCAGACGCCCGTGCCGCCGGCGCCGCGCGAGCCGCCGATGCTGTACAGGTCGAGGCCTTCGCCTTCCTCGTCCTTGTGGAACTGATCGTGACCCTTGGCGTACCAGCGATCGAGAATTGGATAGCTGACGCGCTTGGCCCAGACGTCGATGCCGCTGCCGCGCAGGCGTTCACCACCCGCGCCCGGTGAATTGAGCGCCAGGCCATACATGCGGTGCGCGATGCGATCGTTTTCCCAGGCCATGTCGTCGAAGCGCTCGGGCACGAGACGTGCGTAGACGCACGGCGTGAGCGGCGCCGAGGCGGTGGACAGATTTTCCAGCGTGAACGTGGCGCGCTTTTCACCCGCCGCGAAATCGTAGGTGAACACCAGCTCGTCATAGGACGCGCCGCGATGGTCGTGTTCGTAGTTGGTGATCTGCGAAGGAATCACGCGGCCTTTCGAGTCGCGCACCACGAGGTGGTACATGCGCGCCTCGGGCATGACGGCAGCGACCTGCGTGAATGGAACGGAGATGATTTCACGCGGGCGGGCCGCGCCGAGGTCGTGCGTGACAGCGATCGTGGCGCCGGCAGCGAACACGTTCGAACTCAGCGCGGCCAGGGCCACGCCCAGAGAGATCAACTTCATGTTTCCCCCACCGGCCACGGCCGGAATGATTTTCGCTCGGCCGCGATTGTCGCCTATTCGGGGGCGGTTGGGTTCGGTGCGTGCCTACGGCACCACGATCGTCGGATCGACCACAGTCCAGAACGCCCATTTAGGATCGCGGGCCGTATCGAAGAGCAGCGGACGGTTGGTGCGTGCCACCGGATAGGTGTTGAGCCAGGTGTGATTGTCCGCGATGCCCCAGAAGCTCACCGACTGCACGCTCGGGCGGTTGAACGCGTTGAACAACGCGCGATACAGCGTCGCCTGCTGGGAGAGCACGCTCTGCGGCGGGTTCGCGCCAAGGTCGGCGAGGCAGGGCGGAATGGTTTGCTGCGAGTAACAGGTGCCCGGGTCGGCGTAGATGGACACGTCGAGCTCGGTCACGTGATTGACCAGCGTGCTCGACATGGCTTCCACCGCGGTGAATGCCGCCGTGACCTGCGCCACATCGGCGCCCAGTTGCAGATGGAACTGGTGACCCACGCCGTCGATGGGGACGCTGGCATTGATCAGGTCCTGCACGATGCTCATCACGTTTGCGCGCTTGCCAGGAAGCTCGGTGTTGTAGTCATTGAGCATGAGTTTCATGCCGGGGTTACCCAGTTGCGCGCGAACTTCGCCGGCAATCCGGAACGCGTCAATCACGTATTCGCCGCCGGGTCTGCCGGCGAGCAGATAGGCCTGGTACCACACACTGTCCTGGCGGTACGGGTTGGTGGCGTTCGGCGTGTCCGTGGCCGCTTCGTTGACGACGTCCCACGCATAGACCTCGGGATAACGCTGCATCACCGCTGTGATGTAGGACCGCAAATGCTGCTGCACGGAAGCACGGTAGCTAGGCGGATTGTTGAGGTCACCAACGAACAGCCAGGTTGGCGCGCTCCGATGCCAGAGGAGCGTGTGCCCGCGAAGCCGGATGCCGTTGGCAACGGCAAAGTCCGCGATGATGTCGGCCTGCGTGAAGTTCGGAGTCGGTGCCGGCTGTGCCGGGGAGCTGCCCGGCTGGTTCGGCCAGATGGAGAGGGGCTTCATCGCGTTTTCGGCCGTGATGCTGCTGAAGTGCTTGAGCAGCAACGCGGAGTCCGCGTTCGTGGTGGACGCGGGTTCGATGGCCGCGCCGATCGGAAAATTGACGACGCCGTACTTTGCGGCGAGGACGGTCTTGAGCGCCGGCGCGCTGCCCGGGCTGGGCAGCCCGGTCGGGGGAGGTCCACCACCACCGGGCGGCGGAGTGAATGGTTCGTCGCCACCACCACCACAGCCGCCGAGAAGGGTGGCCGCTACCGCCGCGCCGAACAGAACTTTCCGCATCATTGAATCCTTTCGTACCTGGTGTGGTGGGCTCGATCCTGACTCAGTTGCAGTCGTCAATTCGTGGAAAAGTGTCATCGCGCGCAAGTCGTCGCGATAGACCTTGAGATCGACGGCGCGCCAGATGAGTATCTGGCGAGTCCAGACATGGGAGGGGGCGATGTTACAGCGAATGGCCGGGCGGCTGGCATTGGGAATGGTTGTGCTGGCTGCAGCCTGCACGTCGAAGGCCGAAGAGCCGTTGATGAGTGGGATATTCGTCGAACACGCCGTGCTCCAGCGCGACCGGCCCATCGCGGTGTTTGGCCGCGCGGCGGCGGGCGAAGAAGTCAGCGTGACACTGGCGGGTGCTTCAGCCAGCGCGAAGGCCGATGCGAAGGGCGCGTGGTCGCTGACGCTGCCCGCGATGTCCGCCGGCGGTCCGCACACGCTCACGGCGCGCAGCGCGTCGCGCACGCAGACCGCGAGCGACGTTCTCGTCGGCGACGTGTGGCTGTGCTCCGGCCAGTCGAACATGGAGTGGCCGGTGCGCGCGACGCTCGATGCCGGCTCCGAAGTGGCGCTGTCGGCCAATGACCGCATTCGCCAGGTGACCATTGCGCGGGCGATCAGCGCGGCGCCGCGGACGGACTTCGACCAGGTGCTCGAATGGAAAGTGGCGGGCCCCGCCACCACGGAACACTTCTCCGCCACCTGTTACTACTTCGTACGCGAGCTGCAGAAGACCGTGAACGTGCCGCAGGGAATCATTTCCTCGAACTGGGGTGGCTCGCGCATCGAGCCGTGGATGAGCGAGCAGGCGCTGCGCGGAGTCGATGGTTACCAGGCGCAACTCGACTTGTTAGGCCAATACCGTTCCCAGCGGCCGCTGGCGTTCCAGGAATGGGGGGAAAACTGGCAGAAGTGGTGGCTCGGGCAGCACGCGGTGACCAGAGGTACGCAACCCTGGGCAGTGAAGGGCGACTCGACCGCGTGGCAACCCGCGCCGGCGGCGCTGGGCTATTGGGAAAACTGGGGCGTACCTGCGCTCGGTCGTTACGACGGCCTGATGTGGTTTCGCGCGCATGTGAAGCTGAGCAAAGCGCAGGCGCAAGAAGCCGAGCGGCTGTCGTTGGGTCCCGTGGACGACGTGGATGTGACCTGGGTGAACGGCCGCCCGGTCGGCAACGGCTTCGGTGACGAGGCGCGCGTGTATGCGTTGCCGCCGAGTGTGTTGAAGGCCGGTGACAACCTTGTCGTCGTGAACGTGCACGACTTCTGGGGCAACGGCGGGTTTCATGGTTCCGCGGATCAACGCGCGCTGTTGTTGGCCGACGGCACGCGCGTGCCGCTGACGGACTGGGAGTACAGCGTCGCGCCGTCAGGATTATGGCCGCCGCATGCGCCCTGGGAGTCACTCTCCGGCGTCAGCGTGCTGTACAACGCCATGATCGCGCCTCTCGGAAAATACGGCCTGCGCGGCGTCGCCTGGTATCAGGGTGAGGCCAACGCCGGCCTCGACGATGCGCGCAAATACCAGGCGCTGCTCGCGGCATGGATGGCGGACTGGCGCCGGCAGTTCGATGCGCCGCTGCCGTTTCTCATCGTGCAGCTCGCCAATTTCGGGCCGTTGTCAAAGATGCCGGTAGATAGCGGCTGGGCGCAACTGCGCGAGGCACAGCGCCGCGCGGCGGTGGCGGATGGCAATGCGGCGATCGCGGTAACCATCGACATCGGCAATCGCGATGACATCCATCCGGCGAACAAGCAGGACGTGGGCCGGCGGCTGGCACGTGCGGCGCGCCAGGTCGTGTATGGCGAAAAAATCTCGGCGTACGGTGCGCGGCCCAGGTCGGCGACGCGCGCTGGCGGTGAGGTTGCAGTCACGCTGGATGATTTTGACGGCAACCTGCTGGTGGTCGGGGCGAAAGACCCGACCGGCTTCGAGCTGTGCGGCGCGGCGCAGGAGAGTTGCCGCTTCGTGCGCGCGCAGCTTGCCGGGGGCGGCAAACTACTGCTGGCCGATGCCGCGGCGGCAACGCGAGTGCGCTTCTGCTGGGCAGACAGCCCGTTGTGCAATCTCTACGACAGCACGGGTCTGCCGGTGGGGCCGTTTGAGATGGCCATCCAGTAAATGGGGTCAGACCCCATTTACGCGAGCGAGACGGGCCGCCCTTTCTTGATCGACTCGTAGATAGCCATGAGGAACCTGACGTCGGCGAGCCCCATCTCACCCGACACCTTGGTCGGCCGCTTGTTGATGATGCAATCGGCAAAGTCATCGAGTTCGGTGGCGAACTGGTCGGCGACCGGGAAATTGATCTCGGTGCCGTCGCTGCGTTTTCCACGATTGCCGTTGTAGAAATACGCGGGGTCCATCGCGAACCAGCCGCGCGTGGTGGCGGCGCGGAAGCCGGCGAGGCCGCTGGCAGAGTAGGTGGAGACGCAGTTCGCGACCACGCCGCCCGGAAACTTCGACTGCCAGAGAATGGTTTCGTCGACGTCCTTGAACTTGACGGTGTCGGTCTTGATCTCGGTGGCGTTGACCCAGATGGGGTCTTCGCCGGTGAGCATGCGCGTGGTCTGCAGGCAGTAGATGCCCACGTCCATGAGTGAGCCGCCGCCGGCGAGCGCGCGATTCAGGCGCCACTGCTTCGGATCGCCGATGGGGAATCCAAAGTTGGCGTCGATGATCTTGACGTCACCCAGCACTTTTTCACGCGCCAGCCGGATGCACTCGAGATGGTTGGGGTCGAATTGCAGGCGGTAGCCCACGCCCAGCATTTTCCCCGCCTTCTTGCAGGCGTCGAGCATGCGCTGCCCGCGCTCCACCGAAATCTCCAGCGGCTTTTCGCAGAACACGTGTTTGCCGGCGGCGGCCGCGGCGAGCGTGTGCTCCATGTGCAGCGCGTTCGGCGTCACCACGTAGACGATGTCGATATCCGGGTTCGACGCCATCTGAGTCATGTTCTGGTAGCTGTAGACAGACTTGTCTGACAAACCGTACTTCTTCTGCCACTCCACCGCCTTCGATGGCGTGCCCGTGACGATGCCCGCCAGGCGGCAGTTGCGTGTCTTCTGCAGCGCCGGCGCGATCTGGTTCGTGGACAGGCTGCCGAGCCCACAAAGCGCAACGCCTAACTTGCGGCCCGCCGCCTGTGTGTTGCCAATGCTGCTGAGCAGCGGCAGGGCGGCGAGGGCGGCTGTCCGTGTAAGAAATTGGCGGCGATCGGTTTCGGACATGACTGATCCTTGCAAAGGCGGGGTTCGGAAAGGCCTGCGAGTCTAGCCGAACCCACATACCGGTCGTATCGTCCCAAAGTGCTGTCGCAAGGAACCGCGGACTCACTTGCCGTTACTCAACCATTGCGTGAGTACGACACACAAGGGACTGCCGTGACTATTCAATTCAACGAGTTGCTTCCCTCCAGGCGGATTCTTGGTCTGTCGGTCGTGCTGGCACTGGTCAGCTGCACCGCAGGCGATGGAACGGGACTCGACGCAGGTGGTCGCCCGATTCCTCCCGGACCACCTGCCAACAACGACTTCCAGCAGATCCAGGACACGATATTCGGGCCGATCTGCAGCGGTTGCCATCAGGGCGCGAATGCGCCGCAAGGGCTGCGGCTCGATGCGGGCAATAGTTACGCGTTGCTGGTGAATGTGGCGAGCGCCGAGGTGCCGGGCCTCATGCGCGTCAACCCCGGCAATCCGGACACCAGCTACCTGGTGCAGAAAATTCAAGGCAACGCCGCCGTCGGCGCTCGTATGCCGGCGAACGGTCCGCCGTATCTCTCGCAGACGCAGATCGATCTCGTGCGCGGCTGGATTGCCGCGGGTGCACCGCAGAGCGCGGCGCCCGCCGATCAGCTGGTCGTCGTCAGCAGCATTCCCGCCGTCTCGGAGCAGGCGGGCGCGGGTCTCGGCAAACTCACCATCATCTTCAATGGCGATGTGGACAGTTCGCTCGCGAACGGCAACGCGTTCGAGTTGCGCGATGCAAACGATCGGCTCGTCAACGCCGCCGTGCGTGTTCCGTCCGGACGGCCGAACGTGGTCGAAATTACGACGCCGCAGCCGCTCGCGGCCGGCAGCTATCAGCTGGCGATCCTCGGTGACGGACCCTCGCCACTCGCCGATCAGTCCGGTCACGTGCTCGACGGCGATGCCGATGGCAAGCCCGGTGGCGACACGCTCATTCCCTTCGACGTCAAAGCCATCGCCAAAGAAGGATCCGTCCGATGATGCGCCTAACGACTTTACGACTCGCAGGCGCGCTCGCGCTCGTTGCTTTCGCCAGCGCGGCGCAGGCGGAACCGTACCTTGCAGCGCAGATGGGTCTGAAGTGCGTGCAGTGTCACGTGAATCCCACGGGCGGCGGCATGCGCACGGTGTTCGGCAACGCGTTTGCGCAAACCCAGCTCGCGGCCAAACGCCTGGGCGACGAGGGGGACATGTGGACCGGCCAGGTCATGAAGTTCCTGTCGGTGGGTGGCAACGCTCGCGCTAACTACAACTTCACGGATGTTCCGAACCAGGAAAGCTCCAACGACTTTGCAGTCGAGGAGGCGCGCGCCTACCTGGACTTCGGCGTGATTCCAAACCGTTTGTCGGTATACATCGATCAGCGTTTCGCGCCCGGCAATTCCACCAACCTCGAAGCCAACATCCGTTACTGGATCAGCGAGAACAGCGTGTACGTGAAGGCGGGGCGCATGTACCTGCCGTTCGGCTACCGCTTCGAAGACGACAACGCGTTCGTTCGCCAGCTTTCGGGCATCAACATGCAGGCGCCCGACGAAGGCGTCGAAATCGGGTTCGAGAAGGGATCGTGGAGCACGCAGTTCGCGATCAGCAATGGAACCGCCGGCGCTCCTGAAGTCGACAGCGGCAAACAGCTCACCGCACGCACGGAGTACGTCGGCTCGGCGTGGCGCGCAGGGGTGAGCGCGGTGGCCAACGACACGGATGCGGGCGATCGCATGGGCGGCAGTGTCTTCGGCGCCTATCGTCTGGGTCCGGTCACCTTGCTTGGCGAGGTCGACTACTTCGATGACGACAGCATCGGAGTCGAAGGCCGGAAGTTGATGGCTTCACTCGTCGAGGCCGACTGGAAGCTTCGGCAGGGCCACAACCTCAAGCTCACCTACGAATGGCTCGAGCCCGATGACGATGTGGACGAGGACGAGCAGACGCGCACCAGCCTGGCGTACGAATGGTCGCCTATCCAGTTCGTCCAGTTGCGCGGTGGAGTCCGGCTTTACGACGGCATCCCGCAGAGCGATCTGCAAAACCGCACACAGGCATTCCTGCAGCTCCATGGGTTCTTCTAGCCGGCTAGCTAGGGGAGATGACGATTCTTCCCTCGTTCTTTGCAACGACGTAGGGGTTTCGCCCGGCAACGATCTGGAAGAACGCTTTCACGCTGAGCTTCAGCAGGGATACGTCGAGGTGGCGAAGCTGCAGCAGCGACAGGCCGATGATTGACCAGCACAACCAGAGAGTCGTGATCGTGGCGTTCGAGAAGCGGGCCCTGACAAAGTAGTGCAACGCCAAAATGCGGCGATAGTAGGCGACCTTTCGGTTGACCCTGTTGTCCTGCTCGCGATGATGCAGGGCGTAGGTGCTGTCGATGACGTCGATGCCGTTTGGAAGTCCCAGTGCCACGCCGTAGTTATCGCCGATGCCCCCGGGGTCGAGCACCGGGTCGTAGGGCGACGACAGGAGAAACTCTCTCCGTACGAGGTCTGCGCCAAGAGAATAGAACCTGGTGGTCAGGAAAGGTCGCTGCCATTGTGTAATGAGAGGCCACCCCGCAAGGCTCTCCCTGTTACCTCTTTTCCGATACCACTCCTTCATCCAGGCGAGGACAGGCCGTGTAAATCGATTCGTTTTCACGCCGTCGATGGGCCCCCAGACCGAGAGCTGAAATACGAAGTGATAGAGCGCGGTGGAGAATCTCCGGGGTGGGTATTGGTCGACCCAGACTCCGCTTTCGAGCTGCCGCAGTCTTCCCGCGACAGCGCCGCATCCGGGATGTTTCGCAACATGGTTTGCCAGATGCTGAAGATGGTCCCTGGGCAATTCGATGTCGTCGTCGCACAGGAATATCCAGTCGCTTTTCGCAGCTTCGATTCCCTTGTTTCTCTGGATGCATACCGAGGGCGCCGACGAGAGCAATATCAACGGCAGCGTATGAAACTCACTTGCCAGCGCTTTTGCGTCATGGAAGCCCTCATCGCTGGCATCGACGACGATGACTTCGGCGGGTGGCGACGTCTGTTGGGCCAACGACGAGAGCGCGTTGCGAACTCGTCCGGGACGATTCCTGGTAGGAATGACCACACTGATGTCCACTACGCATTTCCTCGTGCTACGCGGCTGTACCCGTGGCGGATAGTACTTTCAACACCCGGGCGAGTTTCAGCAAACACTCGCGGGCCGCGGGGAACCGCCTCGAGTTGTCGCGGTACTCATCGGGATGGCTGGCGCTCCCGGGGTCGGCACGCAGCTCACCACGCGATTGCTGCGACGTCGACGCATTGCGCGGGCCCTGGGCGGAGGGCTAACTTCCGTCCACAGGGAGCGAGACGCAATGGATAAGCCTGTGCAGTCGCAACCGGCCGCTTTCGATTCCATGGCCAAGGGTTACGACGCGGAATTCACCGCGTCGGTTCTCGGTCGTGTCCTGCGCCCCATGGTCTGGGAGAGGTTCGCAGCCTGTTTCGCGCCCGGGTCGTCGTTGCTCGAGCTCGGCTGTGGCACGGGCGAAGACGCCATCCACCTGGCGAAGTCGGGTCACCGAGTATTGGCCACCGATGCTTCGGCTCAAATGGTCGACTGCGCGCGCCGCAAGGCTGAGGAGGCCGGTGTCGCCGATCGCATCCGGTTTCAGGTCGTGCCCATGGAGTCGCTGTCCGCGGTGCTCGGTACCGAAGTCTTCGACGGTGTGTATTCAAATTTCGGCGCCGTGAACTGTGCGCCGGACCTCGCGGCGCTCGCAGGCGTATTGGCGCCGCGGCTCGCGCCGAATGCGCCGCTCGTCTGGGTGATCATGGGCCGCTTCGTCCCCTGGGAGATGGCTTGGTATCTGTTGCGCGGTGACCGTCGTCGCGCGTTTCGCAGGTTTCACCGCGGCGGAAGCGAGTGGCGCGGTCTGACTATCCACTACCCCACGCCTGGCAATTGCGCGCGCCGCCTCGAGCCGCATTTTGTTGTCAACGTGGCGCGGCCGCTCGGCGTGATATTGCCGCCGAGTTACGCCGCGGGCTGGCTCGAGCGGACTCCACGAATGCGTGCGTGGCTGTCGCGCCTGGAGCGCACATTGTTCGAGCGGGCGCTGGGAGCGGGCTTGAGCGATCACTACGTGCTCGAAGCACGCCGCGCTGCATGAAGACATTCCGCGCATTCTGGACATTGCTGCCGCCGCAACTGCGGCGCCGCTGTCTTGCGCTTTTCGGTCTGGCGCTCGCCATGGCGGCCACCACAGTCGCCGGGCTCGTGTCCGTGATTCCGTTCTTCCAACTGCTTTCTGATTCCGAGGCCACCCCCACGACGCGCTGGCTGCATGGCATTCGCGCCACGCTCGGCATTGCCGATGAGCGGGTGTTCCTCGCCGCCACGGGTGTGGTCTTCGTGCTCACGCTCATCGTCGCCAACGTCATCAACTACTTCGGTACGCGCAGCATTCACTCCTTCGCGCTGGGCGCTGCCGACGCCATCCGCGTGCGGCTATTCGGCGTCTACTTGCGCAGCGACTATCTCTTCCACACCCGTCACGATGGTGCGCGCCTCGGCAACGACGTGTTGCACGAGTCAGACCGTATCATTGTGCTGGCAGCCGTCTTCTTTCAGGCCGTCACGGCGACGGGCGTGGTGGTGCTCATCGCGGTGTCGCTGATCATCATGAATCCCTGGGTGTTGCTCGGGACATTGCTCGTGTTCGGTTCAGCCTACGCGCTCATCTTCGCGCGGTCGCGCAGACAGCTCCGGGTGAACAGTATCGAACTCACCCGCGAGTCGGCGCGCCGCGCCATGGTAGTGAGGCAGGCGTTCGCGGCCATCAAGGAACTGCTCGTGATGCGACTCGATGCGCCGTTCCAGCGCCAGTTTGGTGAGGCCACGGCCCGGGTGTCGCGGTCGCTGGCCCATACGAACGCCATCGGCCTGCGACCGAAGTATGTTCTCGAATGCCTCGCGGCCTTCGGGCTCGTCACCGTCGCGCTCGTGCTGCACGTCCAGGAGGGTGCCCCGTGGCTGCCGCAACTCACCTTCCTGGCGCTTTGCGCCTATCGGCTGTTGCCGAGTCTGCAGCAGCTCTTTGTGGGCCTCGTGGCCGTGCGGGCGCACCGCGACGTGCTGTTCAGAATGTTGAAGAGTGTGGAAGAGGAACCTGCATCGGGCGGTGCGGTTTCCGTGCCGAAGCTCGAGGGCGCGCCAGCACGCGACATCGTGTTCGAAGACGTCACCTTTCGCTACGGAGCCGAGGCACCCGCCGTGTTCGAGCATCTGAATCTGCGTATCCGCGCGGGCGAGGCCATCGGTGTAACTGGGCAGAACGGCTCGGGAAAGTCCTCATTCGCCGATCTGCTGCTCGGCTTGCTCGCGCCCACAAGCGGCCGCATTCTCGCCGACGGCATGGATATCGGCGGGCGCAATCGCGTGGCGTGGCAGGCGAAGGTTGCCTATGTACCCCAGCACGTGGCGCTCATCGACGGCACGGTCACGGAGAACATCGCGCTGGGACTCGCGCCTGAAGACGTCGACCAGGCGCGGCTCGAGGCGGCCACGCGCATCGCGCGCGTGGATGAATTCGTCGCGGCCTTTCCACAAGGGGCGCGCACGCTGCTCGGCGAGCAGGGTGTGCAGCTCTCGGGCGGCCAGCGCCAGCGGCTTGGCATCGCGCGCGCCTTGTATCGCCGGGCCACGCTGCTCGTGATGGACGAGGCGACGGCGTCGCTCGATCTCACGGCCGAGCGCGAGATCACGAGCGCGCTCCAGGATCGCGTGAGTTCCATGACGCTCGTGATCATCGCGCACCGGCGTAGCGCGCTCGCCGGTTGCGATCGGGTCTTCCACCTGCGCGACGGCCGTTTCTCGAGCGAGAACGTCGAATGCGCGTAAGCCGAGTCGATCCCTTCGGCGAGCGGCCGCGGCGTACCTGGCGTCGGCGCTACCTCGTGCTCGGCGCGCGCGTCGACTTCGAGTGCGAGACGGCGGCGCTCGCGGCCGTGGTCGATGCGGCCTACGCCGGCCTGCCCGTGACGCGTGCACGGCGCGGCATGCCGGTGTACCGCGTGTGTTTGCGCTTCTTGTCGAGCGACACTGCCGACTACCGCGGTGCGCCGCCTTGCCCAAGGTTTTCGTCCGGCGGCGGACTCATCAGCGCGACGTTCAACGAGACTAACTATTCGGTGGTGGCGCCAGCCTTGCGCAGCGCGCTGGTCGTGGCGTCACC
>Ga0190264_10000078_pt1 | contig 14170 bp, 10 predicted proteins | sample Popmic112T_FD_136651 | JGI IMG/M metagenome (GOLD analysis project Ga0190264, IMG submission 136651) | Populus adjacent soil microbial communities from riparian zone of Indian Creek, Utah, USA - 112 T | ecosystem: Environmental > Terrestrial > Soil > Riparian zone | place: USA: Utah | collected... | reverse complement strand
TCCGGTAGATAGATGAGCAGCGCCACCGGGGGTTCGAGCCCGGCATGCGCGGCGAGCGGGAGCAGCTCGTTGGCGTCCGGGGGACCTTCGATGAGGATGACGTCGGGCCGCACCGTCTGCAGCGCGCGCACCAGGCTGCGGGCGGAGCCCGGCCCGTGGTGGCGAATGCCGAAGAAATGCAGCTCGGTCATTGGTCAGAGCTGGTCGCGGCAGGCGCGGTAGAGATCCTTCCAGCCGTCGCGTTCCTTGACCACCGTCTCCAGATATTCGCGCCAGATCACGCCGTCCTGCGCCGGATCCTTGATGATCGCGCCGATCAGGCCCGACGCCACGTCATGTGCTTTCAGGCTTCCATCACCGAAGTGACCCGCGAGCGCCATGCCGTTGGTGACCACGCTGATGGCCTCGGCGGGCGACAACGTGCCGCTCGGCGACTTGAGTTTCGACTTGCCGTCCTCGGTCTTGCCTTCGCGCAACTCGCGAAACACGGTGACGATGCGACGGATCTCCGCGAGCGCCGGTGCTTCGGCCGGTAACTCGAGCGAGCGCCCGATCGAATCGACGCGCATCTGCACGATGGACACTTCCTCGTCGAGCGAATCGGGCGTCGGCAGGATCACCGTGTTGAAGCGGCGCTTGAGCGCGCTCGACATCTCGTTGACGCCGCGATCCTTGTTGTTCGCCGTGGCGATCAGGTTGAAGCCGCGCGCCGCGCGCACTTCCTGCGCCAGCTCCGGGATGGGCAGCGTCTTTTCCGACAACATCGATATCAACGTGTCCTGCACGTCGGCGGGAACACGCGTGAGTTCCTCGAGCCGCCCGAGCGCGCCGCTTTCCATTGCGCGCATCATCGGGCTCGGCACCAGCGCCGCGCGGCTGGGTCCCTTGGAGAGCAGCAGCGCGTAGTTCCAGCTGTAGCGGATGGACTCCTCCGCGGTGCCCGCCGTGCCCTGCACCAGCAGCGTGGAGTCGCCGCTGATCGCCGCCGCGATGTGCTCGCTGACCCAGCTCTTGGCCGTGCCGGGCAGCCCTAACAACAGCAGCGCGCGGTCGGTGGCGAGGGTCGCGACGGCAATTTCCATGAGGCGGCGCTGCCCGACGTATTTCGGCGTGATCGCGGTACCGTCATCCGCCTTGCCGCCCATGAGATAAGTGAGCACCGCCCACGGGGACAGCTTCCAGTTGGTCGGCCTCTGGCGCTTGTCGCTCTTCGCGAGCGCGTCGAGTTCCGCGGCGAATTGCTGTTCGGCGGGCGCGCGTTGCACGGCGGTGTCGGGGGCGGTTTGGGCTTTCACTTGGTGAGCTCCTTATGCATCGCGGCGCGAAATGCCACGATATCGTTGAATTGTTCCAGTGCGTTGCGCCAGCAATGGCCATCGCCATATTTATCGAGCAGCGCGGCGGCGCGGTGCGCGCCAATGTCGATGTCGCAGCGTCTCGCCCAGGCATCGAGGCTGTTGCGCGAATGTGACCAGTTCTCCTTGGCGCTGGCGACGATACCGGCCAGGTGATCCATCGCCAGCTGCGTGATCGTCGCGTTCCACTGCAGCTCGGCCGCATCGAGCACGTGCGAGATGTAGCTCGCGTTGGCCGGCTTCGTGTCCCGCAGAATCTGTTCGAGCAGCGTCGCGCGTTCGGCCGGAGAGCCGGTCATCGCCAGGTCGTGCAGCGCCGCCAGGACCTCCGTCGTCTCCTGGGTCGACGCCATCCATGCGCGCGTCAGCGCCTGCGACCACTCGCCTTGCGGGTGGCGCACCGTGGCCTGCGTGAGCGCGCCGAGCAGCTCGCTCGCGTAGTCGGTGGCGAGCACGGCATCGAGAAAGGTCTGTGCGTCACAGTCGAAACGACGGCACCAGTGCGACGGCGGCACCATCGCCACCAATTGCGAAAGCCAGAACGCGCGCTCGCCGATCTTGCGGCTCGCGGGTGGTTTGGCTTCGATGCCGTCGCGGAGTGCCGCCTTGTCGGGCGCAGTCGGAAGCTCGATGCGCAGCTTGCGCTTGCGCAACTTCGCCAGCATGCCGCCACTCGCGGCTTCGAATTCGATCAGCGGTTCGAGCCGCGCGAGCATGCGCCTGGCGTGCGCCGACTCGGGCAGGCGGGCCAGCGCGTCCGCGGCCGCGAGGCGCACCGGCTTGCGCTTGTCGTCGAGCACGGGCTCGAGAAACGGCTCATCGTCCGCCGCGAGATCGGCGGTGAGCAGGCCCAGGAACGCCTCGCGTGCTTCGGGCGCATCGCTTTCCCACGTGGAACGCAGCCATTCAAGCGAACGGGCGCGATCGCGTTTGCGAATCGCGGCCAGCAACAACCGTCGCTCCTCGAGCGACCCTTCCTGCCAGCGTGCATCGGACAGCTCCTCGCCGGCGGGCGCGACGAGCCAGCGCGAATTGCGGCCGGCGAGCCAGGCGGCGACGGGCCCGAGCACGGTTGGGAATCCGGCGCGCACTTCGGGCGCGACATGGTCGAGCACCATGGGCAACCAATGCGGCGGCAGAGGGCGGCCGGTGGCGGCGGCCGCCTCGAACCATTCGGTGAGTAGATAGGGATACTCGCCGCCCAGGATTCGAGTGAGCCGCCAACCGGCGAATTCGTCGAGCTCGCGCCCGGCCTGCGCGGGGAAATCTCTCGGCAAAGGCGCCGCGCCCTGGCCCGCGCGAGTGCCGGCCCGCTCCCAGATCGCGCCAGCGGCGGCGGCCCGCAACAGGCAGGTCTCACGAGTGGCCGGTTCCGCACCGGCGGGCGCCAGCGAGTCATCCGGCCAGGGCGATTCCTTGGGCAAGGGTGCGCGCCGCGTACCCAGTGTCGCGATCGCGGCGAGCCGCGCAAACGGTGAAATATCGGCGCCCATCAGGCCACCCTAGACAGGATGGGCAGGGTCGCGAGTTGCGCGGGTGTGTACCACGCGCCACGGCACTCGATGGTGAGCGGGTCGAATTCCAATCCATCCCACTCGCCAAACAACTGCAGCGAGTCTGAACCGGCAAGCGCCAGCAGGGCCCACGCGTGTCCGAATCCTTCGGCAACCGCGATGCGCCGCTGGGCCGAATCGCAGAGAAACAGCCGGTCAGCCTCGATCACCGGATTCACCGGGCCGAGCATGTTCGGCGCCCTGCCCATCCAGGGGTTTTCCGCGAGCGCGGTCGCGTAAGTAGTTTGCATGCCCGCGATGTCGGTGGCGCCCGCCATTGCGAGCCGCCGCGGTTCCAGCCCGTGGCGCAGTTTTTCCAGCGTGCGCAGTGGCGGACAGCCATCGAAATACACCATCTCGGCATCCACCATCTGGCCGAGCGTGTAACTCACGGGCAGGGGAACGGGTCCGGCGGCGAATTCGAGCACCTTCGCAAGCTGGCCGCCGCGAGTGCCGCGTAACCAGGTCTGCTGCACGCGAAGTTTCTGATCCTGCGTCTGGCGCCGTCCGACCACCTGCCATATATCGCGCACGCCGGCGCGCTCGCGCAACTCGTCCTGGGATTGCGGCCAGCCGATCATGGTGCGCACTTCTGACGCGAGCGCTGGCGGCAAGCCCTCGAGGTTTCGATAGGCGTCGATGAGCAACTGAAGCTCGCCGAGGCTGCGCAGCAGCTGCGGCTGCCAGCGCGCGCTCGCAAGCGCGTGATCGCCGAGTAGTTCGACGCGGTTCGCGAGGCCCGGGGCCTGCGCATCCACCAGCCGCGCGGACATCTGCGCCCAGAACGCGGGTGGCTGTGCCCGCGCCGCAGCCAGCCCCTGCGAGACGATGTCGGCAAGCCAGGCCTCGAGCTGTTCGAGGCCCGCCCCGATGCGGTTCTCACGCTTCTCGACGCGCTTGGCCTTCGCCTCGGGGTCCGGCGCAGTAGCGGCTGGCTCCGCCTCTTTCTTTTGCTTGGCCTCGGCGCGCCTGGCGCGGTTCGCGGACCATTCTTCGACGAATGCCGGTGGGGAACCCGCCGGAACCGACTTGCCATCGGCGAACAGCAGCAGCAATCCCAACGCATGTTTGCAGGGTAGTTTGCGGCTCGGGCAGCTGCACTTGTAAGTGACGTCGACGAGGTCGACGCGCACCTGGTAGGGGTCTTTGCCACTGCCCTGGCATTCGCCCCAGGCCAGCCGGTCGGTGCAACCGAGGCTTTTCCATTTCGCGGGCCGCGCCACCGACTGCGCCGCCTTGACGGCGGCGCCATCGGGCGCCATCTGTTCGACGCGCTGCGAGCTCCACTCTCCCATGACCGAAGTATAGGGATCAGCGCAGATACGCGGCTATGTCCGCCACCTGCTGCGCATTGAGTCCTAACTGGTCGGCGCTCAGCATGAGTGAACGTCCCAGGCGTTTGCGCTCCTTGATGAGCCCGGCGGGAACCATCTGGGTCACCCCACCGGTGCTCTGCACGATCACCGGGTTGCCGCCGCTCAGGATGAGACCGTGAATGGTCCTGCCATCGTTGAGCGTGAGCTCGGTTCCCTCGTAACCGTGCGCGATGTCGTTCGAGGGATTCACGATGGCCGTTATGACCACGTCACGTGTCTGCCGGCTGGCGAAACCATCGAGCGCGGGCGCGTAGTCCACGCCCTTTCCCTGGATGCGGTGACACATGAGGCAGGCACCGGCGGCTACGGCTCCCCGTTTCGGGTCGCCGCGCAGTTTGGCGATGTCGGTCACCGCGGGCAGCGCGGATTTCGCCGTAGGCGCGGGGACCATGACTTCGCTGATCGCGACCGAGTCCGGGTCATAGAGACCGCGACGCTTGAGTTCCGCATCGATGCCCTGCCCCACCCAGCGCGAGTCCTTGTAGTTGATGAGCCACCAAAGTGCCGGGTTCTGCTTGATGTCGCTGCCACCGTGCTGGGCGATATCGAGCAAAGCGTTGGCCGCTTCGGCAGTGGGATTGAAGCCGAGCGCCGTGATCGCCTTGCTGCGTTCCGCTGCGGGCAGCGTGGTGGCGCCGGCACGAGCTGCGAACACGGCAACGGCCGCGCGCGGCGTGAGACGCCAGACGAGGTCCGAATACCCTTGAGTCCATTTCGTGGCGTCGGGCTCGGCTTGCGTGGCAGCGAGCGCCGTGTACAGCGGCTCCTCTTTATTTGTCGCGCCGATGCCCCAGGCCTCGAGGTAGCTGCGATCCTTGCCGTCGTAACGTGCGGCCAGCGTGAGCAGGATGTCGCGCGAGGAATAGATTGGCACGTCACGCATGGACAGCGCCACCTCGCGGCGCACCGCCGGTGAGGGATCGCGCGCCAGCTGGTCCGCGAAGCGCATGGATTGGCGCATCTGCCGCAGCGTGCGATAGGCAACGATGCGCATCATGGGATCGGCGTCGGAGGTCAGGGATTCGACGCGAGCGAGCCCGCTCACTCCCAGTCGCGCCATGACCCACACCGCGCGTGCGCGGATGAACGGGTTATCGTCGCGCAGCAAGACTTCCAGCGCCGGAATCGCGGCGGTGCCTCGCTCGATGAGGCCGGAGAAACCCGTCGCACGAACATTGACCGCGGGGCTGCGCAGTGCAGTCATCTGCCCTTCGAGCGTGCTCGCGTCGAACGCCGGAATGACGGATTTGAATCCCTTCGGCGCGATGCGGTAGATAGCCCCGGACGTGGTGTCGTCCTTGTCGTCGTGTCCGCCGACACGCGGATCGAACCAGTCGGCGACGTAGATGGCGCCATCCGGACCCACGGCGACGTCGGAGGGACGGAAGAAGGTCTGGATCTCCGAATTGACCTTGCCACCCTTGAAGTCCGTGCCCGCGAACTGCTGCGCGGCATTGCTGGTCAGGAAATCCATGCGATCCAGCAGATAGCCCGCACCCTGTGGCTTCGGGAAATAGCCGAAGATGGTGTTGCGCGCCGCTTCCGCCGACAGCAGCAGCCCGCGCCATTTCCTGCCCAGGCCATCGCCTTCGTTGAATACGATGCCCGTGGGCGCGCCTCCGCCATAAACATCGCCCGAGGGAATCACGCCCGGATCTTCCTGGCGCCATTCGGCCGTGGGAATGGATTGACCGGGGCGGCGGTCCGCCTGCCACGAACGTTTCCCGTCACGCGAGAAGAAACCGAGGTTGCCGTATTCCATCAGGTAGGTGGTGCGGCAGGCCGGCGGATCGTCGTTGTCGTTGTGAAAGATGTCGCCGAAGCTCGTGACTGTCTGCTCGTAGCTGTTGCGAAAATTGAAGCCGAGAATCTCGACGCCGGTTCCGTCCACTTGCATGCGCGCGGAGAAGCCACCCACGTACACGTGACCATCGTCACTCTTCGCGCCCGCGTAGCTCAGCGGCGCCGATCCGAACACCGCCTGGGCGCCACCGTCGGGCACGGGGTTGTACCAGCTGCCGACGCGGAATGTCTTGCCACCGCGATCCGTGAAGTTGGCGCCCGCATTCCCCTGGCTGAAGTACCAGCGGCCGTCGGGGCCGAATGTGACCGAGTGCAGCGCGTGGTCGTGATTGCGTCCGTCGAAACCCGAGAGCAACACTTCGCGCTTGTCGATGGCCGGGTTGAAGAGCCTGTCGCCGTCGACGTCGGTATAAACAATGAGATCGGGGGCGTTGGAGACAATCACCTTGTTGCCGATCACGGCGATGCCGAGCGGAGCCACGAGCGTGGGCTCCTGCACGAACGTCGTGGACTTGTCGGCCCGGCCGTCGCGATCCGTGTCTTCGAGCACCACCACCCGATCCCCTTTCGGATCGCGCTCCTTGTGGCGCCGGTAGTTCACGCCTTCGGTAACCCAGATGCGCCCCGCCGCATCGATGTCGATGTTGGTGGGGTTCTTGAGCATGGGCGATCGCGCCCAAAGCGTCACTTCGAGCCCCTCGGGAACCGAGAAGATGTCGAGCGGCACGACAGTCGGTGCGGGCGTGGCTGCCGGCGGATCGGCCGCGACACTGATCGTTGCGCACGCAGACAGGCAGGCAAGCAGAACCGGCTGCCGGGCAGTCAGTAGTTTCATGAACGATCCTCTGAAATGAATTGGCCTCAGAACGAATCGGCCGCGACGTACGCGTCGATGAGCGCCTGCTCGCCTTCCTTGCCCGGCTTCGCATTGCCGTGCTCCATGCCGAAAATTCCGTTGAAGCCTTTCCCGCTGATGTGGCGGAACAGGTTCCGGTAGTTCATCTCGCCGGTGCCCGGCTCCTTGCGCCCCGGGTTGTCGCCGATCTGGAAGTACGCGATCTCGCTCCACGCGAGATTGATGTGCTGGACGATGTCGCCCTCGTTGCGCTGCATGTGATACATGTCGTAAAGGATCTTGCAGGCGGGACTATCTACCGCGCGGCAGATGGCATAGGCCTGGTCCGAGGTGCGCAGGAACAGATCCGGATTGTCCGAGAGCGGCTCGAGCACCATGATCAGGTTGTGAGGCGCAAGGATCTCGGCCCCGGCGCGCAGCGTGTCCACGACGTGGCCGGTCTGGATGCCGATGGGCAGCTTGCGTTCGAAATAACCCGGCACCACGGTGGCCCAGCGTGCGTTCACCCGTTTGCCCACCTCGACGGCGGCGCGGCAGGTATCGAGGAATTTCTCCCGGAACTGCGCTTCCCCCGTGGTGAGCGACGTCTTCCAGTTGTCACCGCCGTCGATGACGAACACACCCATGGTCATGCCGAGGCGTGCGAGCGTCTCACCGATGCGCTGCTGCAACTCCACGGGCCGTCCCATGAGTCCGTTGTCCTCGAGCGCAGTGAACCCTTGCGCGGCCATGAATTCGAGTTGGGCGATGGGATCGGGGCCGGCGTGTTCCTTGAACATGCCGAAGTGCGGCGCGTAGCGCAGCTTGAACTGGCGGGAGCCGGGCTTCTTTCTGGCGGCGGTGCTGGCGCCCGCGAGGGCCGCCAACGAAACGGCGGCGGCGGATTGCTGAAGAAACGTGCGGCGGTTGTCCATGGTTGGGTTCCTCGGCGGCGATTGTAAGCGACTCGTAGGGCGGCGTCTGACAAGCGCAGGCTTCGCCGCCGACAGCCCGCGCGCGTCCGTCCTGCGAACCTTCGCCGGTGATCAGCACCAAGCGTCTCCTCTTCAACGCGGCCACCTTCATCCCGGGCGTCGCGCAGCTTCCGCCCGTAAGGCGCGTCTTCAAGCGTCATTCGATCGGCACTCACGGCACGATCGAGGCGCGGTATTGCTATTCGGTATGGCTGCGGCACCTGATGTGCGCGGCGGCGAACGATCTCGATACGAACCCGCGCGCGGTTGCGGAGCTGGGTCCGGGCGATTCCATCGGCATCGGCATTGCGGCCGTGCTCACCGGCGTGGAGCGCTACTTCGCATTCGACGTGGTGGCGCATGCCAACACGCCGCGCAACCTTGCGATCTTCGACGGCCTCGTGGACCTGTTTCTCGAGCAGATCGATATTCCCGATGCTTCCGAGTACCCGCGCGTGGGGCCGACGCTCAAGGATTACCGTTTCCCCGGACACATATTCACGCCGGATCGCATGCGCGAGGCGCTCGATCCGGCGCGCCTTGCGTATGTCCGCGAATCCATCCAGCGCACGGACCAGAAGGATTCAATGATCCAGTACCGTGCGCCGTGGAGCTCGTCGGGCGCGGTCGAGCACGAAACTCTGGACCTCGTGTACTCGCAGGCCACGCTCGAACACGTCGATGGCCTGCCCGAGGTGTATCGCGCCATGTACCAGTGGCTGAAGCCCGGCGGCTACATGTCGCACCAGATCGACTTCAAGTGCCACAACTCAGCCAGAGAATGGAACGGCCACTGGACCTACTCGAAGCTGATGTGGAAGCTGGTGCGAGGCAAGGACGTCTGGCTCATCAACCGGCTGCCCTACTCCACACACGTGGAGCTCATGGAGAAAGCCGGCTTCCGCATCGTCGGTGAGCAGCTCGTACGCCGGGCATCGAATGTCCGGCGCCGCCAGCTCGCCTCACAGTTCCGCTCGATACCGGACAGCGACCTCACGACCACCGACGCTTTCGTCCAGGCCGTGAAAACGGTGCCACCGAAACGGTGCCAGGCACCGATTGCTAGCAAACGGTGCCTGACCCCATTTACAGCGAAATCTCGAACCCGCTCTTTACCGGCGCAATGGCGATGCGACGCGCGGTGAAACGCTCGATGACCGCGACGTTGGAACGCAGATGCGGTGTGGCCTGCGCCGTGACGAAGCTTCCCCCATCCCCGAGCGCCATCGGCAGCAGCAGCTGATCGGCCAGGTGCTCGCCCACGGGCGCCACCGCCGATAGATAGTGGCGCGCCGCTTCCGCCGCCTGCCCGGCCACGATTTCGGCGCGCACGCCCTTCTCCCCGAAGCCGGTGAACACTTCGATGACGTTCTCGTACTCGAGCGTGATGGTGAGCGCGTTACCCGGTCCCACCTCGTTCGGCAGACCCCGCAACAGCAGTTGTTCCCGCGACCAGCCCAGCGCGCGGCCGATGACCTCGAGCTCACGCTGCGCCACGTGGATCGGGATCGCAGACACATAGGCCTCCGCGTAGCCGCGCACCCACGCGCCACGTTCCAGCAAGTTGAGCGCCTTGAGGCGCGCCCCCGGCGTGATGCGCGCGCGGATTTCGCCGCCACCGCGCGGATAAAATCCATAACTCGTGAGATCGAGCTGCACGTCCGCACCCATGCGACCTAACAACGGCAGGAAACTTCGGGCCAGGAAGTCAAACGGTGGTGAGGCGCGGTTGTGCGTGCCGCCGGTGATGCGTACGCGGCTCACGCCGCCTGCGGTGAGCAATGCCGGCAGCACCGTCTGGAATACCAGCGTGCAACTTCCCGCGGTGCCAATCGCAAACGAGTAGTCGCCCGCGGCGAGCCTGCCCGGCCGGAACGTGAGCGCACGCGCCCCGAGCTCCGCGCCTTCGATTTCCGCGGCGCAGATCTCCGCCGCGGCTTTGACCGCGGTGAGATGCTGACGCATGAGCCCGGGCTTCTCGCGGTTCGCACGAATGTTCGTGATGCGAAACGGCTGCTGCGTGCAAATGGCGAGCGAAAGCGAAGAGCGCAGAATCTGTCCGCCGCCTTCGCCTTCCGATCCATCGATCTCGATCATTCGTTGGGTGCGCTCAACTGCGCGCGATGAAACGTCCGTTCTCCAGGAACTCGCCCACCTGCCGCGCAACGTCCGCCGACAGCAGCATGCCCATGTGGCTCACTGGCAGCGTCAGATGTGCACTGTGGCCCGGCAGCTTGGTCTCGCCGACGCCGACGGTGCCGTCTGAATCCTCATCGAAGCGCGCGAAGAAACGGCCGAGCCCCATCGGCCGCGTACCGGCGATGCAGCCGAGCTCGCGATCGCAGCGCCATTCGCGAGCGTCGGCCGGCTGGACCAACTCCTCCGTGACCATGCGGCCAATCATCGAGCGGAATACCGGCAGGCGCCCGACGCGCTCGGCTGTCTTGCTCCTGACCGTGGGTGAACCGAGAAATACGACGCGTCCAGGCGGCAGATCTTTAGCCTGCTCGAAATAGCGATGCAGCACGATTCCCCCCAGGCTGTGGCCGACGAAATGCACCCGATCCGCATCGATGCGGTTGACAAATTGGGCGAGCGCCGCGAGTACCGGCTGCACCGAGCTACCCACCGTGCGATACGTGAAGCTGTGGCAGGCAATCCCGTGTTTCGCCGCGATGCGCCGGCGCATGAGCGCCGACTCGGCGCCCGTCAACCACAGTCCGTGTACGAATACCGCCGCAGTTTTCATGGTGCCGGGTGGGGAAAGTGGGGAGTCAGCTGGTCGGCGGCGGCGTGCGCACGCGAATGTGCACCTCGCGCAGCTGCTTCTCGCTGATCTCCGTCGGCGCATCCGTGAGCGGATCCGCGGCCGTCTGAGTCTTCGGGAACGCGATGACGTCGCGGATGCTGTCGGTGCCGGCCATGTGCATGACCAGCCGATCGAGGCCGAACGCGATGCCGCCATGCGGCGGCGCGCCGAACTTGAGCGCGTCGAGCAGGAAGCCGAACTTGAGCTGCGCCTCTTCCGCGCCGATACCTAACAAGTCGAACACCGCCGACTGCATGTCCTGGCGGAAGATACGCACCGAACCGCCGGCGATTTCGCTGCCGTTGAGCACGAGGTCGTAGGCTTTCGCCAACGCGCCCGACGGAAAGGCCTTGAGCGCGGCGACGTCGTCGTCCACCGGCGCGGTGAACGGATGATGCATGGCGACCCAGCGCTTCTCGTCCGGGTCGTAGTCGAACATCGGGAACTCGACCACCCACAGCGGCTTCCAGCCTTCGCTGGTGAGCTTCTGGTCCACGCCCACCTTGAGGCGCAACGCGCCGATGGCATCGCTGACTACCTTTGCCGAATCAGCACCGAAGAAAATGAGGTCGCCATCTTTCGCGCCCGTGCGATCGAGGATGCCCTTCACCGATTCATCGGACAGGAATTTCACGATGGGCGACTGCAGGCCTTCCTTGCCCTTCGCGGTCTCGTTGACCTTGATGTACGCCAGTCCCTTCGCGCCGTAACGCGCGACGAAGGCGGTGTACTCGTCGATCTGCGAGCGCGGCATGGCGCCGCCGCCCGGTACGCGCAGCGCGGCCACGCGACCCTTCGGATCTTTGGCGGGCCCGGCGAACACCTTGAAGTCGCTGCCGGCGACGAGATCGGCCACGTCGACGAGCTCGAGCGGGTTACGCAGATCGGGCTTGTCGGAACCGAAGCGGCGCATGGCTTCGGCGTACGCCATGCGCGGGAAAGGCTCGGCCAGGTCGACGCCGATGCCGTCCTTGAAGAAGTGACGCGTCAGCTTCTCCATGAGCTCCATGATCTGATCCTGCGTCAGGAACGAGGTCTCGATGTCGAGCTGCGTGAATTCGGGCTGGCGATCCGCGCGCAGGTCTTCGTCGCGGAAACACTTCACGATCTGGTAGTAGCGGTCGAAGCCCGCGACCATGAGCAGCTGCTTGAAGATCTGCGGCGACTGCGGCAGCGCGAAGAACTTGCCGGCGTGCGTGCGTGACGGCACCAGGTAGTCGCGCGCGCCTTCGGGCGTTGCCTTCGTGAGCACCGGCGTTTCGATGTCGACGAAGCCGGCGTCATCGAGATAGTGGCGCATGGCGCGTGTGATCTTGTGGCGCAGGCGCAGGCGCTTCGACATGTCTTCGCGGCGCAGGTCGATGTAGCGATATTTGAGGCGCACCTCTTCGCTCACGTGCTCATCGAGCTGGAACGGCAGCGGCTCGGCGCGGTTGAGCGTCACGAGTTCGCGCGCCAGCAGCTCCACCTTGCCGGAGGTCAGGTTGGCATTGGCGGTACCGGCGGGGCGCTCGCGCACCAGGCCGCGTACCTGCACCACGAACTCGTTGCGCAACTTCTCGGCCTCGTTGAACTGGGCCTGGTTGTCCGGGTCGAATACCACCTGAAGGAGGCCCTCGCGGTCGCGCACGTCCACGAAAACGACGCCGCCATGATCGCGGCGGCGGTGGACCCAGCCGGCAACCGTAACCTCTTGACCGACCAGCTTTTCGTTGACCTGGCCGCAGTAGTGAGAACGCATGGAATTCCGGGAATGTGCTGACGAAAGGGCGGCGATGTTAACGGTTCAGGGCAGAGTCAGGAAAGCCGATTCATCATGGTGCCGGGTGGGGAAAGCGGGGATTGTGCTCAATGGGGTACTCCCTTTACTTTCGCGCCCGGCAAACACACTCCCCGCTTTCCCCACCCGGCACCCACCAGGCTCAAACATGACCCGAAAACTCGTTGCAATGCTCGCCATCACCGTCGCCGGCCTTGCCGCCGTCGCCTCCGCCCAGGCCCAAACTTGGGTGGCAGGCAAGCACTACACCGTCATCCCCACCCAGCGCACCAACGTGCCCGCGGGCAAGGTCGAGGTCATGGAAGTGTTTTCGTACGGCTGCCCGGCCTGCAACAGCTTCCTGCCCACCATGAAGAAGCTCAAGGCGGCCCTGCCGCCGAATGCACAGCTGGTTTACCTGCCCGCTTCATGGAACAAGTCGGAAAACTGGCCGCTGTTCCAGCGCGCTTATCTCACCGCGCAGTCGTTAGGTGTCGCCGAGAAAGCGCACGAAGGCATGTTCCAGGCCATCTGGAGCACGGGCGAGCTCGGCGTCACCGAACCTTCCGGCCGCCTCAAGAAAGTCCTGCCTTCCATCGAAGACACCGCGCGTTTCTACGAACGGACCACGGGCGTGAAGGCCGCGACTTTCGTGAATGCCTCGAAGTCCTTCGGCGTCGACCTCAAGATGCGCCAGGCCGACAGCCAGATCATCGCCATGCAGGTGTCGGGCACGCCGACGCTGGTGGTCAACGGCAAGTATCGCGTGAACAACGACGACCTGACCTTCGATCAGATTATCCAGGTGGTCAAGTTCCTCGTGGCCAAGGAAAGCGGATCCGCAGCCGCACCGGCAGCAGCTGCGCCCGCCAGCAAGCCCTAACTACACTTCGTGGCCCACCACCGGCGCGTGCACGGTTTCGAGGCTTTCTGCCAGCCGGTCAATGAGCGGATCGTGTGCCACTGACGCGCCGTCGTTTCCAGAGTCTTCGCGCGAACCAGACAAGGAGTCCGAGCGCGACAACAGCGCCCGCGGCCATCGAGATGAGGATGCGGATGGGATTCACCACGATGAAATTCGGGTGGCTCGAGTAGAAGCCGTTGAATGCCGCGAGCGCAGCGGGCAGCGACTCGAGATCTGCCTTGCCCAGCGCCGGCCCACGTTCGTTCGGATGGAAGGTGCTTCCGCCCGGAAATGCTTCTCCGTCCTCCGCGAGTTCGATATGCGCACCGAGCACGTGCGTCACCGGCTTGTCCTCGAGGAATTCGACGGCGCGTTGGGCACTCGCGCGATAGTCGTCGATATCGTCGACCAGCAGGCGCCCCGGCAGCAGGAAATCGCCGGAGAAAACGATGCCGGTGCGCGAGTCGTAAAACAGCACGTGTTCGCTCTGATGACCCGGCACGGGCAGCACCTCGATCAGCCGATCGCCGAGATCGAGCTGCGCGAGGCCTTCGGGCCATTGTTCGAATCGAAAGAACGCCCGCATCCCATCCGCATCGACCGGGACCACTTGCGTCGCGGGCAACGCGGCCAACTGCGCATCGCCGGCACGATGGTCGCCGTGGCGGTGCGTGTGGACCACGAGCAGCGGTAGCCGCACACCACCGACGACCGGCAACAAACCTGACACCGTCTCGGCCAGCGGCATGCTCTTTGCGTCCGCGACGGCGCCACTGTCGATGAGCAGGGCGCGTTTGGACCC
>Ga0190264_10000077_pt1 | contig 14181 bp, 11 predicted proteins | sample Popmic112T_FD_136651 | JGI IMG/M metagenome (GOLD analysis project Ga0190264, IMG submission 136651) | Populus adjacent soil microbial communities from riparian zone of Indian Creek, Utah, USA - 112 T | ecosystem: Environmental > Terrestrial > Soil > Riparian zone | place: USA: Utah | collected... | reverse complement strand
GAGCCCGGCCAGGACCTGGTGGAGTTTCCGCGGTTGCTCGAGAAGCTAGCGAAGCTCGGTTCGACGGCGAAATACCGCAGGCCGCGCTGCGTCGGCGAGATTCGCAACAAGACATTCGCGCCATTGCAGGAGGATCTGGCGAACTTCGGGCGTGGCGTGAAGGCAGGGGGCCCAACGGACGCGTTCCTCAATGCCGCCTCACCGGGCGTGATTGCGCTGTTCCAGCCCAATGATTTCTACAAGACCGCCGACGATTACCTGGAAGCCGTGGCGGAAGCGTTGCGTGGCGAGTATGAAGCCATCGTCGCCGCCGGATTCCTCGTGCAGATCGACGCGCCTGACCTCGGCATGGGTCGGCACACCATGTATCGCAATGCCACCGTCGCCGAATATCTCGCGCGCGCGGAACGGCACGTCGAAGTTCTCAACCACGCGTTGCGCAACGTGCCGGCGTCGAGCGTGCGCATGCACTGCTGCTGGGGCAACTACGAGGGTCCACATCACCACGACGTGCCAATGCGCGACCTGCTGCCCGTGCTGCTCAAGGCCAGGCCGCAGGCACTGCTGTTCGAAGCCGCGAATCCGCGTCATGCGCACGAGTGGACGGTATTCCGCGATACGCGCCTGCCGGACGACAAGATCCTGATCCCGGGTGTGCTGAGCTCGACGACCAACTACGTCGAACACCCGGAACTCGTCGCCGAGCGGCTGCTGCGCTTCGCCGATATCGTGGGGCGCGAGCGCGTCATGGCGGGCTCGGATTGCGGCTTCAGCACCTTTGCGGGCTTTGGTGCCGTCGATCCGGACATCGTCTACATGAAGCTCGCCGCCATGGCCGAAGGCGCGCGGCTCGCGAGCCAGAAACTTTGGAGTTAGAGGTGCCGGGCCGGATTGAAGTCCGGCAATGCGACGCAGTGGGTTCGGTGGTGGAGTTTTCCCGGTTTCCCGGCCCGGCACCGTCAGCGGCACCGTCAGGATTCCTCGATGAGGTCCCGCAGCGTCATTTCCCCGCAGCTCTTGCGCCAGGCGTCGTCCATCGTCTTGCTGATGGCGTCCACCGCCGGAATCTTGAGATTGCGCCAGCCGACCTGGCCGGCCTTCTCGTTGCGCGCGATGTCGACGATTTCCTGAATCGAGATCTGGCCGAGATCGCGCGCCGGCAGCAGCTTCTCGTCGTCGGTCATGGTGAGCAAATGCGCATCTTCGAGCCCGTGCACGATGCGCGAGATGGCGATGCCGGGCATGGCAAGCTCGTGCGCTAGGGTGTCGACCGACCAGCGCGTCTTGCCATCGTGATACGCCCTGGCGATGAGGAACATCATCTTGAGCGTGAGCTGCTCGCGTTGAACGGCCGACATGCGCAACTCCGTGAGCCCCATGCGCAGGTAGTTGCGGTTCTGCACGTAGAAGGACAACTGCGCGCCGATCAGCAGGATCAGCCAGCCGAAATAGGTCCACAGCAGCGCGGCCACGATGATGGCAAAGCCCGCGTACACCACCGTGAGGCGCGTGGAATACACCACGAGGGCGGTGAACACATTGCCCACGGCCGCCCAGAGAATGCCGGCGGTGAGGCCGCCGATGAGCGCCGGCTTCCACTTCACCCTGGTGTTGGGCACGAACATGTACACCGCGGTGAAAATGGCCGCGACCATGAAGTAGGGCGAGATCCATTTGCTGAACTGCACCACCCGCTCGAGAAACGGCATGTAGCGGCCGATTCCCACCGACGCACTCTCGAGCGCGTTGTGCGACAGGCCGAGGAAGCTGACCACCACGATCGGGCCGACGATGAGCAACGCGACGTATTCGGTGACGCGCCGTGTGAAGCTGCGGGCGTGCTCGACGCGCCAGAGGAAATTGAAGCCGTCTTCGACTTTCTTGATGGTGCCCAGCAGGGTCCACAGCAGCAACGCGAGACCCACGGAGCCGACGAGCCCGGTGCTGACGCTGTCGGCGAATTCCATGACCTTCGCCGTGAATTCCGCGGCGCTCGAACCCATGGGCTTGAAGAACTCGAGGATGACGGGTTGCAGCTCGCGATGGGCGCCGAAGGCCTTGAGCACCGCGAACGCAAAGGCGATGAGCGGCACCAGCGACAGCAGCGTGGCGTACACCAGGCCCATGGCGTACAGGTTGATCTGCCCGCGCGAGAGATCGCGCAACAATGCATAGGGGTAGCGGAGCAACCGCAGCGCCAGCGCGCCCGGGGTCTTCCCTTCGGAGAACTCGCCGAAGAGACATTTGTCGAGCCAGTTCCAGAAGGCGACTATCATTTTCTTGCCGCAGAATAAGTGGCCCGCAGCCCTAAGTCACGATTAGATTGGTCCCATGGGCAGCACCTATCCGACACGCATCGTGTGTCTAACCGAAGAGACGACTGAAACGCTCTACCTGCTCGGCGAGGAAGCGCGCATCGTCGGAATCTCCGGTTTCACCGTGCGACCGCCGCGCGCGCGGCGTGAGAAACCTCGCGTGTCCGCATTCACGAGCGCAAAAATCGACAAGATCGTCGAACTGAAGCCCGACCTGGTGCTGGGTTTTTCCGACCTGCAGGCGGATATCGCCGCGGAGCTGATCCGGCTCGGCATCGAAGTGCACGTGTTCAATCAGCGCAGCGTGGCGGAGATCCTGCGCATGATCGGCATGCTGGGCGGAATGGTGGGTTGTGAGGCGAAGGCACAGACGCTCATCGAAGAACTTGAAGCGGGCATCGAAGCCGTGCGCGCGAGCGCGGCGAAGTTTGCGCGCCGGCCGCGCGTCTACTTCGAGGAATGGGACGAGCCGCAGATCTCCGGCATCGCCTGGGTGTCGGAGCTGGTTGGCATCGCCGGCGGCGACGACGTGTTTCCGGAGCTGGCGCGGGAGTCGCTTGGAAAGAATCGCATCATCGCCGACCCGCTCGAAGTGCCGCGGCGGGCACCGGAGGTGATCTTCGGTTCCTGGTGCGGCAAGAAATTCCAGCCCGCATCCGTGGCTGAGCGTGCCGGCTGGAGCGACGTTCCCGCGGTGCGAGACGGGCATCTCTACGAGGTCAAATCCTCGATCATTCTGCAGCCAGGACCCGCGGCGCTGACCGACGGCCTCGCCGAGCTGCATCGGCGACTAGCTAGCTGGAACGGTGGAGCGGTGCCGGGCCGGGAAACCGGGAAAACTCCAATCAATTAGTCTTGTGCCGGGAGTTTTCCCGGTTTCCCGGCCCGGCACCGGTCAATCGGTTAACCGCGTCAGGGCTTCGAGATACTTCGCGCGCGTGCCGGCGATGACTTCCGGAGGCAGCTTCGGTCCCGGCGCCGTCTTGTTCCAGTCGAGCGTCTCGAGATAGTCGCGCACGAACTGCTTGTCGAACGACGGCGGGCTGGTGCCCTCGCGCCAGGTGTCGGCGGGCCAGAAACGCGAGGAATCGGGCGTGAGCACTTCGTCGATGAGCACCAGGGAGCCGTCGGATCCCTGCGCAAACTCGAACTTGGTGTCGGCGATGATGATGCCGCGCTCGAGCGCGTATTTCGCCGCGAACTCATAAATGGCGATGGCCGTATCGCGTACGCGCGCGGCAATGTCCTTGCCCACGAGGTCCGCGGCCTGCCCGAAGCTGATGGTTTCGTCCTTGTCGCCGATGGCCGCCTTGGTCGAGGGCGTGAACAGCGTTTGCGGCAACTTCGCCGCCTGCCTGAGGCCCGCGGGTAGTTTGATGCCGGAGATCGCGCCGGACTTCTGGTAGTCCTTCCAGCCCGAGCCAATCAGGTAGCCGCGCACCACGGCCTCGAGCGGCACGGTCTTCAGGCGTTTGACGATGACGGCGCGGTCGGCGAGCAGGGCCAGCTCATCAGGATCGCTGATGACCTCGGACAAATCGCGCCCAGTCAGGTGGTTCGGCACGATATGTTTCGTGCGGTCGAACCAGAAATTCGAAATGGAATTGAGTACACGACCCTTGTCGGGAATGGGATCGGGCAGCACCACATCGAAGGCCGACAGCCGATCGGTGGTCACGATGAGCATGGAATGCGCATCTATTTCATAGATGTCGCGCACTTTTCCGGTGTGAATCTTGCGGAGCCCGCGAAGTGCGGTCGTATGGACGGGCGGGGCGGCGGTTTTGGCTGGTAGCATAGTTGGCATGAATCTTAGCAAGCGGCCCCGATGAGCATCACCGGAAAAGTCGTCGGCGTCATCGTCGGTCTGTTGATCTTCCGGAGTCCCTGGGGCGCCATCATCGGCCTCATCCTCGGCCACTTCTACGACCAGAGCGTCGTGACCGTGCGCCGCACGGGCGGTGGCGCCGGCGTACTCGAAATCGGCGAGCGCTTCTTCACGGCCACATTCGAAGTCATGGGGCACGTGGCCAAGGCCGATGGGCGCGTCTCGGAGGCGGAGATTGCCGCCGCGCGCAAGGTGATGGCAGAGCTGCGCCTCAACGGCGTGCAGATACATGCGGCCATTGCGCACTTCACACGCGGCAAGAGCCGGGATTTCGACCTGCAAACCACCATGCAGGAGTTCACCGAAGCCTGCGCGAATCGGCCGGACCTGGTGCGCGTATTCCTCGAGGTGCAGGTTCGCGCAGCGCTGGAAGGCGTGGATATGAAAGGCCCGGCGGCCCTCGCGATACAGAAGGTGGCGGACCTGCTCGATGTGTCGCGCATCGAGCTCGCGCACATGGAGGCCGTATTGCGTCTCCGACGCGAGCAGTTCAAGGCGGGTGAGGGCAACGGCAATCGTGGCGGTTCCGCCGGGCAGGCCCAGCCGCGCAGCGGCGCGCAGATCAGCGCTGCCTACCAGATTCTCGAGGTGGACCCGAAGGCAACGGACGAGGAGGTCGCCAAGGCCTATCGTCGCCAGCTCTCCAAACATCATCCGGACAAACTCAAGGCCAACGGCCTGCCCGACTCCATGCTCGAACACGCCAAACAACGTACGCAGCAGATCATCGAGGCGTACGAGCTCATCAAGTCCGTGCGGGGCGCGTAAACTCCATGGCCATGTCATCCCTGCACGCGCCCTGGATCGCGCCTTCCATCCTCTCCGCGGATTTCGCGCGTCTCGGCGACGAAGTGAACGCAGTGCTCGCCGCCGGTGCCGACGTCATCCACTTCGACGTGATGGACAATCACTACGTGCCCAACCTCACCATCGGTCCGCTGGTGTGCGAGGCGCTGCGCAAGCACGGCATCACGGCGCCGCTCGACGTGCACCTGATGGTCAAGCCCGTCGATCGCATCATCCCGGACTTCGCGAAGGCCGGGGCCACCTACATTTCGTTCCATCCCGAAGCCAGCGAACACGTGGATCGGACCATCGAGCTGATCCGTGAAAATGGCTGCAAGCCGGGCCTGGTGCTGAATCCGGCGACCCCGCTTTCTTGCCTCGATCACACGCTCAAGAAGCTGGATCTCGTGCTGCTGATGTCGGTGAATCCCGGCTTCGGCGGGCAGAAGTTCATCGGCAGCGTGCTCGACAAGGTGCGCAGTGTGCGCAAACTCATCGACGCCAGCGGGCGGGACATCCGCCTGGAAATCGACGGTGGCGTGAAGGTGGACAACATCGCCGAGATCGCACGCGCCGGCGCCGACATGTTCGTGGCGGGTTCGGCCATCTTCGGCGCGAAAGACTACAAGGCCACGATCAGCGCGATGCGCGACCAGATCGCGACGGCGAAGTAACGCGGCCCGGCGCGACGGCGCTCCGTTTCCCGTCTACTCGGAATAGGCTGCGCGGATCGCGCCCGCAAGCCGGTTCTTGTCCGGGTACTGCCTGGACATTTCATCCGTGATGATCTGAACCGCTTCGTCCTGCGTCTTGCCGGCCTTCTTCAGCTCCGCGGCGCGATCGCGGATGTGGGTGAGGTACCCACGGTAGCCGCCGATGATGGACGTATCGCCGAAAGACCCGTGGCTGGGCACGAGTTGTTTGGGCTTGAGCGCCTCGAGTCGGTCGAGGCTTTCCAGCCAGTGGCTGATCTTCGCGGTCGGATTCGCGAACGACGGTTGCGGGCGCATGGCCACATCGCCCGAGAACAACACGCCGTCGACGAGGATGACGGTGTCGCCGTGCGTGTGATTGGTGCCCATGGCGTAGATCTTTGCCGAGACTCCGCCGAGATTCAGCGTGTAGTCCCGATCGAACACGATGTCGGCTTCGCGATGTTTCGCGCCCTCGAGCAGCTCGACGTTGAGCGCCGAGCGCTGCGCGAATACCGGCACCAGGTTCATGCCCGCGCCAGCGGCGATGTCCTCGATCTGGTCTTTCGAGCGAATCAGCTTCGAGTCCCTGGGGAAGGCGTGCGCGCCCATGTCATGCTCGGGGTGCACATGCGTGGTGACGAGGTAGATAGGCTTGCCTGCGCCCACCTTGGCGACTTCGCGCAACACGGTTTCCGCGTTGCGCGTCCCCATGCCGGTATCGATGACCAGCACGGCCTTCTTGCCAACGACGATGCCGACGTTCGGGACGAGAGAGGCGCCCCCATCAGGTATGGCCCATACGTAGCGTGTGAGCTTCTCGGTGACGCCTTCGCGCACCAGCGAGGGCTGGGGTGCGGGTTGCTGGGCGAGGGCCGGAGTCCCGACCAGTGCCGCCATCAATGCGAACCGTAGCGCTGCTTTTCGCATGAATGGTCTCCAGGCGCTTGCGCGCCACAACGGAAAACTATTTCCAGGCGCTCACGCGCCACAACGGAAAACGCCGGCCAGGGGCCGGCGTCCGTCAAGCGGAAGAGGCAGGGCCTCTGGCGTTCTATTCGTCGTCGTCGTCGTCTTCATCGTCGTCGTCCTCGACGCGCGTGCTGCGCACTGCGCCGCCCTTGCCGCCCTGCACGGGTACGACGACCGGGCGCGTCTTCATCTTCGGACGCGCATTGAATACGACGATGGTCTTGCCGGTGGCGCGAAGCAGGCCCTGATCTTCCAGAACCTTGAGTACGCGGCCCGCCATTTCGCGCGAGCAACCGACCAGGCGCGAGAGCTCCTGGCGGCTCACCTTGATCTGCATGCCCTCGGGATGCGTCATGGCATCGGGTTCGCCGCACAGATCCATGATGGCGTGAGCCACACGGCCGGTGACGTCGACGAAGGCCAGGTCGGACAGTTTGCGGTTGGTGCGATCGAGCCGGGTCGCCAGCTGCGTGGCGAGCTCGAACACCAGGCCGGGACTTTCCGCCGCAATCTGGCGAAAGCGCGGGTAGGTCATTTCCGCGAGCTCGCAGTGGTTGCGCGTACGCACCCAGGCGCTGCGCAACGGCGATTCGTGGAACAGACCCATCTCACCAAAGAACTGACCTTTGTTGAGATAGGCGAGGACCATTTCGTTGCCTTCCTCGTCTTCCACCATCACTTCGACCGAGCCGCTGATGATGTAGTAGAGGACGTCGGGCAGATCGCCCGCGTGGATAACGACCGTTTTTGACGGAACTGTGCGAATGCGGCAGTAACTCAAAAATCGGTTGATTGCCGGAATGTCGCTGAGGGGTTTTACCGCCTCTTCCATCTGAATCTCCCTTGCTGCTTGCATATATCGCCCTGCCTGCGCATTAAGTCTTATTACATAACTTAATGCCAAGTCAGGCAAAAGAACACGGACCAACAGTGACCCGTGTCACAGGCGCCCCATCAAAGCCCAATCAAAGACGATACGAAGTATGCGTCATGATCCGGGCCGTTCGCCGCATCAATTCGCGTACCGGGCCCGGTAAGGTCGCGGCCCCGGCACTTTGCGCCTGCTGGCCGTGCCCGACCTCGTCATGGCACATGGCCTCGACGATAGCCCGGCTGCGCAGGTCTTCGGCCGGCAATCGCTCGAGATGACTCTTTAAATGGCCTTCCACCTGGCGCTCGGTTTCGGCCACGAACCCCAGGCTGGCTCGGTCTCCGAGCAGGGCGGCAAGCGCGCCAATGCCGAAGGATCCCGCATACCACAGGGGGTTGAGCACGCTAGGGCGGCCGCCCAGCTCCTTGAGCCGGGTTTCGCACCAGGCGAGATGATCGGTTTCCTCGCGGGCCGCGTGGAGCATGAATTCCCGGATTTCCGGGTCACGCGCGAACAGGGCCTGGGCGTGGTACAGCGCCTGCGCGGCCATCTCCCCGGCGTGGTTGACCCGCATCAGGGCGGCAGATTCGCGTTTGTCCTCGGCCGAAAGGGCGGAATCCGCCTTCTGGGCATCTCTTCCTGTTACCGGGGTGGCGCCTGGGGTGGCCGGGGGGGGTACGGGCCGGCCACCGGCAGGGGGCGCAAGCAGGGCCCGCAGGGCGCGATCCGCCGCGGATAACAAGGAGTCCAGTTGGGGCGCCATGGGGCGGAAGTATAGGGAGTTTTCCAAAGCCTGTTTTGCAAAGGCTAGGGGCGTTGAGTACACTCTGCGCCCTTTTTCCAGGGGCCCAAACAGATCAGATCGTTAGCTGAATCTTCAGCTGCTTTCTGGGTGCGAGGTGTGGGCTCTTTCCGGTGGTTGGAGTTTTAGTGATGACTACTGTTTTTGCGAAATCCGAGTCTGTGCGCGCTGACTGGTACGTGGTGGATGCCGCGGACAAGGTCCTCGGCCGCCTCGCGACCCAGATCGCCATGCGCCTCAAGGGCAAGCACAAGGCCATCTTCAGCCCGCACGTGGACATGGGCGATCACATCGTCGTGTTGAATGCGGAGAAGATCAAAGTCACGGGCAACAAGCTCGAAGACAAGAAGTACTACCACCACACTGGCGCCATCGGCGGCATCAAGGAAATCGCTCTCGGCAAGCTGCTCAAGGAGCATCCCGAGCGCGCCATCGAATTCGCCGTGAAGGGCATGCTCCCCAAGGGCCCGCTCGGTCGCAAGATGTACAAGAAGCTGCATGTGTTCGCGGGCGACAAGCACCCGCACGCCGCCCAGCAGCCGAAGCAGCTCGAAATTTAAGGAACTGAAAGAATGCCCGCTACTGCAAAGCCGAACTACGGCACCGGCCGCCGCAAGACCGCCGCCGCCCGCGTCTACATGAAGGCCGGCACCGGCAAGATCACGGTGAACGAGCGTCCGCTCGACGAATTCTTCGGTCGTGAAACCGGTCGCATGATCGTTCGCCAGCCGCTCGAACTCGTGCAGCTCGCCAACAAGTTCGATTTCACCGTGTCGGTTTCCGGCGGCGGCATCACCGGCCAGGCCGGCGCCATTCGCCACGGCATCACGCGCGCACTGATGGAATACGACCCGGAGCTGCGCAAGGCACTGCGCATCGCGGGCTTCGTCACGCGCGACGCGCGCGAAGTCGAACGCAAGAAGGTCGGCCGCCGCAAGGCGCGTCGTGGACCGCAGTACTCCAAGCGTTAACAACGCTGGTATTGTTCGCAGACGGCCGGTTTTTGGGAGATCGTCTAGCGGTAGGACAACGGACTCTGACTCCGTTTACCTAGGTTCGAATCCTAGTCTCCCAACCAAACAGGAAACCCGCCCGCTTCTTCGAAAGAAGGGGCGGGTTTCTTTTTTAGGGAGTAGTTAGTGATGAAGCGATTTGCGTTGCTCGCCTCGATGTTCCTCGGCGCCGCCACATCCGGCGTCGTGCACGCCGCGGAGTCACGCGCCGCGCAGCTGAACACCATGTACGCCGAGTTCTGGGAGGAGTACCTCAAGCTCAACCCGATCACGGCCACCTTCGCCGGCGATCCCCGCTACAACGCGGAACTGCCGAATTTCCTGACTACCGGGTTCGAGCAGCAGTCGAAGAGCTTCCACAAGAAGTACCTCGAACGCGCCAAGGCCATCGGCACCGATGGACTCACCGGCCAGGACCGCCTCTCGTACGACATCTTCACGCTGAATCGCGAGTCGACACTCGAGCAGTTCGAGTTTCCCGACCGGCTGCTGCCCATCGATCAGTTTCAGAACATCGCCAACTACTTCGCCCAGTTCGGTTCCGGCACGAGCGCGCAACCCTTCGCCACCGTCAAGGACTACGACGACTGGCTGAAACGCGCGGTGCTGTTTTCCGCAGTGCTCGATCAGGCCATCGTGAACATGCGCGAGGGCGTGAAAGCCGACATCGTGCAGCCGCGTGTGCTCATGGAGAAGGTGCTGCCGCAGCTCGATGCCAACATCGTCGACGACGTGGAGAAGAGCATCTTCTGGGGTCCCATAACGAACCTTCCAAAGGATTTTTCCGCAGCGGACCGTGAACGCCTGACCGCGGCATTCCGGACTTTGTTCGGCACGCAGGTCATTCCGACCTACAAGCGCCTGCGCGCCTATATCGCCGACGAGTACCTGCCCAGGACGCGCGCGACCTTCGGTATGGGCGCACTGCCGAACGGGGCTGCCTGGTACGCCCACCGGGTGCACGACAACACCACGCATTCGATGACACCCGCGCAGGTGCATCAGATCGGCCTTGATGAGGTGGCGCGCATCCAGGACGGCATGCGCGCCGTGGCGAAGGACCTCGGCTATACCAAGCCAACGAAGTCATTGCTCGAACTCAAGGCTTTCTTCGAATGGATGAAGGCGCGCAATGACATGTACTTCTCCTCGCGCGAGGAGTTGTTATCCGCATACCAGAAGTTCTACAGCGACGTGGATCCGCTGCTGCCGGCCTATTTCAATCTGCGGCCCAAGACCAGCTACGAAGTGCGCCTGGTCGAGCCATTCCGCGAAGCCTCGGCGTCCTCCGGCCAGTACCAGGGCCCCTCGCTGGATGGCAAACGCGGCGGCGTTTTCTTCGTGAACGCCTATGACCTCAAGGCCCGTCCGCGCTGGGCGCTGGCTTCGCTGTCGTTGCACGAAGCCGCGCCGGGCCATCATTTCCAGATCTCGTTGCAACGTGAGCTCGGCGACCTGCCGATGTTCCGCCGCTTCTCGAGCGATACCGCCTACATCGAAGGGTGGGGGCTATACGCCGAGTACCTTGGCTATGAAATGGGCATCTACAAGGATCCGGTGGCGCGCTTCGGCGCGCTCGATGCCGAGTTGTGGCGCTCGATCCGCCTCGTGACCGATACGGGAATTCATTTCAAGGGATGGACGCGCCAGCAGACTCTCGACTACATGTACGCGAACTCGCCGGCGGAGGAGACGCGCGCCGTGTCCGAAGCAGAACGGTTTGCCGCCATTCCCGGCCAGGCGCTCGCATACAAGATTGGCCAGTTGAAGATCGTTGAACTACGCAAGCGTGCCGAAAAGGCGCTGGGAGCGAAGTTCGACGTAAAGAAGTTCCACGACGAAGTGCTGAAAGACGGCGCCATTCCGCTCGACGTGCTGGACGCCAAGATCGATCGCTGGATCAAGGCGAATCGCTGATCGGAGCGAAAAAGGGGTCAGGCACCGTTTTCCAGGAAACGGTGCCTGGCACCATTTTTTCAGTCGATGAGGGCTTGAAAAAGCGTCGCGTCGAACTTGTCGCGGATGTCCGTGTCGTTCGGAATCATCTGCAGCATGAGCACGATGGTCAGGCGCTCTTCGGGATCCACGCGGTACCAGGTGCCGTACGCGCCACCCCAGCCCCAGGAACCCACCGACGACATGCCGCTCACACCGTACTTGTCGTGGGTTTCGAAGCCATAGCCGAATCCCAGGCCCCGCGGGCTCTTGAGATCGGCGATCTGGTTGGTGGTCATGAGCTTCACTGCATGCGGTGAGAGGATGCGCACTTTGCCCAGTGCGCCGCCTTTACGCAGCGCCTCGAGGAAGGTGGCGTAGTCGCGCGCCGTGGAAACCAGGCCGGCCCCGCCCGAGTAGCTCTTGCGTGGACCCTTGACGTAGTCACCCTGGCCGCGAGGCCCTTCGGGTGCCTTCACGATCTTGCCGCCGGGACCGCTGCCGTACACGACCGCGAGCCGGCCGGCCTTATCGGCGGGTAGATAGAACACGGTGTCCGGCATCCCCAGTGGCCCGGTGATGCGTGAGCGGATGTACTCATCCAGGGAAACGCCCGAAGCCTTCTCGACGATGCACCCGAGCACATCGGTGTTGTAGCCATACACGAAGCGTTCGCCGGGTTGCGCCTCAAAGGGCAGGGTCCCGAGGCGCTCCATGGTCGTGCAGATGGGCTCGTCCTTGTCGGCGAAATACCAGCCGATGCCAGCCGCCAGCCCCAGGCCCTTGGGTTCGTAAAGCGAATTGAACTCCGGCTGCTGGCCGTAGTTGATTCCCGCGGTGTGGGTGAGCAGGTCCTTGATGGTGATGGGGCGCTTCGCGGCGGTGGTGGTCCAGGTGGTGCTGTTCTCGACGCGCGTGAGCACGCTGGTCCTCTCGAAAGTGGGAATCCACTTTCCGGCGCGATCGTTCACCGTGAGTTTGCCTTCCTCCATGAGCGAAAGGATGGCCACGCTGGTCAGCGCCTTGGACTGCGAGGCGATGCGGAAGATGGTGTCCATGGTCATCTTCTGGCCCGCTTCCTTGTCGCGCCAGCCCGTGGCGTGCTGGTACACGGGTTTTCCGTCACGCAGTACCAGTGCAACGATGCCGCCGATGCGGCCGTCGTTCACATAGCCATCGAGCAACGCGTCCATGCGCTGCAGGCGCTCGACGGAGAAGCCATCGCGAACCGTGTCCGCCTGCGCGTTGGCGGCCAGCAGCGACAGTGTGGCGGCGGCCAGCAGAGTGCGCACTTTCGAAGCAACGTTCATCGTGAAACCTCTTTCGTCAGTTCAGGGTGGCCACGACCACCGATTTTGCAGGCAACTCGAACACCCATACATCGCCCTTGCGCTTCGCGCCGTTGAATACGGCGGGCTGCACGTTATTGGGCTTGTCGAACGTGTTGTGTGCGTTCATGGCGGCTGTGGTGAGCACGCGGGCGGATGCTTTGCCAGCGCTCCCGCCTGCGATCTTGAGCGTCACGCGCGCGGGCCGGTTGGGGTCGGTGTTCACCAGCGCCAGCGCGATCTGGCCGTCCGTGGCGCGCGCGGCCGAGACACTGACCGCCGGAATCGCCACCTCGCCGTGCTTGTATTCCGGAGTCATGAGCTCCGTGGGCAGCAGCGTGGCGTTCTGAAAGGGCTGGTACATCTCGAACACGTGGTACGTGGGCGTGAGCAGCATCTTTTCCTTGTCGGTGAGGATCATCGCCTGCAGCACGTTGATCATCTGCGCAATGTTGGTCATGCGCACGCGGTCCGCGTGGCTGTGAAACACGTTGAGGTTGAGTCCCGCGACGACGGCGTCGCGCAGCGTGTTCTGCTGGAACAGGAAGCCGGGGTTCGTGCCGGGCTCGACGTCGTACCACGTGCCCCACTCATCCACGTAAAGCGCCACCTTCTTCTGCGGATCGAACTTGTCCATGATCGCGGAGTGCTTCTTCACCATCTCGTCGATCGCGAGCGTGTGCTTGAGCGTGATGATCCAGTCGGCTTCGTTGAACGACAGCGCCGGGCCCTTGTTCTTCGTCTCGAAACTGCCGGAAGGCAGCGTGTAGTAATGCAGTGAATACGCGCCCATCTGCCGGACGGCATTCTTCATGACGACTTCGGTCCAGTCGTACCCGTCGCCGTAGGGTCCGCTGGCCACCTCGATGGGCGCGCTGTCGCGCGGCGCCTTGATGTTGAGCGCGTATTTCTTGTATTCGTCGGTGTAATACTCGGCACGCATGTCGCCGCCGCAGCCCCAGGGCTCGTTACCCACGCCGATGTAGTCGATCTTCCACGGCTTGTCGCGGCCGTTCTTGCGACGCTCATTGGCCAGCGCGGACTGCGAGGGCGAAGTGATGTACTCGACCCACTGCGACATTTCCTCCACCGTGCCCGAGCCCACGTTCACGGCCAGGTAGGTCTTGGCGCCCAGCATTTCTGCCAGCTCGAAGAACTCGTGAGTGCCGAACTCATTCGGCTCGATGACGCCGCCCCAGAACGTGTTCACGCGATGCGGGCGTTTGTCGCGCGCGCCGATGCCGTCGCGCCAGTGGTATTCGTCGGCGAAGCAGCCGCCCGGCCAGCGCAGCACCGGAACCTTGAGTTTCTTCAGCGCCGCGAGAGTGTCATTGCGAAAGCCGCGCGTGTTGGGGATCGCGGAGTTCTCGCCCACCCAGATGCCTTCGTAGACATTGCGTCCGAGGTGTTCCATGAACTGGCCGTAGATGTTGGCGTCGATCTTGGCGCCGGGCTGATCCGCGCGGATGGTCAGCTGCGCGCTGACCGGCTCGGGCTTCGACGCCCCGTGAACAGCACAGCTCAGCGTGGCCACGATGGCCAACAGGATTCTCTTCGTCATTCGATTCCCCTCTGCCGG
>Ga0190264_10000076_pt1 | contig 14382 bp, 15 predicted proteins | sample Popmic112T_FD_136651 | JGI IMG/M metagenome (GOLD analysis project Ga0190264, IMG submission 136651) | Populus adjacent soil microbial communities from riparian zone of Indian Creek, Utah, USA - 112 T | ecosystem: Environmental > Terrestrial > Soil > Riparian zone | place: USA: Utah | collected... | reverse complement strand
GTCGAGGATCAGCAGCCGCGGCCGGTGCATCAGGGCGCGGGCGAGGATCAGTCGCCGCTTCATGCCGCCGGAGAGGGTGCGGGTGCGTTCATCGCGCTTCTCGGTCAGCGAGAAGATCTCCAGTAGCTCCTTGGTCCGCTCGCGGCGCTCCTTGCCCGGCATCCCGAAGTAGCCGGCGTGGTAGTCGAGGGTCTCCTCGACGGTCAGGAACCAGTCGATGTTGAGCTCCTGGGGGGCGAGGCCGACCGCCAGGCGAGCCTCGCCGTAGTGGTCGATCGCGTCGTGGCCGAAGACCTGGATCGCGCCCGAGGTCGGCGCCGCGAGCCCGGTCGCGCAGTGGATCAGGGTCGACTTGCCGGCGCCGTTGGGGCCGAGCAGGCCGAAGAACTCGCCCTCCTCGATGTCCAGGGAGACCCCGCGCAGCGCCTCCACCCCGGCCGGGTAGCGTTTGACGAGGTCGGTGATGTGCAGCGCTTTGGGTGCGCCACCACTGTCGGCGGAGGTCGGGTCGCTCATCGCGCCCAATCTATTGAGGCGCCGACGCCGGCCGTCAGCCGCGCGCTGCGGTGCGGGTGAGGACGTCGTTCATCTTCCGCATCGCCAGCTCGTAGGGCGGCGCGAACTTGCGCTGGACCCAGTAGCCGAACTGGATGTCGCGGGAGCTGTAGACCATGTAACGGTTCTTCTCGATCCCCTCGACGATCTTCTCGGCCACGCGCTCGGGGCTGACGGCGCGCTTCTCGAAGCGGGCTTTCAGCTTGCGGATGTGGGGGCTCTCGGTATCGACGCCGACGATCCTGACGCTCTCGACCAGCGGCGTCCGCACCCCGCCGGGGCAGACCAGGCTGACGCCGATGCCGTGCCGGCGCAGGTCGAAGCGCAGCACCTCGGAGACACCGCGCAGGCCGAACTTGCTGGCGCTGTAGGCGGCGTGCCATGGCAGGCCGAAGAGCCCGGCGGCGGAGGAGACGTTGACCACGTGGCCGCCGCGCCCCGCCTCGATCATCGCCGGAACGAAGGACTCGAGGACGCTGATCGGGCCGAGCAGATTGACGTCGATCATCTGCTGCCAGTCGCTGTGCTCGAGCTTCTCGATCGTCCCCCAGGTGGAGACCCCGGCGACGTTCATGACCACGTCCATGCTGCCGTGGGCGGCGTGGATCTCCTCCGCCAGGGCGACGACAGCCTCGTGGTCGCGGATGTCGATCGCCTTCGCGTAGCTGACCTTGCCGGTCCGCCCGATCTCGGCGGCGACCCGCTCCAGCCCCTCGGCCTGGATGTCGGTCAGGTAGAGGTCGGCGCCCTGCGCCGCGGCGGCGAGCGCGGTGGCACGGCCGATGCCGCTGGCGGCGCCGGTGATGAAGCAGCGTTTGCCGCTGAGGTTCTTGACGGGCACGTGACTAGTTCCTTCCGCTCGCAGCGTGCTCGGGCTCGACCCCGAGCGAGTTCAGGGTCATCGCCAGCATCTCGTAGTGGCCGATCAGCAGGCAGAGCTCGATCAGGCGGACCTCGTCGAGCTGGGCGGCCAGGCGCGCCCAGAGCTCGTCGCCGATCCGGCCGTCGCCATGCAGCTCGTCGGCGGCGCGCAGGAACAGCGTCTGACGCTCGCTCCACCCCTCCGCCTCGGGGCCCGAGCGGACCCGGGCGATCTGCTCGGCGCTCAACCCGGCCCGCTTGCCGAGGCGCTCGTGATGGCCCCACTCGTAATCGCAGCCGGTGTTGTGGGCGACCCGCAGGATCACCAGCTCGGTCTCGACCCGCGGCAGCTTGCCGCCCGGCATCAGCCCCCCGGCAAACCAGAGCCAACGCCGGAAGAGGCCGCGGTGACGGGCAAGGGTGGTGAAGATGTTCGGCGGCCGTCCGCCGGTGGCCAGTCCGAGGACCCGGACGATGCCGGCGTTGACCCAGCCGATCTCACGGCGGGTGCCAGGACGAATCCGCGCGCCTCCCCTCACAGCCACGTGCGGGACCGTAACCCACCGAGAGAGTGCCTGAGTTAAGAGCCCATATGGCCCCGAACTCGGAGATGTCGCGTATAAGTCCCCGATGGCCGCGCCACTTCTCGCCGTCGACACGCCCTCGATGCTGTTCCGCGCCTTCTACGCGCTGCCGAGCAAGATCGTCGGGACCGATGGGAAGCCGGTCAACGCGCTGCTCGGCTCCGCCAACCTGATCCTCAAAGAGGTGGAGATCCACCGCCCCCGCGCCGTCGTCCTCTGCTTCGGCCCCGACGCGGCGAGCTACAGGACCGAGCTCTACCCCGCCTACCACGCCGAACGCGAGGAGGAAATGCCCGATGAGCTGGAGCCGCAGTTCGCCCAGGCGCGGGACTTCTTCGAGGCCTTCGGCTGGACCGTCGCGACCAGCGACGACCTCGAGGCCGACGACCTGCTCGGCACCTACGCCGAACGCGAGGCCGCGGCCGGCGGCCACGCCCTGCTGCTGACCGGCGACCGCGACATGTACCAGTGCGCCGGCAAAGGGGTGACGGTGCTCTATGTCCGCACCGGCGGCAAAGGCGCCGAAGAGGTGGGGCCGGACGAGGTGCGCGAGCGCTACGGCATCGGTCCCGAGCTGGTCCCCGACTTCATCGCCCTGCGCGGCGACCCCTCCGACGGCCTGCCCGGCGCCAAGGGAGTGGGGCCGAAAACCGCGGCCGAGCTGCTGCGCAAGCACGGTTCGCTGGAGGGCGTGCTCGACAACGCGCTCCGCGAGCAGCGCCCGAAACTGCGCGCCGCCCTGATCGAAGCCGGCGACGACCTGCGCGCCTTCAAGGACATCGCGACCCTGCGCGACGCCGGCGTCGACCCGCCGCCGGACCGCGCCACCGACTGGGCGGGGGCCGCCGCCGCGGCCCGCGAGCGCGGCATGAACCGCCTCGCCGAGCGGCTCGAGCAGTCCGCTTAGTCCCTAGACCTCTTAGCTCGACCGGGTGCGGTCCGAGGGCGGCTCGCGCAGGGTGGCGGCGAGACCCACGGCCGAGACCACTGCCCAGACTGCCTCGAGCAGAAGGAAGCCCCACTGCGACTCGACCCAGGCAAGAACGGTCAAGACGAGCGAGCCGAGGAGGTTGAGCGTGAGGTAGAGCTGCGAGTCGGGGCGCATCCGTTCGAACTGCACGGCCGCGAAGGCGGTGAGGATGAGCAGGGCGCCGATGATTTGTATGAGCTGGTCCATAACTGGAGGCTGGCACAAGCCGATACCTTGGACGCGTGCCCTCGGCCCAGATTCCATGGCGCGGGCCGGGCAGCGACCGTCCCGACCTCCCCCTCCCCCCCGGCCCGATGCCGCTACGTCGCGACGGCCAGACCCGCAAGCGCTGGCGCTACGTCGGTGTCTTCGGCCCGGAGCTGATGCTCTGCGCCGCCCGCGCCGAGGTCGGCCCGCTCGGCCAGTCCTTCTGGGTGATGTGGGATCGCGAGGGCCGGCGCCACGACGCTCGCACTACCCTGCGCCCAGGTAGCCGTGAGGTGCTGCTCGACGGTCCCAGCCTGGAGATCGACTCCCCCGGTCTCCGCGCGAGCCTGCGCCTCGGCGAGGTCGACCCGATCGAAACGATCTGCCCCAGCGGCTCCGGCTGGGGCTGGACCCGCAAGCGCGCCGGCGTCCCGATCGAGGGCACGGTCGAGGTCCCCGGCAAGCGCTGGGAGATCTCGGCTTTCGGTGTCGACGACGAGTCCGCCGGCTACCACCAGCGCCACACCAGCTGGCACTGGTCGGCGGGCGTCGGGCGTGCCGGCGACGGCCGCGCCCTGGCCTGGAACCTGGTCGAGGGCGTCAACGATCCGGCGACGAACAGCGAGCGGGCGATCTGGATCGACGGCGAGCCCAGCGAGCCTGCCCCGGTCTCCTTTCGCGGCATGGACGGCATCGACCTCGTCGGCCCGGACCACCTCGACTTCGCCGGCGAGTCCAGCCACGCCCGCGACGAGAACTTCGTCCTGCTCAGCTCCCGCTACCGCCACCGCTTCGGCACTTTTTCCGGCTCCCTCGCCGGCCTGCCGCTGGCCGAGGGCTTCGGCGTGATGGAGCAGCACGACGCGGTCTGGTGAGCGCGGGCAGCGCCGCCCGGGACTAAGGCTCAAGTTCGGCGGCGGTCGGGAACGAGACGCTCTTCCCGATCTCGTCGAGCTGTGGCGAGCGGGTCGCGTCGCCGGCGAGGGCGTTGATCAGGGAGTTGCCGTTATCGCGCCAACAGGCGAGAGGGTCGGACCAGTACTCGAGCGCAGGCTCTCCTTGCGGGTTGTAAACGTCGTCCAGCGATTCGAATTCACCTTCTTCGAGGAAGTAGACACCCGCGAACGGCAGACCGGGAACCGAGACCAAGGCGCGACCGAGAGGAAGAGGGCTCCGGTCGGCGTCGTGCATCAGCGAGACCTGTAGTTCGAAGAGGTAATTACCGGGAAGTGCTTCGTCCGCACCGCCCTCGCCGACGGCTCCGAGAGCGATGGTGAAGCGGTCCGGCATCCCGGCCTTGACTTGCTGATGCAGGGGCACTTCGACGACGTCGCCGGGATCGGCGTCGACCGGAAGCTGCGCGCCGTACTCGTTGGAAAGCGGGAAGTCCCCCTGGGTGAAGCAGAGTGGCAGCGGATAGACGTGGTCGATCCTGATCCTTGCTCGGCTCACAACCGCCACTCCCCCGCCCTCGTTGCGAACCATGACCTCCAGCTTGGGACGATGAGGAGCTTTCCCGTTGCGCGCGATCAAGTCGATCGGCGCCAGCCGTGGCGGCGACGACATCGATGAGGCGCCGGAGGAGCCGCTGCCGTCGAGAGTAAGAAAGGCAAGCACCACCGCGATGCAACCGATCGGGACGCCAATGATCGTCGCCCAGCTGGCGCCACGGGTTAGCCACTCGCCATTTTTCGGGGGTCGCCGCAACTCGATGCCCTAACGGCATCTGAGTACGCGAACTTTTGTACGGCAGAGTTCGCAAAGGCGACCGCGTGCCTCTACCAGGTGTCGACGAAGCCGCGGCCGGCCGCCCTCTCGGCCGGCCCGGCGGCGGCCAGGGTCGCGGCGATCAGTCCGCGGGTCTCGGCCGGGTCGATCACGTCGTCGAGCTCGAACAGCGCCGCCGCGTTGAGCGCCTTGGCGTTCTCTTCGGCGGCGGCGGTGAGGTCGCGAACGCGCTGCTCGCGCTCGCCCTCGTCGGCGATCGCCTCCAGCTCCTTGCGCAGCGCCAGCCGCACCGCGCCCTCCAGGCCCATCGGGCCGAGGTGCGCGCTCGGCCAGGCCACGGTCAGCAGCGGCTCGTGCAGGCTGCCGCCGACCATCGCCTGCGCGCCGAGCCCGTAACCCCGGCGCAGGATCACCGCGATCAGCGGCACCCGCAGCGCCGCCCCGGCGACCAGCAGCCGCGAGGCGTGGCGCACCAGCCCGGTCGCCTCGGCCTCCGGCCCGACCATGAAGCCAGGGGTGTCGACCAGCGAGACGACCGGCAGCCCGAAGTTGTCGCAGAGCTGGAGGAAGCGCGCGGCCTTGTCGGAGGCCTCGCTGGTGATCGCCCCGGCGACGTGGCGGGAGTCGTTGGCGAGAAACCCGAGCGGCCGTCCCTCGATCCGCCCGAGCGCCGTGACCAGCTCCGGCGCGAAACGCTCGCGCAGGAAGGTGACCGAGCCCTCGTCAGCGAGCGTTTCGACGACCGGACGCACGTCGTAGGCGCGCCGCGCCCGCTCCGGCACGGCCTCGCGCAGGCGCGCCTGGTCGGGAACCGGGCCGGACGTCGTCGTCCCCTGGAAGTAGCTGAGCAGCCGCTTGGTCACCGCCGTCGCCTCGGCCTCGTCGGCGACGACCACGTCGACGACGCCGTTGCCGGCCTGCATCGCGATCGGCCCGACCGCGTCCGGATCGACCCGGCCGAGCCCGCCGCCCTCGATCATCGCCGGCCCGCCCATCCCCAGCGAGACGTTCTCGGTCGCCACGATCAGGTCCGAGCAGCCGGCGATCACGGCGTTGCCGGCAAAGCAGCGCCCGGCGACGACGGCGATCCGCGGCACCAACCCCGAGAGCTTCGCCCAGAGCGCGAAGGCCCGCGTATCGAGCGCCGAGACGACCGGGTAGTCGGTGTCGCCGGGACGACCGCCGCCACCCTCGGCGTAAAAGACGGTCGGCAGCCGCATCCGCTCGATCAGCTCGAAGAGGCGGTCCTTCTTGCGGTGCCCGAGCGCCCCCTGGGTGCCGGCCATCACCGTGTAGTCGTAGGAGAGGACGGCGCAGGCCGCCACCTCCGTGCCGAAGAGCTCGCCGTTGACCCGCGCCGTGCCCCCGATCAGCCCGTCGGCGGGCGTCCGCGCGATCAGCTCCTCGACCTCACGCCGGCCGCGCTGGGCGGCGATCGCGAAGCGGCCGTACTCGACGAAGCTGCCCGGGTCGACCAGGTCGGCGACGTTCTCGCGCGCCGTTCTGCCGCCGCCGGCGTGGCGGCGCTCGACCGCGTCGGCGCGGGCGGCGTCCTCGGTCAGCCCCCGGCGCGCGAGCAGCTCGGCCAGGTCGTCGCGCTCGCCGCCGTCGGGCATCGGGGGTCTAGCCGCCGAGGCCGCCGAACACGGCGAACGGGTTGGCCGGGCGCTCGGCGTAGGCGGCCTGACCGCTGCCCTCGACGGTGACCTTGCTCCCGGCGGGCACCTCACCCTCGAATCGGGTCGCCAGAGCCCTGGCGGCGTCCTCGTCGGCTGCCCCCACGACCAGGTATTTCCAACGCCGCACCGCCGGCAGGCCTTCACCCCGCAGCTGCCCGGCGAAGTGGACCGCCTCGCGGTGGGACGGCAGGTCGACCCGGACCTCGAACTCGGGCTCGCCGGTCTCCGCCAGCCGCCTGCGCTCGTCGGCGATCAACTCCTCGTGCTCGGCAACCCTGGCGGAATCGCTCGCGGGCAGCGGCAGGTCGGGGTCCTCCCACTTCTCCGCCTCCGGGTGCCAGTGGGTCAGCTCGATGGCGACGTCCCAGCTGTGCGCCGCGGCCAATTTCGCGATCAGGTCGCGAGCCTGCTCGGCCTGCGCCCGCGTCCCCGCGTAGACGAAGACCCGCGGCCCGTCGCCGGAGACGATCAGCCGATCGTGGAAGGCTTCGCTCAGCTCGTGCTCTAGTTCGGCGGCGTTGAGACGCTCGGTCAGTGACCCCGCGTCGCGCTCGCCCTGGACGTCTATCTGCAACCGCCACTCGTCGTTCATGGGCTCAACATAGTGGCTATCCGACAACCTGCGCGTGCGACTGGCGAGTGCCGGACCGAGCGGGGGTAGGACGCATGGAGGCCTAATGGCAGCGCCATTTGGCCGACCGAGGACGACGCCCCGCGAAGTGTGTCCGGCGCCGACAGGCGTGCGTGGAGGTTGTCGGATAGTCACATAGAGTCTCCTCTCGATGAGCACCTCCCCAGACGCACCCACAGCCGGGGCCGGCAGCACGGTCGCCGTCGTCACCGACAGCACCACCTACCTGCCGGCAGAGCTGACGGAGCGCTGGGGGATCGAGCAGGTCAGCCTCTATGTCGGCTGGGGCGGGGAGCATCTGCCCGAGCCCGACTACGAGCTCGAAGAGTTCTACGCGCGGCTGCGCGATTCCGAGGACCTGCCCTCGACCTCGCAGCCCTCGGTCGGGGACTTCCTCGCCGTTTACGAGCCGCTGGCCGAAGCCGGCCGCGACATCGTCTCGATCCATATCGCCGCCGGCCTCTCCGGCACCTACGAGAGCGCTCGCGAGGCGGCCCGGGTGATCGAGGACAAGGGCCACCGCGGCCGGGTCGAGGTCGTCGACGGCCAGACCGGCGCCGGCGGGCTCGGCTGCCTCGTCCTCACCGCCGCCGAAGCTGCCGCGCAGGGACAGTCGCAGGCGCAAGTGGTCGAAGCCGCGCGCCGCACCCGCGAGAGCCTTGAGATGTGGTTCTGCCTCGACACCCTCGAGTACCTGCGCAAGGGCGGGCGCATCGGCGCCGCCCAGGCCCTGGTCGGATCGGCCCTGAAGATCAAACCGATTCTCACCTTCGGCACCGAGATCGCCCCGGTCGGCAAAGTCCGCACCAAGAAGCGGGCGATGGAGCGGATGGTCTCCTACCTGCACGAGCTGCATGAGCGCGGTGCCGAGGGCTGGATCGTCCAGCACGCCCAGTCCTTCGACGACGCGGCAACCCTGGTCGCCGCGGGCAAGGAGATCTTCGGCACCGACCCCCTCTTCTGCACCCAGGTCGGCCCCGTGCTCGGCGCCCACCTCGGCTCCGGCTTTCTCGTCGGCGGCATCGGCTGCGCGCCCGCCGGCGACTAGCACCGTTTAGCGCCGGGACGGATCGGGGTAGCCTGGCCGCCATGAAGCTGAAGACGTTCCTCGCGCCCGTCCTGATCGCGCTCGCGCTCGGCCTCGTGGCCTGCGGCGACTCGGGAGACGACTCGACCGAGAGCGGCGACACCGCCGCCACGACCACCGAACCGAGCGGCAGCACCCCTGCTCCCAGCGGCGAGGCCGCGCGCTCCGAAAAAGTCAAGATCGTCGAATTCGTCTACGGCCCCGACCCGGTCACGGTCCAGACGGGCGGCAAGGTGATCTGGCAGAACGAGGACACCGCGCCCCACACCGCAACGGCCGATGACGGCAGCTTCGACACCGGCACGATCGAGCGCGGCAAGATCAAATCGGAGACCTTCAAGCAGGCGGGCACCATCACCTACTTCTGCGAGATCCACCCGACCATGCACGGCACCGTGGAGGTTGTCGAGAAGGACTGACTCCGCGGCTAGGCTTCCGCGGGTGCCCGCCCTCGGACCCCGCCCGCGTTGATCGAGCGAGTTGCCGCCGCCGTCACGGGGCCGCGTGGGCGCTGGGTGGCAATCACCGCCTGGCTCCTGATCGGGGTCGCCGGGCTCCTCGGCCGCTCGCAGATAGATGACGTCACTGCCGCCGGGCAGAGCAGCTTCCTGCCCAAGGACGCGGAATCAACCCGCGCCATCGATGTCCTCCAGCACAGCCAGAAGAGCGGCGAAGAGGTCCCCGTCGTCATCGTCTTCGAGCGCAACGGCGGCCTCACCCCGGCGGACCTGGACGCGATCGGGCGGATCGGCAAGGGACTCAACGAACTGAAGATCGTCGGCGCGACGCCGATCATCGACCCCTTCTCCGCCGACGCCGAAGCGCCGCTCGGCGAGGTGGCGAAGATCGCCGACGGGATCGGGCCGATCTCCCGCGACGGCGAAGCGGCGTTGGTCGTGCTGGCACTCGACGCCGGCGACCGCGGCGCGATCCTCAGCGGCGTCCACACGATCCGGCGCTACCTCGGCGCCCACGCCAGGCCGGGGCTCCACACCTATGTGACCGGGCCGGGCGGGATCGCCGCCGACCTCGAGCAGGTCGCCGACGACGCCGGCAAGACGCTGTTGATCGCGACCCTGAGCCTGGTTCTGATCCTGCTGCTGGTTGTCTACAGGGCACCGCTGCTGGCGGTGTTGCCGCTGCTGGTCGTCGGCACCGCCTACCTGGTCGCGACCGGGATCGCCTACCTGCTGATCAAGGCAGGCGCGATCACGGTGAACACCGAGGGCACCTTCCTTCTGCTGGTGCTGATCTTCGGCGCCGGCACCGACTACTCGCTGCTGCTGGTCCACCGCTACCGCGAGGAGCTGCGGGGCGGCGCTGTGCCGGCGGTAGCACTGCCCACGGCGCTGCGCGAGAGCGCCCCGGCGATCGCCGCCTCGGGCGGGACCGTGATCGCGGCGATGTTGGTGCTGCTGGTCGCCGACCTGGAGTCGACCCACTGGCTCGGCCCGATCCTGGCGATCGGGATCGCGGTGATGCTCGCTGCCACCTTCACCCTGCTGCCGGCGCTGCTCTCACTGCTCGGCGGACGCGCCTTCTGGCCGGCAACGGGGTCCGCCGGTCAGTTGCGCGGCTCGGAATCCACGCATTCCGTGGAAAAGGAACCGCGGAACAGGTGGGGGCGGATGGCAGACCTGGTGCAGCGGCGTTCGCGGGCGATCATCTTCGGCGTCTTCGGCCTGCTGATCGTGCTGGCACTGGGGAACTTCACCAGCCACGGGACGATCGGGTTCGGCCAGGGCGAGACCCGCCCGACCAACTCCAGCCGCGGGACCAAGGTGCTCGGCGAACACTTCCCGCCCGGCATCGGCTCGCCGCTGACCGCGGTCGTCAAGGCCGAGGAGCTCGCCGCGGTGGTCGCGGGGATGAAGAAGCTCGACACCGTGAAGCTGGCGCTGCCGGTGCCGCCGACCGCCGAGACCGACGAGACCGTGGCCGTCCTCGTCCTCCGCGGCAATCCCTACTCGGGCGAAGCCGCCGACGCGGTCGAGGCGATCCGCGAACGCCTGCACGCGATCGCACCCGGCGGCCTGCTCGGCGGCATCCCGGCCGAGAACTACGACATCGAGCAGACCAACTCCCGCGACACCAAGCTGATCGTGCCTCTCGTCCTGCTCGTCGTCGGCCTGATCCTGGCCCTGGTGCTGCGCGCTCTGGTCGCGCCTGCCTACCTGATCCTCACCGTCGTCGCCTCCTTCGCGGCGACGCTCGGCCTCTGCACCTTCATCTTCTCGGTGCTGGGCAGCGAAGGCATCGCCTTCAACCTCGTCCTGCTCTCCTTCCTCTTCCTGGTCGCGCTGGGCGTCGACTACAACATCTTCCTCATGGCCCGGGCGCGCGAGGAAGCGGCCGTCCAAGGCACCCGCGAGGGAGTCCTGCGCGCCCTCGTCAACACCGGCGGGGTCGTCACCGGCGCCGGCCTGATCCTCGCCGGCACCTTCGCCACCCTGACCCTGCTGCCGCTGGAGGAGCTGGTCCAGATCGGCGCCACGGTCGCGATCGGCGTCCTCCTCGACACCTTCATCGTCCGCGCCCTGCTGATCCCGGCGATCACCTACCGCCTGGGCGAGCGCACCTGGTGGCCCTCCAGCCCCTAACCGCTTCCGCTGTTCCTTAGCCGGACATAACCCGGCTAAGGCACAGCGGAGCTCAGTAGCCGGTGCCGGTCTTGACCATTTTGCGCTCGGCCGGGTGGGCGCCGCCCTTCTTCGCCAGCGTCGAGCAGGCCTGCTCGATGTCGTCGGCGAGGCGGTCGACCTGCTCGCGGCTGAGGGTCTCCTTGACCAAGGCGCGCAGCACTTTCTCTTTTTCGGCGTTGGGAGGCAGCGTGTAGGCGGGGAGCATCCAGCCGCGCTCGGCCGAGAGCTGCCAGGAGACGTCGAACTCGTCGTAGTTCTTGCCCTCGACCAACTTGAAGGCGACCAGCGGCAGCTGCTCTTTGTCGGCGCCGATCAGCTCGAAGTCGCCGCAGGCCTTGAGCCGGTCGGCAAGGGCGCAGGCGTTCTTCTGCATCGCCTCCATGATGTAGGTGTAGCCGAGCCGCCCGAGGCGGACGAAGTTGTAGTACTGCGCCAGCACCATCGAGGCCCCGGTCGAGAAGTTGAGGGTGAAGGTGGCGTCAGTTTTGCCGAGGTAGTTCTCGTAGAAGACGAGATCCTCGGCGAGATCGCTTTCTTCGCGGAAGATGAGCCAGCCGACACCCGGGTAGACGAGCCCGAACTTGTGGCCGGAGACGTTGATCGAGCGCACCTGCTCGAGCCGGAAGTCCCACTCGGAGTGCGGGTATAGGAAGGGCCAGACGAAGCCGCCGCTGGCGCCGTCGACGTGGATCGGGATGTCGATTTCCTTCTCGTGCTTGAGGCTGAGCAGGAGGTCGTTGATGCCGACGATGTCGTCGGCGTGGCCGGTGAAGGTGGTACCGAGCACGGCGGCGACGCCGATCGTGTTCTCGTCGATCAGCGGCTCCACGTCTTCGGGCCCGATCGTGTACTTACCCTCCTGCAGCGGCACGATCCGCGGCTCGACATCGAAGTAGCGGCAGAACTTCTCCCAGACCACGTGCACGTCGCCGCCGAAGATCAGGTTCGGCTTGTCGACCGCCAGGCCGGCAGCTTCGCGGCGCTGCTTCCACTTCCACTTCAGCGAGAGGGCGCCGAGCATGATCGCCTCCGAGGAGCCCTGGGTACGGGCGCCGGTGGTCTCCCCGGGTGCGTGGTAGAGATCGGCCAGCATGCGGATGCAGCGTTTCTCGATCTCGGCCGAGATCGGGTACTCGGCGTGGTCGATGAAGTTGCGGTAGAGGTTCTCGGCGATCAGCCGCTGCGCCTCGGGCTCCATCCAGGTGGTGACGAAGGTCGCCAGGTTGCGGTTCGGGTCACCCTCCAGCACCAGTTCCTCGTCGACCAAGCGCATCGCGTCGAGCGCGGACATGCCGCTGGCGGGGAAATCCTTGGCCGGAGCGTCCTCGGTGAGGAAGCGGTTTCCGTAGAGCATCGCCGCGTCGTCGGCGCTGGGAGGAGTGTTCATGGAGCTCACCCGATCTGGTCGTAGGTCATGGAACTGGGAGACGCTGGGCCGAGCCTACACGCGGCAAATCTGTCGGTAAGGTGCTGTCAGCTACCGCAGCGGAGAATTTGCCCAAACGAAAGGACCGGTTTGAACGGCGACGATGTCAACGAGATGGGCCCGATCGACTACATCCTCGTCGAGTGGCCGGGCCGTCAACCGAACGGTGAGGTCGCACCGCACCTGGTCGATCTGGTGGACCGCGGCCTGATCCGCATCCTCGACCTCACCTTCATCACCAAGGCCGAGGACGGCTCCGTCGCCGGCCTCGAGCTCGCCGACCTCGGCGGCGAAGTGGCCGAGCTGGCGATCTTCGAGGGCGCCTCCTCGGGGCTGCTCTCCGACGACGACGTCAACGAGGCCGCCGGCGCGCTCGAGCCCGGCACCTCCGCCGCCCTGCTGGTCTTCGAGAACACCTGGGCCGCGCCATTCGCCCGCGCCGTTCGCAGCTCCGGCGGACAACTGGTCGCCAGCGGCCGCATCCCCGTCCAAGCCGTCCTCGCCGCGCTCGACGCGGCCGAGGCTTCCTAGAAGGAGACCACCCATGCCAGGACTACTTCGAGGCGTCGCCCGCACCGCCGTCATCGCCGGCACCGCCACCAGCGTCAGCAACCGCGTCTCCAAACGGCAAGGTGAGCGCTGGGCTCAGCAGGAAGCCCAAGAAGCGCCCCAGCAGCAGGCCCCGGTGGCCGCTCCGGCACCCGCCGGCGACTCGGTGATCGATCAGCTCAAGCAGCTCGGCGAGCTGAAAAGCCAGGGCATCCTCACCGAGGAGGAGTTCGCGGCGCAGAAGGCCAAGCTGCTCGGCTGAGTCGGTGGCTCCCCGCGGGGAGCCGGAGGAATTAAGAGCGGGCGCTCGGTTCCTGCTCGGCGACGGTCAGCTCGGCGGTCGGGTTGACTTCGAGGCGCCCGTCGGGGATCGGCTCGCCGCTGCGGATCGAGAGCCCGTAGGTGCCGGCGGCGAGGCGCGCTTCGGCGCGCTCGAGCGCGGCCATGCGGTCCTTCAGTTCCTGGGCGCGGCCGGCGTCGAACTCGTCCTGGTAGAGCCCCTCGGAGTTGAAGTCGCCGGGCTCGCGGCGCTCGTCGCCCTCCTCCGGGGTGTCGCGCTCGACGGCGGCGATCTCCTGCTCGAGTTTGGTCCGCTCAGCGGCGAGAAGTTGATGTGCGCGCTCTGAATCCATGCCGACACCCTACCCACCGGGCGAGCTGTCCAAGTCAGGCTGGTTGACACGGAAACCAATCGCGCTATCCTGATCAAGGACTAACTACAGAAAGTGGACTTGGCTATGGCCTATCGCCTGATCCCCCTCGACGAAGCAATCGTCTTCCCCACCGTCACCGCCACGCTGCCGATCGACGTCGGCGGCGAGGACCGCGTCTTCCTCCTCCCCCGCACCGACGGCGAGTTCGCCCGGGTCGGCGTCGTCGCCGAGGTGCTCGAGAGCGGCGAGTCGCGCCGTGGCAACCCGGTCGCGACCGTACTCGGCCTGCACCGCGGCCTGGCCGGCGTCGCCGTGGCCGGCGAGGACGATCCCGAGACCCTCCACATCGAGGTGCAGGAGTTCCACGACGGACATCCAGAAGACGAGCAGGCACGCGAGCTGGCCCGCGAGTACCGGGCCGTGGTCGAGGAGATCCTCGAGCTGCGCGGCGACGACGGCCGCATCTCCGCCTTCCTGCGCTCCGTGCAGGAGCCGGGCGCGCTGGCCGACACGGCCGGGCTCAGTCCCGAATTCTCCGCCGAGCAGAAACTGCGCCTGCTCGACACCCTCGACGTCGCCGAGCGGCTTCAGGTGGCAGTCGAGCTGCAGCGCGAGCGGCTGGCCGAGCTGCAGGTGCGCAGCCGCATCCGCGACGACGTCGAGTCCGGCGCCCAGAAACAGCAGCGCGACTACTTCCTGCGCAAACAGATGGAGTCGATCCGCAAGGAGCTCGGCGAGGACGACGCCTCGATCGTCGACGAGTACCGGACCAAGATCGACGAGTCGGCGATGCCCGACGCGGTCCGCGAG
>Ga0190264_10000075_pt1 | contig 14515 bp, 13 predicted proteins | sample Popmic112T_FD_136651 | JGI IMG/M metagenome (GOLD analysis project Ga0190264, IMG submission 136651) | Populus adjacent soil microbial communities from riparian zone of Indian Creek, Utah, USA - 112 T | ecosystem: Environmental > Terrestrial > Soil > Riparian zone | place: USA: Utah | collected... | reverse complement strand
GCGAGACCTCGGCGATCTCACCACCGAGCGCCTCGATCTTCGCCAGCGTCGCCTCGAAGACCTCGCGCACACCAGCGTCGAAGGCGTCACGGGCGAGCTCGCTCGGAACCCCGAAGCGCAGACCCTTGAGATCCTCGCGGCTGGGCGCCTCGACCCCGCCCTCGATCCCGACCGAGGTCGAGTCGCAGGGGTCGCGCCCCTGCAGCGCCGCCAGCAGCAGCGCCGCGTCGGTGACGTCGCGGGTCAGCGGCCCGCACTGGTCGAGCGAAGAGGCGAAGGCGATCATCCCGTAGCGCGAGATCGAGCCGTAGGTGGGCTTGAGGCCGACGATCCCACAGAGCGAGGCGGGCTGGCGGATCGAGCCGCCGGTGTCGGTGCCGATCGCGCAGGGGGCGAGGCCGCCGGCGACGGCGGCAGCCGAGCCACCCGAGGAGCCGCCCGGGACGCGACCGCGATCCCACGGGTTCAGCACCGGCCCGTAGGCGGAGTTCTCGTTCGAGGAACCCATCGCGAACTCGTCCATGTTGGTCTTGCCGAGCACGCGGGCGCCGGCGGCGTCGAGCCGCCGCACCGCGGTCGCGGTGTACGGCGGCCGGTAGCCCTCGAGGATGCGCGAGCCCGCCGTGGTCGGGGCGCCCTCGGTGCAGAAGATGTCCTTGATCGCGACCGGGATGCCGCTCAGCGGGCCGTCCTCGACCTCGTAGTTGGAAGGGTCCTCGAGCTGCCAGAGGTAGGCGTTCAGCTCATCCCCGGCGGCCGCCTCGCGCCAGGCGTCGAAGTACTCGTCGGCGGAGATCTCCCCGGCCGCGATCTTCGCCGTCGCCGCGGCGACGGTCAGTCCCAGCAGCTCCGACATCAAGCGTCGGCCTGCGGCGAGGGCACCCGGAAGGCGCCGTCGAGCGGTTCGGGCGCCGGGGCCAGCGCCACCTCGGGCGCCAGGCTCGGTCGCGGCTCGTCGGCGCGCAGGACGTTCTCCAAGGCGACGACGTGAGTGGTCGGCTCAACTCCCTCCAGATCCAGCTTCCCGATCCGGTCGACGTGCTCGAGAATTCCGGACAACTCGCCCGTCATCGTCTCCACTTCCTGCTCGGAGAGCTTGAGGCGCGAAAGCCTCGCCACGTGCAGCACCTGGTCCCGGTCGATCATCGGCGCATTCTAGGCAGGCACACCGTGACCGCTGCCGGCGCCCCCTTTGGCTGCTCAGCCAGTTATTGTCCAGACCATGCAGGGGCCCGCGGCAGAGCGTTTCGTCGTCCTTAACCTGCGCCTGCTCGCCGCCACCTTCGCCGTCGTCGGCATTCTCTTCATCGCCGTGCCCAGCGGCGTCCTCGACGTCATCTCCGACGTCGGCGAATGGTTCGGCAACGACACCCGCGCCCCCCACACCCAGGAGTACCTCTGGCTGGCGCTCGCCTTCGCCTACATGGTCGTCATCACCGGCATCTCCCTGCTGGCCGCGACCGACGTCGTCCGCTACCGCGCCCTGATCCTCGTGCTCGCCGCCGGCAAGACCGCCTCCTCGCTCGCCTCGCTCGCCTTCTTCCTGATCCAGGACCAGGTCTTCATCTACCTGCTCAACTTCCTCGTCGACGGCTTCCTGGCGCTGCTGGCGCTCTGGCTCTGGGTCCTGGCCGGCCGCATCGGCCGCCCCGTCGACCCCGGTTGACAGCGTCCGCCGGGGCTTTCAGCCACTGAGCAACGGACCCTGAGCGCGATCTGCGCGGCGATGGCGCCGGGCATCGACGGCTTGCCCGTGGCCGAGCGCGACGTCGACGTCTCCGGCCCGGTCGCCGGCTTCCTCGGCTCGGTCTCGCCCAGCGTCCTGCTCCGCCTCAGGCTCGGCCTGCGCGCCTTCGAGTGGTTGCCCTTCCCCTGGCGCTTCAGCCGCCTCGATCCCGCCGCGCAGGAGGACTTCCTGCTCAAGCTCGAGGGCTCGCGGCTCTCCCTCCACCACGACCTGCTGCTGATGGCGAAGCTGTTCTCGACCCTCGGCTACGCGGTCACGCCCGCGGTGCAGGAGCGGATCGGCTTCGAGATCAAGTGCGGCCTCGCCGATGGCTCGTTGCCGGAGCCCGCCGGCACGCTCGGCGACACCGAGCCGCCCGGCGAGGGCGAGGAATGCGACGTCGTCATCGTCGGCTCCGGCGCCGGCGGCGCCGTCGCCGCGGCGGAGCTGGCCGCGGCCGGACTCGACGTGATCGTGCTCGAGGCCGGCGACCACTACAACCGTGACAACTACCCGGAGGACCACCTCGACGCGATCGCCACCCTCTACCGCGACGGGGGCCTGACGATCGCCGAAGGCCGGCCGCCGATCCCGGTCCCGGTTGCCAAAGTCGTCGGCGGCACCACGGTGATCAACTCCGGTACCTGCTTCCGCGCCCCGGAGCCGGTGCTGGCGGACTGGCAGCAGCGCTTCGGCATTCCCTGGGCGGGCGCGATGGACGCCGACTACGCCGAGGCCGAGCAGACCCTCCACGTCAAGCAGCTCGACCCCGAGACGATGGGACGCAACGGCCAGCTGGCGATGGAGGGAGCGGCCGCGATCGGCGCCAGTGGCGCCCCGATCCACCGCAACGCCGGCGACTGCAACCAGTGCAGCTCCTGTCCCTTCGGCTGCGAGATCGACGCCAAGCGCGGCATGCACGTCAGCTACCTCCCCCGCGCGGTGGCCGCCGGGGCGCGGATCCGCGCCGGCGTCGAGGTCGACCGGGTCCTGGTCGAGGACGGGCGCGCGGTCGGGGTCAGCTGCTCGACCCGAGCCGGGGCCGGCGCCAAACACCGCCAGTTCACGGTTCGCGCTCGCCGCGCCGTGATCGCCGCCGGTGGCTCCTTCGGCACGCCGGAGCTGCTGCTGCGCTCCGGCCTGGGCAACAAGCAGGTCGGCCGCAACCTCCACATCCACCCCGCCTGCTGGGTCGGCGCCCGCTACGACGAGGAAGTGCGCGGCTGGGACGGGGTGATGCAGAGCTACTACGTCGACGAGTGGGAGCCGACCGGGATCCTGCTCGAGGCGACCTTCACCCCGCTCGCCTTCGGCGGCGCCTGGCTGCTCGGCGCCGGCGAGTCGCACCAGCGGGCGATGCTCGACTTCGGCCACGTCGGCTCGATCGGCGTCCACCTCTGCGACGAGTCGTCGGGCCGGGTCGGGCTCGGGGCCGAGGGCTCGCTGCGGGCGAGCTACAAGCTGCTGAAGAGCGACGCCGAGAAACTCACCTTCGGCATCGCCCGCGCCGCCGAAGTCCACTTCGCCGCCGGCGCCACCGAGGTCTACCCCAACATCGCCCGGGTGGGAGTCCTGAAGCCGGGCGACCTGGCCAAGTTCGAGGCGACCGCCTTCAAGCCCTCGGAGCTGCGCCTGGAGGCCTTCCACCCGATGGGCACCGCCCGCATCGCGGCCGACGAACGCGAGGGGGCCTGCGGCATCGACGGCTCCGTCCACGGCACCGAGAACCTCTACGTCGCCGACGGCTCCCTCTTCCCGACCTCGGTCGGCGTCAACCCGATGATGACCATCATCGCCTTCTCGAAGCAGATAGCGCGCGGGCTGGTCGAAACGCCGACCGGCCCGCGCGCGAAGTCCCTGGCCCTCTAGCTACTGAGCCGGAGGCGGTGGTGGCGGAGGCGGAGGAGTCGAGGACGGCGGCGGTGGTGGGTCGCCAGGGCCGCCACCGGAGAGCTTGTCGGCGGTGCCGCTGAAGGTCGTCCCCTCTTCCTGCATGCCGCGGTAGCCGCCGTAGGCGATCCCGGCGGCGGTGATGAGACCGAGGAAGATGCCGAGCGCGAGCGTGCCGTCGACGGAGACGCCGCCGAAGGTGCCGAAGTTAGGTGGCGAGATGATCCGGTAGAGGACCAGCAGGGTCGAGAAGCCTCCGAGCACGGCGACGGCGACGTTCATCGAGATCGGCGGCTCGTACTCGGAGTCGCTGAGTCGCAGCGCGACGTTGATCAGGGCGACGACGATCGTGAGCACGAGGATGATCGGGATGAAGTCGAGCGCGTCCCAGGCACTACCGCCGGCACCGGAGCCGAAGGAGACGGTCCCGCCTTCGCCGGAGATCTCCACCCCGAACCAGTCGAAGAACATGAAAATGAAGAGGAGGACAGCCGACACCCCGGCGATCTTCTCTCCGGTGTTGAGCTTGTCTACGTCCATCTGCATTCCCTCCGTCGAAGCTTGCCTGGTCGGTCGATCCGACCCTGTATATCCACCTCAGGCCCTATTCGGGGAGGAAATGGCCGACCCTTCTAGGCCGGGCCGGTGAGGCCGCGTGCACGCGCCGCCTGCAACGTATTCACCAGCAGCATCGCGATCGTCATCGGCCCGACGCCGCCCGGGACGGGCGTAATCGCGCTCGCCACCGCGGCCGCCGCGTCGAACTCGACGTCGCCGCGTAGCCCGTCGTCGGTGCGGTTCATACCGACGTCGATCACCACCGCGCCCGGCTTGACCGCATCGGCTCCGAGCAGCTCCGGCACCCCGACCGCGGCGACGAGGACGTCGGCGCGGCGACAAACGGCCGCCAGGTCACGGGTGCGCGAGTGGCAGACGGTGACGGTCGCATTGGCGGCCAGCAGCAGCCGCGCTACCGGCACCCCGACCAGCTTCGAGCGTCCGACGACCACCGCCTCGGCCCCCTCCAGCGCAACCCCCTCGTGCGCCAGCAGCTCCATCACCCCGGCGGGGGTGCAGGGCACCAGCCCCGGCGTACCGTGGGCCAGCAGGCCGGCGTTCAGCGGCGTCAGGCCGTCGACGTCCTTGCCCGGGTCGATCGCGGCGACGACGGCGTCGGGGTCGATGTGGGCCGGAACCGGCAGCTGCACGAGGATCCCGTCGACGTCGGGGTCCTCGCCGAGGGACGCGACCAGCGCCAGCAGCTCCTCCTCGCTGGTCGCGGCGGCGAGCCCGTGGTGGACCGAGCCCATCCCCACGTCCCCGCAGGCCTTGTGCTTGTTGCGGATGTAGATCTCCGAGGCGGGATCGTCGCCGACGATCACCGTCGCCAGGGTCGGGACCCGTCCCGCCTCCTCCGCGTAGGCGGCGACGTCGACCCGCACCCGCTCGCGCACCGCGGCGGCGACCGCCTTGCCGTCGATCGTCCGCGCCGCCACTGCTAGCGCTTCCGGATCGGCGCGTAGTCGGCCATCAGCTTGCGCTCGGAGCCGTCGCCGGCGAAGCGGACGATGACCACCCCGCCGGGCTCGACCCCGGTGACGACGCCGTCGCCGAAGCTGGCGTGGACGACGTCGTCGCCGGCCTGCATCTCCAGCGCCGGGCCGGGGTCGACCGGCTGCGCGGGATCGGCGCCCGACGTGGGCTCCCAGGTCATGCCGCCGACCGTGCTGGAGACGGTCGCGTGGCGCTCGGTCAGCTCGACCGGCAACTCGTCGATGAAGCGTGAGGGCAGGTTGTGCTCGGAGCGGCCGAAGAGGCGTCGCTCGCGCGTCCAGGTCATGTAGAGGCGCCGGCGGGCGCGGGTGATGGCGACGTAACAGAGGCGCCGCTCCTCTTCCTCGCCCCCCTCTTCCAGCGCCATCATGTGCGGGAAAGTGCCGTCCTCGCAGCCGATCACGAAGACGGTGTCGTACTCGAGGCCCTTGGCGTTGTGCACGGTCATCAGGGTGACCTGATCCTGCTCCTCCTCGATCGAGTCCTGGTCGGAGAGCAGCGAGATCTGCTGCAGGAACTCCTCCAGCGGCGGCACCTCGCTCTCGCCCTCCTGCTCGCGGTTGAGGTCGAACTCGGCGGCGGCCTCGGTGAAGGCGTCGAGGTTCTCGATCCGCCCTTCGGCCTCGACCGTGCGCTCGGCCTCCAGCGCTTCCACATAGCCGGTCTCGCTCAGCACCGCCTGGACGATGTCGGCGACCACGGCGCCGGAGTCGACCCGCGCTTTCAACAGGTCCATCGTCTCGAAGAATCGGGTCACGTTCTTGACCGCGCCCGCGCTCAGCCCCGGCACCTCCTCGGCCCGTTCGGCGACCTCCCAGATCGTCAGTCCAGCCGTGTTCGCATAGGCGGCGAGCCGGCCCTGGGTGGTGTTGCCGATCCCGCGCCGCGGTGAGTTGACCACACGCAGGAAGGAGACCTGGTCGGCCGGGTTGAGCAGCAGGCTGAGATAGGCGACGGCGTCCTTGACCTCGGCCCGGTCGTAGAACTTGGTGCCGCCGATCACCTGGTAGGGGACCTCGTAGCGGACCAGCGTGTCCTCCAGCACCCGGCTCATCGCGTTGGTCCGGTAGAAGACGGCGACGTCGGCGCGCTTGACCCCGTGCTCCTCGCCGAGTCGCTCGATCTCCGCCGCCACCCAGCGCGCCTCCTCGTGCTCGTCACCGAGCTCGGAGAGCTGGACCAGGTCGCCGCCCTCGATGTCGGTCCAGAGCTCCTTCGGCCTGCGCTCGCGGTTGCGCTCGACGACGGCGTTGGCGGCCGAGAGGATGGTCTGGGTGGAACGGTAGTTCTGCTCGAGCTTCACCACCTCGGCCTCGGGAAAGTCGTGCTCGAAGTCGAGGATGTTGCGGATGTCGGCGTGGCGGAAGCCGTAGATCGACTGGTCCTCGTCGCCGACCACCATCAGGTTGCCGTGCTCGGAGGCGAGCAGCTGCAGCAGCCGGTACTGGGCGTGGTTGGTGTCCTGGTACTCGTCGACGAGGACGTGGCGGAAGGTCCGGCGCCAGCGCTCGCGCACCTCCTCGAACAGCTCCAGGGCGTTGACCGTGCGGACCAGGAGGTCGTCGAAGTCCATCGCGTTGGCCTCCAGCATCCGCTTCTCATACAGCGGGAAGCATTCGGCGACCACCTCCTCGAACAGACTGCCCTGCGTTTCGGCATACATGTCAGAGTCGATCAGCTGGTTCTTGGCGCCGGAGATCTTGTTCTGGATCGCCCGCGCCGGATAGCGTTTCGGGTCGACCCCGAGCTCGCGCATCACCCGCTTCAGCATCCGCAGCGAGTCCGACTGGTCGTAGATCGTGAAGCTGCGCGAGTAGCCGAGCCGCTCGGCGTCGGCCCGCAGCATCCGCGCGCAGGAGGAGTGAAAGGTGGTCACCCACATCGCCCGCACCGAGCGGCCGACGAGCTCGCCGACCCGCTCGCGCATCTCCGCCGCCGCCTTGTTGGTGAAGGTGATCGCGAGGATCTCCCCCGGCCGGGCGGCACCGGTGGCGAGCAGGTAGGCGATCCGGTGGGTCAGGACCCGGGTCTTGCCGGAACCGGCGCCGGCGACCACCAGCAGCGGCCCCTCGACGTGTTCGGCCGCCTTGCGCTGCGGCGGGTTGAGCTCGGCCAGCAGCCGCTCGACGCGGTCGGCGCCGGCCTCGGTCGGCGCCCCGCCGAGCGGGTTCTCAGCTTCAGCGGGGATCTCGAACTCGCTCTGCAGCATCGGCTCCGAGAATAGAGAGGAGGGCGGCTGGCGCTTCCGCTGAAGCGGTGGGCTTCAGAGGGAGGTGGAGCGCGGTTCGCAGGGGCGGGCCAGGTCGAGGATCGGCTGTGGCGAGGGGTCGAGCAGCAGCGCCTCCAGCGCCGCGTCGTCGAGGCCTTCCAGCTGACCGACCATGCACGCGGAAGCCCGGGCCTGCGCGGGCGTGTCGGCTCTTTTCATGACTTCGCGGCCGAACTCGAGGAGGAACGCCTCGCGGTCGAACACGGCGAATTCGAGCGCTTCGTCTTCCTTCCAGCTCCCGTTCTCCTCGACCAGGCCGATCACCACCTCCTGCTCGTCGTACGGGCCGTCGACGGAGCCAACCTGCGCGGTCGCGGCGGCGCCGTCGATCTCGATCCTCGTCACCTCAACGGCAGTCGGCAGATCGCGAGCTTCGAGCTTCGACTCTTCGCAGGCCCTGACCGCCGCCTGCCCCTGCGCCTTGAAGCTCCGTTCGAGCATGTTCATCGTTCCGTAGCGGCGGCAGTCCGCCGGGTTCCTCGAGGTCGCCGAAACCTCGACCACGGCCTTGATCTCCGCTTCGTCTCCGGCTCCGCCCCCGCAGGCTGCGAGGCCGAACGCGACAAGCCCGAGCAGCGCGAGCGAGGGACGACGCACCGAACTATCCACCCGCAGGCGAGCGGCCGGTGCGCGGCTGCACCTCGCCGGAGGAGTCGCCGCGCGCGGGCCCATTGCCGCCGTCGAGCTCTGCTAGGCGGCGCTCGATCTCCGCCAGGCGGCCGGAGAGGCCCTTGATCGCCTCCGCGATCGGGTCCGGCAGGTGGATCCAGTCGGCGTCGGGGCCTTCGACCCGCTTGCCTTCGACCCGGACCGGATGGCCCGGGTTGCCGACCACGGTCGCGCCCGGCGGCACGTCCTCGACCACAACCGTGTTGGCCCCGACCTTGGCGCCGGCGCCGACGTCGATCGGCCCGAGCAGCTTGGCCCCGGAGCCGACGGTGACGTTGTCCCCGAGTGTCGGGTGGCGCTTACCGCGCTGGAAGCCGGTCCCGCCCAGCGTCACCCCCTGGTAGAGCGTCACCCGCCTCCCGATCACGGCCGTCTCGCCGATCACCACGCCGGCCCCGTGGTCGATGAAGAACTCCTTGCCGATCACCGCCGCCGGATGGATCTCCACCCCGGTCACGGCGCGGGTCATGTAGGCGATCACCCGCGGCAGCACCGGCACCCCGGCGCCCATCAGCGCGTGCGCCGCCCGGTGCGCGAGCAGCGCCTGCACGCCGGCCCAGCTGCTGAGGATCTCGAAGGTGGAGACGCCCTGGGCGGCGGGGTCGCGGTCGCGGGCCGCGGCGACGTCGGCGCGCACCTCGGAGACCACCCTTTTCCACCTGCTCATGGTGAGAAGAAGGGTAGGGACATGTAGCGCTCGCCCGAGTCGCAGACGACCGTCACCACCCGCTTGCCGGCCATCGCCGGGCGCGCCGCGATCTCCAGCGCGGCGCAGATGTTGGCGCCGGCCGAGATCCCGGCCAGGACGCCCTCCTCGCGGGCGACCAGCCGCGCCGTCTCCAACGCGTCCTCGTCGCTGACCGCGACGATCTCGTCGATCACCGAGCGGTCGAGCACCTCCGGCACGAAGCCGGCGCCGATGCCCTGGATCTTGTGCGGGCCCGGAGCGCCGCCGGAGAGCACCGGCGAGGCGGCCGGCTCGACCGCGACCACCAGCGCCTCGGGAGCCCGTTCCTTCAGCATCCGCCCGACCCCGGTGATCGTCCCCCCGGTGCCGACGCCGGCGACGAAGGCACCGATCTGCCCGTCGGTGTCGGCCCAGATCTCCTCCGCCGTGCTCAGGCGGTGGGCCTCGGCGTTGGCGGGGTTGGAGAACTGCATCGGCATGAAGGCTTTGCGCTGCTCGCGGATCTCTTCGGCCAGGGCGACGGCCTCGTTCATCCCGCCCAACGAGGGCGTCTCCCGCACCTCGGCCCCGTAGGCCCGCAGCAGCTTCGCCCGCTCCCGGCTCATCCCCTCGGGGAGGGTCAGGATCAGCTCGTAGCCGCGGGCGGCGCAGACCATCGCCAGCGCGATCCCGGTGTTGCCGCTGGTCGGCTCGACCACCACCGAGCGCCCCGGCTTGACCAGCCCCTCCTCTTCGGCCGCGTCGATCATCGCCACCCCGATCCGGTCCTTGACCGAGCCACCGGGATTGAAGTACTCGAGCTTGGCGCAGACCTGTCCCGCCAGTCCGTCGGCCAGGCGGTCGAGCAGCACCAACGGGGTGCCGCCGACAACCGCCGAAGTCTCTGCCCCGATCCGCATCAGATGAAGTTACAGCGAGAGAGCTAAGGCAGCCCGGCTTCTTCTTCGACTTCGCTCGCCGGGAACTGGATCCCGAGCGTCGTCCCGTCCTGCGCTTTCTTCGTCGTCTGCCAGTCCGCGTTGAACGTCGGCGTGCCGAATACGTCCGTTGGGCTGGGGACGAACGACCAGGGTTCGACGTCGAGGTTGTTCTGCGACTCGCTGAGTTCGCCGCCTTCGAGGACCTGGAGGTTGTCGAAGGCGTTGTATTTCGCGATCGCGCCCGTCGTTTCGGCGCGGATCAGCTCGCCCGGCGCGACGTTGCTCGCGAAGGTGTTGTGGATCAGTTCGATCCCGTGCACCCCGAAGGTCTGCAGCTGCGTCTCGCCTTCCGGCGCGGCTTCGTTCGCGCCGCTTTCGACGATCAGGTTGTTTTCGTATTTGACGTCGGTCACGTCGCCGTCCTTCAGCAGCGTGCCCTGCCCGACGAAGTCGCTGATCACGTTGTGGCTGAACACCGCTTCTTCACCACCCCACACGTTCTGCCAGGCGTCGGTGTGGTTGCCGGTCTCTTCGAAGTCGTGCAGCCAGTTGCGTTCGATCGTGAGCCCTTCGAAGTTGTTCGTGTGAATCGCATCCTCGCCGAACGGGCCCTCGAACTCGTTGTAGGCGATCAGCGTGTTCGTGAACGGCAGAGTGCTCGTGCAGCCTTCATAGACCGGGCCGTTCGGGATGCTGCAGTTGACGCTCCCGGCGCTTATCCCCTGCCCGCCGCCGGAGATGAGGTTGTGTTCGATCACGGTTCCGTCGACACCCGGAGCAATCGTGATTTCTTTGACTTCCTGACCACATACGAGCTGGTTGCTCGTAATGACTTCGATGACGCCTGCTTCATTCGGAGTCAACGATCCCGACGGACAGGTGAAACCTTTGGTTTCTTCACCGGTCACGTAGGCGGACATGGGGCCGTCTTTAAAGGTTTCGGTCGTGCTCCAAGGATTTGCGAAGCCGTTGCCTAGGTAGTTGGTTTCCCCGGTCAGCGCGTGGACGCGAAAGTTGATTTTGCTCCCGTTCGGCGCCAGCGCGATCCAGTAGTGCGCGCCTTTCGCGATCGCGACGCTGCTTTCGAGCGGGATCGAGACCCAGGTTTTCGCGGTGTTGCTGCCAACCTGGCCGGTGGCGAGACGCGTGCTCGGTTTACCTTCACTCTCCGCGTAGAGCGCGACTTTCGCCCCCGAGGTGCTCGTCAGGTAGAGCACAACAGCGCTAGCCGTGCCCGCAACCGGGGATTCGTAGCGAAACGTCTCGCTGGTCGTGCCCGTGAGGGAGTCTCCTGATCCTTCGATAGCCGTCTGGCCGAACAGGGTCGTGGCCTCGGCGGCGGAGACGGGCATCACGCACGCCACGGCCACCAGCGCAATCGCAACGATGCCTCGGCTAAGCAGTTTCATCCCTCTACCTTTCTCACGAGCGGTTATAGGTCAGGCACCCTAAACCAAAAAATGCCTTCCAAGGCCCCGTTGGCCGCCTGATCTAGATGAAATACATCCCGCTGCCGGACTCTTCGGCCTCGCGCCGCGCGACTTCGGCGATCGTGGTCTGGCCGAAGACCTTGCGCAGGGCGGTGACGCCCTCCGACCAGATGCCGCCGGCCTCGTCGGCCTCCTGGCCGATCTTGCCGTCGAGTGCCTGGACGACCTCCAGCACGGTGATCTCTTCGGCCGGCTTGGAGAGGGTGTATCCCCCGCGCATGCCACGGTGGCTGGTCAGCAGCCCGGCCCGCCGCAGGGTCGAGAACAGCTGCTCCAGAAACTGCTCGGGGATCTCGCGGCGCTCGGCCAGCTCCTTGATCGGGACCGGGCGATCGCCGGAGCGGGCGAGCTCGGCGAGAGCAACGACCGCATAGCGCGACTTGGACGTGATCGAGATCAAGGGACCTTTCTACCGCACCCTCACGGGCTGGGCTAGGATCGGGAATCGATGGGGTCCTTACCGGCAGACGGGCCCACCCCGCAAACCAGTGATCGGAAGCAGCCCTGAGCGAGCGCCCCAACTGCCTTGTGATCGACGATCACCCGCTCGTCCGACTCGGAGTGCGCGGCGTGCTCGAAGACGACTTCGAGGTGCACGAGTCGGTCAGTCGTGAGGAGGCGCTGGAGCTGGTCCGCGACATCGGCGACTTCGACGTCACGATCGTCGACATGCGCTGGCGCCAGAACGGCCCGGACGCATCGATCAGCGGCGCCGAGGCGATCCGGATGCTGCGGCGCTCCTCGCCCGGGCTCGGCATCGTCGCCCACGGCGAGCGGCCCGAGCGCCATATCGCCAGCATCGCGATCCAGTCCGGGGCCAGCGCCTACGTCTCGCGGACCGCGTCGACCGCGGAGCTGCGGCGCGCCGTCGACGCCGCCGCCGCCCAGGAGCGCTTCGTCGACCCGGCGGTGCCGCCGAAAGGCAGCCGCGGCAAGCTGACCCGACGCCAGCGCGAGATCCTGCAGCTCCTCGCCAACGGCGAATCGACCACGGTGGCGGCGCGCGAACTCGACCTCAGCGAAGAGACGGTCAAGACCCACATCAAGACGGCGCTGGCGCGACTGGGCGCTAGGAACCGGACCCACGCAGTGGCGATCGCCCTACGCGAGTCCCTGATCGATTAGCCGCGGAGGCGCTCTCCTGGCTCGCCCAGGCGGGCCGGCGCACCTTGACCAGGGAGAGGCGACGCCACTCGGTCGGAGCCGACCGGCGCTCGTTGTCGCTAGATCCAGCCACAGTCACGGGCGGTGAGAACCGCCTGGGCGCGATCGACGGCGCCGATCTTGCCGTAGACGTTGTGCAGGTGGGTGCGGATGGTCGAGACCGAGAGCTGCATTTCGCCGGCGATCTGCTTGTAGACCATGCCCTCGGAGAGAAGGCGGAGGACGTCGAGCTCGCGAGCCGAGAGCGGGCAGGGCTCGCTGACCCGGCTGGAGCCCTCGCGCGCCAACGGCAGCTCGTAGAGGAGGTCGCGCAGGCCGTCGGGGCCGAGGCCGCAGCGCTCCGCACTCGCGCGCAGGCGTTCCGGCGAGATCGCCTCGCCCTGGGAGTAGTGGGCGACCATGTCGGCGGTGGCGACCATCGCCGCCAGGCCGTCGGCGTCTTCGGCGTGGTGGCGCTCGATCGCGATCGCGATCCGCTGCGGCAGGTTCCAGCGCCGGGCGAGGACGCCGCCGACCAGGGTGTGGTCGATGCCGAGCTGCTCGCGTTCGTCGCGCAGCCGCTGCTCCGGGGTGCGCGAGCCCGCGTCGAAGTAAACCTTGTAGCCCGGGTGCAGGCGGGAGATGACGAGCCGGCCGACGTCGTGCAGTAGCGCCGCCACCGCGAGCTCGTCGCGTTCGACCCAGCCGACGACGCGGCCGATCTGGTCGGCGGCACGCTGGGTGGCGAGGGCATGGACGCGGAAACGCTCGGGCTTCAGCTCCCAGCCGCCGTTGGATTCGAAGAAGTCGAAGCTGGGCGCGGTGCCGGCGATCGCCAGCACGCCAGAGGGCTTGAGCACCTCGATCGCCTCGGGAACGCTGCCGACACCGCCGGAGACGACCCCGCTGCGGTTGGCGAAGCGAAGCACGGAGATCGAGAGGGCGACGTCGGACTCGACCGCCTCGACGAGGTCGCCGACACGGGCGGTTTCGGCCGTAGCGGCGCGGATCACCCGCTCGCGGGACTCGATCAGGACCGGGAAACGCTCAACGGCCTCGAAGGCTTCGGCGAGGCGGCTGCCGGGAGCGGCGGTGCCGCGTGAGCCGTTGGACCCGTTGGCCGAGGCCGGAACTTCGCGGGCAGGGACCTTGCCATTGGTCTGGGTTTTGGTAGTGGTGGCCGCCATTGGCCTCCACATCGGCAGATGAAGGAGTTTGGTTTAGCCGAAAGTACTTCCGTGTTGGCCTTCAGCCTCGATCATCCGTCCAGTTTTGGCGACCTAAAGCCGCTCCACAGCCGTTTTCAGCCGCTTCAGCGTCTCCTCCCGCCCCAGCGCCGCCAGCGACTCGAAGATGCCCGGGGAGACCGAACTGCCGGTGATCGCGACCCGGATCGGCTGGTAGAGCTTGCCCGGCTTGACCTCGAAGCGCTCCAGCAACGGCGCCAGCGCCGCCTCGATCGGCTCGGGCTCGAACGGTTCAACCGCCTCCAAGGCCGTCGCCGTGGCCGCCAACATCGCCCCTGAGCCCTCTTTCATCACCTTCGCCCAGGCCTTCGGGTCGTCCACGGGCGGCTCGAAGAGGAAACGGATCAGCGGCCAGACCTCGTCCAGGGTCTGCGCCTTCTCCTGCGCGATCGCGCAGGCGCCGCGCAGGCGCTCGTCGGGCTCGCGCCCGAGCCGGGCGGCGACCGCGGCCGTGTACTCCTGCAGCGGCAGCTCGCGCATGAAGCGGCCGTTGAGCCAGCGCAGCTTCTTCTCGTCGAAGATCGCCGCCGCCTTGCCGACGTCGGCGACCTCGAAGCGGCGGACCAGCTCGTCGGTGGACATCAGCGTCGTGTCGTCGTCGGTCCCCCAGCCGAGCAGCGCCAGGTAGTTACGCACCGCCGCCGGCAGGTAGCCGGAATCGCGCAGCTCCTGGACCGAGGCGGCGCCGTGGCGCTTGGAGAGCTTCTTGCCGTCGGGGCCGTGCAGCAACGGCAGGTGGGCGTAGCGCGGCGGCTCGTGGCCGAGCGCGGCGAGGACGAGCAGCTGCTTCGGGGTGTTGGAGAGGTGATCGTCGCCACGTACCACCTCGGTGATCCCCATCTCGGCGTCGTCGACCGCGACCGCGAAGTTGTAGAGGACCGAGCCGTCGCCGCGGGCGATCACGAAGTCGTCGTAGCTG
>Ga0190264_10000074_pt1 | contig 14676 bp, 12 predicted proteins | sample Popmic112T_FD_136651 | JGI IMG/M metagenome (GOLD analysis project Ga0190264, IMG submission 136651) | Populus adjacent soil microbial communities from riparian zone of Indian Creek, Utah, USA - 112 T | ecosystem: Environmental > Terrestrial > Soil > Riparian zone | place: USA: Utah | collected... | reverse complement strand
TTTCTTGGCGTTGGAATGTCGACGCTCGCGGCGCTGGCGTTGGTGGCGGTGCTCTATCACGCGATCAACCACGCATTCATGAAGAGCCTGCTGTTCCTTGGAACGGGCTCGGTGTTGCACGCAACGGGTGAGCGCAATCTTGGCCGCCTGGGCGGGCTCATTCACCGCATGCCCTGGGTCGCCTGGCTGACCCTGGTCGGCGCGCTGGCGATTGCGGGGCTGCCGCCGCTCAATGGCTTTGTTTCCGAATGGCTGCTGTTGCAGGCATTCCTCTCGGCGCACGAAGTGCCGCGCTCGTTCGTCAACATGTTGCTGCCGCTTGGCGCGGCCGTCATTGCGCTCGCGGCGGCGCTCTCGGCCTACGTCATGGTCAAATTCTTCGGCGTGGTGTTTCTGGGCCAGCCGCGCGAGGCTGGGCTGGCCAAAGCGCAAGAAGCGGGATGGCTCGAGCGTGCGGGACTGTTGTGGCTTGCGGCGGGCTGCGTGGCGCTTGGCCTGATGCCGACGCAGGTGATCGCGCTGCTCTCCCTGGTGCCCGAGCAGCTGGGCATCGTCGATGCCTTGCCGACAACTTCGACCTGGTGGCATCTCGTTCCCGTCGCCGGTCGCCAGGCCGCTTATGCGCCGCTGGTGTTCCTGCTGGCCATCATCGCCACGATTGTCATCACCGTGGCCCTGGTCAGCATGTTCTATCACCGCAGGATCCGTCGGAGCGCGGCCTGGGACTGCGGGTTTGCGCGGCTCGATGCGCGCATGCAGGACACGGCGGAAGGCTTCGGCCAGCCGATTCGCCACATTTTCCTGCCGTTTTTCGAGATGCAGCGGGAACTGCCGACTCCCTTCGATCGCGCGCCGCAATACCGTGTCGTGATCGGTGATCGCTTCTGGCGCGCGATCTATCTACGGCTCGCGCGGTGGGTGCAGCGGATTGCGGAGGCCGTTGCATGGCTGCAGCAGGGGCGCATCGCCACCTATCTGCTGTACAGCTTCGTCACTCTGCTCGTGTTGCTGGCGCTGGTGTTATGACTTCACTGCACTGGGTCACGCAGGTCCTCGAAGTGCTGGCCGCGCTGGTCGCCGCACCGCTGTTCGTGGGGTGGATCAACCAGTGCCGTGCCTGGCTGCAGAACAAGTCGGCGCCGCCGCTGCTGCAGCCGTATCGCGGAATCCGCAAGCTGTTCCACAAGGACGCCGTGCTCGCCACGCACGCCTCGCCACTGTTTCGCATTGCACCGTACGTGGTATTCGGCGCCATGGTGTGCGCCGCGGCGGTGATTCCTTCGCTCGGCACTCGTCTGCCGTTCTCCGACGCGGCCGATGCGATCGCGCTCGTCGGCCTGTTCGCCACCGCGCGCGTTTTCATGGCACTCGCGGCGATGGATGTGGGCACGGCATTCGGCTCGCTCGGCGCCCGGCGCGAAATGCTGGTGGGCTTTCTCGCTGAGCCCGCGTTGCTCATGGTGATCTTCCTGGCATCACTGATCGCCGCCAGCACCTCGCTGCCGGCGATTTCCGAGGGATTGGCAACGCGGACTCTCGCGCTGTATCCGAGTCTGGCGTTTACCGGGGCCGCATTTCTGCTGGTGCTGCTGGCGGAAAACGCGCGCATTCCGGTCGACAATCCGGCCACCCATCTCGAACTCACGATGATTCACGAAGCGATGCTGCTCGAGTATTCAGCCAGGCACCTGGCGCTGATGGAATGGGCCGCGGCGCTCAAGCTGTTCAATTACGCCTGCATCGGTTTTGCGCTCTTCCTTCCATGGGGCTCCGCTACCGGAGACTCACCAAGCCCGGTGACACTGCTGGCGTCCATCCCGATCCTGGGCTTGAAGCTGCTCGCGGCTGGCGCCGTGCTGGCGCTTATCGAAACCGTTTCGGCAAAACTGCGCATCTTTCGCGCGCCGGAGTTCCTCGCCACAGCCTTTCTGTTCGCTGTGTTAGGCCTGCTCGTCCATTTGCTCCTGGGGTCATGAAAAGATGAGCAACCTGAGCCTCGATCTGCAACTGCTGAATACCTTCGCCGCGTTGTTGCTGCTGTCTTCATTCGCCATGTTGTCGCAGCGACGGGTCGTGACCATGGTCAATCTGCTGGCGTGGCAAGGTGTGCTGCTCGGGCTTGCGACACTGCTGTTGGCCTGGCGCACGGGCAATAGTCACTTGTATGTCTCGGCGGCGATGACCTTTGGCCTCAAGGCGCTGTTCCTGCCGTGGCTGCTGCATCGATTGATCCGGCGGCTCGGCGTCTATTGGGACAGTGAGCCGTTGCTGAACATTGCCGCAACGATGCTGGTGGGGTTGCTGATCGTGATCTTCGCGTTCGGCCTGGCTCAGCCGATCGCCGCGCTCGCGACCACGTCCACACGCAGTTCAATCGGCATCGCGGTCGCGGTCGTATTGCTCGCGTTCCTCACCATGATCACGCGGCGCAAGGCGATGTCACAGGTGGTGGGATTCCTGTCGATGGAGAATGGATTGTTCTTCGGCGCCATGAGCGCCACGTATGGCATGCCGATGATCATCGAGCTGGGAGTCGCGCTCGACGTGCTGGTCGCCATGCTGGTGCTGGGCGTGTTCTTCTTCCAGATCCGCGAGCAATTCGACAGTCTCGATCTGCATCACCTCGAGTCGCTCAAGGAAGAGAAATAGCGTGGAGTTCCTTTTCTTATTGACCACCCCGGTCCTTGGCGCGCTGTTTCTGGCATTTTTCGGGGCGCGGCGCTGGGCGCCGGAGGCGAATGCGGCGTTCAGCCTGGGCACGTTCGTGGCCGCCTGCGCGCTCACCGCGCGAGTAATCGGCGAGGGGAATCTGAGCGCGGCTCGCGAACAGTTCTTCATCGATCCTTTCAACGTGTTCCTGGTTGCCCTGACGGCGTTCGTGAGCCTCACCACCTCACTGTTCTCACGACCCTACATGCGCATCGAGCGTGAGCACGGACGCGTCAGACCTGCGCAACTGCGTCTGTATCACAGCATGTACCAGGTGTTCATCGCGGCCATGCTGATCGCGCTGACCACCAACAACATGGGGCTGATGTGGGTGGCGATGGAGGCGGCGACGCTGTCGACGGTGCTGTTGGTAACGCTTTACCGCACGCCCGCGAGCCTCGAAGCGGGCTGGAAGTATTTCATCCTGTGCGGCGTTGGAATTGCACAGGCACTGTTCGGGACGATCCTGTTGTATTTCGCCGCCGAGAAAGTGCTGGGGGCGGAAGGCATGAGCGCGCTGCTCTGGACACATCTAAATGAGGTCAAGGGTCAGCTGGAACCGACCGTCTTGAGCCTGGCGTTCGTATTTCTCCTGGTCGGTTACGGCACCAAGGTCGGTCTCGCGCCGCTGCATAACTGGTTGCCCGACGCGCATGCCGAAGGCCCCACGCCGATTTCCGCGGTGCTCTCGGGACTCCTGTTGAATGTCGCCATCTACGCTGTCGTGCGCTGCAAGGTGCTGGTCGAAGGCTCGCTGCACTCGCCGTTGCCTTCGCGCATGTTGATGGGGTTCGGGCTGGTGTCCATGGTCCTGGCGGCGTTCTTCCTCTGGCGCCAGCGTGACATCAAGCGTTTGTTTGCCTATTCGTCCATCGAGCACATGGGCATCATCACCTTCGCGTTCGGCATGGGTGGCGCGGTGGCAAATTTCGCCGCGCTGCTGCACATGACAGTGCACTCGCTGACGAAGTCCGCAATTTTCTTCGCCGTGGGTCATGCCGCGCAGAAGGCCGGTACCCAGGTCATGGACGACATTCGCGGATTGATCACGCTCAGTCCGACCGTGGGTTGGGGATTGATGATCGGGACGCTGGCTATTCTCGGCCTGCCACCGTTTGGCGTGTTTGCCAGCGAATTTCTGATTCTCACCACGGCGATGCGCGAGCAACCGTGGGCCACGCCGATCCTGTTAATGGCGCTGGGCGTCGCATTTGCGGCGATCTTCCGCCGGGTGCAACCGATGGTCTTTGGCGAGACCACCGCCAGGCGCTTGCCCCATCCGCCCGCATTGCTGCCCGTGTTCGTTCACCTGGGGCTGGTCCTGGTGCTTGGATTGTTCATTCCTTCCTACCTTGCTGACTGGTTCCGGCTGGCGGCAAAACTGATTGCGGGCGCCTGACATGGAGCTGCAAAACTGGATTGATCAGTCCACGCCGCTGCCCGGAGCGCCCGGGTTGCGGCAATTGGATGTGACTCCGGATACCTGGCGCGCCTGCTCGATGGATGTGGCCGCGAGCGGCGGCCGCTTGTTTTCCTTGTGGGCGGATTGCGCGGGCGAAGTCACAGTGTTCGCCGCGCTGGTCGCCGAACCGGTTGTGTTGCTTCTCGTGCTCGAAGTGCCGGCGGCGTCAACCTATCCGAGCCTTGCCGACATTTTCCCCGCTGCCGCGCGCATGGAGCGCGCCGTCGCGGATCTTTGTGGTGTCAGCGCGCGTGACACCGACACCAGGCCGTGGTTGCGCCATGTCGCGTGGCCGGCAAACTATTTCCCGCTGGCGGGTCGTTCGCCGTCTGGCGTGTCCAATCAATCCCTCATCGACGACTATCCATTCGTCCGCGTTGCCGGCGATGGCGTACACGAGATCGCGGTCGGCCCCGTGCACGCGGGCATCATCGAACCGGGGCATTTCCGATTCTCGGTCGTCGGTGAGAAAGTGCTGAGGCTCGAAGAGCGCCTGGGCTATACCCACAAAGGCGTTGAGCAGCGATTCACCCAACTGCAATTACCCGACGGGCATCGCCTGGCTGCTCGAGTCTCTGGCGATTCTGCCGTCGCGTATTCGTGGGCTTACTGCCAGGCGCTCGAAGGGATGGCGCAGACATCGATTCCGGCCCGCGCCGCCTTCTTGAGGGCCTTGGCGCTCGAGTGCGAACGCATCGCGAATCATCTCGGCGATCTGGGAGCGCTGGGTAATGACGCCGGTTTCGCATTCGGGCTCGCGCAGTTTTCGCGGCTCAAGGAGAGCTGGCTGCGTGCGAACGAGTCGGCTTTCGGGCAGCGATACCTGATGGATTTCATCGTGCCGGGCGGTACGCAAGGCGATCCGCCGGCCACTGCGCTCGCCGGTCTTGTTGACTGCGCCGGAATGATCGCCGGGAAAGCGGCCTTGTTTCGCACCATCTACGACGAACACGCAGGTGTGCGCGATCGTTTTGCCGGCGCAGGCATCGTGTCGCCGCAGCTCGCAGCGCAGCTTGGTCTCACGGGTTTTGCGGGGCGCGCAAGCGGGCAGGCACACGACCTGCGCATCGATCTGCCGTGCGAACCATACGCAAGGCTGGCGGTGCGCAAAATGACGAGCACCGAAGGCGATGTGTTCGCGCGTGTCGCGGTGCGTTTCGATGAACTGCAGGAATCGCTGCGGCTCGTCGAGCAGATCGTCAGGCAACTGCCGGATGACGGTCACCGCACGATTGTCGCGACTCCGCCGGACGGCAGCCTGGGAATCGGCCTGATCGAAGGGTGGCGCGGGCCCGTGATGATGGCGCTCACGGCAGGTCCTGCAGGCCAGATCCGTCGCTGCCACCCCCACGACCCGTCCTGGCAGAACTGGCCGGTGCTCGAGCACGCCGTCATCGGCAACATCGTGCCGGATTTTCCGCTCATCAATAAGTCGTTCAATCTGTCCTACAGCGGACACGATCTCTAACCATGTTGAAGACCCTGCATCAAATCTGCCGCGCGGGCATCGTCACCGAAAGCCCACCCGCCATCGAGGAAGCGCTGCGCCTCGGTGATACGTTGCAGGATCGCATTCGTGCCATTCTCGGACGCGCGCTGTGTATCCGGCACGTGGATGCCGGATCCTGCAATGGCTGCGAGCTCGAAATCCATGCCCTCAACAATCCCGTGTACAACATCGAGGGACTGGGCATCAAATTCGTCGCCAGCCCGCGCCATGCCGACTTGTTGTTAGTCACGGGTCCGGTCTCGCGCAGCATGGAAGCCGCATTGCGTCGGACCTACGACGCCACACCGGAGCCCAAGCTCGTCGTCGCGATCGGCGATTGCGGTTGTACCGGCGGAGTCTTTGGCGAGAACTACGCCAGCGTCGGCCGGGTCGGCAACGTGATTCCAGTCAACGTGGCGGTGCCGGGATGTCCGCCGAGCCCGAACCGGATCCTGGCCGGGATCCTGACGGCGATTTCACCGCCGGCGGCGAAATAGGACTCGCATCAGCACATGTCCAAGTCAACAAAACCCCAGTGGCTGGAATTCGAGAGTCCGTGGGCTTGCCAACCCGGCAAGGTACGCGTGCTCCAATCGGCAGAAGACGTCAGCCGCGACGAACTCGCGAAGCGAGCCTGGCGCGACGAGCTTGCGCGGCCATACATCTTCGAGACCCTGTTCGAACGGCGAATGCATTTCACGAACGAAGCCACGCAAAGCGCCATGCTGTTCAGCGACCCCGAAGCGCTGATTTCCCAATACACCCGCAAGATGATGGCGTTCCTGCTGTTCAATCCAAATCCCAGGCGCATCCTGATGATCGGGCTGGGTGGCGGTTCGCTGGCCAAGTTCTGCTATCGCCATCTGCCTCGTTCGCACATCACCGTCGTCGAGATCAATGAAGACGTCATTGCCTTGCGCGAAGAGTTTTGTATCCCGAAGGACGACGATCGATTCCGGGTCGTTCACGACGACGGAGCCCGCTATCTGGAGAGGCTCGAGGAACAGATGGACGTGCTGCTGATCGATGCATTCGACGCGGACGGCATCGCGCTCTCCCTGGCGAATTCGGACTTCTATGCCTGCGCGGCGCGTCAGCTGACGAAGAAGGGCATGCTCGTCATGAACTTCTGGGGTCCGTGCGAGCGCTACGTCGACAACATCGCGCAAGCGCGAGCTGCATTTGGTGACAGCCTGCTGCTCGTTCCGGTTGCGGGCGACGTAAATGTCCTGTTGTTTGCGTTCAAACAGGCGCCGCCACAGTCAATTACCGATGAACTCGAGGCTGTCGCGAAGCGGCTGCAGATGCGGCTCCTGCTGGATTTCCCCCGGTATCTCCGGCGCATCTGTCAGGGAATTTCACTCAATGATCCGCAGACATCGACCGAGCTTCAGGTGGCGGCGGCGTTCTGCCTGCCGAGGATCGGGGAGGAGTAGCGCGATCCAGTGGCGGAGCGCGTGCTTGATTCTTACAGCCACCACTCCCGGAAGCGGATCATGTATTTCATGACGCTGTTCGACTACTGACTTCGCGAATCAATGCGACGAACTCGCCGCCATAACGCGCGAGTTTCGCCTGTCCAACGCCCGCGATCGTTGAGAACTCCTGCAATGTCCCCGGCTGGCGCTCAGCCATTTCGCGCAGGCTCGCGTCATTGAAGATGATGTAGGGCGGCATACCCGCTTCGTCGGCGAGTCGCTTGCGCAGCGTGCGCAACGATTCAAACAGCGTGTTGCCCGCGCTCGTCGTCGTCGCGAGCGCCTTCGATGCCTTGCGACCTCGGGCAGGTTTGACCGACTCGCCGACTTGAACGGTCCGCTCGCCTTTCAGCACCTGCCAGCTCGCGTCGTTCAGTGTGACTACCGCATAGCCATCCTGAGACTGCGCCAGCAAGCCTTGATGCAGCAATGTCCTGGCGAGGTCGCGCCATTCCTGCACCCCGAGATGCTTGCCGATTCCGTAGACGCTCAGGCTGGCGTGGTCGCGCATGAGGATTCGCTGCGTCTCGGCGCCGCGCAGAATTTCGATGACATAGGCAACGCCGTACCGCTCGCGCCGCTGCGCGAGCCGCGCGACACATGACAGGAACTGCTTCGCCTCGATCGTCCGCTCGATCGACGCGCGCGGCTCCAGGCAGTTGTCGCAGGCATTACATTTGCCGGGAAAAATCTCACCGAAATATCGCAGCTGCACGGCGCGGCGACATTCCCCGGACTCCGCGTAGCTCAGCACCTGCCGCAGCTGCTGCCGGGCCATGCGCTGTTCGTCCGCCAGCGGCTCAAAGGTCACCGGGTCGACTTTCTGCGCAATGATGTGCTCGGCAGTCCGAATGTCGCCGGCACCGAAATAGAGAATGCAGCGGGCGTGCTGGCCGTCGCGGCCGGCGCGCCCGGATTCCTGGTAATAACCCTCGAGCGTTTTTGGCAGATCGTAGTGCACGACCCATCGCACATCGGGCTTGTTGATGCCCATGCCAAAGGCGATGGTGGCGACGATCACCTGCGCGTCATCGCGAATGAACGCTTCCTGATTGTCGCGGCGCGTGGCTGCATCGAGACCCGCGTGGTACGGCAACGCCCGGATGCCGTCGCCCTGCAATTGCGCGGCAAGCTCATCCACTCGCTTGCGCGAGAGGCAGTAGACGATGCCCGCGCCGTCATCACGGCGCGCAAGCTCGACCAATTCCGGGTACGTCGCCCGCGTTTTCGGGCGCACGGCGTAGTGCAGGTTGGGGCGATTGAAACTCGCCACATGGATGCGCGGCTCGCGCAGCGCGAGTTGCTTCACGATGTCCTGCCTGACCCGCTCCGTGGCGGTGGCGGTGAAGGCGGCGATGGGCACTTCTGCAAATCGCGTGCGTATGCGATGGAGCTGGCGATATTCCGGACGGAAGTCATGACCCCATTCCGAAACGCAATGCGCCTCGTCGACCACCAGCGCGGAAATGCCGCGTGCGGCATGAACCCGGGGCAGGATTTCGCTTTCAAACTCGGCCTGCAGCAACCTCTCGGGAGCCACGTACAGTAGTTTGAGCTCGCCACGCTCGAGGCGCGCAAGCCGCCGGGACACCTCGGAGCGTTCGAGCGAGGAGTTGATGAACGTGGCGTCGATGCCGTTGTCCTGTAGCAGGCGTACCTGGTCCTGCATCAACGCGATCAAGGGCGATATCACGATGCATACGCCGGGACGAAGCAGGGCGGGCAGCTGAAAGCACAGCGACTTGCCGCCGCCGGTTGGCATGATGGCGAGCAGGTCGCGGCCGCGGAGGATGTCGTACACCACCTCCTGCTGTCCGGGACGAAAGGAATCGAAACCAAAGCGTTGCTTGAGCTCTGCTGCGAGAACAGTTGGAGCCAGGTCGGCGGGCGGGGCGTCGTTCATCCCGCCAAGCATAATCTCGTCCCGCTCAGCCGGTGCGGTTCGAATATTTGCGTGAGTACTACATTTCGCCGTCAGGCTACTGCTTCGCTCGAATCACCGAGGGGCGAATCGGATCTTCCATCAACAGCTCTGTCTTCCCCGATTGCGCGCGAAAACTGATCGTGAAGCCGCTCGGGAGGCCCTGGCGTTGATATCGATTGCCACCCAGATGTATCAGTGCGCGGTCCTGCGAACCATCGACATGCCAGATCATCTGGCCGTCTTTTTCCGATATCACGACCGTTGTGCCAGAGCCGATCACGGGCACATACGCCCCCAGCAGATCCGCGGTCGGCAAACGAACCGTGCTTTCAGAACCGGCTTCTTCGATTGCCTGAAGTTTCATCAATATGGAGTTGAAGGGAGAGCGGTGCCAGTCATCCGCGGCAGATGAGCGCAGCTTTTCTATCGCCAGCACGTGCGCCTTGCTCAGCGCGATTGACTCCTCGACCGGCACATCGGGTTTGACGCCAACTCCTTCCCAACTCGTCTGTGTAATGGAACTCACGCCCCGCGCAACGGGAACGGCCAGCATGAATTGATGCCCCAGCGGAATGTGCCGTGGCGATGTCGCACCGCCAGCCGTCGTCTCGCCGACGATCACGGCGCGCTTGAGCGCCTGCAAATCGTATGCAACTCCTTCTCCCCCGGAGAATGTCCGGGCCGAAGTCAGCACGAAAACCGGTTTGCGGGCGCCGTACGAAAGCTCCCCCAGATCTGTCGTCCTGAACTCCTGCACCCGATTTCCTTCGCGATAGTGAAAGCTGTAGATGACGAACGGCTCACCTTCACTCAAATAGCTGATGTACAGCGCAACCGTTTGCGGATCACCGCCGTTGTTGCCGCGGTTGTCGATGATCAGCGCGTCCGTGTTGTGCAGGAAGGCGAATGCGGCGGCAACGGCAGGTCGGGCGCCCTCGAGAGTGGGAACGCCATTCACACGCATGTAGCCGACGTTTCCATCGAGGATCTCGAGCTTCGAAATTGCGCCATTGTCTTTGCGTATTCGCTCCAGCTCCTGCGGCGAGGGCGCGCTGGGTTCGCGGGGTGGCGCGGCTGGCTGTGGAGCAAAACTGACGTACACCCGCAGGTGCTTGTCGCGCGCGACGGCGTACATGTCATCGGTCAGCGCTTGCGCAAAGGCAAGCGGTGCAGTGATGTTTCTGTAGGCATTGGTTTTCTGCTTCGCACGCACCAGCGCCGCGAGCTTCGTTGCCGTTTCAGGCACCACATACTGTGATTCAAGCTCGGCGGCGATCTTGTTGAGCAGTTCTTTTCGGAGCGCTGAGTCGACCTTGGCATCAATGCCATCGGCCGCGAAGGATGCACCGGGCGCGCAAATGATAACGACGGCAGCGGTGGTGATCGAGGCGAGACGAGTCACGAGATTCATGGCGGAAGTTTGCCCGCCGTTGGGTTGGTGCGCCAGACCAGTAAAATGCAGCTCAGGGTGTCGATTCTGGCCGGTCTCGAACGGCTAGTAAGGTGAACTGAAAAATTGTGCAGCAGGAGCAATCACCATGCCCCATCCGATGACCCCCACCATTACCGCCTTTGAACGGTCACCCGACCGTGGCAAGGGTCTGGCGCGTGATACGCGCGTCCGCTGGGCGCTTGAAGAAGTCGATCAATCCTATGAGGTTCGCCTGGTTTCGTTCAGTGCGATGAAGGAACCCGCACATCTGGCGCTTCATCCTTTCGGCAAGATTCCGACCTATGAGGAAGGCGAACTCGCCCTGTTCGAGACAGGCGCTATTGTCCTGCATATCGCCGAGCACCATGCGGGCCTGCTGCCAAAGGATGCCAGTGCGCGGGCTAGCGCCATCACCTGGATGTTTGCCGCGTTGAACACGGTTGAGCCACCGATCCTCGAGCTCGCGAACGCCAGGCTGCTGGAGGGCGACAAGCCCTGGAGCAAGGAGCGCCTGCCTCTGGTCATCGATCGCGTTCGCATCCCGTTGAACCAACTTGCTGCTCGCCTGGGCGATGCCGACTGGCTCGATGGTGCGTTCAGCGCGGGTGACCTGATGATGGTGTCGGTTCTGCTCCGGCTGAAGCCATCGGGCCTCCTGGACGAATTTCCGAAGTTGTCTGCCTATGTCGCCCGCGGCGAAGCGCGGCCTGCCTACCAGCGGGCATTCAACGCTCAATTGGCGGTTTTCACTGAAGTTGAGGCGGTGAAGGAAACTTATGCCGCCATCAACCGGAACGATGTTCCCGGCGCCATCAAAGCTTTCGACCCACAGATGGAGTGGATCGAACCACCCGACTTTCCGACACCCGGGACGTATCGCGGGCACGCGGAAGTGATGGCCCACATTTCCAGAGGGCGCAACACCTGGGCCGAGGGAGGCTGCGATCCGGAACGGTTCATCGTCGCTGGTGACAAGATCGTCGCAATCGTCCATGTGCGAGTCAGGCTGAATGACCACACGGAATGGATCGATGCGCGCATTGCCGATGTCTTTACATTCCGCAACGGCAAGGTGATCCAGGTCCGCTCGTTCGGCGAAAAGCGTGAGGCTCTCGAGTGGGCCGGGGCCAAAGCCCCAGCTGAATCCGGGCCCGCCACGTGAAGGCAGAGTCGAGCGGTCGTTCAATGGCTCGACAATAGCTGTGAGCGCACCAGCAGGAGGGCGCCTCGAGGGGATGTGCTCGGGGCGTGGACCGTGCCGGCTGCGGCGACGTGCATGTCACCGGCGCACAGGCGGTGGGCTCCGATGAAGATTTCGCCTTCCAGGACCATGCATTCCTCTGACTGGCGATGGACGTGCGAGTCGAGTGCGGCGCCCGGCTGCATGCGGATGTACGCCGTCATGTTGTCGGCGCGCGTGTCGCTGCGCAGTAGTTTGATAGTCACACCCGGCGCGAGAGCGCGCCATTCACCGTCGGTGGTGCGTACCGTGCGGGTGTCGCCCGGCGCCGGCTCGTGCAACCGCGCGATCAGCTGTTCACGCAGGTGACTGCACCGCGATGGGGGCGGCGGGCTCGATTTGAGCGCCGCTGCCAGATGTTTGAAGATCCAGGAATCAGTCGCGAACTCAGCTCTGGTACGCGCACCCGGATCGATTTTGTAGATCTTGCCTGATGTCATGGTGTTACACGTGCGACGGAGGCGGATACTCGCCGCGCAGCAAAACAAGTACGCCGGTTTCGGTCGTGATGTCTTCGTGCCAGGAGCCGGCGCTCGCGAAGTGAGCGTCGCCTGCGACCAGCCGCTGCTCGCCAATCCAGCACTCGCCCTCGAGCACGATGAATTCTTCGTCCTTGCCGTGCCTGTGCCGCGGAAGGATCGCGCCCGCCGCCGCGCGAATCAGAATTGTCTGAGTCCCGGCCACCGGATCCACACGCAGCAACTTCATCTGCGCCAATGGACTTATCGCCAGCCATTCGCCCTCGGCGGCTCGCAGCGTCGTCGTCCCGGGAGGCCGAGCCGCAGCGTGCTCGCGGATCTTTCCGCGCATGGACATGCGGCGCGCTTCGGAAACCTCGGTGGGCTCGAGCGCAGTGGCAATTTTCTCGAACACCCCGGCAGCCGCGGCGTACGGGCCGTCTTCGGATGGATCGCTCATGGCATCGACTCCAGATACCCTCGAAGTTGCAGCAACGCGCGCCGCAGATGGCTCTTGACCGTACCCAGCGGAAGTCCGGTGTGAGCGGCGATTTCGTGATGCGACAGGTCACGCAGGAAGGCGAGCGACACCAATTGCCGCCGTTCAACGGACAGGGCCGATAATGCCGCGTGCACTCGGCTGCATTGTTGCACGAGAGACAGCAGATCCTCTGGTTGTTCAGTGTCAGCAGCGCGCGCGATAGCTCCTGCATCCAGCGTCTCGAGGCGCGCTTGTCTCTTGCGGAGTACATCAACCGCGCGGCTGCGGCACATCATCAGCAACCACGCGAAGACGTTGCCGCGCTGGCCGTCGAAACTCGCAGCGCCTTCCCAGGCCTGGGCGTACGTTGCGCAAACCACATCCTCCGCATCGTCTTCGTGACGGAGTATTGCGTAAGCCAGCGCATAGAGTTTGCTCACCGTCGAGTCATACAAGGACTCGAGGGCGCGCTCGTCGCCCCGCCGCATGTCTTCGACGAGCAGGGCGAGATCATCGAGCATCGAATCCCTCGACGAAGAACAATTCGCCAACGCTTCACTCATCGTTTTCGCCTCTCTGCGCACTTCGGCCTGGATTGCTTCTGTACCACTACGCGCGAGCCCGCCTGCTGGATGCACTTCGTCGAGGTGCGCCCGGTGCATCCGCCGCCACATCGTCCGCGTAATTGTCGCTCTGAACAAGATTGTCCTCGCCGCTGTTCACCGACACAGGAGCTTCGCACGATGCATCTCTGCAACAACTTGGTCTCACGCCCGTCAATCACGGCTACCCTGCTCGTGACGATGTCGATGACGGCAACGGCAGCCGCTCCATCAAGCGATGCAGACCAGTTCGATGAAGTCGTGGTAACAGCGCAGAAGCGCGCCTCGGCGCTGCAGGACGTGCCGTTCTCGGTGGCGGCCGTCGGCGAGCAGCAAATCCGCGACTCGGGCTCGACCAGCATCGTCGACCTGTCGCGCAACTTCGCGGGTCTCACGATCACCGACCTCGGCCCGGGGCAGAGTCAGGTCGCGATCCGCGGCATCAGCGCAGGCCAGGTCGTACGCGACCTGGTTGGCGGCGTGAAGGAATCGGTCGGCGTGTACCTGGACGAATCGGCGATCTCACAGGCCCTGTTCACTCCCGATCTCGAACTATTCGAACTCGAGCGTTTCGAAGTGCTGCGCGGGCCACAGGGCACCTTGTTCGGTGCGGGCTCCTCGACTGGCACCGTCCGCTACATCACGCGACAGCCGCAGCTCGGTAGCTTCGAGGGAGCCGCCGAGTTGGGTGGCTATGGAGGCACGAATTCCGACTTCGGCAGCCACGCGCGTATCGCCGCGAACCTGCCCCTGAGCGAATCGGCGGCATTGCGAATGGTTGGCTACCACAACGAGCTCGGCGGCTTCATCGATTCGGTCTATCCGCGTCGCGGCGATCGTGAAGACGTCAATGGCGGCGAGAAATACGGCGGCCGTGCGACCTTCCTGTTTCAACCGAGCGAGACGATCTCGATCACTCCACGCCTGATCTATCAGCGGCTGACTACCGACGGCTACCCGCGCATCGATGTCTACAATCTCCTCGGCAACCCGTTCACGACCACGGAGCCGGCGGTGAACCCAGGTGAGCGCGGCCAGGTCACTCAATTTCGCGAGGGAATCGATGACGAGTTCAGGCTGGCTGACCTGAAAATGGAATTCGGTCTCGGAGATGTCACGCTCACGTCGGTGACCTCGTATACCGACCGCAAAGTGATCGTGCTGAGAGACGCCAGCCAGTTGACCGGCAGTGTTACCTTCCAGCTCGGGGGAACATCGGATGACGTGCGTCTCGACTCACCGCTCATCGACACGACGAGCCTGGAGGCCTTCAGTCAGGAAGTGCGCCTGGTCTCCGAAAGCGGCGGCAGGTTCGATTGGCTGGTGGGCGCGTTCTATCAGAAGATCGATCGCGAATATGGTCAGGACCTGCCGACACCGGGTTACGACGCATTTCTTGCG
>Ga0190264_10000073_pt1 | contig 14769 bp, 18 predicted proteins | sample Popmic112T_FD_136651 | JGI IMG/M metagenome (GOLD analysis project Ga0190264, IMG submission 136651) | Populus adjacent soil microbial communities from riparian zone of Indian Creek, Utah, USA - 112 T | ecosystem: Environmental > Terrestrial > Soil > Riparian zone | place: USA: Utah | collected... | reverse complement strand
GGTCGGGGTCGCCGACCCGGTCGAGCGCCTGCACGCGGTCTCGGCGGCGATGGACCGGCTCAAGGCCTCCAAGCAGCCGCTCGGCGCGGAGGCGATCTGGGGCCTCAACGACTGGTTCCGCGACTTCGCCCCGCCGGTCCTGCTGGCGCCGACCGCGGCGATCAACTTCTCAACCCGCCTCTTCAACCTGCTGGTGACCAACTTCCCCGGGCCGCAGGTCCCGTTCTACGTGCTCGGCCGCGAGCTGACCAGCGTCTACCCGATCGGCTTTCTCGCCAAGAACCACGGCCTCGCGATCGCGATCCTCAGCTACAACGGCCAGGTCGGCTTCGGACTGCTCGCCGATCCCGACTGCGTGCCCGATGCCGAGCGCATCGTCCACCACCTGACGGCAGCCGTCGAGGAGCTCACGGCCGCCGCGCAGATAGCCTCTCCGGCCAGCGATGGCAACGACCTGGCAGGAGATGATCGACCTCGGTTCGCGCGTGAGCGCGAACGACTCGGCGGCAGCTGAGCCCGAGCCCCAGCGCCGGGGCGTCTTCAAGCGCCTGCGCGAGAGCCTCTCGAAGAGCCGCCAGGCGCTGACCGAGGAGATCTCGGCCAGCCTCTTCGACCGCATCGACGACGAGACCTGGGAGCGGCTGGAGGAGGCGTTGATCCTCGCCGACGCCGGCGCCCCGACCACCGCCGCCGTGGTCGAGCGGCTCGAGCACGAGGTCGAGGCGGGCACCGTCGCCGCCGACGGTGTTGCCGTGCGCGACCGCCTGATCGAGATCCTGGCCGAGGTCGCCGGCAGCGGCCGCGCCCCGATCGACCTCAGCGCCGAGCCCGCGGTGCTGATGATGGTCGGCGTCAACGGCACCGGCAAGACGACGACGATCGGCAAGGTCGCCTGGCACCTGAGCAAGGAGATGGGCCTCTCGGTCGTCCTCGCCGCCGGAGACACCTACCGTGCTGCCGCCGCCGAGCAGCTGGCCGAGTGGGCGCAGCGCGCCGGCGCCGACCTGGTCCGCGGCGAGGAAGGCTCCGACCCCGGCTCGGTCGCCTTCGACGCGATCGCCGCCGCCCGCGCCCGCGGCGCCGACGTCGTCATCGTCGACACCGCCGGCCGTCTCCACACCCAGGACAACCTGATGGAGGAGCTGTCCAAGGTGCGGCGGGTGATCGAAAAGCAGATGCCCGGCGCCCCGCACGAGACGCTGATCTCGATCGACGCCACCACCGGCCAGAACGGCCTGCGCCAGGCCAAGGTCTTCTCCGAAGCTGTGGATGTGGACGGCGTGGTTCTGACCAAGCTGGACGGGACCGCCAAGGGGGGCATTGCCCTGGCGATCGCGTCCGACCTTGGGATCCCGGTGAAACTGATCGGGGTGGGCGAGACGCTGGAGGATCTGCGGCCGTTTGATCCGGGTGAGTACGCGGAGGCGTTGCTCGCTGAGTAGTTGTGGTGCGAGGGCGGTGGTACCCCTCCTCTCTCGCCTGACTGGCTGGATCGCTTGGGGCCGTCCGAGGTGGCCTCTCGGCCAGCGGCGCAAAACGTTCGGAGGGGTACCACCGCCCTCCCGACGAGCGCTCATCTCGCTTCGCAGGAACCAGGGTTCGATCCCCGTGGTAGTTCAGCCCCTCTAAGCTGGGCGATCGTGTTCGACCAGCTTTCAGATCGCCTCCAGGCAACGCTCTCCGACGTCCGCTCGCGCGGGAAGCTGAACGAGTCGGATGTCGACGCGGCGATGCGGGAGATTCGGCTGGCGCTGCTTGAGGCGGATGTCAACTTCAAGGTCGTCAAATCGTTCACGAAGACGGTCAAGGAGCGCTGTCTCGGGGATGAGGTGCTGAAGAGCCTCGATCCCGGCCAGCACGTGGTCAAGATCGTCAACGAGGAGTTGGCGACGCTGATGGGGGGGACGGGACGCGAGTTGGCGATGGCCAACAGCGGCCCGACCGTGATCCTGATGGCGGGCCTGCAGGGTTCCGGCAAGACCACCGCCTGCGCCAAGCTCGCGATGTTCCTGAAGAAGGACGGCAAGGACGTGGCGATCGCCGCCTGCGACGTCTACCGGCCCGCCGCCGTCGACCAGCTGGTCACGGTCGGCGAGCGCGCCGGGGCCCACGTCTACCAGCAGGGCACCGACAAGGACCCGGTCGACATCGCCGAGTGGGCGCTGCAGCAGGCCCGCACCGAGCGCCGCGACGTGCTGATCGTCGACACCGCCGGCCGGCTCCACATCGACCAGGACCTGATGGCCGAGCTGGCGAAGATCCGCAAGAAGACGCAGCCGCACGACGTCCTCCTCGTCGTCGACGCGATGACCGGCCAGGACGCCGTCGGCGTCGCCGAGTCCTTCGCCGAGGCGGCCGAGTTCGACGGCGTCGTCATGACCAAGCTCGACGGCGACGCCCGCGGTGGCGCCGCGCTCTCGGTCAACGCCGTCACCGGCAAGCCGATCCTCTTCGCCTCGACCGGGGAGAAGCTGGAGAACTTCGACAAGTTCCACCCCGACCGCATGGCCCAGCGCATCCTCGGCATGGGCGACGTCCTCAGCCTGATCGAGAAAGCCGAGCAGCAGGTCGACGAGAAGGAAGCGCTGGCGCTGCAGGACAAAATGAAGAAGGATCAGTTCACGCTCGAGGACTTCCTCCAGCAGATGCGCCAGGTGCGGAAAATGGGTCCGCTCAGCGGCATTCTCGGGATGCTGCCGGGGATGGGGGCGATGAAACAGCTGAAGAACGCCGACATCGACGAGGGCGAGCTGGACCGGGTCGAGGCGATCATCCTCTCGATGACGCCGGCCGAGCGCGCCAACCCGGGGATGATCAACGGGTCACGCCGCAAACGCATCGCAAACGGCTCTGGAACGCGGGTTCAGAACGTCAACGCGCTGGTCAAGCAGTTCGACCAGATGCGCAAGATGATGCGCTCGATGGCCTCCGGGAAGATGCCCGACCAGCAACAGCTGGCGCAGATGACGGGCGCCGCGCCGCGTCCGAAGATCCGTAGGCGCTAACCTGCCCCGTCCAAATGGCTGTCCGAATCAGACTTAGACGAGTGGGTTCCAAGAAGAACCCGATCTGGCGCATCGTCGTCGCCGACAAACGCTCCCCGCGTGACGGTCGCACGATCGAGACGATCGGCCAGTACAACCCGCAGACCAACCCGTCGCTGATCGAGTTCGACGAGGAGCGCGCGCGCCACTGGCTTGAGCACGGCGCCCAGCCCTCGGAGACGGTCGCGGGCCTGCTGCGCACCAAGGGCATCGCCGCCTCCGGCAGCTAGGCGCTTCGTGACCGAGCTGATCGAGTTCCTCGTTCGGGCTCTGGTGGAGGATCCCGAGGCCGTGGTCGTCGAGGAGCTGGAAGAGGACGGCGACCTGGTCTACGAGGTGACGGTCGCCGAGGGCGACCTCGGCCGCGTGATCGGCAAAGGCGGCCGGGTCGCGAACGCGATCAGGACGATCGCCAAGGCCGCCGCTGTACGGATCGATCGACGGGTTATCGTCGACATCCTCGATTGAAACTCGACGTCTTCACTCTCTTCCCCGAGGCGTTCGACTGGTTCCAGGGCCAGCGATCGGTTCAGAACGCGCTGCGCGAGGGCAACGAGTTCCGCCTCTTCGACTACCGCGCGACGACGCCGCTCAGTGCCGGGCAGGTCGACGACTCCCCCTACGGGGGCGGGGCGGGGATGGTGCTGCGGGTCGACGTGGTCGACGCCGCCCTGCAGGCCGCCTACGGCGAAGGCGAGAAGCCGCGGATCGTCCTGCTCTCGCCGACCGGGCCGTTGCTCGACGACGCGATCGCCGACGAGCTGACGGCGGAGCCGCACGTCGCCCTCCTCTGTGGGCGCTACGAGGGCTTCGATGACCGCGTCCACCAGCACCTCGCCGACGACGAGCTCTCGATCGGCCGCTACGTCCTGGCGGGTGGAGAGCTGCCCGCGATGGTCGTCGCCGACGTCTTGATGCGAAAGCTGCCCGGCGCCCTCGGTCACGCCGACAGCGCCGTCGAGGAGTCCTTCAGCCAGGTTCTGGAGGGCATGCCGGAGTACCCGCACTACACGCGCCCACCGCTCTACAGAGGCTGGGACGTGCCCGAGATCCTGCTCTCCGGAGACCACGAGAAAGTGCGTCTTTGGCGCCTCGAACAGAGCCGTCTTCGTGCCGAGCAGTTCGACTCGGGCGCCGAGTAGCTACCATTCCGCGAGCCGCGCGGTTCCCGCACCCGGGTCCGGCGGTTTTTTCTCGCCAATGAGCTCCGTAATCGACAGCATCGAGCGTGCCCAGCTGAAAGAGGGACTTCCCTCCTTCGGCCCCGGCGACCGTGTCCGCGTTCACTTCCAGGTGATCGAGGGCACGCGCAAGCGCACCCAGGTCTTCGAGGGCGTCGTGCTGCGGCGCCAGGGCTCCGGCGTGCGCGAGACCTTCACGGTTCGCAAGCAGTCCTTCGGCGTCGGCGTGGAGAGGACGTTCCCGCTGCACTCGCCGAAGATCGAGAAACTTGAGGTCGCGGCGCGCGGTGACGTGCGCCGGGCCAAGCTCTACTACCTGCGCGGCCGGATCGGCAAGGCAGCCCGCGTCGCCGAGCGGCGCTGGGGCATCGATGACGACGTCGTCGCCGCTCCCACGGCGGCCGCGTCGGTCGCGACCGACGCCGAGGGCGTCGCCCAGGACGAGGTCGTGCCGACCGAGGCCGAGGCGGCCGCGGAAGCGGCAGACGAGACCTCCGAGGTCGAGCAGGACGCGGCGCCCGAGGCGAGCGAGGCAGCAGCGGAGGCGGCGGCAGAGACTGAGGCAGCGGCGGACACGGACGCAGAGGCGCCCGCGGCCGGGGAGACCGAGGACAGCCCAGCAGCGTCAGAGGATGCCGAGGACGAGAAGCCGGCCGACGCCGGCGACTCCGACGAGGATCCGGCAGCCTGAAACTCGCGATCCCGAAGCCGAAGGGCAAAGGCGGCGGGCTTGTCGAGTTGGTCGTCATCGTCGCGCTGGCCCTGGGGCTGGCGCTGGCGATCCAAGCCTGGGTCGTCAAGCCGTACCAGATCCCCTCGGAATCGATGGAGCCGACGCTCGACGTCGGCCAGCGGGTCTTGGTCAACCGCTTCGGCTATCACGTCGGGGATCCGGCGCTCGGCGACATCGTCGTCTTCCACCCGCCCGCCGGCGCCGACAACGGCACCGAGTGCGGCGTCCAGCCGAAACCGGGCGAACCGTGCCCGCAGCCGACCAAAGCCGAGTCCGAGCAGAACTTCATCAAGCGCATCGTCGCCGGCCCGGGCGACACGCTCTCGGTCAAAAACGGCCACCCGGTGGTGAACGGGGTCGAGAAGACCGACGAGTCGTACATCATCCCCTGCGGCGCCGCCCCCGCCTGCAACCTGCCGAAGACGATCACGATCCCGCCCGACCACTACTTCATGATGGGTGACAACCGTGGAGCCAGCGACGACAGCCGCTTCTGGGGACCCGTCCCGCGAGACTGGATCATCGGTGAGGCCTTTGCCACCTACTGGCCACCCGACCGCATCGGCACCCTCTAAGTCCCGCACCGGCCGGCGCCGGTTGGCCCGCAGCCGCCGCCTGTTCGCTTTCGACCGCGGCCTCCAGAGTCGTTACGTCGCCGGCACCGACGAGGCCGGGCGCGGTTGCCTGGCCGGGCCGCTGGTCGCCGCCGCGGTCCTGATCGATTACGAGGAGCTCTCGCACGCCGACCGCCGCGCCCTCGCCGGCCTGCACGACTCCAAGCAGATGACCGAGGAGCGGCGGCTGGAGATGTTCCCCAGCGTGCTGCGGGCGGCGACCCGGGTCAGCGTCGTGATCCGCTCCGCCGCCGGAATCGACCGCCGCGGCCTGCACGTGACCAACATCGAAGCACTCTCGGTCGCGCTCGAACGGCTCGAGCCGCCGGCCGAGGCGACCTGCCTCTCCGACGGCTTCTCGCTGCCGCGCTGCGCGGTCGCGCACCGGGCCGTGATCCAAGGCGACGGCACCAGCGCCGCGATCGCCGCCGCCTCGGTTGTCGCCAAGGTCACCCGCGATCGCTACATGCACCGCGCCGCCGCCGCGCACCCGCACTGGGGCTTCGACGAACACGTCGGCTACTCCACGCCGGAGCATCGCGCCGCGATCGAACAGAACGGGATCTCGCCATTGCACCGACGCTCCTTTCAGTCCGTCGCGTACTCCCAGTTGGTGTTTGGGTAGGTGTGATCAGGAGGGACCGACGTCTTTCCGCATTGCCGTTGACAACTCAGCCAAGGCGAGTTGAATCGTCTCCTCGTGCGCCTTCAGCGCCTGTCGGCGTGACTCCTCCGCCGGAGTGTCCTCGCTGTATTCGACGCCCAGCATCATCTCCGTAAAGGCTTCCTCGACTTTTTCCGCGGCGGTAACAACGTCGGGCAGGCCCACGAGTTTTATGGCCAGCAATCGGTGCTCGTACTTCGGGGCAAAAGCAATCCACTCGGACTTGTCGTAGCGGAGAGGTCCCGAGCCGAGCATAAATCTCTGGGCAAGGTCGAGGAAGGAGAGGTAGGCCTCGCGCCTATTCTGGAGATGCTCAAGTTGGCGCTGCTCCTTCATCTGCTTGGCCACGCCGCGATAGCCCAAGCCGCCACCAACGAGACCGCCAAGGATCGCCGCTCCTCCCGAGATCGCAGCAATCAGCGCCGGATCAGTTGCCTCCTGGGTCAAGACATCCCTCCTCTGCCTAAGTGACTGAAACTGACTGAGCCATCTTCGCTTAGAACGCTGCGCGGATGTGCTCGACGTCGACGGCCCGGTCGGCGCGGTCGAAGGTGACGCCGACGGCGTCGAAGCGGATCTCGGCGTAGGGAGGGAGGTCGCGGCGCGCGGCCATCCAGGCGGTGGCGAGGCGGCGAACCTGCAGCTGCTTGCGACGGTCGACGGCGAGGATCGGGCGCTCGGGGCCGAAGGCCGACCCTTGGCGCCCGGCCTTGACCTCGAGGAAGACGAGGATGCGGCCGTCGCGGGCGACGATGTCGAGCTCGCCGTGGCGCGTGCGGGCGTTGCGCTCGACGATCTCCCAGCCCGCCGCGGCGAGCCGGCGGGCGACCAGCTCCTCGGCCCTGGCACCGGTCCTCTGGCGGGCGATCGTCATCTCCGGGGACGCTAGGTCCCGCGATCGCGCCTATGGCGCGCAAGTTGTTCCAACATTGGCCCGAAGTCCTCGTAACACGTGCGCTGCTGCGGCCTAGCGTCCTTGCCGTGCTCGCCACGGCCCGAACCTTCACCCTCGACGGCATCGCCGCCCGCCCGGTCCGGGTCGAGGTCGACGTCCACCGCGGCCTGCCGGGGTTCGCGATCGTCGGCCTCCCGGACGCGGCGGTGCGGGAGGCGCGTGAGCGGGTGCGGGCGGCGCTGGTCAACTGTGGCTTCGAGTTCCCGTTGCGGCGGATCGTCGTCAACCTCGCTCCGGCCAGCCTGCGCAAGGCGGGGCCGGGGATGGACCTGGCGATCGCCGCCGCCCTGCTCAGCGCCTCCGGGCAGCTTGAGTGGGAGGCGCTGCCGCGGGTGGCGCTGGCCGGTGAGCTGGCGCTCGACGGCGCGACGCGGGCGGTCAACGGGGCGCTGGCGATCGCCGAGGCCGCCCGCGAGGGCGGGGCCGAGGCGGTCGTGGTCCCGGCCGAGAACGGTCCCGAGGCGGCGCTGGCGGAGGGGATTGACGTGATCGCGCTCGACGGCCTCGGACGGCTGCCAGGGCTGGCGGCGGGGGAGTGGGAGCCGGAGCGGCCGCGGGCGCTGTCGCTGCAGGTAGGTGCCGCGGCCGCGGGCCCGGACCTTGCCGATCTGCGCGGGCAGCCGCACCTGCGACACGCGCTCGAGGTTGCCGCGGCCGGGGGGCACAGCCTGCTGATGATCGGGCCGCCCGGGGCGGGTAAGTCCCTGGCGGCCAGTCGCCTGCCCTCGATCCTGCCGCCGCTGGCCGCGGTCGAGGCCTTGGAGGTGGCGCGGATCGCCGGCGCCTGCGATCAACTCCCAGGGGCGCTCTCGGGTGGGCGCCCGTTCCGCGCCCCGCACCACACGATCAGCCCCGCCGGGTTGATCGGCGGAGGAACCCCGCCGCGACCGGGGGAGGCGACCCGGGCCCATCGCGGAATCCTCTTTCTCGACGAGCTCTGCGAGTTCCGCCGCGACGCCCTGGAGGCGCTGCGGGCGCCGCTGGAGACCGGCGAGGTCTCGATCGCCCGCGCCGCCGGCCGCCGCAGCCTGCCCTGCCGCTTCATGCTGGTCGCCGCCGCCAATCCCTGTCCCTGCGGGCGCGGCGAAGCCGACCCCGACTGCAGCTGCGCGCCGGTGGCGGTGCAGCGCTACCCCCGGGGCGTCTCAGCGGCGCCCTCGCCGATCGCATCGACATCCTCGCCGCCGTGCGCCAGCCGAGCGCGACCGAGATCGGCGGCGGGCCGGGGGAGCCCTCGGCCGACGTGAGGGAGCGGGTGACGGCTGCTCGCGAGCGCCAGGAGCGGCGGCTGGGCCCGGGGCGCTGCAACGCCGAGATGACCCCGGGCGAGGCGCGTGAGTGCGCGCTCAACCCCGAGGCGGCGGCGCTGCTGGCGGAGCTGTACGCGCGGCAGCGACTCAGCGGCCGCGCCCACGACCGGGCGCTGCGGCTGGCACAGACGATCGCCGACCTCTCCGGCAGCGAGGCGATCGGTGAGGAGCAGATGGCGCAGGCGCTGCAGTTGCGGAGGCGGGACCGTGGCTGAACCGACCGCATGCCCCGACTGCCTGCGCCGTTCCTGGTTGCTGGCCCTGCTCGGCCCCTACATCGAAAAAATCGCCACCGGGGCTGTCGGCTCGCGCTCGCCGGAACTGCTGCGGCTCAGCAACGAGGATCTGGTCGCCGCCGCCGCGCCGAAGGTTGCCGGGCAGCTGTTGAGCCGGATCGAGGCGCTCGATGAGCAACACCTGGAGGCGGAGTTGCTGGCGGCCCGGTGTTGGGCCTGCTGTCGCCACGGCGACCTCTACCCGGCGGGGTTACGGGACGCGCCCGACGCGCCCTGGGCGCTGATCGGGAGGGGGGACCCCGGGCTCCTCGACGGTTTGGAGCCGTTCGGCGCGGTGACGATCGTCGGTGCCCGCCGCGCCACCTCCTACGGCCGCGAGGTGGCCCGTGAGCTCGGGCGCGAGCTGGCGGCGGCGGGGATGGTGGTCGTCAGCGGCCTCGCCTTCGGCGTCGACGCCTGCGCCCACCGTGGCGCCATCGACGCCGGCCGCACCATCGCCGTCCTCGGCTGCGGCCCGGACACTGCCTACCCGACGGCACACCGCTCGCTCTGGCGCCAGATCTGCGAAAAGGGCGTCGTCGTCTCCGAGTTCCCACCCGGCGCCGCGCCTTGGCGCTGGACCTTTCCCGCGCGGAACAGGATCATGGCCGCCCTGGCCGGGATGACCGTCGTCGTCGAGGCCGCCGCCCGCTCCGGTTCCCTGATCACCGCCGACCTGGCAGCGGACCTCGGCCGTGACCTCGGCGCCGTCCCCGGCCCCGTCACCTCCCGCGCCTCCGCCGCCCCCAACAACCTCCTCGCCGGCGGCGCCTGCGTGGTCCGCGACGCTCAGGACGTGCTGGACGCGATGCTCGGCGCCGGCGCGAAGCGAATCGACAGGGGCGGGCCAGCTCTCGACCAGGCTTTGGCCGATGTCCTCGTCGCGGTAGAGATGGGAGAGAGCAGCTGCGACGGCGTCGCCGCCGCCCTCGGTCTCCCTGGTCCCGAGGCAGCCGCCGCGCTGGCGCGCCTGGAGCTGCTCGGCTACGTCACCTGTTCGGTGGTCGGGACTTACTCACGAACCCTACTGTCGGGTAAGGAGCCACGTTAGGTTGTGGCGCCTCCGTGTCACAGTGTGTATGAAGTTCGTAATATCGTTAAGCAATGGTGGTGGGGAAGGCGAGAAATGACTGAGGAGGCGCCAACGCGTTCGACTCATTGGATCCTGTCACTTCGAGCAGTGGCAGTCGTGATGGCGGTTTTCGGCTTTTCCTGTCTTACCGTGCTTATCGTAGTAACCGCAGTCGATAGCGAAAACGCTCTTGCGACTGTTGCCCTAGCACTCGCGGTGTTGGCGTTCACGGTTCAGCTGATCGTGTTCGTGGCACAGCACGGGATGGCGGGCGAGCAAGGGCGGCGCAATGAGGAGCTTCATGGCTCGATGCAGGGAGTGCTGGCGGAAATCAGTGAGAAGACCGCGGGGACTCAGTTAGACGTTCGCAGGATGAGCGATCGGAGCGAGCGTATGTCAGAGGCGATCCTCTCGAAGAACTTTGCAGACGCTCAAGGCGGCAGGGTGGACTATCGCAGGTTGGCATCGGATCTTAATCGCACTGTTGACGAATCCGACGGGGATGCGCAAGCAGCTCCTCAGGAGGATGATTTTTGGCCTGCTCGACAAATCCGTCCCAACGATGAGGCAGTAGTCCATCAACTGCAGACGTTTCCAGAGGCCGATGATGTCGGGGACTCACTTACCATGCTCAAGGATTTGTCCTCGGATGCGAGACAGAGGCTCAAATCGTTTGGCGACGACGAGGCTAGAGCACGGAAACCTGGCTATCTGCTCGACCCCGCACTCCTAGAAGAGGAATCAAGCGAGCTTGAGAAACAGGGTCTCATTGAGCCGCACCCGGGAAGCGCCAACTTGCCGGAGCGTCGGGACGGCTTTATGCGACTTACCGAGGATGGAAGGGAAGTCGCCCGGTTGCTAACCGCAAGGGGCGACCCCCCCGAGTACCTGCCGGGGTTGAAGCAGATCCGGGACGAAACGCCTGACCTCTATCCCGCGTGGCAAGCGGATCGGGAGTAGAGCGTCGGCGCCAGACTTCTCGCCCTATCCATACAAGTCCCCCTAGGCTTGGAGTGACTATGCGATCTGCTCCCGCGGTGCTCTCCATCGCCGGCTCCGACTCTGGCGGCGGCGCCGGCATCCAGGCCGACCTGAAGGCGTTCGCGCGCTGCGGGGTGCATGGGATGACGGCGATCACGGCGATCACGGTGCAGAACACGGTCGGGGTGCAGGCGGTCGATGCCGTGGCGCCGGAGACGATCGTCGCCCAGGTTCGGGCGGTGGCCGAGGACATCGGTGTCGACGCGGTCAAGATCGGGATGCTCGGGACCGCGGTGACGGTGGAGGCGGTGGTCGCGGCGCTCGGCTTCATCGGCGACGCGCCGGTCGTTATCGATCCCGTGATGGTGGCCGAGAGCGGGGCGGTGCTGCTCGACGACGAGGCGCGCGCGGCGCTGATCGAGCGGCTGCTGCCGCTGACCGCGGTCGCGACCCCGAATATCCCTGAGGCGCGCGTGTTGACCGGGGCGGGGGAGGGTGCCACCCAAGAGGAGCTGGTGCGCGGTGTCGTCGCGCTCGGCCCACAGGCGGCAGTGGTCACCGGCGGCCACAGCGAGGAGCTGGTCGACCTCTTCTTCGATGGCGAGCAACTGGTCGAGATCCCTGGCGAGCGCCACCCCGACGGGGCCGCCCACGGCTCGGGCTGCACGCACTCCTCGGCGCTGGCGGCGTTCCTGGCTCATGGCGAGGAGCCGCTGGAGGCCGCCCGCAAGGCGCGGGCCGTGGCATCGGAGGCGGTCGGGGCCGGCCTGCGCGGAATCGGAGCGGGACCGGGCCCGGTCAATGCCCTCGGGATCTTGTTCCCTGATTGAGTAGTTGTCGGGCCTGGAGGTACGCGAAGTGCTCAAGCTGCGGTGAAGCACGCCCAGTAGATTTCCCGCATGAGCTCGAACGGCGCTAAGACCGCCCTCCCGCGTCCCCGCTCCGCCACCGTCTTCGACGGTCCCGACCGTGCCCATTCGCGCGCCTACATGAAGGGAATCGGGTTCGACGACGACGCCTTGAGCCGGCCGACGATCGGGATCGCCAACACCTGGACCGAGGCGATGCCGTGCAACTTCGGCCTCCGCGCCCTGGCCGAGCACGTGAAGAAAGGCGTCCGCGCCGCCGGCGGCACGCCGATGGAGTTCAACACCGTCGCCGTCTCCGACGGGGTGACGATGGGAACCCAGGGGATGAAGGCCTCGCTGGTCAGCCGCGAGGTAATCGCCGACTCGATCGAGCTGATGGCCCGCGGCTACCAGTTCGACGCGATCATCGCCCTCTGCGCCTGCGACAAGACGATCCCCGGCTGCGCGATGGCGCTGGCCCGGCTCGATGTGCCTTCGGTCCTGCTCTACGGCGGCTCGATCGCCCCCGGCCACTGGCACGGCCGCGACGTCACCATCCTCGACATCTTCGAGGCGATCGGCGCCCACAACGCGGGCGACATGAGCGATGAGGAACTGAACGAGCTGGAGGGCATCGCCAGCCCCGGTGCCGGCGCCTGCGGCGGTCAGTTCACCGCCAACACGATGGCCTGCGCCTTCGAGGCGCTGGGGATCAGCGCCGGCGGCTCGGCGATGGTCCCGGCCGAAGGCGACGACAAGCCGACCGTCGCCGAGAAAATCGGCGAGCTGGTGATCAAGGTGCTGGTCGACGACCTGCGGCCGAGCAAGATCATCACCCGCGACTCGCTCGAGAACGCGATCGCCTGCGTCTGCGCCTCCGGCGGCTCGACCAACGCCGTGCTGCACATGATCGCGCTGGCCCGCGAGCTCGACATCGAGCTGGAGATGGCCGATTTCGAGCGGATCTCCCGGGCGACGCCGCTCTACGCCGACCTCAAGCCCGGCGGCCGCTTTGTCGCCACCGACCTCTTCGCCGCCGGCGGCGTGCCGGTGATCCTCAAGCGCCTGCACGAAAAGGGCGTTCTGCATGAGGACGCGATCACCGTCACCGGCGAGACGATCGGAGAGGTTGCGGCCGCGGCGACCGAGGCGCCCGGTCAGGAAGTCGTGCGGCCGCTGCGCGACCCGTTGAAGACGGAAGGAGGGCTGGCGATCATGCGCGGCAACCTCGCTCCGGAAGGCGCCGTGGTCAAGGTCGCCGGCACCGAGCGCCGCCAACAGACCGGCCCGGCCCGTGTCTTCGAGTCCGAAGAGGAATGCTTCCGCTCGGTCAAGGCCCAGCAGATCAACCCCGGCGACATCGTCGTCATCCGCAACGAGGGACCGGTCGGCGGCCCCGGGATGCGGGAGATGCTGCAGGTCACGGCGGCGATCGTCGGCGAGGGGTTGGGCGAGAGCGTGGCGATGGTTACCGACGGTCGCTTCTCCGGCGCCACCCGCGGGCTGATGGTCGGCCACGTCGCTCCGGAGGCGGTCAAGGGGGGGCCGATCGCGGCGATTCGCGAGGGCGACAAGATCACCGTCGACATCGACGCCCGCCGCATCGACGTCGACCTCTCCGCGGAGGAGATCGCCGCCCGCGTCGCCGACCATGAGATCCCCGAGTCGCCCTTCGGCCGCGGGGTCATGGCCAAGTACGCCGCGACGGTCAGCTCCGCCGCGCACGGCGCTGTTACGAGCTAGCTCAAGAAATCATCGAGGAGCGCGTTGAAGCGCAGCGGCCGCTCCAGCTGCGGTACGTGCCCGGTGCGCTCGAAGATCTCCAGGCGGGAGTGGGGGATGCGGCGGTGGTAGCTGAGCGCCGCCGACATCGGGATCACCCGGTCCGACTGACCCCAGACCAGCATCGTCGGCATCTCGATCTCGCCGAGCCGCTCGCGGACGTCGTGGCGGATCACCGCCCGCAGGGCGTCGCCGAAGCCGACGGCCTGCTTCAGCCCGCTCTCGATCTGCTCCAGCAGCAGGTCCTCGCGCAGCCGCGCCGGGTAGCGGAAAAAGGGGCGGAAGACGAACTCGCGGGCGCGCGGGCGGGAGACGATGAAGCGGCTGCGCCGCGCGTACTGTGGACCGAAGACCTTCCAGGCCCAGGCCGTCAGTACCGCCCGCTCTTCCGGGTTCCAGGTGTTGATGATGCCGGCGGCGGAGACGAGGACCAGCCGCTCGAAGTGGCCGGGCGCCGCGGTCACCGCCTCGACCGCGATGAAGCCGCCCATCGAGTTGCCGACCAGGGTCGCCCCCTCGATGCCCAGCTTCTCGCTGAAGTCGTGGAGCAGGCGCCCGTAGGCGGGCATGTCGAGCTCCCAGGAGGGCATCGGGCTGCCGCCGAAGCCGGGCAGGTCGAGTGCGATCGCGCGCCGGTCGCGGCCGAAGTGGGGCAGGTTTTCCAGCCAGTTCTGCCAGCTGCCGGAGATGCCGTGGACGAAGACGATCGGCTCGCCCTCGCCGATCTCGACGTAGTTGACCCGCGCCCCGGGCAGATCGACCTGGTGGCGGTGCCGGCTCCAGTCGATCCGCTGCCACTGCGGGTCGGGATTGCCGTAGTCCGAGCCCGCGACGATGCGCGGGTCCCACTTCAGCGCTGCGGGGGAGTCGGCCCTCTCACTCGCCATCCTTCTTCTTCCCCTCGGAGACGGTTCGGATCGTGCTCGCGTTGACGAGCAGCTTCGGGCCGTCGGCCCGGGTCACCGCGAAGAGCGGGATCGCCGCCGCTTCGGCCGCGCGGATCCGCTGCTCGATCTCCTCGAAGCTCTCGAGCACGACTACGGAGTGGTCCTCGCTGAAGCGGATGTAGGTCGGCATCAGGCGTACCCCATCCGTTCCAGGATCGGGATCTCGCGGATCTGCGGTGGCTGCAGGTGGTCCCAGAGGATCCCGCGCGGACGCTCGTACTGGCGCTCGACTTCGATCACCGCTCGCGGGGTCGCGATCAGGTCGACCGGCAGGTCGTGGGCGGTGACCATCAGGTGCTGGCGCAGGATCTGCATCGGGTGCACGGTGGTGGCGACGGTGGTGTGGTCGTCGATCTTCCCCGC
>Ga0190264_10000072_pt1 | contig 14807 bp, 12 predicted proteins | sample Popmic112T_FD_136651 | JGI IMG/M metagenome (GOLD analysis project Ga0190264, IMG submission 136651) | Populus adjacent soil microbial communities from riparian zone of Indian Creek, Utah, USA - 112 T | ecosystem: Environmental > Terrestrial > Soil > Riparian zone | place: USA: Utah | collected... | reverse complement strand
TCGCATTCGGACGGAAGTGTCACGAACGGAATCTGCGGACCGCTGTACTGCGCCCCCCAGCTTCTGGTCTGCGGGTTCCACCGATCCGGGTTGTGCGCCGGATCCGCCGGCACCCCCCAGAGCGTCAGCGAGACGCTGTAGATCAGGAGTGCCTGAGAGGTCTGGATCGCCGTGGTCGTGATGCCGTAGTCACCGTCCGTGCGCACACTCGCGACCACGTGAATCACGGTGCCGAGGACCGAGAAGCCGAACACCGCGACCTGCCCTGGTTGGGGCACCATGTTGTAGACGGGGACGGTGTATTTACTGCGGAAGAAGCCTTGGTCCGTGTCGACCGTGACTTCACCGACCTGAGCGGCTGCCGGACATTGAGTGGTATTGAGGAAAAGTTTGGGCGTGTAGATCTGCTCCTCCGTGCACTGGCCCGCCACCCGGGGATCGCCGGCGAAGCCGGGGGGCAGCTCGACGACAACGTCCTTGACTCCCACCGCGGGCACATTTTTTTCGAGGTACTCGTCGTACCGGGTGTTGAAGACGAACTGGGTGTTCGCCTCGTAGGGATGGCTGCCGGCCTGGGTGTCAGGCTGGCCGAGGGCGTTGGTTACCCCAGCGGTGAACGTGCCCGGCTGGATGCCGAATTCTTCGCTGGGATCGGCCAGGGCAGGCGCTGCCATCAACGCCATCGCCGCAAAGGCGGCGACACAGGTCGCCAGCAGCCCGCGGGCGCGTCGGCAAGGGGATTGCGTGGTGGTCGTGGCGATCATTGCGGTCGTCCTCCTGGTCGTCTGCCGGCCGGTCATCGCTGGCCTCGGCTGTTGGCCTGCTTCGACTGCTGGGCGACAAGGGTCACCTGTAGCCGCTTGGCGGCTTTGCTCTTCGAGTGGGTGACGGCGATCGTCACCGGCAGCCTTCCTCGTTGCTCGAGATAGGAGCGTGCGGCCTTGGAGAGCCGCAGGGCGAGGGACACCGTTCCGGCCTTCTTGGCCGAGGTCGCAGCCGAGGCCACCGTGGCGCTTTTCTTACCCAGGCGGGCGCTCGCGGTCGCCTTGACCCGGCCGGCGGCCGGGACCTTCACGCGCAGGGAGAGCAGGCCGGTCTTGGCCCACTGCTTGGCCTGGCCCTTCGAGACCGCCTTGACCGCGATCGCGCCGGAGCGATCGGGCGACCCGCCCTCGGCACCGTCGAAGTTCGCGCTTCCGGGCGAGGAGCCCGCGGCTGGACCGGTTGCGCTCCCGCGACACCCTTCTCCCGAGCACGGCGTCGGCGGCGGGGTCGGAGATTCGTCGAAGCCACCGTTGATGCGGGCGGTGTAGGCGTCGATCTGCCCGTCGGTGTCGCTGGGCGTCAGGCGCTCCCAGGTGCTGAAGATCACATCTCGGCCCGACGGGTTGATCCCGGCGACCGCAGAGTGGTTGGGGCTGGTGCCAGACGAGATCAGCGAGACCGTGCCGTCGTGCCACTGGTAGACGTCGGTCTTGCCGTTGGTGTCTTGCGGCAGCAGCGGGGCGCTCGACTGGAAGACGACATAGCTGCCGTCAGCCGACATGTTTTCTTGGTAGCTCTGGCCATTCGAGAAGGATGCATCGGCCTGGGCCGGCGATCCGGCGGGCAGGCAGGACACGCAGCTGAGCTCCGCGGACGGCGCGTCGTAGCGGTAGATCTCGGAGTGGCCGGCGTTGTCATAGCCGGCGGCGAGCGGGACCGTCGTGCGGAAGACGAGGTTGTTGCCCGAGGGCGTCACCGCCGCCGCGTTGTAATCGTTGTCAACCCAGATCGGGGCGTCGTCCGGACCGAGAGTCGCGATGAACGTCGTCGTGCCCGTCCCCGCATCGAAGAGGTAGAGATTGTCCGCACCCGGGCTGCCGCCCGGCGCCAGCTTTGCGGTCGAACCGAAGTAGACCATCGAGCCGTCGTCGGAATTGCCGACCAGGCCAATCGCACCGGGGACCAACAACGTCAGCTCGCCGGAATCGACCTCATAGCGATAGAGGCCGCCGCCAGGCGTGGCGTCATTGGTGAGCTGGGCCTCGCTGCGGAAGAACGCCACCGAGCCGTCGGCAGCAGCGCCTTGGTACAGGGCATCCCGCACCGGCCCTTCACAGACGACTTCGGTGCACTGCGAAGCGGAGATCTCGGTGGTGGTCTGGGCGGATTCACGCAGGTAGACCCGCTTGATGTCATAGGGCGGAAGCGCGGGCTGAATGCTCGCCGGCGTAGTGAAGAAAATTCGTTCGCCATCGTCGGAAAGCGCGTGCGTATATAGGTGCTCACCCCCCGCCGGACCCGAGCCGATGCCGGCGCCGTACGGATTCAGTAACTCCCCCTGGGTGTCGACGCTGACCAAACGCAGGGTGCCGTTCGCCCACTCGTATAGCCCGTATGCGTAGATGTCCTCAAGTCCGGCAGCGGCGGGAACGAGCTTCGCCGACTTTATGAAGACGACATGGCTGAGGTCATCGGTTTTACGGCCGAACCAAACATTGCCCCAGGCGGGGTCCGAGATCGGCGGGAAGGTGGCCGTCGGTTTACTGAGCCACTCGAAGCTGCCATCGGCGCGACTGCGGTAGAAGTCCACGCGATTATTGGTGTCCGCCGGATCGAGCGGGTCGATCGTCGAGAGCAAAGCCTCAGAGCCATCCTGGTTCACGTTGATCTCGGGACCGATTACTGAATTTGGCACCGAGGGCGGCAGTATGGGAGTGATCGGTTTCGTCAGCCAGCCGTCCCCCGTGCGGGTTCCGACATAGTTGTTGCTGCCTCCGCGCGGGGCACCGGCGAATGCGCCCGTGCCAAAGAACTGCACATGCTCGCCATCCGCCGCAAACGCCTTGGGACTGGCGTTGCTCCCCTGCTTGTTCTGCGGCGAGATCTGCTCGTAGGCCCGGCAGTCCGGCAACGCGGCTGAGAGCCCCACCCGCAGCGCCTGGTTGGGACAGCTCTCGGCGGGAGGGGAGGATGCCGGCGGAGTCTCGAAGGTTAGGTCCTGCCCGACGGTCGTCCCGGTCGCGTTATTCGCCACCACTCGGTAGTGGTAGGTAGTTTCGGGGGCGAGGCCACTGAGCGCCTGGCTGACGACGACCATCTCGCCACCTGAGCCGGCGGCGGCGTCTTTGGTCGAGGGCGCGTTCTGGCCGTAGGCGTCGCTGGTTCCGTATTCGATCCAGTAGGTGCTCGCCAGTCTCCTCGGGTTGACCTTGCCGCCGACCGTAGCGCTGGTGCCTCCCGCGGCGACGGTGGCGCCGATCGTCGCAGCGTACGGAGCCTCGGGCGGGGTCGTGAAGGTCTCCGGCCCCGCTTCCCCCTGTTCCCCCAGGTAATTGCCGGCGATCAGGCGGACTTCATAGGTGGTGGCGGGCTCCAGCCCTTTGGCGGTGCGCGAGACCGGCACAGCCGCGGTGCCAGGAGATATTTCTTCTCCGCCCACGTTCGGGCATTCCGGGGTGCATTCGAAGTACCAGAGGGTCGTGTTGAGGAAATCGGTGCCTTCGGGATTGACCGTGCCGGAGAAGCGAGCCGTGGTGCCGGTGACTTCGGTAGGGGCGTCGATCGTGACCGCGGGGGGCGAAGAGGTGGGGGTGGTGAAGGAGGGGTGCGGCGGCCCGGTCACCGAGCGATTGGCGGATTCTTCGTTTTCGGCGACCAGGCGGACCGAGTATTCGGTGCCCTGCGCGAGGTTGATGTAGCCGCCGACAGCGACCGGGTCGCTGGCTTCGGCTTCGGCGCCGCTGATTTCGCCGGAGGCGGAACCTTGAGGTTCCCATTTGGAGGGATCGCTCGGGTCGGTCGAGGTTTCGAAGACCCAGGTGGTGGCGGAGGGGCCGCCTTCGGGGTCGACGGTTCCCGAAACCCGGGCGTTGATGTAGGAGACTTCCGTCGGCGCGTCGATCGTCACCGAAGGCGGCGTGTCGGCGATCGCCGAGGCGGCGCCGAGGCAGACCGTGATCGCGAGGACGAGCGCGCCGAGGAAGGCGAGGGAGGTCCGTCGTCCGGCACTGCGGCCTCCGACCCTGCCCGAAATTGATCCCGCGGACGATGCCTTCGCGTGGCGTCTCACTCGATATATCTCCTTGCTCTGACCGGTCCTCTTTCCCGGCCCTCCGAAGTGCTTGGAGGACTCGGGCCCCTGGCCCGGTCGTTGTCGGTCCCTGCTCGCAACCCAGCGAGCAGGGACAGCATGGCCCCGGAGGCAGGCTTGCCGCTACCCACAAAGTGCGAACAAAGGGCGGTACACGTCGTAGGTTCTGCGAATTCCGGCGCCTATCGGCCGGAAACATGTCGAACCGGGAGCCGGGACTAGCTCAGGAGAGGCCTTCGCGGGCCTCGCGGACCAGCGTCACGGCCTCGGGGAAGAGGACGCGAATCGCGTCGCGAACCTGCATCGCCTGCTCGTCGGCGTTGCCGGTGAGGTCGAGCCGGCCGATCGAGGCAACGGTCATCTCGACCGCCAGCTTGATCGCGTTGTCGGCCCAGGCGACGCGCTGGGAGGACTGCATCTGCTCCGAGAGCTCCTCCATGCGGGCACGGAACTCGTCGGGGTCGCCGAAGAGGTTGAAGGGGCTGCCCTCCATATCCCCCATGTAAGCAGACCCGCGACGCCGCCGGCACAGAGCCTTGACGTTCAGCGCGCCACCCGTGCGTCGCGCCGCCCTAGCGTCGGAGCCATGCGGCACGGGGAAGAGCGGCAGCGGGGATCGGCGAGCGTCGAGCAGGCGGGATTGGCGGCGCTCGTCGCCCTGCTGCTCCTGGTCGCGATCGCCGCCGTCGCGGCCGGGGGCGAGGTCGATGCGGGCCGGCGCCTGGCGGGCGCGATCGGCAAGCGGCTCACCTGCGGCCCGCGCCTGCCCGACGCCTGCGCCCACCACCCACTTGTCCCTGCCTATGGCCGGCCGCTGGCAAGGGCGGCCAGGGCCCTGGCGCCGGCGCCGGTCGCGCTGCCCGGTCCCTCCGGCCTGCCGCTCGTCCCGGTCGACTTCCGCCGTTGTCGGCGTGAGAGCTGCGCCGTCGCCGCCGGCCCCCACCTCACCGCCTCGGGCCGGCGTACCACCGCCTTCACCGAGCTCGTCGACCGCCGCGCCACGCTCGGCTGGGTCGAACTCGTCTACTGGCTGTACCGCCCGACCCGCGGCTGGGAACGCCTCGTCCGCCGCGCCGATCAGACCCGGATCGACGCCGCCCACGACGTCGAGGTTCTGCTCGGCGACGACCCCGCCCTGGTCCCACTCGAGACCCTCCCCGGCCGCAACCACTACGAGTTCCCACCCGGCGAACGCCCGCCGTGGCAGTGGCGAGTGAGCGGCCGCTACCCCGGTTGGTCGAGTTGACGCGCCTGCTTGACAGGCCCGTTCGCAGGCTGCAGGATAGAGGTAGCTACTTAAGGAGCTACCCATTGCGTGAGATCGGCATCAAGGAGTTGAAGAACACGGCGTCCCGCGTGATCGAGGACGTCGAAGCCGGCGAGCGGGTCGTCGTCACCAAGCGTGGTCGCCCCACCGCCCTGATCCTGTCAATGGAAGACGCCGAGGACTTCGTCCTTGCCTACGCGGAGGAGTACGTGGAGATGCGCCAACGCGGTCGCCGCGAGTACGAAGAAGGCAAAAGTGTTCCCCTCGACGAGATCTGACGCGTTCTCGTGACGTCCGTCCGATAGTCGGCGGCGATGACTCCCTCAGCAGCGCCATACGAAATCAGGCTGCTACCGACGGCTATCCGGCAACTCCGCAAGCTCGGTAGCGAGGACGGGCAACAGGTCAGGGCGGCGTTGCGTGAACAAGCAGCTCGGAGCGGATCCCCGGGGTCGAGAGGCGGCAAGTCCCTGAAGACGATCCGCGGTCGACACGACCGATTTCACCGACTTCGGGTCGGCGAGTTCCGCGTCGTCTTCGATCTGATCCGCGAGGAACGCGTGTTAAGAGTTCACGGGATCGTCAACCGCCGCGACCTCGATCGCTGGCTGCGAGGGCGCTAAGCGCCGCTTCCGGCCACCGGCGCCTTCGCACCGGCCGCTTTTTCCTGGTCGGCCTCGTCCTGGGCCTGTCTGATCAGCCCACGCCAGTCGGTGGTGCGGAAGACGAGCAGGATCGCGGCGAAGCCGAGCACGACCGACCAGGCCGCCATCGCGATCTGGGTGCCGACCGAGAAGGAGAGGACGGCAGTGCGCGAAGGCCCGGTCAGGGTCGCGACCAGCAGCGCCTGCTGGGCCCCGGCCCCACCCGGGGTGAAGGGGACGATGTTGGCGATCGCCTGCACGCTCATCACCAGCATCACGGTGCCGAAGGAACCGCCGATGCCGAAAGCCTCGAGGAAGAACCAGAAGGCGCCGAAACGAAAGAGCCAGCCGAGGCCCTGCCAGGCGGCGACCTCACGCAGGTAGCGGCGCGGCTCGGCGAGGATGATCACGCCCTGGCGGACGCGGTCCCAGAAGCGCCGCACCCGGTGGGCGAGGAAGTAGATACCGAGCAGGATCGCCAGCAGCAGGCCGAGGACGGTGAACAGGAGCGCCTGCGGGTGGTCGGCCCAGAAGGAGATCTCGAAGGCCGGCAGGTTCGGGATCTGCGGCAGCGGCGGCAGCAGCCCCTGGCTGATCGCGTAGAAGAGGACGAGGACACCGACGCTGGTGTCGAACACGGTCTGGACCAGGAAGGAGGAGGTCACGGCCGGATAGGAGGAGCCGGGGATCTGGCGCTTGACCAGGAAGACCTTGGTTACGTCGCCGGCGTGGGCGGGCACGACGGCGTTGATCCCCGCCCCGGCCAGGTAGGCCGCGGCCAGCGGCGTAAAGGGAATCGGTCGCTGCGGATACGCCGCCCGCAGCACGTTGCGCCAGGCCCAGGAACGAGCCAGCTGCATCGCCAGCAGGCAGAGCAGCGCGACTCCGAACGAGGTCCAGTGGATTTCCGAGAGGTGGCGGAAGAATTCCGCGGCGCTGTTGAAAAAGAAGGTGAAACTGGATCCGAGATCGGCAAGCGGCATCGCAGCTAGACTAGCCCGCTCGTGCTGGACACCGACACGCATTCCTTGCCCCGCCAAGCCACCCCACATCCGACCGACGAGGCGATGTGCGCGCGAGCGCGCGAGCGCTACACGGCCGACCGCAAGAGCCGCTTCCGGCGCCGCCGCAAACGGCACGCGCAGCTGCCGAACCTGATCATCATCGGCGGCCTCAAGTGCGGCACGACCAGCATCCATCACTACCTCGGCCTGCATCCGGAAATCCAGATGTCGAAGCCGAAGGAGCTCAACTTCTTCGTCGAGGAGATGAACTGGGACCTCGGCCTCGACTGGTACGCGAGCCGTTTCGACGACCGCTCTCCGGTCCGCGGCGAGTCATCGCCGCACTACACGAACCTGCCCCGTTTCGAGGGTGTCGCCGACCGCATCCACGAGCACTGCCCGGACGCCCGCCTGCTCTACATGGTCCGCGACCCGATCAAGCGGATCCTCTCCCACTGGGTCCACGCCACCGGCGCCGGCTACGAGACACGGGAGATGATCCCGACCCTGACCCGACCCGACACCCAGTACATCAACCGCTCCAAGTACTGGATGCAGCTGCAGCCCTACCTCGAGCTCTTCGACCGCGAGCAGATCGAGATCATCACCCAGGAGGAGCTGCAGACCGAACGCGAGGCGACGATGCGCAAGGCCTTCGGCTTCGCCGGGGTCGACGAGAACTTCGTCTCCGAGCAGTTCGACCGCGAGTGGGAGAAGTCGGGCGCCAAGGAGGGCGACAAATACCAGTTCATGGAGAAGCTGATCAAGCTGCCGGGCTTCCGCTCCTTCGACCGCAACTTCGACCGCCTGCCGGAGTCGATGCGCTGGCTGGTCGAGAAGGTCGTCCACGACCCGGACAAGCCGCCGGCGGAGAAGCCGAAGCTCCCCGACGACCTCTTCGAGACGATCCGCGGGCGCTTCGGCGAGGACGTCGCCGGACTACAGAAGTTCGCCGGCCGCGAGTTCGCCGGCTGGCACGACTACTCCTGAGCGACCACGGGTAGGCTCGCCCGATGCGGCGGCTTCTGCCCGACCCGGGCCCGATCAGCGTCGAGGAGCAGCTCGACGGCTATCGGCCTTGGGAGCAGCCGCCCGCGGACCGGCCCCTGGTGGCGATGAATTTCGCCGCCACCGTCGACGGGCGGGCGACCATCGGCGGCGTCTCCGGCCCGATCGGCTCCGAGGCCGACACGGCGATGCTGGTCGGCCTGCGCGGGCGCTTCGACGCGGTGATGATCGGCGCCGGGACGATGCGGGCCGAGCGCTACGGCCGACTGGCGAAGAAGCAGGAGACGCGCCGGCGCCGCGAGCGGCTCGGCCTCCCCCCCGAGCCGCTGATGGTGATCGTCAGCGGGCGCCTCGACCTACCCTGGGACGCACCGCTGTTCAGCGAAGGCGGCCGGGTTTTGATCTTCACCGCCGCCGAGGCCGAGCCGCCAGAGGTCGCCTCCTCCCTGGAGATCGTCCGCCACCGGGGCTTCGTCGACATCGGCGCGGCGCTGCGCCACCTGCGCCAGGAGCACGGTGTGCGCGCCCTGCTCTGCGAGGGCGGCCCGGGGCTCCACGGTGAGCTCGAGGCCGCCGGCCTGGTCGACGAGCTCTTCCTCACGATCGCGCCGAAGCTGAGCGGCGGCGGCGCCCCGCGGATCCTCGAGGGCGAGCTGCCGGGGGTAGTCGAGCTGGAGCCGGCCTGGCTGCTTGAGCAGGACGGCGAGCTCTTCGCCCGCTACCGCCGGCGCTGAGCGCCGGTCCCGGCGCGCTCCTCGGCGTCCCAGGCGCCGTCGACCGTGCGCAGCTCCTCCTTCATCACCTTGCCGGTGTCCGCCCGCGGCAGGGCCGCGACGACCTCGACGTAGCGCGGCACCATGAAGGCGGCCATCCGGCCCTCGCACCAGGAGTGCAGCGCGGCGGGCTCGACCTCGACTCCGGCGGTAGGGACGACGACGACCTTGACGTCTTCCTCGCCGAGCGGCGAGGGGACGCCGATCGCGCAGCACTCGGCGACCCCGGGGGCGGAGCCGACGATCGTCTCCAGCTCCCAGGAGGAGATGTTCTCGCCGCGGCGGCGGATCGAGTGCTTGATGCGGTCGACGAAGTAGAGGAAGCCGTCGCCATCTTCGCGACCGAGGTCGCCGCTGTGGAACCAGCCGTCCCGAATCGCCTCGGCGGTGGCGCCGGAATCTCCCTCGTAGCCGCTGGTCAGCACGTTCGGGATCCGCGGCCGGCAGACGATCTCGCCGGTCTCCCCCGGCCCGGCCCGCTCGCCCGACGCGTCGCGGATGATCACCTCGAGATCGGGGTTGGGACGCCCGCAGGAGCCGGGCGGGGTCGCCGCGCCGGGCTCGGGGAGGATCATCGGCTCGGCCTCGGTCATCCCGTAGACGTCGTGCAGGCGGACGCCGAAACGGGCCTCGAAGTCGACGCTGAGCGGCGCCGGCATCGCCCCGGTGACCCCCGCCCGCAGCGTGGTCTCGGCATCCCCGGAGCGGCACGGCAGCAGGTAGAGCAGCCGGGCGACGTTGGCGAAGCCGATGAACAGGGTCGCCCCGGACTCCTCCACCTGGTCCCAGAAACGCGAGCGCGAGAAGGTCGGGTAGAGGGCGACGGAGCCGCCCCCGATCACCGTCGGCAGCACCGTGTCAACCTGGCCGGCGATGTGGAAGAGCGGCAGCCAGGCGTGGAAGGCGTCCCCGGCGCCGACGCCGAGCGAGCGAGCTACCCAGCCGGCGCCACGGCAGAGCTGGTTGTGGCTCAGTTCGACCGCCTTCGAGCGCCCGGTCGTCCCCGACGTGTACATCAGCTCCGCCAGGTCGCCAGGTCGCGGCGCGTCCGGTTGGGCGGGGTCGAGCGCGCGCACCTCCTCCCAGTCGGTGAGGACGACCTCGATCGCCGTCGCGGAGAGGTCCGGCAGGTCGGCCAGGCCGGCGGCGTCGGTGACCAGCACCCGCGCGCCGGTGCGGGCGATCATGTCGGCCAGGATCTCGCCACGGTGGGCACGGTTGAGCGGCACGTAGGTGGCCCCGGCGGCAAGGGTCCCGAACCAGGCCCAGAGCGCCTCCGGCCGGTTGGGGAGAAAGCTGATGACCCTCGTGGCGGGCCGGTCGGCCTGGGCGCCGACCCAGGCGGCGAAGCGCAGCGCCTCCTCCCAACCTTCGCGATAGCTCCAGGTCCGCCCCTCCCAGCGCAGGAACGGCGCCTCCGGGGTGCGCTCCACCCGCGCCGCCAGCAGCGCCGGGATGCTCACCTCCTCGGCAGTAAGGAGATCGAGCAGCGGGTTGCGCGGACCCGGCGCGGGCTGAGCCGCGGCGCTCATCCCCCGATCGCGGCGCCGTCGAGGCGGACGTCGACGGCGGCGCAGACTTCCGCCGCCCACTCCAGCGCCGTCTGGTCGCCGTCGGGGAGGTGGGAGGCGAAGGAGATCGGCGTAGCCGAGACCCGGCCGGCCTTGAGGGCGCCGAAGTCGGTGCCGGGCGCGTCCTCGAACGGCGGCGGTGGGCCACCGCGCTTGCCGTAGGTGAAGTAGCCGTGGACGCCGTCGCGCTCGCCGCTGAAGACCGAGTCGGGCTCGTAGAAGCGGCGTCCGAGCCGGGTCACCTCGACCCGGGGATCGCGCAGCGTCGCCGGCACGTTGACGTTGAGGATCGCCCGTTCGGGGGCCGGGTGGGCGAGCATCTCCAGCGCGAACATCCCGGCGATCGCCGCCGTCGTCTCATACACCGGCGTGGTCGGGTCGAAGGAGTCGAGGATGTGGAAGTCGCCCTCGAAGTGCTGCTGGGAGACGGCCAGGCCGGGGACGCCGAGCAGCGCCCCCTCGATCGCGGCGCCGACGGTGCCGGAGTTGAGCGTGTCGTCGCCGAGGTTGGGCCCATGGTTGATGCCGGAGACGACCAGCTCGGCCTGTGGCGCGGTGCGGCCGAGCATCGCCACCCGCACGCAGTCGACCGGCATCCCCGAGCAGGAGAAGTGCGCGATCCCGCCCACCTCGGCGAGCGACTCGAGCGCGACCGGGCGGCCGTAGAAAGCGTGACGGCCGACGCCGCTGCGGTTCTCGGCCGGGGCCACGACCACGGCCGGGACCTCGGTCTCGGCGATCGCCCGGGTCAGCGTGTGCAGACCCTCGGCGGCGATCCCGTCGTCGTTGGTGAGGACGATCCGCGGACCGCTCATCGCAGCCCCTCGCGGTCAGGGCTCCAGGCGACGGCGCCGGGCAGGCCGCGGGGCTCGCCGTAGACGGCCCACTCGGCCGCCACCGGCCCGACCGAGACGCCGGCGGTCAGGCCCTGGCCGCCGAAGCCACCGCAGGCGATCACCGTCGGGTCGGCCTCGTAGGGGCCGACCACGTACTCGCCGTCGGCGCTGATCGGGTAGAGCCCCGTCCAGCCCGTCTCGAACCCGAGTCCCTCGACCTGGAGGCGGTTGCTGACGTGCTTGGCGACGGCCTCCCAGGTGTCCCAGGTAACCGACTTCTGGTAGGTCTCGGGGTCGGCCGAGCCGAGCTTGTCGAGGGCGGCGTAGGTGTGCATGCCGGCGATCATGCTCTGCGGCCCGTCCTGGCGAAAGTAGCCCGCCTCCTCCTCGCCGGGGATGTACTCCTGCACCATCGGCACCGTGTAGTCGACCGCCTCCGGCAGCTTCACCTTGATCACCTCGTGCAGCTGGTTGACCAGCGGGAACGGGTGGCCGAGCAGCTCGCCGACCTCCATCGCCCAGGGCCCGGCGGCGTTGACGACGATGTCGGCGTCGACCGCCGCGCCGGCGTCGGTCAGCAGCCGGTGCCGGCCGGCGGCGGGCTCATGGCCCGTAACCCGGGTCCGGTGCAGGACGGTCGCGCCTTCGGCTTCGGCCCGCTCGGCGAGGACGCCGCAGAGCAGCGGCCCGTCCATGTGCCCGTCGCGCGGGTTGTGGATCGCGGCGAGGATGTCGTCGGTGCGCAGGTCGGGGACGAGCTCCTTGACCCGGGCCGGATCGACGATCTGCGAGGGCTCGGCGCCGAGTTCGCGCTGCAGGGCGATCACCTCTTCGAACATCTTCACGTGGGCGTCCTTCTTCGCCAGTCGCAGATAGCCGATCCGGGCCAGGTGAAGATCGTTCTCGCGCTCGAACTTGTCGAGCAGGTCGCGGGTCTTGACCCGGACTTCGACCTGCAGCAGTTCGGTGCTGTTGATGTTGAAGACACCGGCGGAGAGGCCGGAGGAGCCGGAGGCGGGATGGCCGCGCTCGATCACGGTTACCTCACAGCCCAGCTCGGCGGCGTGCAGGGCGGTGCTGAGACCGGCGACGCCGGCGCCGATCACGGCGATCGATGGCTTACTCATCTATTTCTCTCCTTGCGAGGCAGAGTCGTTCCCGCCCTCGAGGGTGGGCAGGATGTAGAGGTCGGCGATCGTGCCGCCGTCGACGACGAGGTCGGTGCCGGTGATCCCGGAGGCTTCCTCGCAGGCGAGGAAGCAGACCGCCGCGGCGACCTCCTCGGGGGTGACCATGCGGCGCAGCGGCACCCGCTTGAAGTCGCCCTTCATCCGCTTCAGTTCCTCGGCGTCGGTCGCCGCCTCGACCATCGGCGTCAGCGCCCAGCCCGGGCTGACCGTGTTCGAGCGCACCCCCTGGGGGCCGAGCTCGACGGCGATGTTTTTGGAGAGCTGCATGAGGCCGGCCTTGGCAACCGAGTAGCTGGTGAACGGCCCGTCGACGGCGTGGCCGTCGATCGAGGCGAGGTGGACGATGGCGCCGCCGCCGTTGCCGACCATCGCCTGTGCCGCCCGTTGGGAGAGCAGAAACGGCGCCTTCAGCATCACGTCGACGACGAAGTCCCAGTTCTTGGCGGCGATCTCGAGGAAGGGCGCCTCGTCGAAGACGCCGGCGTTGTTGACGAGGACGTCGATCCGCCCCCAGCGCTCGAGCGCGGCGTCGACCAGACCGGCGCAGAAGTCCGCTTCGGCGACGTCGCCGGGCAGCGAGAAGGCCCGGCCCCCGGCGGCCTCGATCTCCGCCACCGCGCGCTCGAGGTCGACCTCGTTACGGCCGGCGATCAGCACCTCGGCGCCTTCGGCCGCGAGCCGGTCGGCGATTGTACGGCCGAGGCCCTTGCTGCCGCCGGTGATGATCGCGGTCTTGTCCTCGAAGCGCTTCATGCTTCCTCCTAGCGGCGGCTGCCGGTCTTCATGCCGGTCTTCAAAAGATCGCGAACCCTGATCCTCTCGCCCTGCTCACTCCCCCGTAGACGATAGGCACCGAGCGAGCCGGTGCCGCGGCTGGAGCGCCCCAGGGCGGGGAAGAACTCGGCCGGGTCGAGGCACTCCGGCGCCATCACCCCGTGCTCCTCGGGCCCACCCTCGAGCATCAGCACGATGCCGGCGGCGGCCGGGACCCCGGTCGACTCGTCCATGCTCGTCTTGTCCGCCGAGGCGAAGCGGATGCCCTCTTCACCCGACCAGACGTCGACGACGAGGCCGCCGCCGAGGTACTCGGACGGCTCGCGGGTCTTCAGGTAGTGGCGGTAGAGGTCGGAGGCGAGGGCGGGGATGCCGACCTTGGCACCGTCAACCTCGATCTCGTCGCCGGCGCCGCCGGAGGCCCCGAGCCGGGCCAACGCCCAGTTCACGACCAGCGAGTCCTGGGGCACGATGCTGCCGAAGTTGCGCACTGTCTCGACGCCGAGAAAGCGCGGGATCGTGATCGGCTCGGGATGGGAGAGGCCGACCACCGACTGCTCGCCCAGCGGCGCCGGGAACTGGACAGAGCGCAGGTCGAGCTCGTTCCAGGCCGGCACCGGCCGACGCTCGCCGTCGAGCCCGACCGGGGCGAAGATGTGCCAGAAGTGCTGCAGGGCGGCAGCGTTGACGTCGGCGACGTCGACGATCCAGGAGAGGTTGACCTCGTCGGCACCCCCCAGCGCGTCGTAGGCGGCGCGGACGAGGACGTTGGTGACACCGGGCGAGGAGCCCATCCCGACCAGGGCCCGGATCCCGGCCGCGGCCGCGTGCGGGTGGCGGGCCAGCATCGCCAGGGTCGCGTCGGCGTCGTCGCAGATGTCGAGGTAGTCGCAGCGGCCCTCGATGCAGGCGTCCAGCACCGCGGTCCCGGTGCGGTAGTACGGGCCGGCGAAGTTGGCGACCAGTTCGGCGCCGGCGGCAAGAGCCTGCAGGCGGTCCGGCTCCTCGAGCAGGTCGAGCTCGACCGTGCTCATCCCCAGCTCCTCGCAGGCAAGCCGCTCCTTCTCGCGCCAGGTGCGGTCCACCGCCACCCAACCGTCAAGCGTCGTGGCTCGCGCGACGGCCTCGATCATCGCCTGGGCCTGGGCGCCACCGGCGCCGATCACGATCACCTGTTTCTCCGCCATCGCCACCCCTCACCGTAGTTAACAAACGTTAGTAAACGGTATCGAGAGACAGCACAGGTGTCAAGCGCTCCGCGCTGGATCCGACTAGGCCGAGGCGCCGATCATGCGGCTGACCAGCTTCCAGGTGCGGTCGGCCACCTGGCGGGCCTCGAGCGGCCCGTCCGGGTCGTACCAGGCGACCACCCGGTCGCACATCGCCGTGATCGCGAAGCCGGACATCAGCCCGTCCCACTCGTTGCTGCGGGGGACGGACAGCCGCACGAGGATGCTGATCAGCTCGACGTAGCTGCGCTCGACGCCGACGATGCGGCGGTAGACCGGCGGCGGCAGGACCCGCTCCTTGCCAGGGGCGTTGAGCAGGGCGTCGTTGGCGCGGGAGAGGCGGCGATGCTCGAGCTGGAAGCCGACGTGGCCGCGGACGATCAGTTTCAGCCAGCCGTCGACCGGCTTGTCCTCCAGCGGCGCCAGCAAGGTGAAG
>Ga0190264_10000071_pt1 | contig 14982 bp, 16 predicted proteins | sample Popmic112T_FD_136651 | JGI IMG/M metagenome (GOLD analysis project Ga0190264, IMG submission 136651) | Populus adjacent soil microbial communities from riparian zone of Indian Creek, Utah, USA - 112 T | ecosystem: Environmental > Terrestrial > Soil > Riparian zone | place: USA: Utah | collected... | reverse complement strand
CGGATATATGAATGGAGCGAATCGGCGAAGCGTCGCCCGACATCTCGGGCCAAACGCCCAGAGTCTCGAAAATCTGCCGCGACCCGTTGCCGAGCGCCGTGGTGCGTTCATCGAAGCTCGGTTGCGCCGCCGAATCCGGCGGCACGCCTTCGACGAGCAGCACGCGCAGAGGGGTGGCACGCAATGCCAGGGCGAAGCTGGCACCCACCATGCCGCCACCGACGATCACGACGTCCCACTCTTTCATTGAATGGCTTTCATTTCACGCGACCGACGCCATGAGCCGCTCGATCTCGACGGCTTCCTTCGGGCAATGCTCCGTGAGGACTTCACAACCATCGCGGGTCACTACCACGTCGTCCTCGATGCGGATGCCGATGCCATGGAATTTTTTTGGCGCCCCAGCCGTACCGGGAGCCACGTAGATGCCGGGTTCGATGGTGAGCGCCATGCCGGGTTCGAACACGCGCCACTCATTGCCGATCTTGTAGTCACCGACGTCGTGCACATCCATACCGAGCCAGTGACCGGTGCGATGCATGAAATATTTGCGATAGGCGCCGCTCTCTTCGAGCTTCGCCAGCTTGCCCTTGAGCAGGCCCACCTTGATCAGTCCCTGGGTGATGACACGCACCGCGGCTTCATGCGGCTCGTTCCAGTGGTTGCCGGGCTTCACGCGCGCGATGGCGGCGTAGTTCGCCTCGAGCACGATGTCGTACAACGCGCGCTGCTCGGCCGAGAAGCGCCCGTTCACGGGGAACGTGCGCGTGATATCCGAGGCATAACAATCGACTTCGCAGCCGGCGTCGATGAGCAGAAGGTCCCCATCGCGCAAGGCGGCGTCATTTTCGCGGTAGTGCAGGATGCAGCCATTCGCGCCGCCGCCGACGATGGGCAGATAAGACAGGTCGGCGTTGTGCAGGCGAAACTCGTGCACCACCTCGGCGGCGATCTCGTACTCGCGCTTGCCCGGCGCACAGGCCTTCATGGCGCGCACGTGCGCATTGGCGGCGATGCGTGCAGCCTCGCGCATGGTGTCGACCTCGGCGCGGCTCTTGAAGAGGCGCATGTCATGCAGCACGTGATCGAGCGCGGATATTTCCTGGGGTGCATGCCGGCCGTTGCGCGCCTGCGTGCGCAGCCCGTTCACCCAGCCAACGACTCGCTGGTCGAATTCCGGATGCGTGCCCATGGCGTAGAACACCCTGGCGCGATTCTCGAGCAGGCCCGGCAGGATCTCGTCGATGTCGGAAATGGGAAACGCGTCGTCGGCGCCGAAGTCGCGCGTCGCGCCATCCGGGCCGGCACGCCGGCCGTCCCAGGTTTCACGTGCCGGATCGCGATCCCGCACGAAAAGAATGTATTCGCCCTGCGGGCGGCCCGGCACCAGCACCGCCACCGATTCAGGCTCTACGAAACCGGTAAGGTAGAAAAAATCGCTGTCGGGACGGTACGCGTATTCAACGTCGTTGTTGCGCATACGCACGGGTGAGGTGGGCACGATCGCGATCGAATCCCGGCCCATCTGCTTGAGCAAGGCGCGGCGGCGGCGTTTGAATTCTTCGCGCCCGACGGAAGGCACGCGCGCCAGGCTCGGCGCAGGTCTTCGGGGCGTGAGCTTGCTAATGGATGGACGCGGCACCGGGCTCCGGCTCCTCGCCACGGGCGGGCGCCAACTCTGCGAACAACAACTGCACACCCACGCGCACGAACTCGACCACTTCGGCGAAGGCGACTTCGTTTTCTTCGTTCTCTTCGTCCGCGTCGACGCCCACGTGAGTGATCTCGGTGAAATCGCGAATGATTTCGCCGGCCTCTATCGACACCTTGCCTGGATCGCTGGTGGTGCCGGAACCGAGGCCGTATAGAAAGCCCTGGCACCACTGGCTCAGTGCATCGGCGCGCAGCGTGAGCGGTGAATCATCATCGGGCAACAGCGGCTCGAAATCCGCATCGCTTCCGACCAGGGTGTTCACCATGGAGTTGTAGACGTTCTGGAGAACGGAGCTTTGCAGGGCTGCATCCTCGGGTGAGTCCTCGGGAAGGATCTCGCGCAGCCATTCGATCAGGCCGTAATCGCGCGAACTGCAGAGCGCGCCGGCCAGCGTTCCGTGCGCCTCGGCCGGCTCCGGCAATGCTCGGGCATCCCGGAGCACGCGTTCGAACTCATCGTAAGTGGCGGGCAACATGGGGGAATTATGCCCGAGCCCCGCGAGAGCAACCTCCAAATATCCATGTTCGACGCCGCTTCGGCGGCGGTTTCCTTAGTGGCGCTCGCGCCTGAATATATTGGAGGTAAGGCACCGGGTGCCCTATATTCCCCGCCCATGAACGACACATCTGATAACAACAAGACCGGCAAAAGCGTGTTCGCCACGGAAATCGCGCTGCTTGAACGCCGCGTCGAAGAACTTCTCACCACCGTCGACACTCTCAAAGAAGAGAACCGCGCCTTGCGACAGCGCCAGGAATCGCTCGCCGCCGAACGCTCCGCGTTCGCGCAGCGCAACGACCAGGTGCGCGCCCGCGTGGAGGCCATGATCGGCCGCCTGAAAACGATGGAGCACACTGCATGAGCGAGAAAGAACCGGCGACCGTCACCGTACGGATCCTGGAAAAGGAATATTTCGTCTCCTGCCCGCAGGACGAACGCGCCGACCTTCTCGACTCCGCCGAATACCTGAACAAGAAGATGCGCGAGATCCGCGACACCGGAAAAGTGGTGGGTGCAGATCGCATCGCGGTGATGGCCGCGCTCAACATGGCCAATGAACTTCTGCGTCTTCGCAAACTCGACCACGATCTGCAAGGCAATGTCACCGGCCGTGTGAAGCAGATGCGCGAACGTGTCGAAGGTGCGCTTCAAAGAACCCGCCAACTGGATCTTTGAGCGAAATCCCCAACCACTTCACGAACGCCGCCTCATTGGCGGCGTTTTCCGACGTGGCGCTTGCGCCTGAGGATGGTAGAGTGTTCTGGCGCTGCCTGTGGTGTTCGACAGTAAGTCGGGTTACCTCTCGACCGTAATGTAAACGCCCGGGACCAACGCTTTCTGACAGCATTGTGCAGGTCCGCCTCTGGCGGAAAGCCTTAAATGTCAGGGCCGGTCCCACCTTGTTGCTCTGGTTCGAGAGCAATGGCTTGCACCGGCACTATCGGGTAGCGCTTTTCCTTTCTTCTTGTGCAAACGAAGTCCTCCCTCCGCTTCGAAATGCTTCAGCGCCGCCGCGCTGTTCCGCGCGCCGCGCGGACGACCGCCGCGCGTTCCATCGCCAGCATCCTCGCGCACACTCATTGGCTCAGACCCGGCAAACGCATCGGCGTCTATGCATCGATGCCGCAGGAGATCGGCACGGGCCCGTTGATCCAGCTCGCTCTCACCCGTGGTTGCGACGTTTATCTGCCCCGCATCACTTCGCTGCGCAGCCGCATGATGCGCTTCGTGAGATTCAGCCATGGTGGTACCCGCCATGCGCTCGGAATGCACGAACCCGACGGCGTCGAATACCTCAGCGCCCGTTTTCTCGACACCATCTTCGTACCCGCGGTCGCTCTCGACCGCCGCGGCGCGCGGCTCGGGCACGGCCTCGGCTTCTACGATCGCACGCTCGGCTTCCGGCAGTTCCGCCAGCATTGGCGAGGTCCACGCCTAGTGGGTCTCGTCTATTCTTTCCAGGTCGTGCCGCTGGTTCCCGTGACCGCGACCGACGTCATGATGGACACCATCGTCACGGAGAGGGGTATCGATGAACTATTGGCTCATGAAGACCGAACCGTCGACCTTCGGGGTCGATGATCTCGCCAGGCGTCCGAAGAAAACGGCCATGTGGGATGGCGTGCGGAACTTCCAGGCCCGAAACATGCTGCGTGACGACTTCAAGAAGGGGGACCAGGCGTTCCTCTATCACTCGAGCTGCGACGTACCCGGCATTGCGGGCATCGTCGAGGTGGTCCGCACCGCGTATCCCGATCCGACGGCCTTCGACAAGAAGCACGACCACTACGACGAGGGAAGTGATCCAAAAAATCCGCGCTGGCTTGTTGTCGACGTGCAACTCAAACGACGCTTGAAGCGCGTGATCACACTCGATGAACTGCGCAAGCATGAGCAGCGAGAACTAGATGGGATGCTGCTGTTGAAACGCGGCAACAGACTCTCGATCACGCCTCTGAGTGCCGCTCATTGGAAGTTCATCCTCTCGATGGAATGATCATCGCGATACGTGTCGATGTGATTCGATCGTCGTCGTTCAGTGACCCTCGCTTGAAATTTGTCAACGCCTGCGTATACTCGCCCTCGGACTAACCCGTAACTACTGGAGATGAGCCATGGCGAAAGCCAAGAAAAAGGCCAAGAAGAAAGCCAAGAAGAAGTAATTCTTCTGGCCTTGTGCCAATGGCGAGCGAGATCACTCTCGCTCGCCGCTTCAAATTCGAAGACACTGCCCGCTACCAAGCGGGCAGTGTCGTTTCAGGGTTCAGATTTTCGGAGTTGCGAAGTGAGTGCCCAGGAAGTGAACAAAAACACTGGAAAACAAGGCGCCGCGCGCGCTGCGCTGGAATTCGTGGTGGAAGGAAAAGTGCTCGGCGTCGGCACGGGATCAACGGTGAACTTCCTCATCGACGAACTCGCGCTGCAACGCATGCGCATACCCGGAGCGGTGTCGAGCTCCAATGGATCCACCGAAAGACTCAAGGCCGCCGGCATCCCGGTACTCGACCTGAACGACGTCGGGACCATCGACACCTACATCGATGGCGCGGATGAAACCAACCATCGGCGGCAGTTGATCAAGGGCGGCGGGGCCGCCCTCACCCGCGAGAAGATCATCGCCGCAGCCTCCGGCCGGTTCATCTGTATTGCCGATGAGGGCAAGCTGGTGGACACACTCGGCGCATTCCCCCTGCCGGTGGAAGTCATCCCGATGGCACGCAGTTACGTGGATCGCGAACTTGCGCGCCTGGGCGGGCGCCCTGTGTGGCGTGAGAACGTGATCACCGACAACGGCAATCACATTCTCGACGTGCATGACCTGCGTATCACCGACCCCGTGGGCCTCGAAAGCGCGATCAACCAGATCGTGGGTGTGGTGACCGTGGGTTTGTTCGCGGCGCGTCCCGCGGACCTCGTCATCCTCGGCGGGCCATCCGGGATTCGACGCTTCTAGTTCTCGGCTCATCGCATCCGCCGCGACGGTAATGCCCCGGCGTGCACCTCGGATGAATATCCGTGGAGGAAAGCACATGAACCGTCGCGAATTCGTTCCGGGTTGCCTCATCGCCAGCGCATTGGCATTGCCCGTTGCCGCCAGACCCGCCCCACGCGTGCCGCTTCCAGCGCGCGCAAGCATCAAGGTGGCCTTCCTGCTGGGTGCCGACACCAATGTCATCGACACCGCCGGACCCTGGGAAGTCTTCCAGGACGTCATGGTGATGCGCGCGGGGACACATGCGAACCCGTTTGAAATATTCACCGTGGGTCCAGATGCGGGGCCGGTTGCGATGACTGGTGGGCTCCGGGTGATCCCTGCCTACGGCATTGCGAGCGCACCGAAGCCCGAAGTGATCGTCGTTCCGGCGCAGCGCGCCCAGGCTGCGGCTCTCGAATGGCTGCGCGCATCCGCGACCAGCGCGGACATGATCATGTCCGTATGCACGGGCGCCTATCAGCTCGCTCGAGCCGGATTGCTCGACGGCCTGAAGGCAACCACCCACCACGACTTCTGGGATGACTTCGAGCACGAGTTTCCCAAGGTGCGCCTGCAACGCGGCGCCCGATTCGTGGACAACGGGCGCATCGCAACTTCCGCAGGACTCACCTCCGGCATCGACCTCGCATTACACGTGGTGGCTCGGTATCTCGGAGACGACGCCGCGGCGGCAACGGCGAAGTACATGGAGCACGCAAGCGAGGCCTGGCGCTCGTAAGGAAATGTGTACGTCCGCTCCTGTCCGCTGTCCGCTCGCGGACACCCCGGTCGTGGGGATAACGCGGAACCCTCCGAGCGCGTCGCCCGCGAAATTCAACCAGTTAGGCAGGCGACGCGCTCCTCGGGACCGCTTGGCACGGGATGTGCTCTATCCCCGGTATGTCACTGCTTCTGCCCGAAATAGCCATGCGCGGTACCGAGTCGCAAGACCGGACCGTCACCGCCTCCAGGAGCAAGCGAACGTTTCTGCGCCGCTACGGGGTCATGGCCGGCATCGCGGCGGCGCTGCTGTTCCTGGTCGTGTGGAGCGCGCGCGCCTGGCTGTCGTCCGAGAAAGTGATTCCGCGCGAACGGATCCGCACGGCCGTCGCCGAGCGCGGCCCTTTCGTTCGCGACGTGGCCGCCACCGGCATGGTGGTCGCCGCGGTCAGCCCCACGCTGTTCGCCGAAGCACCCGGCACCATCATCTATAAGGTGCGCGCGGGCGACTCGGTCAGGGCCGGCGATGTGTTGGGCACGGTCGACAGCGCCGCGCTCACCAACGAATACGAGCAGGAACGCGCGACGCTCGCGGGCACCGAGGCCACGCTCAACCGCCAGACCATCGAAGTGCGGCGCCAGATCCTCAAAAGCAGCCAGGACACCGACCTTGCCAAGGTCCAGATCACGGCCGCCGAGCGCGAGTTCAAACGCGCGGAGGATGCCTGGGGCATCCATGTCATTCCCCAACGCGACTTCGAGCGTGCCCGCGACGATCTCGAAACCGCCAGGCTCAACTACGCGCACGCCATGGAGACCGGCGGCCTCGAGAAGGACAGCCTGCAACTCGAGCTGCGCAGCCTGAGCTCGCAGCGTGACGCCCAGGCCCTCAAGGTGGCCCGCCTGCGCGAACGCGTGGATGCGCTGACGCTCAAGTCGCCGGTCGCGGGCATGGTCGCCACCCTGAGCCAGCAGGAACGCGCCCAGGTCGCGCAAAACGCGCCACTGGTCACGGTGGTCGACCTCACGGCGCTCGAAATCGAATTCCAGGTCTCGGAGAGCTACGCCAACGAGATCCGTTCGGGCATGAACGCCGGGATCGCACTCGACGGGCGCATGTTCCAGGGCACCGTCGCCGGCATCTCCCCCGACGTGCGCAATTCGCAGGTGACCGGCCGCGTGCGCTTTACCGCGCAGCCCAAGGGCCTGCGCCAGAACCAGCGTGCCTCGGTGCGCATCGTGCTCGACGAGCGCAACGATGTGCTCAAGGTGGCACGCAGCCCCTTCAACGACTCTGATTCGAAGTTCGCTTACGTGGTGCGCGACGACGCGGCCGTACGCACGCCCGTGGAATTCGGCGCGGCGGCCATCGGCGAGATCGAAATCCGCAATGGACTCAATGTCGGCGACATCGTCGTGCTCTCCGACATGCGCGAATACAAGGACGCGCCCAGCGTCCTCATCGGTAACTAAGAGGAATCTCCATGCTCTCCATGAAAAACGTCAGCAAAGTGTTTCGCACCGATCTCATCGAGACGCATGCGTTGCGCGATTTCTCGCTGGAGGTGAAGGCCGGTGAGTTCCTGGCGGTCACCGGGCCATCGGGTTCGGGCAAGACCACGTTTCTGAACATCGCGGGACTGCTCGAGCCGTACGAGACCGGCAGCTACAAGCTCGACGACGTGGAAGTGACCGCGCTCTCCGACGATGCGCGTTCCGCCCTGCGCAATCAGAAGATCGGCTTCATCTTCCAGAGCTTCAACCTGATGCCAGACCTCAACGTATACGACAACGTCGACGTGCCGCTGCGCTACCGGCGCATGAAGTTCGCGGAACGCGACAAGCGCATCACCAATGCGCTGGAGATCGTCGGCCTGGCCGCGCGCATGAAACACCATCCATCGCAGTTGTCGGGCGGCCAGCAGCAGCGCGTGGCGATTGCACGTGCCATTGCCGGCGATCCGAAGCTGGTGCTCGCCGATGAACCCACGGGCAATCTCGATTCCCTGATGGCGCGGCAGGTCATGGACCTGCTCGAACGCATCAACGAGATGGGCACCACCATCATCATGGTCACGCACGATCCGGAGCTTGCGCGCCGCGCGCATCGCAACGTGCAGGTTGTCGACGGCCAGATCTCCGACTTCAAGCCCTACGAGCCGCATGCCGCACCGGTCCCGGTTTCCGTGATTGCGCCAGCGCCTGTGGGAGCCTGAGCCATGTTCGCCTACTACCTGCGACTGGCACTCGCCAGTTTCCGGCGCAATCCCGGGCTCACCGCCCTCATGGTGTTCGCGATCGCACTGGGTATCTCGGTGTGCATGATCACGCTGACTACCTATCGCGCGGCAGCAAACAATCCGGCCGGCGAACGCAGTGGAATCGTCTTTGCGGCGTCCATCGACAACTGGGATCCCGAGGAACCGTACGAGGAATACGACAAGTCGCTCGCGCCGACGATGCTCACCTACCGCGACGCGCGTGCCTTGCACGCCTCCAACATCCCCGATCGCAAGGTGATCATGTACAGGTCGGGCGAGATCTATACCCGCGCCGACAAGGGCATGGACCCTCAATATTTCGCGACGCGCATGACGACTTCGGACTTCTTCCCGATGTTCGAAGTGCCGTTCCTGTACGGCGGCCCCTGGGATGCCAAGGCGGATGCGGGACCGGAGCCGGTCGTCGTGCTCAGCAAGGAGGCGAACCAGAAGGCGTTCGGCGGCATCAACAGCGTTGGCAAGACGCTGCAGTGGGCGAAGCGCGAGTTTCGCGTGATTGGCGTACTCGACGAGTGGGAGATCATGCCGAAGTACTTCGACGTGAGTAATGGCGCATTCCAGAAGATGGAGGGCGCATACATGCCGTTTTCCTGGGGCCAGATCCTCGAGCTGGGCAGCCACGGCAACACGAATTGCTGGAAGACCGAGGTTGTCGACAGCTTCCAGGCATTCCTCAATTCGGAATGCATCTGGACGCATGCCTGGTTCGAGCTGCGCACCGCGGAAAAACAGCGCGCCTTCCGCGAATTCCTCGACAACTACGTGCTCGACCAGAAGAAGCACGGCCGCTTTCCGCGTCCGCTCAACAACTACCTTTACGATGTGGACGGCTGGCTCAAGCGCAACAAGGTCGTCGGCGACGACAACAAAGCCATGCTGGTGCTGGCGTTCGCATTTCTGGCGGTGTGCCTGGTCAATACCGTAGGCCTGCTGCTCGCGAAATTTCTCAATGCCGCGCCGACATCCGGGGTACGCCGTGCGCTTGGCGCCAGCAGGCGCGACATCTTCTGGCAACACCTCACGGAATCCGGCGTGGTGGCGCTCGCCGGGGGGCTGGTTGGCGGGCTGCTGGGCATTGCCGGCACCTGGGCGCTGCGTGCCTGGTACGGACGCTTCGTCGACGAAGCACTGCGTGCGCTGCCATTCGACTCCACCAATTTCCTGATCATCATCGCCATCGCCGTTGCCGCTGGAGTGCTTGCCGGACTTTATCCCGCATGGCGCATTGGACGTGCAGCTCCCGCCTCGTATCTCAAGGTGCAATAGTCATGGGAATTCGACCTATTTTTTCCGCGCTGCTGCGCAATCGCGCGGGCGCCATCCTGGTCGCTCTGCAGATCGCGATCACCCTGGCCATAGTCGTCAACGCCGTCTACCTGACCCAACAACGCGTGAGCAAGATCGGGCGCCCATCGGGAATCGACGATCAGAACATCTTTGCGTTCTGGGTGAACACCTACCAGAAGGACTACGACTTCCTCGGCATGGTTCGTGAGGATATGGCGATGCTGCGCCAGATGCCGGACATCGTCGACGTCTCACCCATGCAGCAGGTGCCGTTATCGGGCAGCGGCAGCTCCAGCGGTTTCTATTCGCTGCCGGACAAGAAGGGGGAGGAATCGCCGGCCAACACGTACTCCGTGGACGATCATGGCATCAAGACGCTGGGCGTCACGCTGTCGGCAGGCGGGGAATTCGACGCGAGCGACGTCGAGTACAAGAAGGAGGACCAGAAGGAACCCGGTTATCCGCCGAAGGCCATCATCAGCCAGGCATTCGCCAAAGCGCTGTTCAAGGATGAGCCCGCCCTGGGCAGGAACTTCTACGACGACCAGAGTCGTCCCATCCGCATCGTCGGCGTCATATCGCACATGCAGGGGTCGTGGGTGGGCTGGGACAAAGTCGATCGCACCATGCTCTACCCGCAGGTGGGTCCCTACGGATCGACTCAATACGTAATTCGCACCAGGCCTGGTTCGATCGACCGCGTCATGGCAAACGTGGAGGTTGCGCTGCGCAAGCGTGATCCCAATCGCGTCATCGCAACGCCGATGACAAAGATGTCGGACATGAAGCGCCGCAGCTACTCCAGCGACTCGCTCATGGCCGTGACTTTGTCGACGGTGACCGGTCTTGTGCTGGTATTCAGCTCGCTGGGCATTTTTGGACTCGCCACATTCAACGTGAACAGTCGCACGCGCCAGATCGGCACTCGCCGAGCGGTAGGCGCGCGCAAGCTCGACATCGTCCAGTATTTCCTGGCTGAGAATTGGATAGTCACCAGCGCGGGCGTGGTGGTCGGATGTTCCCTCGCGCTGGCCGCGGGCTACTGGCTGTCAACTCAATATCAGTTGCCACGGCTCGATCTGTACTACCTGGTGGGCGGCGTTCTGGGCCTGTGGGTGTTGGGCCAGGTCGCGGCATGGCAGCCCGCGCTCAAGGCGGCGAAGGTGTCGCCTGCCATGGCCACTCGAAACGTGTGACCTCGAGTCCGATCCTTCGACAGTGCAAATATGTCCGCGGCTTGCAACCCTAAAGCGTTCCTGGGCGTCTTACGTATGACTTCAGTCACTTCACACGTAGAGGACCGCCTGGCACACCGGACAGTACTGGTTGCTGACGATAGTGAAGCCGTGAGAACGGCCTTCCAGGTCCTGTTGTCCCTGCACGGCGCGCGGGTTCTCGGCGCTTCATCTCCGGCCGAGGCCCTCGCGACCGTGCGTTCCCAGGAAGTGGACCTGATCATCCAGGACATGAACTTCCGCCGCGAAGCGACTTCCGGCGAGGAAGGTGTCGCGCTTTTTCGTGAGCTGCGCGCGCTGCATCCTGATGTACCGGTGATCCTGCTGACCGCGTGGACCCATCTGGAGACGGCCGTGGACCTCGTCAAGGCCGGCGCCGCCGACTACATCGCCAAGCCCTGGGATGACGCACGCCTGCTGACGACGGTGCGCAATCTGCTCGAGTTGCGCGCGGCCGTGGAGGAGAACGTGGCGACGCGCGTACAGCGCGCCGAAGCACGCGCCCGCCTCGCCGAGCGCTACGACCTGCGGGGCCTGGTCTACGAAAGCGACGCGCTGCACACGGTGGCGTCCATGGCCGCGCAAGTCGCACATGCCGACGTACCGGTGCTCATCACCGGACCCAATGGCGCCGGCAAGGAAGTGCTCGCCGACATCGTGCATGCGAACTCCGCGCGCAAGAGCCAGCCCTATGTGAAGGTGAATGCCGGTGCCCTGCCCGACCAGCTCATCGAAGCCGAGCTCTTCGGCACGGAAGCGGGCGCGTTCACGGGCGCCAAACAACGCCCCGGCCGGTTCGAGGCTGCCGACGGCGGCACGTTGTTCCTCGATGAGATCGGCAACCTGCCGCTCGCCGGCCAGGCCAAACTACTGCGAGTGCTGCAGACCGGCGAATACGAGCGCCTGGGCTCCAACACCACGCGACGCGCCAGCGTGCGCATCGTCGCGGCGACCAATATGCCGCTGCGCGACGCGATGCGCGAAGGCCGCTTCCGCGAGGATCTGTACTACCGGATCAGCGTGATCGAACTCGCGCTGCCGCCGCTGGCCGAGCGCCGCGACGACGTGCTGCCGCTCACCCGCGCATTCCTGCCCGTCGGCGCGCGGCTCAACAGTGACGCCGAGCGCGCGCTGCTCAACTATTCCTGGCCGGGTAACGTCCGCGAGCTTCGCAATGTGCTGCAACGCGCGGCGCTGCTCGCGGGTGATTCGCCCATCAACGCCGCAGCGCTCAACCTCCCGGCCGTCTTGCCCGCGCGCTCCGATGATCCGGTGCTCGATCGGGCCACCATCGAACGTGTGCTCGCCGAAAACGGCAGTATCGTTGCGCAGGCTGCGCGCCAGCTCGGCATCAGCCGGCAGGCCCTCTATCGCCGCATGGAAAAACTCGGTATCAAGGAGTCCCCGTCCCGGTGATCGACACCAGGGACTAACAAAAGGTGATTCCCGGGATTCATGCACTGGGCATTCAGAGGATCCATGGCCGGCTGGGCCACCGCCTGGCTCGGCGGCGTCGCGCTCGCGGCGTTGGGCGCGCTCGCCACGGCGCGATACTTCATTGCCTCTCCGTGGTTGGCGACCGTCGCCGCAGCACTCGTGCTCACCCCGCTCGTAGCCTGGTCCGGTTCGGTGCTGGCCGCCCGCTGGAGCCGCATGGCCCGCGCGCTCAACGACGGCATTACCAGCCTCAAGGACCACGATTTCAGCGTGAGCGTCACCCGCGCCACGCAAGACGAGATGGGCGACCTGGTGACCACCTACAACACCCTCGGCGATCGCCTTCGCGTGGAGCGCCAGAGCCTCTACCAGCGCGAACTGATGCTGGACACGGTGATCCAGACCACGCCGCTCGCGCTGGTGCTCACCAACGAGGGCGACGCGGTCCTCTACAGCAACACGGCGGCACGCCAGCTGTTCGGCGCAGGCCGCAAGCTCGAAGGTGAACGTTTCATACGTTTTCTCGAGGCCGCACCCGCGCCGCTGCGCGAGGCCATCGAACGCGGCGGTGATACTTTGTTCACGATAGAACTCGGCGGCGAGCCGCAGGTGTATCACGTGTCGCAGCGGCGCTTCCAGTTGAACGCCCTGCCGCATAGGCTGCTGCTGCTCAAGCAACTCACGCGGGAAATCAATTCGCAGGAGGTGGCGACCTGGAAAAAAGTCATCCGCGTCATCGCGCACGAACTGAACAACTCCCTGGCGCCCATATCCTCGCTGGCGCATTCGGGACAGATCCTGGCACGCGGGCCGCCCGATCCCGAGCAGTTGAACCGCGTGTTCGCCACGATCGAAGAACGCGCGCGGCACCTCGCCGGGTTCATCGAAGGTTATTCGCAGTTCGCCAAGCTGCCGCAGCCGCGCGTGGCGCCCGTGGCATGGGACGTCCTGCTGGAGCGATTGCGCGTCGTAGTGCAGTTCACGCCCGTGGGTACTCCCCCGCATCGCGCCATCAGCTTCGACGCCGCGCAGATCGAGCAGGCGCTCATCAACCTGCTGAAAAACGCCCGCGAGTCGGGTTCCGAGGCGGCCGACATCGAACTGGCGGTCTCGCTTGCCGGCGGTGGTTGTACCGTCGAGATTCGCGATCGCGGCCCCGGATTTTCGGTGGCCGCGCTGGAGAATGCGCTGGTGCCGTTCTATTCGACCAAACAGACCGGCACGGGCCTCGGACTCACGTTGTGCCGTGAAATTGTCGAGGCGCACGGCGGCCGCCTGCGCATCGCCAACCGCGACGGTGGTGGCGCCATCGTGGCGTTGTGGCTGCCGGACGGAAACTAACGTGACGCCTGCGAAATCCTGTGTGCGAGAATCGCGCAATGCAAATCTCCACCGAAACCTCTCCCGGGACTGAAGCGGTCAGCATTCAGGTCGCGGCACCTTCCGACGTCGAAGTGCTGCTGCCCATGGTCGAACAATACTGGCGCTTCGAAGCCATCGAGGGATTCGACGCCACGCGCATGCGCAAGCTGCTCACGCGTGTGCTGGAAGACCAGACCCTGGGGCGCGCGTGGGTGGCAACGCTGTACGGCGAACCTGCCGGCTATCTACTGGCCGTCTACGTGTTCAGCCTCGAGCACCAGGGCCTGACGGCCGAGATCGACGAGTTCTTCGTGGTGCCGGCGCATCGCGGCCTGGGGCTGGGGCACCAGATCCTGGCCATCGCCGAAGCGCAGTTTCGCCTCGAGGGCTGCACCAATGTTTCGCTGCAGCTCGGTCGCAGCAACGAGGCGGCGCGAAACTTCTACCGGCGCCACGGGTTCGACGACCGCGCCGGGTATGAGCTCGTGAGCAAGAATCTGAAGTAAAACCCGTGTTCGACCTTTTCATCGGCAACAAGAACTACTCGTCGTGGTCGCTGCGGCCCTGGGTGCTCCTGCGCGAGTTGAACATCCCGTTTCGCGAAAACCTGGTGCCCTTCGGGGGCTCGCAGAACCCGCACGCGTTTCGCGACTTCTCTCCGACGGGCAAAGTGCCGTGCCTCGTCGACGGCTCGATCACAGTTTGGGACTCGCTCGCCATCACGGAATACGTGGGCGAGCGACACGCAGGCGTCTGGCCGGCCGAAGCGGTCGCCCGCGCCTGGGCGCGCTCGGCCAGCGCCGAGATGCATTCCGGCTTCTTCGGGCTTCGCAATACCTGCACGATGAACTGCGGGCTGCGCATCAAGCTCCGTACGATCGACGCGGCACTCAATCGCGACCTCGCCAGACTCGAAGAACTCTGGGCCGATGGCCTGAATCGCTTCGGCGGTCCGTTCCTGACGGGACCGCGCTTCTGCGCCGTCGATGCCTTCTACGCGCCCGTGGCGCTGCGCATCCAGACTTATGACCCGCCGATAGGCAGTGGCGCGCGCCGCTATGCGGCTCAGCTCCTGGCGCTGGCCTCGATGAAGGATTGGTACTCGGCGGCGCTGCAGGAAACCTGGCGCGACGAGGAGCACGAAGTCGAGGCGCGCGCCGTGGGCGAGTGGCGGGAAGACCTGCGCGCGCGGTAGTCAGCTCATGTTCCTGCGCGCCCTCTTCGCGTTTCTCGTGCTGCCCGGCGTGGTGGCGCTGCTGATCCCCGCCACCATCGGCATTCGTGAACTGAATACCGGTGGACGATTCGCGCCAGTCGGGTTGCTGCCGCTCGCCGCCGGCCTCGCACTGCTGTTGTGGTGCGTTCGCGATTTCTACGTTTCCGGCAAAGGCACGCTGGCACCGTGGTCGCCACCGCAGCACCTGGTCTGCGTCGGCCTGTACCGCTACAGCCGTAATCCCATGTATGTCG
>Ga0190264_10000070_pt1 | contig 15175 bp, 7 predicted proteins | sample Popmic112T_FD_136651 | JGI IMG/M metagenome (GOLD analysis project Ga0190264, IMG submission 136651) | Populus adjacent soil microbial communities from riparian zone of Indian Creek, Utah, USA - 112 T | ecosystem: Environmental > Terrestrial > Soil > Riparian zone | place: USA: Utah | collected... | reverse complement strand
CGTCTCACTGACCGGCAGCGATGCGCTGATCCACGCGCTGCACAAGCTCAGCGCGGCCGATGACGCCTGGGACAAGGCGCTGTCGTTCGCCAATACGGAAGCTTCGGCCAGGCGCGGCATCACCGACCTGTTTGCCGTGCAGTCGAGAATCATCGAGCGCATGCGCGAGATCCTCAACCAGCCGCTGTACGGCCAGGTGCCGCCGCTTCCCGAAACCGCGCGCGATTCTCACCGCGTGTTCAAGACGGAACTCGCGCAGCCGCCGCGCATGTGGGGCACGCACCCGCCGAGCTGGGATCGCGAACACAACGCCAAACAACGTTACGTTTCCGCGCCGGTGGACGAACGCAGCGCCTGGGAAGTGTTCCTGCATCCCCAGGCACTCAAGGAACAGATGTCGGCGCACGTCTACCGCAATGCGACGGTCGACCCGACGCCGATGGAGAAGACGTTTCAGAATCTCGAAAAACAATACGGCCGCGCCTTCCTGAATCGCGCGTATCGCGGCGTGTACCTGCATCGATCGCCAGTCCGATACGCCGGGACCGTGGACGCCTTGTATGGAGCGGCGATTGCGCCCGCCGATCTGGTGCGCGTTCTCGATTCGCTGTATCCCGAAGGTCTCGCGCTGAAGGTCGAGCGCCTGAATGAGAAGCTCGAGGAAAAACACGCGTTGATAGCGCTGCGCGACCAGGTTGCGCAGGCACCCGGTGGAATCATCCGCCACAACGGCACCGAGATTCGCCGTACCGAACTGCCGCGCGCCATCGCCAATCTCGAACGCGAGATCACCGCGGTGCGCGGCGAGATCGAGGCGCATGACAAGCTCTGTCGCAGCGCGCACCACGCGGCCGCGAAAACTCTCGAGAAAGGCTGGCCAGACTACCTGCGTTCGCTCGCCGCCATGCTGCACTACGCGGACCACACCGAAGCGAACCTGCGTGACGTGCAGGGATACGTGGCCAACATCTACAACGTGGTCACCGCCGACGGTCGCGTGAGCTCCAAGGAACTCACCCGGCTGCTCGAAGGCTGTCAGCAGCTCTACGCCGTGCTCAATACCGTTCACGGCCAGGCGAACGAGGTTTCGCTCGATCGCACACTGTTGCGGCGCCTGGAGGTGGAAAGCTGGGGAGCCCTGCTCGAGGAGTTCAAACTACCGCCGCCGAATCGCGAAAACATCGGCGAGTGGATCAACGTGATCGATGGCTGGATCGGCGCAGCGATCGCAGCCATGGCCAGGTTGCGCGTTGCGGCTCTCGAGCAGCTGCTGCTGGTCGAAGGCCAGGTGGCGAAATTCGCGCGCGAAAACCTGAAACCTGCGGACGCGCCGCCCGCCTCCGCCGTCCCGAAGCAATTCACCACGCTGCTGCCCGGCAAGGAGCGTCCGCGCCAGAAGCGTCTCGACTGGTGGGACCGCTTCCAGACCGCCGACGGCGTGGTCGCGACCATCGCGCGCTCGGCGGTCGCGCTGGGAATCGTCGGCAGCGTGATCGCCATCGGCGCGCACGTCGGCGCTTCGAGCATGACTATCTACAACGCACTGGCGGTGCCGGTACGCATCGAATACGGCGGCGAGCAGATCGACGTGCGGCCCAATCATCCGACGACGGTAACCGTGCCGGCGGGAGGCCACCTGGACGTGAGGGCGGTAACGCAATCCAGTGAGCTGATCGAAGAGTTCGAGGCGGACCTTCACGGCGCTAACGCCAGGTACATCTACAACGTTGCCGGCGCAGCGCCGCTTTATGAATGGACCGCGGTCTACACCCCGGAAGGCGCCGGAAACACGAACCCGGCCAGTGCACCCTCTGAAAGACAGCTCGGGACGCAGCGCTGGTCCACGACTGCGGTGGACCACGTGTTCGAAGTCCCGCCGGAACAAATCCAGACGAGCAGCAGCAGTGGCGCGACCTATCGCAACGTACTGTCCGCGGCGAGTGATGCCTCACCATGGCGCCAGGTCGAGATGACGACGAAACCGGAGGAGAAGTCGCAGCTCGTCATGACGCACGCGCGCTGGGACAACACCAGTTCGTTGAGGATGCTCGAGTGGCTGGATCTTGCTTCGAAGGAGCCGGAGTTCGGCGCGCTGTTCGCCGCGCGCCTGAAACACGAGCCGAAGGACGTGCTGCTGCTGCGCTACGAACAGGACAGCAGCAAAGGCGAGAAACACGACGCGGTGTGTGCGCGCCATCGCAAACTGGCGGAGACCCAGCCCGCCGAGGCCAACCTGCAGTACCTGCGAATTCGCTGCGTGAGCGACGAACAGGAAAAGAATTCGCAGTTTGCTTCGGCGCGGGAGAAATGGCCGGACAACCCATGGCTGTCGATGGCCGCCGGAATAACCCTGGCGGAGCGCGGCCACTATCTACAGGCGCAGCCCATGTACGACCTTGCGCGCAAACGGTTGCCTGCCATGCGCGGCTACCTGGCGCTCGACCATGCGCGGCTGCGTCGCCTGAATTCGGTGGACGGCAAGGTCGAGCTTGCCGACCTGGTCCCGAACTCCGATCGCCTGGGAATGTTCGTTGCAATCGAGACCGGCCACGACGTCGATGACACGCCGCTCGAGGCCTACGCCTGGCTGGCGCGCGGCACGCTCGACGTCGCCGTGCTCAATGCAAACAAGAACAAGGAAGGCCGTGAGCGCGTAATGCGGCTGGTGGCATCGTCCGACGGCGCCACGCGCGCGATGATCGACGATGCGCTGGCGCTGCCGCTCGACGAGAAGGACGATTTCGAAACGGCAATCGCCATGTACGCCGTCGCGGTCAAGGCACTGCGCGATCCGTCACGCCATGTGGCCCACCTGGAAAAGATGCTGAGGCCGGAAGGCAAGCCGTTGCTGGAATTCCTGGAGTTCCTGCGGCGCGGAGGAGACCCGGTACAGGCGCGCACCATGTTGCCCGAGTTCGACCTGCAGCTACGCATGCACGCGCTGCACGCGGCGGTGATCATGCTGGACCACCGCGCGCCGGCGGATTGGCGCAAGGAAGCCTCGCGTGGATTGTTCGTCGGCGAACGCGGCTACCTGCGCAATCTTTGAGGAGAAGGCATCGAGTTTCGCAACTCGCGCGGCCTTTGACGCCACGCGCGCGGCGACCCCCTGTTCGGGCCGCAGTATTCCGCTCGCCGGTCTCAGCCCTGACGCCGCGCGGGCAAATCAGCGTGGGTCCCCGACCTCGGCTTCACGCGGGTCGCAGCGCAACGTTCGACCCTGGCGATCACGTCCTTTCGCCGTTCACCCGAAAGCGGCATGCGCGGCATGCGGACGCGCTCGGAGCCACGCCCCATGATCTGCTCCGCCAGCTTGATGGACTGCACGAGGTCATGATCCGCGTCGAGGTGAAGCAGCGGCATGAACCAGCGATATATCCGGCGCGCCTCCTCCCAGTCACCGCGATCCGCCGCCGCGACCATCGCCACCGATTCTCTTGGAAACGCACTCGTGAGTCCGGACACCCAGCCCGTGGCACCCAGCAGCAGCGCCTCGAGCGCGACGTCGTCCAGCCCCGCCATGAGCGTGAATCGGTCCCCAAAACGATTGATGATGTCGGTGAACCGGCGAGGATCGGGAGCGCTCTCCTTGAGCGCCACGATGTTGGAAAGGGGCGCCAGGCGCTCCAGTGTTTCGAGCTCGATGGAAACCCGATACGCGGGCGGATTGTTGTAGAGCATGATGGGCAACGAGGTTGCCTCGGCAATCGCGCGAAAGTGGGCGCACAACTCCTCGGGCGTCGGCACATAGACCATCGCCGGCAGGACCATGAGCGCGTCGATGCCGATCTTTTCGGCGTCGTGCACGAATTCGATGGCGCGATCCGTGCTGAGCTCCGACACGCCCGCCACCAGCGGCACGCGCTTGCCCACGGCTTCGACGGCGGCGCGCAGCGCGAAGCGCTTTTCTTCGGGTCGCAGCGAATTGTTCTCGCCCACGGTTCCCAGTAGGACGAGCCCGTCGACGCCGTCATCCACCAGCGCCGTCACCGTCTGGCGGCACGCGACGATATCCAGCGATAAATCGGCGGCAAACTGCGTAGTGGCGGCGGGATAAACGCCGTGCCATAGGGGCTTGGACAAGGGAAATCTCCACGTCTTTCAGGTTCGTATACGGTATATTATTTGTGATGCAGATTGCAAAGAACTGCTCGCCGCACGCTGCGGATTTTCCCAACGATCGCCTCTAGTCAACCGACGGGTTTTCACCCCCATCGGCGATGAATTGCGCCATGCGCCGTTCGAGCGCGGGCAGTGGCACCGCGCCGATGGCAAGAATGGCATCGTGAAACTTCCGCTGGTCGAACTTCGGACCGAGCGCCGTTTCCGCCTCGCGGCGATGCCGGCGAATCTGGAGCTCACCCAACTTGTATGCCACTGCCTGACCCGGCCAGGCAATGTAGCGGTCCACCTCGGTGGTGAGTTCATGTTCCGATAGCGCGATGTTGCTGCGCATGTAGTCGAGAGCCCGGGCACGCGTCCACCCGTAGTGATGAATGCCGGTATCCACCACCAGACGCACCGCCCTCCACATCTCGTAGGTGAGCTGCCCGAACTCCTCGTACGGCGTCTCATAGATGCCCATGACGTTGCCCAGCCATTCCATGTAGAGGCCCCAGCCCTCTCCATAACCCGAGAAATAGGTTTCGTTGCGAAACGTCGGACGCGCGGGCGCCTCCAGCGCCAGCGCCGCCTGGAAGCTGTGACCCGGCGTGCATTCGTGCAGCACCAGCGACGGCAGCGTGTACAGCGGACGAGCGCTCAGGTTGTAAGTGTTGAACATGCAGCTCTCGAGTCCTCCACGCCCTCCCGTGTAGATAGGTGCCAGCGCGTCCGGCACCGGCAGGATGCCGTGACGGAAGCGCGGGAGTGTGCCGATGGTTTCCTTGAGCTTGAGATCGGCCTTCTTGACGATGAAGGCTGCGTTCGCGAGCAGCTCGCGCGGTGTCCTGGCATAGAACTGTGGGTCGGTCCGCAGGAACACCATGAATTCGGGCAGCGTGCCCTTGAATCCGGCCTTGGCCATGGTGTCCATTTGCAGCGCCCTGATTCGCGCTACTTCTTCGAGCCCGATCTTGTGGATTTGCTCCGCCGTGAGATCGAGCGTGGTGAATTTCCGGATCATCGCCTGGTAGTAGGCGGCGCCGTCCGGCAACTTCGATGCAGCCAGTGTCTCGCGCGCCCGCACCAGGTATTCGGTGCGAATGAAGGCAAGCAGCTTCGTGTATGCCGGCACAGTGCTCCCGGCGATGGTCCCGCGCGCCTCCGTGCGCAACCGGTCTTGCTCGTCCGCGGGCATGGATGCCGGCATTCGCACGAAAGGCAGATAGAGTGGGTTTGTGTCATCCGCGGCGAGATAAGGTTCGATGGTCCTGTCGCGACCTTGAACGGACACCTTGGGAACGGTGTAACCACGCTTGAGACCCGCGCGCATGTTGACGATCTGTTCGTCGAAATAACGCGGCGCGTCGCGTAATCGCCCGAGGTAGCGGCGATATTCGTCCGCCGTCACGAATCCCTCGCGCGGCGTGAAGCTGGTCCAGAAGAAAGTATCCGCGTTGAATGGAGCCTCGTATGACTTGAAGCGGGCGTCGACCGCGAGCTCCTCGACTACGGCGCGAAATATCTCGCCGTTGAGACGCTCGGATGCGGACAACGTCGCGGGCTCGATCGCATCGAGCTGCGTGAGCACCGAGGTCCAGTACGCGAGGCGGGCTTTCTGCGTCGCCGCGTCGACTCGCGGCAAATGGTCGGCGGTAAAACCGCGCCCGACTTCGCCCGGGTGGCGCGCGAATTCCTGTTGCCGCCAATCCCATTCCGCGGTGTACAGCGCCCGCAATCGCTCGTCCGCACTCGAAGCGGACTGCGCCGCCGACGGGTGAGTCATCGACAGGCACGCCACCGACAGCAGCATGAACGCGATCATCCGGACGCGATTCGTCATGGGCACTCCACATCGAGACTCGTATTTTAGTATACGATATACCTCGAAACTGGCGCCCGGCAAGCCGTGGCGAACGGTTATTTGCGCGCGGTTTTCTTGCGCCTGGCGGGAACACTGCGGACGGCAGCGGCCGGACGCAGCACGCTGCGCAGATCCCCGAGCGTGTGTGTGAGGTGCGCCGCGATCAGCTTGCGGACTCGCGCATCACGGCGGTTGGTCCACGCGTCGAGCATTTCATGATGTTCGGCTTCGGCACGCAGGACGCGCCCATTCGGCTCGAGGTGCTTGCGCACATAACGATCGGCGAGCACGTGCAGGCGCGCGACCAGGTTGGTCGTGACGTGCTGACCGCCCGGCCGCACCAGTGCCAGATGAAAGGCGCGATTGGAGGCGCCAACCGTGGATTTTTGCGCCGCGGCTTCAATGTCGAATTGCGCCAGCGCCTGGCGAGCACGTTCACGATCATTATCGTTAGCGAGGAGGCAGGCGTGAGCGGCCGCGTCCGGCTCGAGCTTGAGGCGCAGGGCATAGACCTCCTCTGCTTCCTCCGGCGACATGGGACGCACGAAAAACCCGCGGTTCGGGTGCGAGATGACCAGGCCGTCCTGTTCCAGGCGTGCCAGCGCCTCGCGCAGCGGTATCTTGCTGACGCGCAATTCCGCCGCCAGCGCGTCCTGCCGGATCGGTTCTTCCGAGGGGATGGTGCCGGACAGAATGAAATCGCGTACCACATCGACGAGCCGGTCGGAAAGCGTGCGGATGTCCAGGTGAACAGAACTCATCGGAAGACCTCGTGATTGCTTCCCGAAGCATTCGTGACACGCGACGATATTGCAATCGGTACTTGCGATTCCGACCGGGAATCGCCCCCGCGGGCGATTCCCGCATTCCGTCTCCCTTAGAAATTCGCGCGCATGCCCAGGAAATAGCGCCTGCCTACGACATCGTAAAGAGTGACATCCGTATTGGCGTCACCGCCCCAGCTCGATGTGAGCAGCGGCGGCTCTTCGTCGAAGGCATTGTCGATTCCCGCGTAGATTTCGAAGGCATCATTGAAGCGAAATGATGCCGAGAAATCGACATAGGTGACGGCATCCGCAACCACCGGGGTGGTCGCCGCGATGGTCGGCAACGGCTGAAGGCCCGCGATATAACGTGCCTGGGTTCGCAGCATGAGCGGCCCGCTGTCGAACGTCGCCATGAACAATGCCTTGAAATCCGGCGAGCCCCCCGCGCCCTGCGCCGTGCACGACCCGAAGAACCCGGCGCAATCGATGGGGAGCGCACCGATGATCTGGCTTTCGCGTTCGAACAGCCACCCGGTATTCAGCATCAAAGCGAGTTCCGGCTCGCTGTTGCCGATGCCGAGGCTGCCTGGCAGAGCCAGGGTGTAGTCCACGGTGAGGTCCACGCCTTCGACCGACAGCGATCCGATATTGCTGTTGCTCGCGCGCACTTCGTAGATCTGGCCATCGGGCAGCCGCGTGATTGCAATGCACGGTTCGCTGTCCGCGTCGAGCAGCTGATAGCAAACATCCAGCGTGGTCTGCGCGTTCATCGTCGCCACCGCGTCATCGACTTCGATCTGGTAGTAGTCGACGGCAATGTTCAATCGGTCGACGAACGGCAGTTGCACCACGGCGCCCACCGTGAAGGTATCCGACGATTCTTCGCGCAAGGCCGGGTTGCCACCGGATACCTGGCTGAAGCCAAGGGCGGTCTGCACGAAGGTGTTGGCCTCGGCGGCCGGTACGCCTTGAGTGACGCAGAAGTCCCTTTGCGCCTGGCTGGGATTGCGAATGGCCGCGCAAGGATCGTTGCCGGGTGAAAAACCCGTACCGATCGGCGCGAACAACTCGCTGATGGCAGGTGCACGGATAGCGACGTTGTATGCGCTGCGGAATCGCAGCCAGTCCGTCGGGCCCCATTCGATGCCGCCGCGCCAGGTTTCAGTCCTGCCGAAGTTGGAGTAGTCGGAATAGCGGACCGCCCCTTCCAGTGCGAGCATGTCGGCGAAGGGCTTGTCCGAAAGAATCGGCACGCGCACTTCGGCGAATACTTCATCGACGTAGTATCCGCCACGCGTGATGCCGCGCGATGCGGAGCCATACTCCCGGTTCAGATCGGTGGCCCCGGGCATGAATTCGTATTCATCATCGCGATGCTCAAAACCGAGGGCCGCTGAAATCTCGCCTCCCGGCAACTCGAGGAACTCGCCGGCGAGAGATGCGCCGAAAACCTCGCGCTCGAACAGGTCACTGGACGAGCGAGCCGGCGAGATGAATGCGGCGGCGGCTGGTGAAATCGATCCCGTGCCGAATGGATTCACCGGTACGCAACCCAGCACGGCTGCAACACAGACGACCTGTCCAGCGGAGTTGATGGTCGTGTCGAGGCCGAGCGACATGCGCGCGGGCGACATCGTGTTGGAGACGGTCTCGTCCGTCCCGGAGCGATGGTATTGCGCGAAAGTCTCCCACCGCCAGACGTTTCCGCCGAGCTTGAAATCGCCTCGAAGCCCGCCGGTGGTGCCGAGAGTCGAGCGTTCGAAAGCGAAATTGCGCAGGCCCAGTTCATCGAGACGCCTTGCGACACCGCCCGAGATGCGCGCATGGCCCGTCCCCATCGGATCGAAAATCGCCGTGTTATCGACGAACAACGCCCGTACATCCGGAGTCAGCACCGGATTGGTGGCGTAGTTGCGCACTTCGAAGTACGAGTTCGTTCCGGTCACGATGGACAGAGAGTCGGCCGCCTGCTGGAACTCGTTCTCTGCCAGCGCGTAGTGCAGCTCCATGAACGCCTGCACATTGTCGTTCACGTCAAAATTCGCAAGGCCCGCGAATTGCGTGCGTTCGAGCGGTCGCAACAGATAGTTGCCGGCGGCATAGTTATAGAGAGTCTCCGGGTCGCAGTGGCGCAGGACTTCACCACCCTCTCCGAAGCGAATCGAATTGACCGGCGTGCTGCAGCCCTCGGGCCCGACCGGAATCACGCCCGCGCCCATGCCAAGATTCAGGCTCGCCATCTGCGCGCCACTCAAACCGACTCGACCGCCGGGAATGTTGCCGGAACCGCTCGGCCCCAGCGAAGCATTGAGAGGCACCCGCGAGAAGTCGCGGTCCTCCATCATCACCGGATCGCGCGTGGCGTGCGACGCATAGACCGTGATGTTTCCCCGGCCTTCACCGATGTTGGTTCCGAACATCAGGTCGTAGGCAATCGTCTGGGCATCGGATTCGGGCGTCTGCCCGAATTGCGCGCCGACCTGGAGGCCCTCGAAGTCGTCGCGCAGCACGAAATTGACCGCACCCGTGATCGCGTCGGATCCATACACTGCAGAGGCGCCACCGGTGATGATGTCGACGCGTTTCACGAGCGCGGACGGAATCGTGGCGAGATCGACGCTGCCGGCGCCGTTCGCCGGAATGAAGCGCCTGCCATTGACGAGCGTAAGCGTGCGGGTCGGACCGAGGCCGCGCAGGTTCGCGGTGAGCACTCCGGATCCGCCGGCGGAATTCACACTCGAATTGTTGCCGGCCGAGAGTTGCGGCAGCTCGTAGAGCACCCGCTCGACGGTGACGTCGCCGGAGAGTTGCACCACATCCTCGGCTATCACGGTAGTTGGGCTCGGGGCGCTCAGATCCGGACGCAAGAGGCGCGAACCGGTCACCACCACCTCGTCCAGTTCCGGTACCTGCGCCCATGCGGCGGGTACGGTCATGCAGACCAGGTATCCCGCCACGATAGCCCTGCGCAAACCGGCGCGGAGATTTCGTGGGCGGCGGCATTTCGAGTCGTAGTTGTCGCTCATAGCAGCTCCCTGAGTTTTGTCGGCTTTTGTGCCGCTTCGTGAACATGCCGCGCTTCGGCAAGGTCGATGTGTCCGCGCACATCGACATGCCGCCCCCGGCCTCTGATACAAACATTGTAGATCGTATACGAATTAAAGTATCTTAAACCGCGTGACGACTCAACCGCTGTCTTCGCCGAAAGCCGCGGCCACACTCGACGCGTCTCGCAACGCAGCAGCATCTCGCGGCGCGTTCGCGCTGGCCGCGTTGCTCCTGCTGGCAACGTCGGCCGCATCCGGCGACGAAGCCCTGCGTGGCGAGCGGCCTCCGCCTGGCGCGATATGGGTCGACGAGATCGACATCAGCCGCCTGTCACAGCGGCGCGGCCTTCCCCGCGCCGGGCGCACGATTCGTGATCGGCCCATCGTGCTCGGCGGCCTGCTCTACGCTCACGGAATCGGCACTCGCTCGATCAGTGAATTCGTCATCGATCTCAAAGGCGATGCCGTGCGTTTCGAATCCGTGGTGGGCTTCGACGATGTGATTCGAAAGGGTGTCGGATCAGTCACCTTCGAGGTGTGGGCCGATGACGCAAGAGTCGCGGACAGCGGATTGATGAACGCCGGCGATCCTCCGAAAAAGCTCACGGCCGACCTCACCGGGGCACGCGTGCTGACACTGCTGGTCGACGATGGAGGCGACACCAGCAATGACGACGAGGTTGCGTGGGCGGGAGCAACGATTCATCTGGTGCCGGACGCGAAGTCGCTGCCTGTGCCGTATGTGCCGCCGGCAGAGGCGCCGCCGGCGATCTCGCTCGCGCAAGTCGCGGCCCGCCCGGAAATTCATGGCGCACGTGTCACCGGTGCCACTCCCGGCCGCCCCTTTCTGTTTCGCGTACCGGCGACCGGCGAGCGGCCGCTGACTTTCCGGGCCAAGGGCCTGCCGCGAGGGCTCGTGCTCGATTCGACCCGCGGCATCATCAGCGGCGTCATCCGCAACGCCGGATCGTATGACGTAGACCTCACCGTTCGAGGTGCCGGTGGCGAGGCGCGGGGCAAGTTGCGCATTCTGGCGGGAAACGACGCCCTCGCTCGTACACCTCCCATGGGTTGGAACTCCTGGAACGTGTGGGGCCCCGCGGTCGACGCTGACAAGGTGCTCGAGGCAGCCCGGCTGCTCGATGAGAGCGGCCTTGCCGATCACGGATTTCAGTACGTCGTCATCGACGATGCGTGGGAAGGCGAACGCGGCGCGAATGGCGAGCTCCGCCCCAACGCGAAATTCCCGGACATGCGCGCGCTGGCCGACGCGATCCACGCACGTGGCCTCAAGCTGGGCATCTACTCTTCACCCGGACCCAAAACCTGCGAGGGATTTGCGGGCAGCTGGCAACACGAAGCACAGGACGCCGCCACTTTCGCGGCCTGGGGCGTGGATTTCCTGAAGTACGACTGGTGTTCCTATGAAGAAATCGCGGCGGACCATTCGCTGCCGGAGCTCAGGAAACCTTATCTGGTCATGCGAGACGCGCTCGCGCGCGTCGATCGGGATATCGTCTACGCGTTGTGCCAATACGGCTATGGAGACGTGTGGCAGTGGGGAGCCGAAGCCGGGGGACATCTCTGGCGCAGCAGCGGCGACCTGCTCGATACCTGGTCAAATCTTCAGAGTGTCGGTTTCCGGCAAGCGGGGCGCGAGCGCTGGACGCGCCCCGGCGAATGGAACGACACCGACATGCTCGTGGTGGGAACACTCGGCTGGGGGCCCAACCTGCGCCCGACTCGACTGACTCCTGACGAACAGATGTTGCACATGGCGCTGTGGGCTCTGCAGGCGGCACCGTTGTTCATCGGCGCCGATCTCTCCAGGCTCGATGCGTTCACCGTCGCACTCCTAACCAATTCCGAGGTCATCGATGTGGACCAGGATCCGCTGGGCCGGGCCGCCGGTCGCGTATGGAGCGACGCGCGTCGCGAGATCTGGGCACGCCCTTTGTCTGACGGAACCATGGCCGTGGGACTGTTCAATCGCGGACTCACTCCGCACGCGATGACGCTGCATTGGTCCGACGTCGGTTTGCGTGGACCTCAGCCGGTGCGTGACCTATGGCAGCGCAAGGATCTCGGCAATTTCACGGACTCGATGACCGCCACCGTTCCGCGCCACGGCGTGGTGTTCGTGAAGATCGGCAAGCCGCGATGATCGATCGACGGCACTTCCTCACCACGAGTGCATCCGCCGGTGTGCTGGCAGCCTCGGGCATTTCCGAGGCGGCTCGATCGAAACGCAATGCGTCACCGCCGAACATCGTAGTCATCGTCGTCGACGATATGCGTTTCGACGAATTCGGCGCGGGTGGCCACCCGTATCTCGAAACCCCCCACATCGACGCGCTCGCGAAGTCCGGCGTCGTATTTCGCAACGCGTATCACACGACGCCGCTCTGTTCGCCGAACCGCGCGTGCATCCTCACCGGCCAATACGCGTCGCGCCACGGCATCATCGACAATACCTCGCGCTCGCACGCCAGCCACGAGTTGCGAACCTTCGCGAGCGAGCTGCAGCGTGCGGGCTACGAAACCGCGCATATCGGCAAATGGCACATGGGCAACGACCCGACGCCTCGACCGGGCTACGACTACTGGGTGAGTTTCGCCGGCCAGGGCGATACCGAGAACCCGGAACTGTTCGAGGATGGACGGCTGCGAAGGGTCGATGGCTACATCACGGACCTGCTGACCGAGCGCGCGATCGCTTTTGCCACACGACCGCGTCGTCGACCGTTCATGTTGTACATCGGGCACAAGGCCATTCACCCGCAGATCGCGCAGCGCGACGACGGCACGATCGATGTCGCCTCCAGCGGCGGATTCGTGCCCGCGGCGCGTCACCGGGGCCGCTATGCCGGAAAAATCTTCCAGCGGCGGCCTAACTACGGGCTGACAGCTGCGGATCGCGCCGGGAAACCGGTGCTGGCGGCGGCTCTGGATGCCAAGCATTCCGCTCGAGTGCAGAAGTCGTTTGGAGCAGAAGTTCTCGACGAGCAGGTTTCCGACGGCACCATCCAGTCCCGTGCCGAAATGATGCTCGCGGTCGACGAGGGGTTGGGCCGGCTCGTGACTGCGCTCGAACAGTCTTCGCAGTTCGACAACACGCTGTTCGTGTTCATGAGCGACAACGGCTCCTTCTTCGGTGAGCATGGCTTGAGCGTCGAACGACGCTTCCCCTACGAGGAGTCGATCAAGTGTCCGCTCATCGTCGCGCATCGCGAGAAACTTCCGGCCGGCCGCACCATCGACACATTCGCCTTGTCGGTCGATGTCGCGCCCACCGTACTCGAGGCCGCAGGCGCGGAAATACCGCGCCGGATTCAAGGCCGCTCGCTGATGAATTCGGCCATGGGGAATCCGGCGCGGCAGCGTGATGCCTTCCTGGTCGAGTACTACGGCCACGAAAATCCCTTTCCGTGGATTGCGAACATCGACTATCGCGCCGTTCGATTCGGACGCTACAAGTACATCCGATGGCTTCGCGAAGACGACGCCCACGAGTTGTACGACCTCGCTGCCGATCCTTACGAATTGCGCAATATCGCGGGAGCTGCCGAACAGGCGCCGACGATTGCACGCGCGCGCGACCTCATGGCGACACTCGTGCTCGAATCGCTCGGCCTGTCGACATCGCAGCAGGGATAACCGCTCATGGCACGACTCAGGATTATTGCGCTCGCGTTCGTTTGCCTGCTGGCCGTTGCGACTCTCTGCCCCGCCGCGCCCACGGAAGCCCAACGCGAGCCGGATCCCCCTCCGAAGGCGTTTTTCACGACTCACGAGCTTACGCTGGGCGGCAAGCGACTGCGCTACAAGGCGATTGCGGCCGAACTCGATGTTGCCGATGCCAGCGGAAAACCACAGGCGCGAATTTTCTCCACGACATACCTGCGCGACGGTGCGGACGCCGCAAGCCGTCCGGTGACATTCGCGTTCAACGGCGGTCCGGGCTCCGCTTCGATCTGGTTGCACCTCGGCTTGTTAGGCCCGAAACGCGTCGTCGTGCCCGGCGACGCAGCCGACGACGGCGCGAGCCCGCTGGCGATCGTCCCGAATGCGTACTCACCGCTCGATGTGACTGACATCGTACTCATCGATCCGGTCGGCACCGGATACTCCCGCGCGGTCAACGGCCATGCGGACAAGGAATTCTGGGGCATCGGGCAGGACGCCGACGTGCTTGCACAGTTCGTCCGGCTGTGGCTCACGCAGCACCGGCGCTGGAATTCACCGAAGTATCTGTGTGGCGAGAGCTACGGCACCACGCGCGCGGCCGCAATGACGCGTGCATTGGGGCAGGAGGAGTTCGGCTCGGTCGCGCTCAACGGCGTCATCCTCATTTCCGCGGCGCTCGATTTCCAGGGACTGCGCTCCATCGCTCACAATGGCCGCGTCTCGCAGAGTTTTCTGCCCTCTTACGCTGCCACCGCCTGGTATCACCAGCGCGTCCCTGATGCCGCGGACTTGCCGACACTGCTGGCAGAAGCGCGGGAGTTCGCGCTCGGTGACTATGCCGTCGCGCTCTCCAGGGGCCAACGCATGAGCGCCGGGGAGCGCGCACGCGTTCGAAAACGCCTCGCCTATTTCACGGGCCTGTCGGAGCCCTATCTGGATTCCGTCGACCTCGACATCCATCCGTTTCGCTTCATGAAGGAGCTGCTCCGGGCGCGCGGCTTGAGCGTCGGACGCCTCGACAGTCGCTATGCAGGCCGGGATTTCGATTCAGGCGGCGAGCGTTTCGACGCGGACCCGTCCGGCTACGGTTTCGGCGCCGCGTATTCGATGGCGGCGCTCGACTACCTCACGCGCGATCTGGCAGTGGATATGGGCGCTACGCGTTACGTGCTGCTCAATCGCAGCGGAATCAAACCGGAATGGGACTGGAAGGTGCCCGACGCCGATCGCTGGTCATTGGGCATGAACCCGGAGTGGCCCGCTCACGTGAATGTGGCGCCTTTCCTCGGCGACGAGATGCGCCGCAACTCGCAATTCCGCGTGCTGCTTTCCATGGGTTACTACGACCTCGCCACCCCTTTTTTCGCGGTGGAAAACAGCTTCTATCAGACCGGCATGCTTCCAGAGCGCGTGACGTTCGCCTACTACGAAGCGGGCCACATGATGTATGTGCATGAGCCGTCGTTGAGCAAACTTTCCCGCGACATTCGCGATTTCATCGCGCCAGGACGACGAATAGAAACCAGCTCACGAGCGGAGCGGTCAAAACCATGACTCCGGCCCAGGCCAGCAGGCCCCGATAGACACGTTCACGCTCATTTTCAGCGGCATTCGCGACGACCAGTGCGCCGGCGGTGGAGAACGGCGATGAATCGACGACCGTCGACGATATCGACAGCGCGATGACGAATCCGGTGACGCCCACGGTT